>Ga0105238_10003507_pt1 | contig 15621 bp, 19 predicted proteins | sample KBSC34metaG_FD_81526 | JGI IMG/M metagenome (GOLD analysis project Ga0105238, IMG submission 81526) | Corn rhizosphere microbial communities from Kellogg Biological Station, Michigan, USA - KBS C3-4 metaG | ecosystem: Host-associated > Plants > Roots > Rhizosphere > Soil | place: Michigan, USA... | reverse complement strand
CGTCCAGGTGAGGCAGCGGAAGTCGCCCGGTTCGCACACACGCTGATGGCACGGACGGCAGGGCAGCGCGTGGTCGAGCGTCTCGACGAAGTAGCGCGCATCGCGCCACGGCTTCGACCGCTCGGGCAGCGTGGGGCCGAGCAGCGCCACGACGGGCACGGTCGTCGTGGCCGCGACGTGCAGCGGTCCGCTGTCGCCGCCGATGTAGACGGCCGACCGCGCGATGATGGCTCTCAGCTCGTGCAGATCGAACTCTCCCAGGTCGGGCACGGCGCCGGCGAGGTCGCCGAGCGATTCACGGGCACCGGCCGCGATCTGGCGCGCGGCGTCGGCGTCGGACGGCCCGGACGTGAGAAGGATACGCCGAGCGGGGTCGCGCCGCACCAAGGCTTCGGTGACGGCCTGAAACGAGGCCGGCGGCCATCGCCGGAAGGGGTTTCCGGCGCTCACGTGGATCACCACGATCGGACTATCAGGGCCGACTCCGGCCGCCCGCAAGCGGGCCTCGGATCGGGCGGCGGCCTGTGGATCGTCGCCCATCTCCACGGCGTCCACGGCGGGATCGGGCGGCGACATCCGCAGCGGCGCGAGGAGATCCCATTGGTTGCGCACCGAATGGCGCGGCCGCAGATCCGCCGCGCGCGCGACGCGGCTCGTATACATCCAGCCCCGCCCCTTGATGTCGTAGCCGATACGGCGAGGTGCGCCGCTGGCCCACGTCAGCCAGCCGCTTCGGGGGCCACCGTGCAGGTCGATGACGATGTCGTAGCCGTCGCGGCGTAACCGGCGGCCCAGCCGGACGTCCTCAACCAGCCGGGCGAGGCCGTGAGGCTTCGACGCGACGATCACCTCGTTCAAATGCGGGTTGCCGATAACGACGGGGGCCGCGGGCGGCTCCACCAGGTAGCTGAGATGCGCGTGCGGATAGCGGCGGCGGAGCGCGCGAATCACCGGGGTCGTGAACACGACGTCACCGATGAGACGCAGCCGAACGAGCAGGATTTTCACTCGGACTCGATCGTGGCCTCGTCGATCAGCATCACCGGGATGTCGTCCTTGATGGGATACACGCGATGGCACTGGCCGCACTTGAGCGCGGTGCCGTTCTTGACGAGAGTCACCGCAGTCTTGCAGTTCGGACAGGCCAGAATTTCGAGCAATTCCGGGTCGAGCGCCATTGGTCCTCCGACCCCGAACTATACGTTAAGATCGGCATGATGTCCTTTCACCGCCTGGTCGCGTCGTTTCTCGTCGTCGGCTCGCTGGGCACCGCTCCGCGCGCGTTCGCGCAAGCCGATGCCGACTCCTATTTCGAGTTCCTGATGGCGCGGCGGCTCGAAGGCGCCGGCGACTTCAGCGGCGCGCAGGCGGCCTTCGACCGGGCGGTGCAAGCGGCGCCGCGGTCCGCCGAGCTCCGCGGGCAGATCGCATCCTTCTACCTGCGCCGCAGCCAACCCGACGAGGCGGAAAAGGCCGCGAAGGCGGCGCTCGACATCGATGACGCGAACGTCGAGGGGCACCGAGCACTCGGGCTCGTGTACGCAGGTTACGCGGACGCGGCCACCGGCGCGCGGGCGGCATCGCCCGAAATTGCCACCTATCTCAAGAACGCCATCACGCACCTCGAACGCGCCGCCGCGGGTGCGGCCACCGGTGATCTCGTGCTGCACTTCACGCTCGGGCGGCTGTATCTCCGAACCGAGCAGCCCGGGAAGGCGGTCGAGTCGCTGAACCGTGTAGTCAGCCTCAACCCCGGCTCGGTGCAGGCGCGGCTGGCGCTCGCGCAGGCGTACGCCGCCAACAAGAACGTGCCGATGGCAATCGACACGCTCGAACTGATCGTCGACGACGAGCCGCGAGTGGCGCCGGCGCTCGGCCAGTATCAGGAACAGGCGGGACGATTCAAGGACGCGGCCGCGTCCTACACGAAGGCGCTCGAAGTCCAGCCGATGAGCCGCGAGATCAAGGCGCGGCGTATCGCGGCGCTCTTCGGCGCCAACGATCTGCCTGGCGCCGCCGCCGCGGCGGCTGACGCGCAGCGGCAGCATCCCGACGATCCGCGCTTCCCGCGCCTGCGTGCCCGCGCACTCTTCGACGGCGGCAGCAAGAACGACGGCCTCTCGGTGCTCGAAGGCGCCGCTCGAACGTTCCCCAAAGACGCCAACACGTTGTATCAGCTCGCGGACATGTACAAGGACGCGGGCCGTCAGCCGGATGCCGAGAAGACGCTGCGCCAGCTGCTCACGGTAGAGCCCGCGAATGCCAACGCGCTGAACTATCTGGGATACCTGCTGGCGCTCAAGGGCGATCGCGAGCGGCTCGACGAAGCGATCGAGCTCGTGCGTCGGGCGCTCGTGGCGGAGCCCGACAACGGGGCGTTCCTCGACAGCCTTGGGTGGGCGTTGTATCGCAAGGGCGATCTGGGCGAGGCGGAGCGGTACCTTGGCCAGGCAGCGACCCGGCTCCCGCGCAATTCGGAAGTCCAGGATCACCTCGGCGACGTGCTCGCCAAGCGCGGACGGCTTCCGGACGCGGTGGACGCGTGGATGCGCGCGCTGGACGGCGACGGCAGCGACATCGATCGCACCGAAGTTCAGAAGAAGATCAACGACGCCCGCAGCAAGATCCGGAAGTAGTTGATGCGCGTCGTGTGCCTCGTGGTGGGCGCGATGGCCAGCGTCGCAGTCCTCGCCTGCGGCCCCAGGCGTCTCACGCTTCCCACCGATGCCGGCGCGCCGCTGCCGGATTTTCAGGCCGTCCACGACCGGGTCAGCACCGCATGCCGCGGCGCGCGCACGCTCACGGCCGAACTCGCGCTCAGCGGGCACGCAGGCAAGACGAAGCTGCGCGGCCGCGTCGTGGCCGGCTTCGAACGGCCGGCGTCGATGCGCCTCGAAGGCGTGGCGCCGTTCGGGCCCCCTGCGTTCATCCTGGTTGCGCGCGCCGGTGAGGCGACGCTGCTGCTGCCACGGGACGAACGGGTGGTGCGCGGCGCGAGCCCCGAAGACGTGCTCGGCGCGTTGACCGGCGTCGCGCTCGCGCCCGCCGACCTCCACGCGGTGCTCACTGGATGTGTCGTGCCCGATCCGTCGCCGCGCGGCGGACGCATACACGCCAATGGCTGGGCGTCGATCGAGCTCGGTGGCGGTGCCACGCTGTATCTCGCGCGCGTCAACGGCGCGTGGCAGCCGCGGGCCGCGAAGCGGCAAGGGTGGGACGTGCAGTATTCGATGTGGCAGGGCGACTACCCACGCGGCGTGATGATGCGTTCGATGGCGGGCGTGGACGTCGAGCTCTCGGCCAGCGTGAGCCAGCTCGAAGTGAACGTGCCGGTGGACGCCGTGGCGTTTGCAGTCACGATCCCGCCCGGCACCAGGCCGTTGACGTTGGCCGAACTGCGCGACGCAGGTCCGCTTCGCGATGCTACGTCAGGAGGCGCGCGATGACGGTGCGAACAGCCGTCGCGCTGCTCCTGACGCTGCTCGGCATCGCGCATCAGCCCGCGGTGTCCGGAGCGGGTGGCGCACCGATCTGGCGGCACGAGGTCGTACGGTCCTTCCCGCACGATCCGGAGGCGTTCACGCAGGGGCTGGTCTTTCGCGACGGATTCCTCTACGAGAGCACCGGCCGCAACGGCCAGTCGTCGCTGCGAAAGGTGGAAATCGACACCGGCAAGGTGGTGCAGCGGGTCGGCATCGGCCGTCAGTACTTTGCCGAGGGGCTGGCGGCGTGGGGCTCGCAGCTCGTGCAGCTCTCGTGGGACACGAACATCGGGTGGGTCTACGACCGCGCCAGCTTCAAGCAGCTTCGCACGTTCACCTACAACGGCGAAGGCTGGGGGCTGGCCGACGACGGCAAGCGCCTCGTGATGAGCGACGGCAGCGCCGAACTGCGCTTTCTCAACCCCGAGACCTTTGCGGAGACGGGCCGGGTGCGCGTGCTGGACGGTGCCGCCGCCGTCGAGAAACTGAATGAGCTCGAAGTCGTAAAGGGCGAGATCTTTGCCAACGTCTGGCTGACCGATCGCATCGCGGTGATCGCGCCGGACAGCGGCCGTGTGGTGGCGTGGCTCGACCTCAAAGGCCTGATGCCGGCGCAGGGCGACCGCGACGCGGTGCTGAACGGGATTGCCTACGACGCGGCGCGAGATCGGCTGTTCGTCACGGGTAAACTGTGGCCGCGCATATTCGAGATTCGCGTCGTCCGTCGCTGATGCCCGTCACGACCAGAGCCCACGCCAAGATCAATCTCGACCTTCGCGTGCTCGGCACGCGGGCCGACGGCTTCCACGAGCTGCGAACGGTGTTTCAGGCGCTCGCGCTGCATGACACGGTTACGTGTGTGCCGCGCCCCGGGCCGCTCGCGATCGAATGCGACACGGCTGGTGTGCCGCTCGACGGCGGCAATCTGGTGTGGAAGGCCGCCGACGTGCTCTGGCGCTCGATTCGGCGTCAGGGGCCGCCGCGCGACGTCGTCATTCGGCTCGACAAGCAGATCCCGCTGCAGGCGGGGCTTGGCGGCGGCAGCGCCGACGCGGCCGCCACGCTGCTGGCGCTCGTGAAGCTGTGGCGGGTGCCGGTGCGCGCCTCGCAGCTCACCGACATTGCGGCGACACTCGGCGCCGATGTGCCCTTCTTTCTCTCCGGAGGCACCGCGCTCGGCCTCGGCCGCGGCGACGAGGTGTATCCACTGGCCGATCTGCCCCGCCATTGGATCGTGCTCGTCATTCCGGGCTTTGGCGTGTCGTCGGCCGACGCCTACAAGCGGTACGACGAGGAACGCGACCTCGCACGCGGGCCGTCGTCTCGCGAGCCGCAGCACGTGCCTGGCCCGTGGCCGTCGCGCGCGGCCCAGATGATCAACGACCTCGAAGCGCCGATCGCGAGACACCACCCGGAGATTGATCAGATGAAGCTGGCGCTGCGGCGGGCAGGTGCGCTGGCCGCGGCCATGTCGGGCAGCGGGTCCACCGTGTTCGGTCTGTTTCAGCGCCGCAGGGACGCCGTCGCGGCCGTCACCCGGCTGTCGGGCGCCGGCTGGCGAGTTCTCCTCACGGAATCGCTCGATCGCGGCGCGTACACCAGAAGTCAGCAACCTCGCACTGTCCGCGCCTGACGAGCCCTGGCACTGGTACTCGCGCCGGAGACTCCTCTCACGCGAGGGCGATCGCGACGACCACGAATTGCGCTGGTCCGAAGACGTGTCGATCTTTCCCGCGCTTGCGGAACAGCTCGGGTTGAAACTCGAACCGGCCAGCAGCCGAGTCGACGTGCGCCGCCACGGCGAGAGCCACCAGCCGCATCATCACTTTCATCGGGCGATTGTCGCAACGTGCGGTAAACCGTTATCTCCGAACGGCTCCGAAAGGATTGCGGTGGCCCAGGGTCCGACCGGGCGCTTGCCCGAACCTGCAAGTCTCTACTACACTATGGGTTTGCGTTGGCCTAGCCAGACGGTACCTGGGAGTGTGTCCCAAAGGAACCCCGTGAGGGCGTTCCGGTAGACAGCTAGAAGCCAGACCACTGGGGCGTGGCCAAGCGGTAAGGCGCGGGACTTTGGATCCCGTATTCGGAGGTTCGAATCCTCCCGCCCCAACCAAGCGTGTTGTTCGAGAGTTCTGAGTCGATGAAACGACCTCTCAGTGGAGAAGGCCTTGTGGCCGGCGGAATGGGAGAGCTGAAGCTCTTCGCGGGCAGCGCCCATCCGCAGCTGTCGAAGGAGATCGCCGAGATGCTCGGTCTGCCGCTCGGGCAGGCCCGGCTGCGCCGGTTCCCCGACAGCGAGGTGTCGTTCCAGATCGACGAGAACATCCGCGGCGCCGACGTCTTCATCGTCCAGCCGACGTCCAACCCGGTCGATCAGCACCTGATGGAGCTGATGGTGATGATCGACGCGTTTCGCCGCTCGTCGGCGTCGCGCATCACCGCCGTCGTGCCCTATTACGGCTACGCGCGCCAGGACCGCAAGGACAAACCGCGCGTGCCGATTTCGGCCAAGCTCGTGGCGAACCTGCTGAGCGCGGCCGGCACCAACCGGGTGCTGACGATGGACCTGCACAAGGCGCAGATCCAGGGGTTCTTCGACATCCCGGTGGATCACCTGTTCGCGGCGCCGGTCATCATCGACTACTGCTCGCGGCTGAACTATCCGGACCTGACGATCGTGTCGCCGGACGCGGGCGGCGCCGAGCGCGCGCGCGCCTATGCGAAACGGCTCGGCGGCGAGCTCGCCATCGTGGATAAACGGCGGACCGAAGACGGCACCGCGGAAGTGATGAACGTGGTGGGCGACGTCCAGGGGCGCACGTGCATCCTGCAGGATGACATCATCGACACCGCCGGCACGATTCAGAAGGCGGCGCAGGCGCTGAAGGACGCGGGCGCGGCGCGCGTGCTGGCGTGCGCGGTGCACGGCGTGCTGTCGGGACCGGCCATCGATCGCATCGAGAAGTCGCCGCTCGATCAGCTGATCGTGACCAACACCGTTCCGCTCAGCGAGCCGGGGCGGCACTGCAAGAAGATCGTGGTGCTCTCGGTCGCGCGGCTGCTGGGGCAGGCGATTCGCAACATTCACGAAGAGACGTCGGTCTCGTCGTTGTTCGTTTAGAGGATTACGGAAATGGAAGCGACACTCGAAGCGGTCAAGCGGTCTGACTCGGGCAAGAACGAAGCGCGGCGCCATCGCGCGGCGGGCCGGCTGCCCGCGGTTGTCTACGGCACGGCCAAGGACGGCAAGGCGCCCATCGGCGTCCCTGTCACCGTGGATCCGAAAGGGCTGATGAAGATCCTCCGCTCCGACTCCGGCGTCAACACGCTCATCACGCTCAAGCTGGATGGCGGCGCGACGCAAGTGCTCGTGAAGGAGTATCAGCTCGACCCCATCACGCACGGCCTGCTGCACGCGGACTTCTACCAGCTCGCGATGGACAAGGCGATCGTGGTGACCGTGCCGGTGCAAATCCGGGGCGAGGCGAAGGGCGTGAAGGTCCAGGGCGGCCTGCTCGACTTCGTGACTCGCGAAATCCAGGTCGAGTGCCTGCCGGCGAACATTCCCGAGCACATCGACGTGGACGTCAGTGAGCTCGAACTGCACGGCTCGATCCGCCTCCGCGATATCGCCACCGGCGACAAGTGGAAGGCCCTGACCGAGGGCGACACGATGCTCGTGCACGTGGTGATGCCGAAGGCCGAAGAGTCCGCGACCGCGGCGGCCGCGGAAGGCGCGGCTCCGGCGGCCGCTGGCTCCGAGCCCGAGGTCATCAAGAAGGGCAAGACCGACAAGGAAGAGGAAGGCGAGAAGAAAGACAAGAAGTGAGGCTGATCGTCGGCCTCGGGAATCCCGGCCAGGAATACCGGGAGACCCGCCACAACGTCGGCTTCATGGTGGCCGACGAACTGGCGCGCCGCCATCAGTTGCAGTGGGCGATGGCGCCGGGCCAGGTGCCCGAGACGTTCGTGGCGAAGCGGTTCGGCGAGCCTTCGTGGATGATCGCCAAGCCGCTGACCTACATGAACCGCAGCGGCGAGGCCGTGGCGGCGCTGGCGCGCTACTACGACATCGCGGCCTCCGACCTGCTGATCGTGGTCGACGAAGTGGCGCTGCCGTTCACGCGGTTACGGGCGCGGGCCCACGGATCGGCAGGCGGCCACAACGGGTTGAAGTCGGTGATCGCCGGCCTCGGCTCGACGGAATTTCCCCGGCTGCGGCTCGGGGTCGGGCGCGGAGACGCGAGGCGGGACCTCGCGGATCACGTGCTCGCGAAGTTCGAGAAAGGCGAGAAGGCCGATCTCGAGACGTTCATCACCCGGGCGGCGGATGCCGCCGAGATGTTCGCCGTGGCGGACATCGGCACGGTGATGAACACGTACAACCCGGACCCCACGGAGCCGGACGATGAATGACTCCTTGCCTCGTGCCAGGCGCGAGGCCTTACGTCCAGAAGGAGACGCATGACAAGGAAGTACGAGCTCGTCTACGTCGTGTCGCCAGAAGCGTCCGACGATCAGGTGACCGATCTCCACAATCAAGTCGAGGCGATCGTCCAGCGCTTCAGCGGTACGTCGATCGAAAAGACGGACAACTGGGGTCGCCGCCGGCTTGCCTATGAGATCGGCCGGCACAAGGAAGGCACCTACGTGCTGGAAGTGATCAACGGCACCGGGGAGCTGATGAAGGAGATCGATCGCCGCCTGAAGGTGACCGATCTGATCATCCGCCACCTCGTCGTCCGCGTGGACGAAACGCAGGGCGTGATCGAGCGCACCAAGGCCGCCCGCTCCGCCACGTCGCAGCGCCGCCGCGTAGCGCGCGGCCTGCCGGCTGAACGTCAGCCCGGTGAAGGCCAGCGTGGGGATGCCGACGATGATCGCGACGATCGCTTTGATATGGGCATGGACCGTGACCGTGACCGTGACCGGGGGATGGAACGATGAACGGACGTAAGAGTTTCGGCGCCAAGAAGGGCGGTCGTGGCGGCGCGGGCGGGCAGGGCAAGGACGGCCAGCGCCGGCCGATGTTCCGCCGCCGCAAGGTCTGCAAGTTCTGCGCGGACAAGATCGACGACATCAACTACAAGGACGCGAAGCTGCTGCTGCCCTTCGTGCCGGAGCGCGCCAAGATTCTGCCGCGCCGCATCTCGGGCACCTGCGCGCTGCACCAGCGGAAGCTGCGCGTGGCGCTGATGCGGGCGCGCCAGCTGGCGCTCATCCCGTACACGGCGGAGTAGGAGCGCGATCATGGAAGTGATTCTCAGACAGTACGTCGAGCACCTCGGCAAGCGCGGCGACATCGTCAAGGTGGCCGCCGGCTACGCGCGCAACTACCTGCTGCCGCGGAAGCTGGCACTGCCAGCCACCGACGGCAACAAGCGGCACGTCGAGCGCGAGCGCAAGATCATGGAGGTCAAGGAGGCCGACGAGAAGGCGCAGGCCCAGGGGATCGCCAGCCGCATCGAGGCCATCGACGTCGTGATCACGCGGCGCGTGGGCGAGACCGATCAGCTGTATGGCTCGGTCACGTCGGCGGACATCGCTGATTTCCTCAAGGGGAAGGGTTTTGAGATCGATCGTCGCAAGCTCATTCTGCCCGAGCCGATCAAGACCGTCGGCACGCACCCGGTGCCGCTCAAGCTGCACCGTGACGTGACGGTGACGATCAACGTCAACGTCGCGAAGGAGGGCGGCGGCGCAGCGCCTGCTGCGGCTCCGGCGGCGGCCGAAGCAACGGAATAGGCTTCGGGCTTCAAGCTTCGGGCTTCAGGTACGTAGGGGCCGCCTTCAGGCGGCCCTTTTTTTTCTCCGCAGCAGCACCAATTGATAGCTCACCTGCGCGATCATCGCGACGCCGATGACCACCCCGGCGTCCTTGCGCCAGCCCACGTCTTCGTAGGTGATCAGACTGGAACTGCACAGCACGACGAATCCCACGAAGAAGACCAACTGATACCAGAGCAGCTTTTCGCCGGCCGCGGCCGCGACCACGACATTCGAGAACGTCAGTGGTGACGCCGGCTGGGGAACCAGCGGCAACGCCCCCGTCATCCTGCGAAGAAGGCCTTCGAGCGCGAGCGTGCTGACTGGAACGATGACCGCGAGCCGGAACCAGAAGGGAAGGAATGGGCCCGACAGCGCGATGGCGACAACCGTGAGTACGACGCCCCATTCGTAGGTGCGCCGCAGTTTCCGTTCCTCGTCCGGCGTGACGAAGACGGAGCGCTTCGTCGCGGCCCACAGGCCGTGCTGAAACACGCGACGGCCGCCGGCGTCGTCGCGAACCATCCCGGCGCTGAGCAGGCTCATGAAACCATGCCGTGCGTGCAATCGGCTTGGCGGCCGGGATCTTGACTGCGACGCCGCCGGCTACTTCGCCGTGATCTTCAGGTCTTCTGCGCCACTGTCACGCCTGTGCCGGCGAGCTGATCGACGCTTTGCGCAACGAGGAGCGCCGGGACGCACGCGCCAGTACCGAGATCAGGACAGCGGCCGGGCGCGGCGATGAGCTCATGTCACACCTGTTTCTGGCGTCTCCTGGCCGGCGTACCTCGCCGGAAAACCGGTGCCGCCCCAGATCAGCGAATGGCGCTGGTGCTTGGAGAAGGCCGATCACCGTGGCTCGACACTGGGCTTCGAACGCCAGCAGACAGTCGACGCATTGTTTCGTGTCCGGCCCTCGATCGACGTAATCCCCGAGGAACACGACGACGTCCGACGACTCGAGCTCGGGCGCCACCATGCGCAGGAGATCGTCGAGCGCCTCGTAGTTCCCGTGAATGTCGCCGATGGCGATCGTGGCCATCTTGCTCAGCGGGACCGTTCGACGAGCAGGTCCCGGATCATTTCGCGTGCCTCGACGAGTGTGGGAAGCACGCGAGATGCCGCGTTCGCCGCAATGATCGACGGCGAGCCGTCGGGAACCAGCAGCGCCACCATGCCTGCGCGCCTGGCGGCCAGGATCCCCGCTTCCGAGTCTTCAAGGGCGACGCACTCCTCTGGATTGACGTTCAAGCGGCGAGCGGCCTCCAGATAGATGTCCGGCGCCGGCTTGCCGCGCGCGACTTCATCGCCAGTCACGAGCACGCGGAAGCGCCCATCGAGTCCGGCGGCGCCAAGCGTGAACGCCGCGTCGTCGGCTTCGGTGGACGTGGCGACGGCGACAGCCACCCCCTGCGTCTCGAGAAACGCGAGGAGCTCCAACAACCCGGCCTTCTTCGTGATTCCGCGAGTCGCGGCTTCGGCTCGCCATAGCGGTGGCCACCCGGTGCGGAAGCGGTCGAGTGGAAAGCCGGAACCGAAGCGTTCGAGCAGGTCGCGCTCGCACTCGACGTTGGGACGTCCGACGAAGCTGGCATAGAAGGCATCGTCGAGCTCGTAGCCGAGCGCCGCCGACGCCGTCTGCCACGCGACTTTGTATATGGGCTCGGTGTCGAGCATGAGGCCGTCCATGTCGAACACCACCGCGCGAACCACAGATGTCGTCATGAGCCGTGAGCCCTGAGCCTTTTGTTATTGTGTCCCCATGTCCGCGTTTGCATTCTTCGCCGACACGTATGCCACCGAACGTCTGAAGATTCTATCGGTGTGGTCGCAGATACCCGACGAGCAGATGCGGTTCCGGCCAGAGCCGCGTGCGCGCACGCCGCTCGAACACATGGTGCACCAGTGCATGAGCGAAGACGCGTGGATGAAGACCATGCTGGGCATCGACGTGGGCAAAGCGGTGCTGCCCGCGGACGAGCGGCGCCAGGCGTTCATCGCGCACTATGCGGACGCGTCGGCGGCGCGGCTCGATGTGTTGCGGCAGAAGTCCGACGCCTGGTTTCAGGAGCCGACGCAGTTCTTCGACGTGGCGCGCTCGCGCGCGTGGGTGCTGGTGCGGCGCCTCACGCACTCCGCGCACCATCGCGGGCAGCTCACGGCGTACATCCGGATGTGGGGGCAGCCGCTCTTCTCGACCTACGGTCCCACGGCGGATACGGGTGGTCTGGCGAGAAACGGCGCGACGGTCGTGTATCCCTACGACTCGATCGACGACCTGCTGGCGCATGACGGTCGTGACGGCGAGCGGATGCTGCCGGGGACGGGACCGGCGCCCGTGACGGAGCGTCCATGAACGTGCTCGTGACAGGCGGCACTGGAACGCTGGGGCGCGAGGTCGTGCGCGCGCTCGATGCGGCCGGCCATCGTGCCGTGACCATGAGCCGCAAGCCCGCGCCAAACGCCGGCGCGGCGCCGCGTTGGGCCACCGCGAATATCGTCAGCGGCGAAGGGCTCGCGGCCGCGGTCGCCGACATGGACGTGATCATCCACGCCGCCAGCGATCCACGCGGCGATCCAGCCGCGGATGAAGAGGGTACGAAACGCCTCGCCGCCGCGGCGCGTGCGGCCCGCGTGCCGAACCTGATCTACATCTCGATCGTCGGGATCGACCGCATCCGGTATCCGTACTACGCGCGCAAGCTCGCAGCCGAGCGGGTGCTCGAAGTCAGCCGACAGCCGCACGCGATTCTGCGGATCACGCAGTTCCATTCCTTCGTCGATTTCCTTCTCCGCGGGGCGGCCGCTGCGGTGCCGCTCGTGATACTGCTGCCGGCCGGCTATCAAATGCAGTCTGTGGGCGTCGAAGACTCGGCGATGCGGCTGCTCCGTGCCATCGACGAGGGGCCCCGGGGCCGGCTTCCCGACTTCGGCGGACCGGAACGCCTCATGGTCCGCGATGCCGCGCAGATGTGGCGGGCGGCGCGCCAGATCCGCAAGCCGATCGTGCAGTTTCCGAGCTTCAGCGGGCTGTCGCGCGGGTTCCGGGCTGGCCACAACACGCTTGCGGCCGATACATCGCCGGAGAATCGTGGACGGTTGAGCTGGCGCGAATGGCTGGAGAGACCGGCTGCGCCTCGGCCGTAGACTTTAAGCGGAGGTCGTAATGAAGCGCTTGTTCTGGATCGTGTCGAGCCTGACGTGTGTGCTGGGTCTCTGGACAGTCGTGGTCTCGGCCGACACGCTCATCATGCGCAACGGCACGCGGATCTCCGGGCGGCTCATCGGCCTGCGCGACGGTGTCTTTGAGTTCGAAGAGGACCGCGGGTTGCGGAAGGGCCGCGTGATCAAGGTCGAGCAGGCGGATGTTCGTACCGTCGAACTCGACCAGGACGGCCCGTCGCAATTCGAACGCGGCGACCGCGACAACGATCAGGGGGCTGGCCGGCCGCGTGGTCTGCGCGAGCGCGAGGTGATGGTGCAGGCGCGGCAACAGTGGACCGATACCGGCGTGACCGTGCGCAACAACCAGACGATCTACTTCGAGGCCAGCGGCAAGGTGCGGTGGGGCAAGGATCGTCAGGACGGCCCGGATGGCGAGAACAACTCGCCGCGCAATCCCAGCCGCCCGATTCCGTCCCGGCCTGCCGCATCGTTGATCGGCCGCGTAGGCGACGACGCGCCGTTCTTCATCGGCAGCGATACCAACGGGATTCGTGTCCGCGGATCGGGCACCCTGTTCCTCGGCGTCAACGACGAGACGCTCGAGGACAACTCGGGATCGTTTCGCGTGACGGTCTATTACTAGGCAGACCGCCCTGCTAGGGCAGCACCGGCGGGGCGTACGTGAGGGTGTAGTTCAGGATCCACACCAGGAACAGCACCAGCGGAACGTGCACCACGAACTGCAGCATCGAGTAGCCGACGATGTCGCGCGCCTTCAGGCCGAGGATCCCCACGATCGGCAGCATCCAGAACGGATGGATCAGATTGGCCAGCGCCTCGGTGGCGTTGTACGTCTGCACGACCCAGCCGAGATGCACCTGCAGGGTCTTCGCGGCGTCGAGCATGTACGGTGCCTCGATGAGCCACTTGCCGCCCGCTGACGGGATGAAGAGCCCCAGGAAGGCCGAGTAGATTCCGATCATCACCGGGTAGGTGTGCTGATTCGAGATGGAGACGAAGAAGTGGGCGAGCGTGGTCGCCAGGCCGCCCTCGGTCATGATCCGGACGATCCCCGCGTAGATCGGATACTGAATCAGCACGCCGCCCACCGGCGTGACCGACGCTGCGATCGCCTGCACGAACGACTTCGGCCGCCAGTGCAGCAGCAGCCCCACGATCAGGAACAGAAACAGGTAGTGGTTCAGATCGAGCAGGACGGCCGGCCCGCTCGTCGCGACCTCACGCGCCAGATAGCCGAGTCCCAAGGCGCCGACGATGATCGTCAGCAGTGGACTGTGCTCGAGCCATTCGCCGGGGGTTTCCCGCGTGCCGATGTCCTGCGTGGCCGGCGCATAAGCCACGCCCATATCGGCCATGCTCCGCGCCTGCGAGGCGGGCGGGGCGGAAAAATACGCGATCGCCATCGAAACGAGGATGAGCGACGCCGCGATCACCATGCTTTGCCACAGCCCCAAGGTCTGGCCGAGCGGGATGACGCCGCTGATCTTCTCGATCGGGTCGGGCAGCGATGCCGACGAGGCCATGATCAGCGCCGCGGACGACGACAGACCGAGTGCCCACACACTGCCGACGCCGAGATACGCGGCGGCCCCGATCGCGCGATAGTCCGCGCTGCGCACCCGGTGGCTGACCTCGCGCGCGAGCAGCGCGCTGAAGATCAGGCTGAAGCTCCACGACACGAGCGACGCGAGCATCGAGAACAGCCCGACATACGCCACCGCCCCGCGCCCAGTCGACGGCACCGTCGCCAGGCCGCGAATCAGCCGGTAAACCGGCGGCGCGGTGGCCACGGCGTAGCCGGTCACGATGATCATCGACATCTGGAGCGTGAACGTTCCGAGGTCCCAGAATCCGGCGCCGAACCGTTGTGCAGTTTCGAGCGCGCTGCTGCCCGCCAGGATGCTGGCTCCGCCAATGACCGCGGCGGCGGCGAGCGCCAATGCAAAAGCGTCGGGAAACCAGCGTTCGAACCAGTCGGAGAGCGCGAGACCGAGCGAGGCGAGAGAGGAGCTTTCCTGCGCGGTTTCCTGGGATTTTTGCGCTGTCGCCATCCGGCCCGGAATATACCAGAGGCCGGATATAATCAAAGGCTGTTCGCCGATAGGACGGGGCTCGCGAGCAGCCCCGCTGAATAACAAAACTTATGGCTAATCTTGGATTTGTCGGGCTCGGCGCCATGGGCAGTCGGATCACCAAGCGACTGCTGGCCAAGGGCCACACGGTGACTGGCTACGATCTCTTTCCTGCGAAGCAGGCGGAGCTCGTCGCAATGGGGGGGACGTGGGCGTCCTCGCCTCGCGCCGTGTGCGAAGCCGCCGACACGACGTTCGTCATGGTGACCAACACCGCAGCGCTCGAAGGAGCGTCGCAGGGGCCAGACGGCCTGCTGGCCGGCCTCGGCACCGGCAAGCTGCTCATCGACATGAGCACGGTCGGCCCAGCGGCCAGCCGCGCGCTGGCCGCCAAGGCGCGGGAAAAAGGCGCCGACATGCTGGACGCGCCGGTCTCGGGCAGCATCTCGCTGATCGAACAAGGCAAGCTGTCGATCATGGTCGGCGGACCGCGCGCGACGTTCGACCGCGCCAAGCCACTTCTCGAGGACATCGGCCAGAAAGTCACGTACATCGGCGAGAACGGCCTCGCCGTGTCCATGAAGATCGCGACCAACGTCAGCATCGCGGTCCAGATGCTCGCGTTAGCCGAGAGCGTCGTGTTGGCTGAGAAAGCCGGTGTGGCTCGCGAAACGGCGCTCGAGGTGCTGACCAACAGCGCGATTGCGTCGCCGCTGGTGCAATACAAGGCACCGTGCATTCTGAACATGCCCGAGCCGCCGATGTTCAGCGCGAACATGATGCAAAAGGATGTGGGGCTCGCACTCGATCTGGCCCGCGAGGTCCAGGTGACGTTGCCCACTGGGGCCGTGGTCAACGAGTTCTTGTCGACCGCACGCGAGCAGGGCCTCGGGGAACAGGATTTCGCTATCCTGTACAAAATGCTCGCCACGCTCTCTGGAGTCAAAGCATGAGTCCCAGCGCCACCAAGGCGGCAACCCCCGGCCTCGACATCGGCAAGGCCCAACTGATGCAGTTCTACAAGCAGATGGTCGCCATCCGCTTGTTCGAGGAGCGGGTCAACGATCTCTATACGCGCGCGTTGATGCCCGGCCTGGCGCACCTCTACATCG
>Ga0105238_10003506_pt1 | contig 15622 bp, 16 predicted proteins | sample KBSC34metaG_FD_81526 | JGI IMG/M metagenome (GOLD analysis project Ga0105238, IMG submission 81526) | Corn rhizosphere microbial communities from Kellogg Biological Station, Michigan, USA - KBS C3-4 metaG | ecosystem: Host-associated > Plants > Roots > Rhizosphere > Soil | place: Michigan, USA... | reverse complement strand
GTGCACAGCATCGCCACGGATTCGAAAGGCAACGTCTACACCACCGAAACGTACCGCGGCCAGCGCGTGCAGCGGTTCAACTACAAGGGCATCGCGGCGGTCACCAAGATGGACCAGGGGGTGGTGTGGCCCTCTAAGAAGTAGCGTTCGCTACGCGATGTGGGCACCCTGCGTGTCGACGTACACGGCGTACAAAGACTGACTGCCGGCCATAAACAAGCGGTTGCGCTTGGTTCCGCCGAAGCATACGTTGGCGCAGGTCTCGGGCATGCGGATCATGCCGATGCGCTCGCCGGCGGGGGTAATCACCTGCACGCCAGGACGTGCGCCGGCCCAGATATTGCCGTCGACGTCGCAGCGGATTCCGTCAGCGGCACTGGGCGCACCGGTCCCTGGGATGTCGAGCTGGATAAAACGTTTGCCGTTGCGTATCGCCTTGCCGTCGAGATCGAATACCCAGATCTGGCGCGCGGTGCCGGTGTCGGCTAGGTACACCTTTTTGTAGTCGGGTGAGAAGCAGATGCCGTTGGGGCCGTCGGTATCGTCGAAGACTTTGTCGAGCTGGCCGGTTTTCGGATCGGCGCGGTAGACAGCGGGCTTGGTTTCGGACTCGGCCTTGAAGCCTTCATAGTTGCCGCGGATACCGTAAGTGGGATCAGTGAACCAGATCCCGCCGTCGGGATGCACCACGATGTCGTTGGGCGAGTTCAAGCGCTTGCCTTCGAACTTGTCGGCGATCACGGTGACTGCGCCGGAGTGTTCATAGCGAGACACGCGCCGGCCGCCGTGCTCGCAGGAGAGCTGGCGGCCCTCGTAATCGAAGGTGTTGCCGTTGCTGTAACCGGAGGGATTACGGAACACGGTGACGTGCGCGTCTTCCTCCAGCCAGCGCATCTGCACGTTGTTGGGGATATCGCTCCAGACCAGGTAGCGTCCCTCGCCGTTCCATGCGGGGCCTTCGGCCCAACTGGTTCCCGTGTGCAGGCGCTTGATGGTGGTGTTGCCGATGATGTAGCGACGGAAGCGGTTATCGAGGGCGATGATGTCGGGGTCGGGATATTGGAGCGGAGTGTTGCCGGACCAATCGCGCGGCGTGGGGACGGGAGAGATGCTGGTGGGCTGTTGGGCTCGCGCGGCGGCGGGGAGCAGGGCTGCTCCCAACGTGGACATCAGGAACGAACGGCGATCTGTCAGGTTGGCCATAACCGTTAGGTATACCGCAGGCTGGGGTGCAAAGCCAGCCCGGCGCGTGATAAACTTCCGATTCCGTTCGACACTTTCGAGGAGGTGCCCATGAGGTTTCATCTCGCACTCGCTATCCTGTGCGCTGCGCTGCTGCCGGTTGCCGCGCAGCAACTTACTCCGGCGCAAATGAACGCGAAGGCCAAGGCGCAGAACGTGCCGGAGATTCCCTTTGACTCGGCGCCGAACTTTTTAAAGTTGCCGCCTAATCTGTATCTGGGCGAGGGCATCGGCGTGGCTACCAATTCGAAGGGCCACATCTTCGTCTATACGCGCAGCCAGGAGACGCGGCTGTTCGAGTTCGACCAGAAAGGCGTGTTCGTGCGCGAGATCGGCGAGGGGCTGTACGGATTCGTGTTTGCGCATGCGGTCCGCGTGGACAAGGACGACAACATCTGGGCCGTCGATGAGGGCTCCAACATGGTGATCAAGTTCAATCCGGCAGGGCAGGTCGTGATGCTGCTGGGCAGGCGGCCGGAATCGGTGGAGGGGTTGGAGCGCACGCCGGCGGGGAATGCCCCGGTGCCTCCGGCGCAACCTTACTTGTTCAACCGGCCGACGGACGTGGCGTGGGATGCGGCGGGGAACATTTTTGTTTCCGATGGCTATGGGAACTCGCGCGTGGTGAAGTACGACAAGAACGGGCGCTTCATTGCTACTGCGGGCACCAAGGGGCCGGGGCAGGGGCAGCTGAATCTGCCGCACTCGATTGCGACCGACGCGAAGGGTAATGTTTATGTGGGCGACCGCAGCAACCGGCGCATTGAGGTGTTCGACAACGACCTGACCTTCAAGGCCATCTACGATAACGTCGGTGCGCCGTGGGCGCTGTGCATTACGCCGGGGACGCATCAATATTTGTACAGCTCCAATTCGAATCCCGATAACAATAATGCGGAGATCGCTGCCGTCACCGGCGACATTTACAAGATGGAATTGGACGGCACGGTGGTGGGCAAGTTCGGCAAGGCCGGCAAGCAACTGGGATCGTTCACTACCGTGCATGAGATCGATTGCCGCAATGAAAACGAACTGCTGGTGTCCGAAATCACGGGTTGGCGCGTGCAGAAGCTGACGCTGCATCCTGAGAAAGCTGCGAAGTAGGAGACTGTCATGAAATTCATCACACCGCTTCTCTTCGTCGCTACGCTTTCTGCGCAGAGCATTCCTGAGATCCCGTATGACTCGGCGCCAAATTTGCTGAAGATGCCGCCGCACATTTATCTGGGCGAGGCGGCGGGAGTCGCCACCAACTCCAAGGGAAATATTTTCGTTTATACGCGTACCGGGTCGAGCAACGCCGTTATGGGCGGATCGCGCACCTTCACGCACGGCGGCGCGCGGCTGTTTGAGTTCGCGCCGAATGGGACCTTCATGCGCGAGATCGGGCAGGGCGTGTATGGATTTCTATTCGCTCACGTGGTGCGCATCGATCCGCAGGACAACATCTGGGTGGTGGATGAAGGCTCCAGCATGGTGATCAAGTTCGATCCGACTGGCCGCATTCTGTTGACCTTGGGGCGCAAGCCGGAGGCGATTCGCGTGCCGGCGGGAGAAACCGGCGAGGGCGGCGGCCCGGGCGGACGCGGCGGACTGCCCGGCGCTGGTGTCAAGGGCGATAATTTCAACCGGCCTACCGACGTGGCGTGGGATGCGGCGGGCAACATTTTTGTGTCCGACGGCTACGGCAACTCGCGCGTGGCGAAGTTCGACAAGAACGGGATGTTTATCAAGTCGTGGGGCTCTAAAGGAACCGGGCCGGGGCAGTTCGATCTGTTGCACACGATCGCCGTCGACCCGCAGGGGAACGTGTATGTCGGTGACCGGTCGAACAAACGCATCCAGGTTTTCGACAACGACGGAACTTTCAAGACGCAGTTCACCAACGTCGGCGCGCCATATGCGATTTGCATTTCTTCAGGGGCGCATCCTTATCTGTATACTTCCAATTCGAATCCCAGCACTTCGATGGACAACGGCGAGATCTACAAGATGGAACTCGACGGGCGCATCATCGGCAAGTTCGGCAAGGCGGGGAAACTGATCAAGGAATTGGGGACGGTGCATGAGATCGATTGCCGCAATCCCAACGAGATCTTCGCTGGTGAGCTTACCAACTGGCGCGTGCAGAAGCTGGTATTGCATCCGACTCCATGAGGACGGTCGGCGCCTACTTTCTGCTGGCGCTGGCGGCGAGCGCGCAAACGCTTCCGCCGCCGGGGTTTCATCATCTGCATCTGAACTCCGTCGATCCGGAAAAGGCCATCGACTTTTACACGCGGCAGTTTCCTAGCACGGAGAAGTCGACGTTCGCGGGCGCCACGGCGCTGAAATCGGGCAAGGTGTATGTGTTGTTCAGCAAGGTGAAGACGCCGCCGCCGACTACACCGCAGACGGCGATCTGGCACTTCGGCTGGCATGTGGTGGACGTGCAGAAGAACAAGGCCGAGTACCTGGAACGCAAGGTGAAGCTGCTGCCGTTGTATACGACGGACGAGGGCGGATCGGTTTTCGTGAGCAGCGACACTTGGCCGGGTGTCGGTGGATCGCTGGGGTTGACTAAGGCGCAGATCGCGGATGCGAAGGCTAAGGGCGTGCAGCCCACACATGGCGCGGGGTTCGCGTATCTTGAAGCTCCAGACGGCGCGATCATTGAATACCAGGGGAACATGCCCGCGGAGCGGTTCAATCATGTGCACCTGTTCCAGAGGGATCCCTATTGTGCGGAGCTGTGGTATCACCGGCACTTGAATGCGCCCAGCCGTTCCACTTATACGGAAGCCACGTGCAAAGTGGCTCGGCCCGAGTTCTCTTGGCCGTCGCTCGAACGGGCCGGCATGTTGCGGCAGCCGGCAGGTGTCACTTTTGACGACGTCGCTCTCACCTGGCACGTGCAACAAGACGAGCGCCCGCTGGCGCCAACGCGCGGGCACCTTTACGATCATGTGGGATTGAGCGTGCACGACCTGGATGCGTGGATCGCCAAGCTGCGTGCGGAACACGTGAAGTTTCTCAGCAAGATTTACAAGCTGGGAGATGCGCGGGCGGTGATGATCGAAGGGCCTAGCCGGGAGGCGTTGGAGTTGGTGGAGATCAAATAGTCACGATGCCGCGGCAGTCGCCGAAGCCGATGCGCACGCAGCCTTCGCGTTCGCAAAAGGCGCGCAGGATCACTTCGTCGCCGTCCTCGAGGTAGCGGCGCTCTTCGCCGGTAGGCAAGCGGAAGGGCTCGGTGCCGCGGCGGGTGAGTTCCAGCAGACAACCGAGCGAATCGCGGGTGGGCCCGGAGACGGTTCCGCTGCCGAACAGATCGCCGGGACGCAGGTTGCATCCATTGCTGGTGTGGTGCGCCAGCATCTGCGCAATGGTCCAGTAGGTGTCACGAAAGTTGCCACGGCTGATTCGCAGGGGCGCGGCTCCGGATTTGCGCATGCGTTGTGATACTAGCCACACTTCCAGGGTGATATCGATGCCGCCGCGCGCCTGATCGTCGGGCGAATGCAAATACGGGAGGGGCACGGGATCGCTTGCGTCGCGGGCGAATGCGGGGGTGCGGAAGGGCTCCAGCGCTTCTAGCGGCACTACCCATGGAGAGATGGTAGTTGCGAAACTTTTGGCAAGGAAAGGGCCGAGCGGTTGCGATTCCCAGACCTGGAGGTCGCGTGCGGACCAGTCGTTCAGCAGGCACAGTCCAAAGATGTGCGCGCGCGATTGGCCGATCGGCACGGGCTCGCCGAGGCGGTTGCCGGGGCCGACGAACATTCCTACTTCTAGTTCATAATCGAGTGCGCGAGTGGGACCGAATTGACCTTCCTGCGTTTGGCCGGCGGGGCGATGCACGGGAGTTCCGCTGACGACGATCGACGACGCGCGACCGTGGTAGCCGATGGGCAGGTGCTTGTAATTCGGGGCCAGCGGATTTCCGGGGCGGAAGAGATTGCCTACATTCGAGGCGTGATAGAGCGAGGTGAAGAAATCGGTGTAGTCACCAATCACCGCGGGCAGGCGCATCGCTACACTGTCGCGCGGGATCAGCAGCGGCTCCACTTGCGGGCGCTGCGGCGAAGCGGCCTCCAACAATTCGGTGACGCGGAGGCGGAGCGGAGACCAGTGGTCCGGGCCCAGCGCGAATAGCGCATTCAAGGAATCCGCGGCGCAGGCGCGCGCGGTTTCGAGCGAGAGGCCGTGCAGCAATCCAGTCTCGGTGCAGGCGCGTAGGTCGAGGATCGAATCGCCAATCGCTATGCCGATGCGCGCATCGCTGCCAAACACCCCGTAGGGAAGATTCTGCAAAGGAAAATCGGTGTGGGTTTGGTTCGCGGAGTCCACCCAACTGGCGTGATTGGTCACAGAATGTCATGGTATCGCAGAGTCCATTTGGGGTGGCACTTCTCGGAGGTCAAGTGCCACCCCTGCAGGGGCGGAAAATATCAAGCCAATTCCCACAACAGCGGTCAGTACCAGAAACGTAAATCCACGCATTGGAATTTACCTCCTAAATATTGGACGGGATGCTACGGAGGCTGTTTCGAGAGAAAGTGCCTTTGAGCACGTGCCAGAGTATAATTCCTGTACTTAAGGGGAGGTTCAAAACACCATGCAAAAGATCACGCCGCATTTGTGGTTTGACAGGGATGCGCGGGAAGCGGCCGAGTTGTACGTTTCATTGTTTCCCGGCTCCAAGATCACCAACGTGACGAAGCTCACCGGCACGCCGTCGGGTGACTGCGACCTTATATCCTTCGAACTTGCGGGGCTGCCATTCATGGCGATCAGTGCAGGCCCCTTGTTCAAATTCAATCCGTCCGTGTCCTTCCATATCAAGTGCAACACGACAGATGAAGTCGATAGGATATGGGAACGCCTTTACCAGGGTGGCAAGGTCCTGATGCCGCTGGATAGGTACCCCTTCAGCGAGCGGTACGGGTGGCTGGAAGACAAGTACGGCGTGTCATGGCAGGTAATCCATGCCGGCGAAGTCCCCGTACTTCAGAAATTCACTCCTATACTCATGTTCGTGGGAAATGTGTGCGGCAAGGCCGAAGAAGCGATCAACTTCTACGGATCGGTTTTCAAAAACGCACCCGATGGCGAGGGGGCAAGAGACACGAAGTTGGACGTTGTCGCGCGCTACGGGAAGGGCGAGGACCCGGACAAGGAAGGAACCGTGCGGTATGCAAACTTATCGCTGCGCGGCCAGGAGTTCGGGGCCATGGACTCTGCGCGTGAGCACAACTTCGGTTTCAACGAAGCGATATCCTTCATCGTGCCTTGCGATACCCAGGAGGAGATCGACTACTTCTGGGGAAAGCTTTCGGCGGACCCAAGAGCCGAACAGTGCGGCTGGCTTAAGGACAAGTACGGCCTATCATGGCAGATCACTCCCGCTGTCATGCAGGAACTCTTAGGCGGAGGCGACAAGGCGCGCATCGAACGGGTGACTCAGGCGTTCCTCAAAATGAAGAAGTTCGATATTGCCGAGGTCAAGCGGGCGGCCGCAGGTTGATCTACTGTTTCGTTTCTGCTTGGACGAAAGAGCCGCCAGGGACTTTGCATGGCGAGCTATTTCGTCGGTTAGCAATTGATCCCATAACTTCCAGCCCAAGCGGTCCGGGAGCTTTCGGGCTATCTCGGCTGCCCGCTTCCGTACTCGCGCTCGATCGTCAGTATTCTGATCATCGAATTGCCTCTATGCCTTCTCCCAGTGAACTATATCTCTTTTCATTTGAAAGCGTTTCGCTGAGACGCAACGGTTGAGCTCCTGAAACAATCTCGTAATTAGAGGTGATCCATGCGGATACTACTATCTATTACATCGATTGTGGGCCTCCTGCTATACGGTTGCTCCACCAACGGGACGACCAGCGCAGCGTCCAGTAATTCCGATATGGAGCAGTCCATCAAGACACGGCTCTTATCTGAGCCTAAGCTTCAAGGGATTGGCGTGGAAGCAAGGGCTGACAAAAATGAAGTGACTCTGTCCGGCACCGTGCCTACTGAGGACCTTAGGACTAAGGCGGTCGATCTCGCCAAGAACGGGCGACCGAACTTAGTGGTTACTGATAAAATCGACGTCCAACCTCGTCCAGTCGCCCGCAGCGAGTATACAGAGGAGATGGCACGTGCTGCGCGCGAGAAGGCCAAAGAGTTTGGTGACAAGATAGGGAACTCGCTTGACGATGCCTGGATTCACACCAAAATCAAAGCGAAACTTATTGACAATCCCGACACACCATCGCGAAAGATCAACATTGACGTCGTCGACCAAGTTGTTACCTTGCACGGCCAGGTGGAAACCATAGCCGCCAAGGATGAAGCGGAGCGAACCGCAAAGCAGACCGAAGGCGTCAAGCGAGTCAACAATCTCTTGAAGGTTCAGGCGGGCTAGTTGCTTGCCTGGCTGACTGTAGTTGACGAAGGAGGACAACGCAATGCATTCCACAGCATCACCACGAGCTATCGATCTGAACGAGACTGTGAGGTCGATGCTTGCTCAAAAGGGTAATGCGCTCTGGTCGATTTCGCCCGAGACCAGCGTCTATGACGCCATTGCCACCATGTCAGAGAAGCACATCGGCGCGTTGGTTGTTGTCAGCGCCAGACGTTTGGTCGGAATCATCACGGAGCGGGATTACGCACGTAAGGTCATCCTCAAAGGAAGACAATCCCGTGAAACAAGAGTTCGCGAGATCATGAGCGCGCCCGTATTGTTTGTTACGCCAGAGCAGACCATTGGCAAATGTATGCACGTGATGACATCGCGCCAAATCAGACATCTTCCAGTTCTCGAAGCGGACCGCGTCATCGGCATCGTGTCTATCGGAGACCTTGTGAACTGGATCATCACCGCCCAGGACGATACCATTCGCCATCTGCACAATTACATCACCGGATCGTACCCGAGCTAATCGCAGTGCACGCGGGTGAGAGTGCCTTAACAGAACTGTCAGACATTCACGCTCAGAGCAGGTGGCGCAATGTTGTCTGACGATGTTCTTCCAGGTAGCCCATAAAAGGTGTGCCGCCTGTGCCAACATCCGTTGGATTAGCCGAACCACGCTCATGTTGCTGTTGGATATACGTGGACGCATAGTGCAGGTGCAATCCACGAAAGCGCTCCAATGCTAGTAGGCATTTGTTGTATGCCTCTCGAACTTCTGAATCACCCGCGCTGGCATAGGAGCGGATTGAAGGGCCGCGCTCTAGTGCACCGATGAATGCGCGATGTCCAACCGGCATGTAGTCGCGCATTTCCTTTAGGTAAACCGCAAGCGGAGACTCCGGGTGCTGAATTCCCAGTCCAGCATCGAGGCATGGAATTATCGAACTTTGTGCGCCCGTTTCCCCACGAAACTGCTGAGGCTGGCTAGCATACTCGCGAACACCCGCATAAACAACGCCGTTCGGGAATGTCGGGTGATCCTTCCAACCGTGAATGTACGGGCGGACGCGCCGGTAATAAATATACGGATCGCATCGTTCCGGCATCCGCACCAGGCTGGCGAGCATGCTCCCCAGAACCTCTTCCAACGCCTTGAGACTAATCACCGCTCTCTCGCGGTCGCCCTGCGCCACAGCGGTCTGAGCATTCGCCAAGCTCTGCATCCCGCGTCCCGCCTTGGCTTCTATTTCTACATGCACGAGGACGAACCATTCCTCGTCTACTCCACCGAGAAAGTTCTGAAGGAGCGCGAGGTTTCCCAGAGCAATTGGATTCGCCTGATCGAGCCGCCTCCAATTGTGTAGCGCATACGAGGCATAGGAAAGCACGGGCGGTCGGCCTAGGCGATGAGCAAGGGCGTGCCACGGCGCGGACACCGGCTCCGGAATGACGTCGGCGGACTTTGCTTCTCCCCAAATATACGCGTGACCGAAGTAGGACAAGAGTAGCATTGCACGCTCAACCGATGATGAATGATCGAACAATGGCGTGGGATCAAGAATCGGCAAACGATCCAAGGTACGTCGTACGACCCCAGCAGCTAGCAATTTAGGCAGTTCGACCGATAAATCTTCCCAGGCTCCAAATTGTTGTCTGGGGAGACAATCGAGCGGATCTTCTGGCGGTAAAAATCCTCGCTCGGCGCTAACGTTGAAGGCGGCGAGATTCAGCGCTGCGTGATTTGAGACGGCCATTTATGCGCCTCTCTTGGCGTTGGAGCCCTCCTTAAATTGAAACATACCGGGGAGAAAGGCGGTTGAAAATATCGCGCGAAACGATTCGGCGCGCGATGGAACCAGAAGTGCTCAATTTCGTAAGTGAGAAGGAGGACCGATGAGCGATGATTCTCTTTCCGCAACCGGATCTCGTGTCGGTAGCTGGTGTCCGGCACAATGAATTGGCTCTCAGGCACCCGCGCGAGAGCACTTTTTGGCAGAGAATCGCACGCCGCTTTGAATTTGAAAACGTTCCAGACGGTCCGCATCGGGTCTCGGCGGTATGGGTGCCTTCGGGGGACTTATTTCTCTACAACAGAGATGCGGGCTCGAAGACAGGGAAGGCGCGAATATATTTACGGCCACGTCCAAGGCCGCAAGTCTCGCGGCGAATGCCGCTTCAACTTCAAGAGCTGCGAGTTGGCCAGCTTGTAGAGGTGCTTTCGCTGGCGGGAACTCAGCCGACACTCTACGAACCGGAGCTCCAAATGTCAACAGAAGCCCGTTAATTCAGAGAGACCAATGTCACTACACATCATTGAAAATAAGAGCGGTAACATTCTAGAACTCGAGGTGAGTGGGAAATTCGTCGCCAGCGATTTTCAGACGCTGGAGTCAACGTTTCAGGGGCTTGTGGAACGGTATGGAAAAATCCGGGTGCTTTTCATAATGCGGGACTTTCACGGGTGGGAGCCCGTGGCGTTTTGGGACGAGGTTAAGTTTGATCTAAAGCATTTCAGCGATATCGAACGTCTTGCCATGGTGGGCGATAAGCAATGGGAGAAATTCTTGGGCGTGTTCGGGCGCCCATTCACCGCCGCGGAGATACGCTATTTCGATAAGAGTGCGCTCCCGGATGCGCACGCATGGATTGAGCGGAATTCCAATTGAGCGGTGGTGGAAGCCCAGTTGCTCAAATCTTCACTTTGCGCCAAAACCTTGATCCAAAAGCCTTTGGAATTTGAAACAACCGTCATAGGGGAGCTGTCTCACAACCGAGGAGGTCCGTTTATGGAAAGTCAAGTTAAGATCATGGGTCATCCGGTTCATCCGATGCTCATTGTGTTCCCTCTCGGCCTCTTGGCGGCTTCTCTTGGTTTCGACATCGGCTATTTGAAGACCGGTAACTCCGAGTTCGCAATCGTCTCGTATTGGATGATTTCCGCCGGTATTATCGGAAGTTTGCTCTCCGCAATATTTGGCGCTGTGGACTGGTGGGCGATTCCCTCCAACACGCGAGCTAAGGCGATAGGTCTTTGGCACGGTGTTGGAAATGTGATTGTGGTGCTACTCTTTATCGGAAGCTGGATTTTGAGGTACCGCGTACCTGGATACCCTCCGTCAGATTCCGCGGTTGCATTGTCCTGTATCGCTGTGGGCCTGGCGTTAGTTACGGGCTGGCTCGGTGGCGAGCTGGTGGGTCGTCTGGGTGTGGGTGTTGACGAGGGAGCGCATTTGAACGCGCCCAACTCTCTATCTAAACAACCAGCTTCAGCACACAACACTAGCGGACGGTCTGAAGTGCCGCGGACCCATGGCGTCTGACGCCGAAAGCAGCCCGGAGCAACAATCGATTACGCTTTTCGCCTCGATCGGATCGAATGAACGAAAACCAGCGAGAATCAGAATCAGAACGCCGATGCACACGCTGTTAACAAATCAACTAGTTTCAGAGGTATACGAATAGATCCACGGCGATGCGATAATCCAGGCGGCAAGTATCAGATTGAGCATGCTCCGAGTCCGGGAGCCTATATGAAGCCGACCCAAAAACTCCATAATCTCGGCCAGAGTCTCTGGCTCGACAACATCACTCGTGGACATCTAATAAATGGCACGCTCCGCCGCTATATCAGTGAACTCTCAATTACCGGGCTCACCTCAAACCCTTCGATATTCGACCATGCAATTAAGGAATCGAACTTCTACGATGACGCCATTCACGTAAAGATGAAGCAGGGCAAGTCCGACGAGGCTCTCTTCTACGAGCTTGCAATCGAGGACCTCCGGCAGGCTGCGGATCTGTTCCGCCCAATTTACGACCGAACGAATGGCATCGACGGCTGGGTTTCGCTTGAAGTGTCGCCGACGCTTGCTCACGATACACAAGGCACAATCGTTGAAGTTGCACGGCTCCGCGCTCGGGCCGAACGGCCTAACCTTTTCGTAAAGATTCCCGGAACTCCCGAAGGAGTACCCGCTATCGAGGAGTCTATCTTTGCTGGCGTGCCAGTGAATGTCACCCTGCTGTTCTCGCGCGAACAATATCTGGCGGCAGCGGAAGCCTATTTGCGTGGGATCGAGCGACGTATGCAAGTGGGATTGAATCCTGATGTTTGCTCCTTGGCTTCTGTTTTCATCAGTCGCTGGGACAAGGCAACGATGGAGAAAGTTCCTGCAGAGTTGCGAGACAAACTTGGGATCGCCGTCGCCAAGCGAACCTACAGGGCTTATCGCCAGCTACTCGATTCGGACCGATGGCTCCGACTGGCGAATGCAGGCGCCCGGCCCCAGCGACTGCTCTGGGCTAGCACGGGCACAAAAGACCCGGCAGCTTCGGACGTTCTCTACATCCAGGCGCTCGCCGCGCCGTTTACCGTTAACACGATTCCTGACAAGACATTGCTTGCCTTCGCGGACCATGGCTCAGTGGGTGAGCTCATGTCTGCCGACGGAGGTGACGCCGAGGAGATGATTGCAAAGTTTGCTAGAGCGGGCATCGATTGCGACAAACTCGCCACCGATCTCCAGTGCGAAGCCGCCGAGTCATTTGTGAAAGACTGGCACGAACTGCTTGCCTCGCTTGTAGCGAAGAGCGCCGGATTCAAACCGCCTGGGTAGCCGTGTCGGGCTTAGAGAAGTTGTTTTTTGCGCCCCGATCGTTAGGAACATAGAAGTTCAGCGTCGCCGGTACCTCGGCCGCAGGGACGCGATGCCGGCGATGGATGTACCGGCGGACTCAGTGAGAAAAAGTGGAGTTTATCCGAGCAAGTTAGCTATTGTCCACATGCTATGATGTTCGCGTGCAACTCAATGCCTCCCTGCAATGGTCAAGTACGACTCTGTCGCTCTTTCTTCATCATGGCCGTACCTGCAGGCTGTCGCAGGCGCCATGGTTGAACCGCCATGCTATCGGATGAGGACTTGCTGGATCGCCTCGAGCGAGCGGCTTTCGAGTACTTCTTGCATGAAACCAACCCTGAGAACGGGTTGGTCGCGGATACCAATCGGACAGGCGCGCCAGCCAGTATCGCGGTCGTGGGGTTCGCACTCTCGACCTACCCGATCGCTGTAGAGCGCGGTTGGATAACAAGAGATGAGGCGGCCGCGCGCATTGCTGTCACGCTGCGTTTTTTTTGGAACAGTCCGCAAGGAGAACAGGCCGACGCGACCGGCTACAAGGGTTTCTACTATCACTTCCTAGATCTACAGACCGGTAAACGCACCTGGACATCTGAATTGTCGTTGATGGATACCGCGTTGCTGCTGGCTGGAGTCCTGACGGCTAGCGTCTATTTTAACGGAGCAACGCAGACCGAAATAGAGATTCGAGAACTTGCCGATGCACTCTATCGCCGCATCGATTGGCTGTGGGCGCAAGATGATAAATCCAGTGTGTCTCAGGGTTGGAAACCGGAAAGTGGATTCCTGCACTATGGCTGGGAGGGATATAACGAGGCGATCCTACTCTACGTACTGGCCTTGGCATCCCCCACGCATCCCCTCCCTGCCACAAGCTACCCGGCTTGGACCTCGACGTACCAATGGGAGAATCTTTACGGCCTCGACGTCTTGTATGCCGGTCCGCTTTTTGTTCATCAGTTTTCGCATGCCTGGATCGATTTCAGGGGTATCCGAGATCGGTTCATGCGGGAGAAGCGCAGCGACTATTTTGAGAACAGCCGAAGAGCAACCTATCTGCAGCGCGAATATGCACGTCGTAACCCGCACGACTTTAAAGGGTATGGCGAAAACTGCTGGGGTTTTACCGCTGGGGATGGGCCGTGCGCTTCGACGGCGAGAGTCGATGGAAAATATCATCAATGCTTCGGCTATACCGCTCGGGGAGTGCCTTATGGGCCGGACGATGGAACCATTGCGCCTTGGGCCGCACTCGCATCGCTGCCGTTCGAGCCCGAGATCGCTCTAGCCGCAGCACGACACTGCCTCACACACTATCCGGAAATCCTGAAAGAGGGCCGGCTACCGAGTGGTTTCAATCCGACACTGCCTGGGAACAATTCGCATGGATGGATTTCGGAAGGTCACTTCGGGCTCGATCAAGGCATAATCGTACTGATGATCGAAAACTATCGCTCGCAATTGGTCTGGAAACTAATGCGAGACTGCCCTTATATCAAGAGAGGATTAAAGCGCGCTGGATTCCGGGGCGGGTGGCTCTAGTATCCGGATCTTTAGTCGGCTACGCACCAAATGCAATCCCAATTATTGCCGCCGCCTTCATTAAGAAAGATTCCTGACAGCCCTACCTTATTGGCCGAACCTACGTCAATGGCCTGGCGCAATCCACACCCTGCGCATCAATATAACCTGGTGATTCTCGGTGGGGGACCAGCGGGGATAATGGCGGCCCGATCCGCCGCGGTATTGGGTGCCAAGGTCGCGCTCATCGAACGTGATCAGTTGGGGGGAACTTGTCTAAACACGGGATGTATCCCGTCGAAAGCGATTCTCAAGACCTCCGGGCTCTATGCAGACATGCGCAACGCGGAGCAATTCGGAGCGCAAGTTCCGCAGGTCATCACAGTCGATTTTGCCGCGGCGATGGCGCGAATGCGGCACATCCGTGCACGCCTCAGTCGCCGCGCTTCGGCAGAGCGCTTGAGCACCCTCGGCATCGATGTCTATTTTGGCATGGGCCACTTCGCGGGACGGAATACCGTTGAAGTGGATGGACAACTTTTGCGTTTCAAGAAAGCGCTGATCGCCACCGGAGCGCGGCCCCTATACCCGACCATTCCCGGACTGGCCGAAGCAGGCTTCTTGACTCACGAAAATGTATTCGACTTGACTGAATGTCCGCCCCGCTTGTTAGTCATCGGCGGTGGCCCGCTGGGATGCGAATTAGCCCAAGCCTTTTGTCGGTTGGGATCAAAAGTCACCATAGTTGAAAAAGAGCCCATGTTTCTTAGCCAGGAAGAACGCGACGCCGCCCAAATTCTTTCCGGGGCTCTTGCGCGAGACGGGATCGACGTCCGCCTCAACACCGATGCCGTCTCGGTGCGCGAACAAGGAAGCGAAAAATTCGTTGATCTTGTGAGTGACGATTATAGAAGCACTGTCGTCGTCGATCAAATCCTGGTCGGCATCGGCCGCAGTCCGAATGTTGAAAATCTCAACTTGGAGGCTGTCGGCGTTAGGTACACCCGCGACACCGGAGTCCAAGTCAACGATTTTCTACAGACCACTAACTCACGAATCTTTGCTACCGGTGACGTTTGCCTGGAACACAAATTCATGCACTTCGAGGATGCTTCTGCGCGTCTTATAGTTCGCAATGCGCTATTTTGGGGCCGCGAACGACTTAGCGCGCTGACGATCCCCTGGTGCACCTATACCGACCCGGAAATCGCGCATGTGGGCTTGTACGTGACAGAGGCGATTCGCAAGCGCATACCTGTGAAAACCTTTACCGTCCCTATGCATGACGTGGATCGCGCGATCGCCGATGGCGAGGAAGAGGGTTTTGTCAAGATACACGTGAAAGAGGGCACCGATAAGATTCTCGGAGCCACCGTGGTTGCTCGTCATGCCGGCGAGATGATCAACGATATTACACTGGCAATCGGCTCGCGCCTCGGTCTGGATAGTCTCGCTCGCGTCATTCATCCCTACCCAACGCAGGCGGCGGCCATCAAAATGGCGGCGGATTCTTACCGAAGGACACGTTTGACGTCCACTCGCAAGTGGCTGCTTAAACGCTGGCTGGCTTGGTGAAGTCGACGCAGACCGCTTACAACCAGCGGAGGCTAGGTAACCAGCCCCGGCTGAGATAGTCGCTAAGGAGGAACACGAGCAGAATTGCCAGCCAGAACAAACCGGCGCCGACGAACAGCTTGGTCATGGAAGTGGCCCGCCTAACGTCCATGAAGAACATGACCACCAGGGTTCCTTTGATGACAGCGATGGTCATCGCCGCGATAAAGTTGAACTCGCCCAGTTCGAGCTTGGAGACGGCTACGGTGGTGATCGTGAGCGCCAG
>Ga0105238_10003505_pt1 | contig 15624 bp, 11 predicted proteins | sample KBSC34metaG_FD_81526 | JGI IMG/M metagenome (GOLD analysis project Ga0105238, IMG submission 81526) | Corn rhizosphere microbial communities from Kellogg Biological Station, Michigan, USA - KBS C3-4 metaG | ecosystem: Host-associated > Plants > Roots > Rhizosphere > Soil | place: Michigan, USA... | reverse complement strand
CGTTCCAGCCGGTGCGAAGCGAGCGCGTCGCCGAGCACGTCATGCACAGCGAGCGCTACGAGGTGAGCGCGGCGACGGCGGCGACGATCGCGCGCACGCGCGCAGCAGGCGGCCGCATCGTCGCGGTCGGCACGACGAGCCTGCGCGCGCTCGAGTCGGCTGCCTTGCGCGCACATGGGGGGTCGATCGCCGCCGCGAGCGGAGAGACCGATCTTTTCGTGACGCCGGGGTTCTCGTTTCGCGTCGTCGACCTCTTGCTGACCAACTTCCACCTGCCGAAGAGCACGCTCCTGATGCTCGTCTCGGCGTTCGCGGGAGTGGAACGCATCCGCGCGCTCTACGCGCACGCGATCGCCGAGCGCTACCGCTTCTTCAGCTATGGCGATGCGATGCTGCTCGCGCGCGACGCGGATCCGACAGCGTCGTGACCGTTCGCAGCGCTCGCTCGCTCGTCGTCGCCCTGCTGGCAGCGCTCGCCGCGCCATCGACGCTCGCCGCGACGTCGTACAAGACGGCAGGAACGTGCGCCGGATTTCCGCGCGTCGCGCTCGAGGTGCCGCGCGGCTGGTGCGTCGCGGTCGTCGCCGACCAGGCGAGCGGGCTCGTCTTTCCGCGCCGCATCGCCGAGGTCGCGCCGGGTCGCTTCTGGATCGTCGACATGGGCGGCTGGCAGCCGAACCGCGGCCGCGTCCTGGAGTTCGAGCTGCCGGCGCGCGGCGCCGCCCCGCCGATCGCGCTTCGCGTCGTCGCCGACAAGCTCGACCGCCCGCACGGCATCGCGGTCGGCAGCGAAGGCCGTGTCTATGTCGGCGAAGCGGCGCGCATCTGGCGGACGCGAACGACGCTGCCGGTCGTTGCCGAGACCGTGATCGACGGCCTGCCTGCCGACGGCGCGCATCCGCTCAAGGAGCTCGTCTTCGGCGCGCCGGGCGATCTCTTCGTCAACGTCGGCTCGTCGAGCGACGCGTGCCGCGACGACTCGGGAGCGCTGCCACTGCCTTGCCCCGACACGCAAGGCGCGAAGCCGCGCGCCGCGGTGTACCAGGCGACGCTCGGCGGTTCCGACGGCACGCTGCAGTCGTTCAAGCCGTACGCGACGGGCCTGCGCAACTCGCTCGCGCTCGCCTGGGTCGCGCCGGGGGTGCTGCTGCAGGGCGAGAACTCGATCGACTACCCGGACGAGAACGCGCCGCCAGAGGAGCTCAACGCGCTCGTCGCCGGCGCCGACTACGGCTGGCCGACCTGCATCGGCGCTCGCCAGCCGGCGCGCGGCTACGAGGGACGTGTCGACTGCACGAAGACCGCGGCGCCGGAGCTGCTCTGGCCGGCGCACGTCGCGCCGCTGCAGATGCTCGCCGTGCCGGCGTCGGCAAGGAACGCGTTCGCGGGGCAGCTCGTCGTCGCCTGGCACGGCTACCGTTCCGCCGGCCATCGCGTCGTCTCGTATGCGCTCGACGCGCGCGGCCGGCCGAGCGGTCCGCCGCGCGTCTGGATCGGCGGCTGGAACGCGCTCAAGGGCGAACGACCGCTCGGCGCGCCGACCGGAATCTCGGTCGACTCGGCCGGACGGCTCTTCGTCGTCGAGGACCGCAACCGCACGCTGCTCATGCTGACGCGCGACGCCGCCGCCGCGCCGGCGGCGAGCGCGCCGGCAACGACAATCCGCTGATGCTCGCATTCGAGGTCCTCGCCCGCGAAGGGCTGGCGCGCCGCGGCCGCACGACGCTGCGCCACGGCACCGTGGAGACGCCGGTTTTCATGCCGGTCGGCACGTACGGCAGCGTCAAGGGCGTCTGGCCGCAGGCGCTCGAGGCGATGGGAGTCGAGATCATCCTCGGCAACACGTTCCATCTGTGGCTGAGGCCCGGGCTCGACGTCGTCGCGCGCTTCGGAGGGCTGCACCGCTTCGAAGGCTGGACGCGCTCGATCCTGACCGACAGCGGCGGCTTCCAGGTCTGGTCGCTCGGCGCCAACGCCAAGGTGAGCGAGGAAGGCGTCGCGTTCCGCTCGCCGGTCAACGGCGACCGCATGCTGCTCACCCCCGAGGTCAGCATGCAGATCCAGCGCACGCTCGACAGCGACATCGTCATGCAGTTCGACGAGTGCACCGCGTACGAGGTCGACGGCCGCATCACGACCGAAGCCGATGCGCGTCGCTCGATGGAGATGAGCGTGCGCTGGGCCGAGCGGTCGCGCGCTGAATTCGCGCGGCTCGAGAATCCGAATGCGCTGTTCGGCATCGCCCAGGGCGGCATGTTCGAGACGCTCCGCGAGGAATCGATCGCAGCGCTCGCCGCGCTCGACCTGCCCGGCTACGCGATCGGTGGCGTCAGCGTCGGCGAGCCGAAGGAAGCGATGCAGGGCATCGTCGCGCATACGCCGCACCGGCTGCCGGCCGACAAGCCGCGCTACCTGATGGGCGTCGGCACGCCCGAGGACCTGCTCGACGGCGTCGCCGCCGGCGTCGACATGTTCGACTGCGTGATGCCGACGCGCAACGCGCGCAACGGCCATCTCTTCACGCGCTTCGGCGACCTGCGCATCCGCAACGCCCGCTACAAGACCGACGAGGCGCCGCTCGATCCGACGTGTGCGTGCGCGACGTGCGCGCGCTTCTCGCGCGCCTACCTGCACCACCTCGACCGCTGCGGCGAGATGCTCGCGCCGATGCTCGCGAGCGTGCACAACCTGCACTTCTATGCGACGCTGATGCGCGGGGTGCGCGAAGCGCTCGAGGCGGGACGCTTCGCCGAGTTCGCCGCCGCGTTTCGCGCCGACCGCGACCGCGGCGTCTGACGCGAGCGCGTCGGACGGCGCCGACTCCGCACGCCGCGTCGCGCCGACAACGCCGCGGGCCGTCGCCTCCTGCCCGCCGCGCGCCGCCCTGCCTAGCCTTGGCGACGAACTGCCAGGGGAGTTGCCATGACCACGATCGCCGACATCATGACCCGAAGCGTCGCCACGGTGCAGCGCGACGAGACGCTGCAGGCCGCGGCCAAGCGGATGCGCGACATGGACGTCGGCTCGCTTCCGGTGCTCGACGGGCAGGCGATCGTCGGCATGGTCACCGACCGCGACATCGCCGTGCGCGGCGTCGCCGACGGCATGGTCGCGCAGGAGTCGCTCGTCTCCGACGTCATGACCGAGGAAGTGCGCTGCTGCCGTGCCGGCGACTCGGTCGAGGCGGTGATGGCCGAGATGGGCGACGCCCAGGTGCGGCGGCTGCCGGTCCTCGACGCCGACAATGCGATCGTCGGGGTGGTGGCGCTCGGCGACCTCGCGACGCGACAATCGGCGCACACCGACGAAACTCTGCGCGAGATCTCGACGCCCGATCGTTGACCGACCGCCTCCACAACACCGTCCAACGTTACCTGGGCGAGCGACTGATCGGCCCAGCGGCGCAGCACGTGCTGCGCCACCCCGGCGCGTTCCTGCTGCAGACGCTGAAGGGCTTCAAGGCCAACCAGGGGCTGCTGCTCGCCGGCGCGGTCGCGTACTACGCGCTGCTGTCGATCGTCCCGCTCCTGATCCTGACGGTGATGGTGCTCTCGGAGCTGATCGACCAGAAGGAGCTGCTGGCGACGATCGGGCGCTACCTCGAGTGGCTGGTGCCGAGCCAGTCGCGCGCCATCGTGGGCGAGCTGGCGAACTTCCTCGCCCAGCGCGGGCAGGGCATCGGCCTCTTGCTGCTCGCGACGATGATCTTCTTCAGCTCGCTCGCATTCACGGTGCTCGAGAACGCGATGTCGGTCATCTTCCTGCATCGCGTCGTCGCGCGGAAGCGCCGCTTCATCTTCTCGGTGCTGATCCCCTACGTCTACATCCTGTCGCTCGGCATCGGGCTTCTCCTCGTCACGCTCGTCGCCGGCAGCCTGCAGGCGGTCGGCAAGGAAAGCGTCGAGCTGTTCGGCCACGACTGGTCGCTGAACGGAGTCTCCGGTGCGCTGCTCTACCTGCTCGGCTTCGTCGGCGAGGTCTTCGTGCTGACGTCGGTCTACCTCGTCATGCCGGCCGGCCGGCTGGCGTGGCGGCACGCGCTGATCGGCGGCATCACAGCGGCGGTGCTGTGGGAGATCACGCGCCACATCCTCGTCTGGTACTTCGCGACGCTCTCGCAGGTGACGGTCGTCTACGGCTCGCTGACGACGGCGATCGTCGTCCTGCTGAGCCTCGAGCTCGCGGCGACGCTGCTGCTGTTCGGCGCGCAGGTGATCTCCGAGTACGAGCGGATCGGACGCAGCAGCGCGGTCGAGGCCGAGCCCGGGTTCACGACCCAGGCCGTCTAGCGCCTCCGCCGCGCCGGCGGCCATGCGACGGCGGTCGCCGACGATGACAGCCGCCGCGCTGCGGTGCTCCAATCCAGCCACGGCAAAGGAGGTTCCGCATGGAGCGCCGAAAGGTCCTCAGCGCCGCCGCCACCGTCGCCGCGACTTGGCCGGTCGGCGTGCGCCCGCAGACGCGGGTGCGCCGCATCGGCGTGCTCGCGTTGTCGCCCGACTACCCGCAGTTCGACGAGTGGCGTGCGTTCGCGGACGAGATGGCGCGCCGCGGCTACCGCGAAGGTCGCGAGGTGGAGTACGTCCATCGCGCCTCGGGTGTGCTGACGGAGCCGGAGATGTCACGGCGCCTTCGTCAGTCGGTGGATGAGCTGTTGCGCATGAAGATCGACGTGCTCTATGTCGTGGAGGGCGACGCGGCGGTGCGCGGCCTGCGCGCGGCGACGGTGCCCGTCCCGGTGGTGGTCGACCGCTTCTACTTCGACCCCGTCGAACGCGGCCATGTCGCGAGCCTGGCCGGCCCGGGCGGCAATATCACCGGCAACGCCGTCCTGAACGAGCAGATGGAAGCCAAGATGGTCGAGTTCCTGCTGCAGGCCACCGGAACACAGGCGGTGGTGGGCTACCTGGACATCGCGCACCTCGTGACCTGGCCGATGTATCCGCGCGTGCTCCAGCAGCGCCGCGACCTCGGTCGCGCGCTCGCCTTCACCCCGGTCGTCGAGACGCTCGAGCAGTTCGATCATCTCGGCGCCAAGCTCGACCGCATGCGTCGCGAGGGAGTTCGCGCGGTGAAATTCGACGACCCCGAGTTCTTCAGCGACCGCCGCCGCGAGGTGGCTTCGGCGTTCGCCGCGCGGCGTCTGGCGGCGATTTCCAACGAGCCCGCCTATACCAAGGCCGGGCTGCTGCTGACGTTCGGCTGGGACGCCGAAGACATCGCGAATCGCTCGGCGGCCTATGTCGACCGCATCCTGCGCGGGGCGCGCCCGCACGACCTTCCGGTCGAGCAGGCGGCGCGCTTCAAGCTCGGCGTCAACCGGGCCACTGCGCGCGCCATCGGCATTCAGCTGCCGAGCGCCGTGCTCGCGCGTGCCGACGAGCTGGTCGGCTGAGGCGAAGAACGGCACACGTCGCGGCCCTCGGGCCGCGACACGAATCTCGCCCGCGTTACTGACAGTTGACCCGCTGTGGAGTCGAGAGCGCAGTGAGCGTGCTGGTGTTCGGATAGCTGTAGGCGCCGCCGATCGCGCTCGACGGCGATTCGAACGCGAACCACTGCAGCAGCGCTTCGTTCTGGGGGTGGTAAGTGAAGCCGTTGGGCATGGTGATCGGGTAAACGCCGTTCGATAGACCTTCGATGACGTCGCCCGTCTCGAGGTTGTCTTGGCAGAGGCCGTTCGGAGCCAGCCACCACGGCGTGATGTTGTGGACGCCGTCGAACGAGACGAGCGGATCGTTGAACGTCTCCGCGATCTCATGGCTCAACGCCGTGATGTCCTGGAATCCACCGCCGAACAGACCGGGGCTGATCCAGCTCGAATAGTCCATCACGAACGCTTGACCGATGCCCACCGGCTCGAAATCGAACGAATGAAAACCCAGGACGCAGCAGTTGCTGGGCGTGCCGTCGTACAGGAACGTGTTCGGGAAGAGGAATGTGGAGAGATCCTGCGTCGTCATCTCGCCGGCAGCCTGGGATTGGCCGATCACCGTCGAGACGTCGCCCGGAAACGACGGGAAGAGTGCGTTGGCGAACGCGTTGCCGTCCACGAGGATGAAGCGGCAGCAGGTGCCGTCGGCGTTCAGGCTGAACTGGTACGTTCCCTTGAGCAGCACCATCGTCCGGCCGGTCTTCACGGAGGGCTGCAGCAGCGTGTGCCAGTCTTTCTTCGCCGAATGATCGAATTCAGCGCGCATGACGGCGTCGGTGATCTGCGTCGGTACCGGGCTGCTGCTGTACGTCGCGTTCGTGAACACCGGTGAGTCGAGCACAGGCTGTACGTACTGTGCCGGACTCGAGATCAACGGGTGACCATTGACAAATCGCGGCGTGCCATCGGCGTTGCGCAGGTCCACCGTCACCGGGACGATCGGCGCGTTGACCCAGGTCGTCCCGCCCAGCTCGGGACGGTTGCCGATCATGTTGTAGTACCAGATCACTTGCGACGCGCCGTTCTGATCGACGCCGTCCGCGCGAAAGTGTCCGTTCCAGTTGAGTAGCGTGTCGAGGAACGGCGTACCGGAGTTGGTATGCCCCTGGCCGATGCGGCTGCGGAAACCTCGCGAGCGCAGCGATGCGTCGCTCTTCACGCTCATGCCTTTCAAGCCATCCGCTGGCATCTCGTCGGACTCGAGCGCCAGCGCGATGGCCGATGTCGAGAGAAGCGCAGCGCCCAGCAGGCAGGCGCGCAGCGTATGGAACACCTTCATGCCTCGTCTCCTCTTTGTGCACCGCATGGTGCGGGACTCAAGCCGCAGGAATGCGCTCTTGATGCGATGAGAATTGCATCCCCGCTCGCGACTCGTCAATTGCTGTTTTGCTCGATCGTCGTCGTCAGCTTGACGTCAGGAATCTCGCGGCGAGTGCTTGACGCGCGCAAGCACGGACACCAAGATGTGTGCGCCACTGTTTGTCGCGCGGCACTCACATCGCCCGTCGCCTGCGCATGGAATCGGCGCCCTCAGAAGAGGAGCAGCGACTGCAAGCTGCGCTCGCGCTCCTGGAGACGCAGCGCTTCCTGCTGGGCGAATCGGTCTTCGAATCGGTTGTCGGTCCGATCCGCGCTCGACTCAGCGCCCTGCAGCGCGTCGCGACGACGGACCAGCAGGTCGTCAAGCAGGTCAGCGTCCTCTTCGTGGATCTCGTCGGGTCCACCGAGCTCGGCCGCCAGCTGGATCCGGAGGAGCTGAGCACGCTGGTCGACGGAGCTCTTCTTCGCTTCACCGCAGTCGTCGATGCGCACTTCGGAAAAGTCCTGCAATACGCCGGAGACAGCGTGCTCGCCGCGTTCGGCGTCGAGGCGGTGCAGGAGGACGACGCAGAGCGCGCGGTCCGATGCGGGCTCGCAATTCTCGACGAAGCCCGCGCCATGGCACGCGAAGTCCAGGCGCGGCATCGGCTGCCTGGCCTCGACGTTCGAATCGGCGTGCACACCGGCACCGTCCTTCTCGGCGGCGGCGTCGACGCCGAGGCGACGATTCGTGGACACGCCGTCAACGTTGCCGCCCGGATGGAGCAGACCGCGCCGGCGGGAACGTTGAGGATCAGCGACAGCACGTACCTCCACGTCCGCGGCGTCTTCGACGTGGACGCGCAACCGCCTTTGCACGTCAAGGGCCTGCAGGAGCCGGTCGTCACGTACCTGGTGCGCAGCGTGAAGGCGCGATCGTTCCGCGTTGCCGCCCGCGGCGTCGAAGACATCGAGACGCGGATGATCGGCCGCGAGGCCGAGCTCGCGATGCTGCGAGACGGCTTCGAGCGGCTCTTTCGTCCTGGCGCCGAACTCGCTTGCATCTGCATCGTCGCCGACGCCGGTCTCGGCAAGAGTCGCCTGCTCCATGAATTCCAAAAATGGACCGACACGCGCCGCGACTCCTATCAGCTGCTCCAGGGGCGTGCGACGCCGCAAATGCAGCGCCAGCCCTATGGCCTGCTGCGGGACATCCTCGCGTGGAGGTTGCAGATCCAGGACGCGGACTCGATGGACGTCGCCAGGAGCAAGCTCGAGAGATTCATCGTCCCGCTGTTCATCGCCGACGAAGGAGCCGAAGGGGCCGCGGCACACGCGCATCTGCTGGGCCAGATGATCGGGCTCGATTTCTCGGCGAGCCGGCACGTCGCGGGGATCGCGGAAGATGCCCGCCAAATTCGTGCGCGCGGTTTTCGAACAGCCGCCCTCGCGTTCGACCGCATCAGCGCGCTCGCCGCGGCACCGGTAATGCTCATGCTCGAGGACCTGCACTGGGCCGACGACGCCTCGTTGGACTTCGTCGAGTACCTTGTCCGAACGTCTTCGAACGTTCCCATGCTGATCCTGAGCTCCACCCGGCCCACGTTGTTCGAGCGCCGAGAGTCGATCCCTGCAGCTGCCGCAACCCGCATCCAGCTCGCGCCCCTGGATGCAGCGATGAGCGACGAGCTGGCGAGCGAGCTGCTGCAGAGACTGCCGCGCGTTCCTCCGGCGCTGCGCACGCTGCTGACGAAGGGCGCCGAGGGCAATCCCTTCTACATGGAGGAGTCGGTCAAGATGCTGATCGACTCGCGCGCGCTTGTGACAGCCCCGGAGGGCTGGCGTGTCGACGCCGAGAAGGTCATGGCGACGCAGATTCCGGGCACCCTCACCGGTGTGCTGCAAGCGCGGCTCGACCTTCTGCCTGGCGACGAACGTCAGGCGTCCCAGGTCTGCGCCGTCGTGGGATTCACCTTCTGGGACAAGGCGGTCGCCTTCGTCGAACCGGGTGCCGAGCGGAAGTTGCCTCCGCTCGCGAAACGCCAGCTCATCAGCCCGAAGGAGCGGGTCGATGGCGGCCTCATCGAGGACGATGCGCTGGAATACGTCTTCGGCCACCATTTGCTGCATCAGGTCACGTACGAAACCGTGATCAAGAGCCGGCGCCAGAAGGCTCACGCACGCGCGGCGGAGTGGTTCGCGAGGATGACCGGTGCTCGCGCCAACGATTTCATCGCGGTCGCCGCGGAACACTTCGAGAAGGCCGGCGAGCTGCACCGGGCTTGCGAGTACTTCGCACTCGCGGCAGAGCACGCCGCCCGCACCTTCGCCAACGAGATGTCGCTCGAGTTCATCGAGCGCGGCCTCAAGCTCGCCACCGCCGGGGACGACAAGGTGCGCTGGCGCCTGCTGGCGTCCAGGGAGCGCACCCTCGACCTGCAGGGCCGCCGCGTCGAGCAACGCGCCGACGTCGATGCATTGACCGAGCTCGCCGAGATCCTCGGCGACGACGAGTTGCGGGGTGAAGCCGCCTACCGACGTGCCGACATCGCGATGCGAACGGGTGACTACGCGATGTCGGAGGCCGAGGCGCGCAAGGCGGTGTCGATCGCCATGCGAACGGGCGCCGACGTGCTTCTGTTGCTTGCGCAGACACGGCTCGCCACGGCATTGGCCAACCAGGGCAGGCCCCTCGAAGGCGAGCAGATCGCGCAGCTGGGTCGTCGCCGGGCCCGCGAGCTCGGCCTCAAGCGTCTCGAGGTGTTCCTGCTCAATGCTCTGGGCATCTGCAGCGAGTTGAGCGGGGATACGGGAAGTCAGCTCGACTATCTCCTGCAAGGACTGGCGCTCGGTCGAGAGATCGACGACCGCCGGATCGAGGCCGTTCTCTACGCCAACGCAGGCCTCATCTTCCTGCGTCTTGGTGGCGATGCTCAGGCCAAGCAGCACCTGGAGGACGCCCTCAGGCGCAACCGGGAGCTCGGTATCCGGGAGATGGAGGGGCACGTCCTGTGCAGCATGGCGGAACTGTTGCTGCGCCAAGGCGAGGGAGCCCGCGCGCGCGCCGCCGCCGAGGCTGCGCTCGCGATCGCGATCGAAGTGGGATCGCGGCAGTACCAATCGTCGGCACTGGCAGCTCTGGGCAATTCAGACCTGATGCTCGGTCGATGGGACGAGGCAGCGGAGGACTTTCGACGGATGGAGATCCTGGCCCGTGAGATCGCGTACCCGGCGGCGGTCCTCGACGCGCTCGAAGGCCAGACGCGTCTCGCGCTGATGCATGGCAGCAGTGAAGAAGCCGTGCAGGCGCTGGAGCGCCTGCTGGCGTACGCGCACGCGCGCGACGAGGGGGCCGGCGGCCGAGGCGGTCGACTCGCGGGATCCATGGAGCACTGGATTCGGCTGACGACGCACAAGGTGTGGGCGCGGTGCGGCGACCAACGGGCACGAGCAGCGCTCGAGGACGCACATGGCGCGCTGATGTCCGAAGCTCAACGAATCGTCGATGAAGGTTGGCGCAGGAGCTTCCTCGAAAACATCCCCGAGCACCGCGAGATCGTCTCGCTCTGGCAGCGCGGACACGGAGCGATCAAGGACGATTGATCGTCCAACCTGCCCCGGCGTGGGCTCGACAGCGGTCGTTGGTGCTGACGCGCGATCACGACCCGAGCAGCCTGCCGACGCGTTCGTGCAGCGCTGCGGGGGTGACCGCTGCCGCCGGCATCGGCTCGCCCGCGACGAGGCCGACTCGGCTGAAGACGCCGCGCCTGAACGGCTTGGACATCGCGCGGCCCTCGACTCGCGAGAAGAACGATCCCCACATGTTCCGCAGCGCGACCGGAACGACCGGCACCGGGTTCGCCGCGAGCAGCCGCATCACGCCGCCCTTGAACTCGCCGAGCTCGCCGTCGCGGGAGATCGCGCCTTCGGGGAAGATGCACAGGAGGTCGCCTTCGTCGAGGACCTGCCTCGCCCGTGCGAACGCCTGCTCGTAGGTCTGCGCGTCGACCTTCTGCGGCGCGATCGGGATCGCCTTGGCGAGCCGGAAGAACCAGCCGAGCAGCGGAATGCGGAAGATCTCGTGGTCCATGATGAATCGGATCGGCCTCGGGCTCGCCGCCATCAGCAGCACCGGGTCGATGAAGCTGACGTGGTTGCAGACCAGGATCGCCGCCCCACTGGTCGGGATGTGCTCGTCGCCGCGCACCTTGAAGCGGTAGACGATGCGCGCGACGACGAACGCGAAGAAGCGGATCAGGTACTCCGGAACGAGCAGGAAGATGTAGCCGGCGACGATCGCGTTGAGGACGCCGACCGTGAGAAACACCTGCGGGATCGTGAGCCCGAGCTTCAGCAGGACGCCGACGATGAGCGCGCTCGCGATCATGAAGAGCGCGTTCAGGATGTTGTTGGCGGCGATGATCCGCGCCCGATGGCTCGGCGCCGAGCGCATCTGGATCAGCGCGTACATCGGCACGCTGTACAAGCCGGCGAACAGCGACAGCAGCGCGAGGTCGGCCATGACGCGCCAGTGGTGAGGCTCGGCGACGAACGTCGCGACGGAGTAGCCCGTCGACGGCGGCAGTCCGCGCGCCGCGAAGTAGAGGTCGATCGAGAAAACGCTCATCCCGATCGCGCCGAACGGCACCAGACCGATCTCGACATGGCGGCGCGACAACACCTCGCAGAGCAGCGAGCCGACGCCGATGCCGACCGAGAAGACGACGAGGAGCAGCGAGGCGACCTGCTCGTCGCCGTGCAGCACCTCCTTCGCGAACGCCGGGAACTCGGCGAGGAACGCGGCGCCGAAGAACCACATCCACGAGATGCCGAGCAGCGAGCGGAAGACGACGAGATTGCCGTGCGCGAGCTTGAGGTTCCTCAGCGTCTCGGTGACCGGATTCCAGTTGATGACGAGGCAGGGGTCGGTCGACGGTGATGTCGGCACCGCCTGCGCCGTCAGCCGTCCGAGCACGGCGACGGCGACGCACCCCGCGGCGACGTAGTGCACGCCGCCCGGCACGGCGACGAGCAGGCCGCCGGCGACGTTGCCGAGCAGGATCGCGACGAAGGTGCCCATCTCGACCATGCCGTTGCCGCCCGTGAGCTCGCGCTCATCGAGGTGCTGCGGCAGATAGGCGAACTTCACCGGGCCGAACAGCGTCGAGTGCAGCCCCATCAGGAAAACGCAGGCGAGAAGGACGATCGGATCGCTGCGCATGAAGCCCCACGCGGCGAGCGCCATGATCGCGATCTCGAGCGTCTTGACGAAGCGGATCAGGCGCGCCTTGTCGTACTTGTCGGCGAGCTGGCCGCTCGTCGCCGAGAAGAGCAGGAACGGCAGGATGAAAAGCGCGCCGATCACCAGGCCGGCAAGCGTTGGCGGGAGCCAGCTCACCTGCAGCTGATAGGTGATGAGGACGGTGAACGCGAACTTGAACAGGTTGTCGTTGCCGGCGCCGAGGAACTGCGTCCAGAAGAACGGTGCGAAGCGCCGCTGCCCGAGCAGCGCGAACTGGTTCGGGTGCGCGTGCGGCGCCGCCTGCGGCAGCGGCTCGACGAGGTCGGCATGGGTGGTCAAGGCGTCACTCCCGGGTCGGCACTGCCGGCAATCTAACGGATCACCGTCGCGGGACCGGCGAGGCCGTCGCGCTCGAGCCAGCGAAAGACCGAGTCGACCGTGACGGTTTCGATGCGATCGCTGAACCGCTTCTCGTTCGGGTGGTCATCGAAGGCGACGTTGGCGCGCGTCAGGCGCGCGCCGAGTCGCGTGAACGCCGAAAGGTGCAGCGTCGTCGGCTCGTAGCCGTGCAGCCGAAGCCACGCTTGCGCGCGCTCGCGCGTCGCCGCGGCCGGGTCCTCGGCGAGCGCGATCGTCTCGATCGCCCACTGGTTTGACTGCTGGTAGCGCGACGACCACGGATAGGCGACGACGCTGTACGCCGGCGTGTCGAGCCGCGCGACGGCGACGTTGTCGGCGAGCAGCATGCGCAGGTGTGCCTGCATGTGCGGCGTGGGAACGACGACGGCGGCCTCGTACTGCCAGAGGTCGTCGAGGAAGAACTCGCCGAGGCCCTGGCGATAGAGCGACGCGTGCGCGGTGCCGCATTCGTTGAGCTTGTGGACGACGCGCCAGACGGCGGTCTTGCCTTCGCCTTCGCGGTAGGCGAAGCCGAGGTGCGAGTAGCGGAGGCCGTATTCGCTCAGGTTCTGGCCGGCACGGGCGATGACGACGACGTCGGCGCCGCTCTGCGTCAGCCGTATCGCGGTGCGCTCGGCGAGGTCCATCGCGCGCGTCACCGCCAGCGCGGTCGGCGGCCGCTGCTCGCACGATCGACCGGCGGTCGCCGCGCTCGCGAACGCGCACGCCACCGCGGCCACGGCGACCGCACGCAGCGCGCGGCTCATCGCGTGATCCTCTCGTTGTAGAGCAGCGCGCGGCCGAGCTCGTTGGGGATGAACGCGATCGCCTGGCCGGCCGCCGCGAGCACCCAGCCGGTGCTGACCGCGGTCGCGACCACGACCGTCCCGACCGCGATCGATGCATCGGCAACGCCGCGGCCGACGATGCGGACGCTGGCGCGCACGCCGTCGGCGCTCCGTTCGAGCACCCAGACGACGCCGGTACTCGTCGCTTCGACGGCGACGACGGTGAGCGCTGCGCCGGTCGAGAGGATCGCGACCGGCGCGGCGACCGAGACCGCGATCGGCAGCGTCGACAGCGCACTCGCCGCAGCGGAGGCGTCCGACTGCGCGCGAACGCCGGTGCTTGCGAGCGCCAGCGATGCGGCGAGCGCGACGGCGGCACGGCGGCAGCGCCCGACGCGGGAAGGGAAACGTCGAAGATGAGGGCTCATGGCAACTCCTGGCGCGGACGACGGTGCGTGCGCGATCAGCCGCGCTCGCAGGCGGCGCATTGCGAGCGGTTCGCGTCGGCGACGATCGCGATCGCGTGGTCGTGGGCGTCGCGCAGCGTCTTGGCGAGCGTGAAGCAGCCCGAGATCAGGAACAGCCAGCTGACGCCGAGGAACGCGCGGTACGTCGGGTTGATCTCCATCTGCACGAGGCCCCAGCCGGTGAGCGCCATCGCGACGCAGAAGCCGCCCCAGACGACGACGCGCCAGAGTGGCGTGTCGACCGCGCGCCGCTCGTTGTCGCGGACGAACTTGGCGAGCGCGAACGCCGCGGTCATGCAGAACACGTAGCCCATGACCATGAAGGCGCGGTCGATCTCGCGCCCGGGCAGCCACGCGAGTCCGATCGCGCACAGCAGCGCGGCGAGCAGGAACGAGATCCAGACCTGCGCCTTCCACGCTTTCGTGTCCTGACGCATCGACATCGCTTGCATGAAATCCTCCCGGTCCTTGAGTGACGAACGGGGCGCATCTTGCGAAGGCGAACGTCGCTGCGCCATCGCCCCCAGGGGCGTGGCAAGCGTCGAGACCATCGGGGGCGTCGGACGCTACCGTTGTGGCAGCATCGCCGCGCCGGCCACTCGCATCGCTCGCCATGAACATCCCGACCAGCACGACTTCGTTCCGAATCCAGCGCCGGCTCTTCGTCGCAACGATGGTCGTCAGCGTCGCGCTCGCGAGCTGCGGCGGCGGCGGCGGCGGTTCGGGAGGCTCGGGCGTCGCGCCGGCACCCGGAGTCGACGGCCCGGCGTGGTTCGGCTACGGCCACGACGCGCAGCACAGCGCTCAGGGCGCGATCGCGACGCAGGACCTCAACCGCATCGCCTGGATGACTCCGGTCGACCTCGCGCCGCCGCGGCAAGCCGACGGCTCGCTCCTCATCCACTACGGCTCGCCGGTCGTGACGTCGCACAACACCGTCGTCGTTCCGGTGAAGACGACGGCGGCGGGCGGGTTTCGCGTCGAGGCGCGCTCGGGAGTCAACGGCGGCCAGATCTGGTCGGCGCTGTCGGACTACGTGCTGCCGCCGCACAACTGGGTGCCGAGCTACGGCCCGGCGCTGACGTCGACGAACCGGCTCTTCTTCCCCGGCTCCGGCGGCCGGCTCTGGGTCAAGGACAACGCAGATTCGGGCACGGGGACTCCGTACACGGTCGCCTTCTACGGCCTGGCCGCGTACCAGGCGTCACCGGCGGCGTTCGACGCCGGCGTCTTCGTCAACACGCCGATCACCGTCGATGCGCAGGGCAACGCCTATTTCGGCTTCTTCGTCACCGCAGCGAATCCGGCCGGGCTCGTCAGCGGCATCGCGCGCGTCGACGCGAACGGGAACGGCACCTGGGCGTCGGCGAGCGCGATCGCGGGCGACCCGGCGGTCCAGAAGGTCGCGATGAACAGCGCGCCCGCGCTGTCGCCCGACGGCAAGACCGTCTACGTCGCCGTCAACGCCGCCGCGGTCGCCGGCGCGGTCCAAGGCGGCTACCTCGTCGCCCTCGACAGCACGACGTTCGCCGTCAAGGCGAGCACGCTGCTGCTCGATCCCTCGACCGGAACGTTCGCGCGCGTCAGCGACGACTCGAGCGCATCGCCGACGGTCGGCCCCGACGGCGACGTCTACTACGGCGTTCTCGAGCGCACGTTCGGCACGCACAACGCGCGCGGCTGGCTGCTCCACTTCAACGGTGCGCTCGCTTCGGCAGGCGCGCCCGGCAGCTTCGGCTGGGACACGACGCCTTCGATCGTGCCGGCGACGATGGTCCCGTCGTACGCCGGCGGCTCGTCTTACCTGCTGATGACGAAGTACAACAACTACGCCGGCGTTGGCAGCGGCGACGGCGCGAACCGGATCGCGGTGATCGACCCGCGCGCAACCCAGACCGACTCGATCTCGGGGCTGCCGGTGATGCGCGAGGTGATGACGATCCTCGGCCCGACGTTCGAATCGGGGACCAGCGGGCCCGTGAAGGAGTGGTGCAT
>Ga0105238_10003502_pt1 | contig 15626 bp, 8 predicted proteins | sample KBSC34metaG_FD_81526 | JGI IMG/M metagenome (GOLD analysis project Ga0105238, IMG submission 81526) | Corn rhizosphere microbial communities from Kellogg Biological Station, Michigan, USA - KBS C3-4 metaG | ecosystem: Host-associated > Plants > Roots > Rhizosphere > Soil | place: Michigan, USA... | reverse complement strand
CAAGCCGAACGCCAGCGTGCCCTCCGATGCGGGCAGTTATTACGCGCGCGGCGGCGGCATAGGATTGCAGCAAAACAATCAATCCGAGACGGCGTTTGCCCTCGGCGGCAAGCTCGATCTCGATAACGTACCGCTCTCGCGGGAGTTAGAATTCGGCGTGCGCTTTGCCGAACGCGATGTCGACAAGAAAAACTACGGTGATGCGGGCGGCCATGGCGCTTTCCCCCTCCTCACCGGCGCCAGCGGAATTCACCCGGACGGCAATTTTGGCGATGGCAAGTTCGTCTTCCCGATCGATCAGCTCTTTTTCATGAATGCCGACCAATTGCTGGCCGCGTTGAAGAAGATCGATCCGAACACGCCGGGATACTCCATGGTCTACGATCCCAATTCGTCGTACAGCGTGACTGAGAAGACCAACGCGTTCTATATCCAGGACAACCTGGAGACCGAGATCGCGGGGATGCCGCTCAAGGGTAATGTCGGATTCCGCGGTGTTCGGACGGAAGAAACGGCGACCGGGTACTTCCGGCCGTTCACCATCGTTTACGACGAACAACATCTCGGCCATCTCCAGTACACGTCGACCGGCTTTACCTCGAAGGACTACAAGAGCAGCTATTTCAATCTGCTTCCCGTGCTCAACCTTGAGCTCGACATCCGCGACGACCTGCTGGCGCGCTTCGCGGCTGGCAAGAGCGTGACGCGGCCGGACTTCGCGACCCAGTTGGCGCCGTCGCTCAGCATCATCAACTATGGCGACAACGACGCATCAAAAAACGGAACCAACAACCGGATCGCCGCCGGTGGCAATCCGGGTTTGAAAGCCTATGAATCCACCAACTATGATCTCGGCTTGGAGTGGTATCTGGCGCCTTCCAGCGCGCTGTGGGCGGCGGTGTATTACAAGGACATCGGCAACTTCATTGCCGGTTCCAACGCGGACAACGTGGAGCGGTTCGGCTACGTTTGGGGCCACTTCACTACCCCCGAAAACCAGGGCGGTGCCAAGGTCCATGGTCTGGAACTCGGTTATCAACAGGTCTTCGAGAACGGCTTCGGCTTCCTCCTGAACGGTACGCTGGCGGGTAGCTCGGCGAAATACACCAACGGCACGCTCGCGGGCAAGACGATCGAGTTCGACGGCGTTTCCAGGAAGAGCTTCAATGCTGCTGCGTTCTACGAGAAGGGCGGTTTCAATGCGCGCGTGGCCTACAGCTACCGCGGTCGGTATGTTCTGATCGGCCAGGACATCTTCGGCATGACGGAATACAACGACCACTACGGACAGGTCGACGCCTCGGTTTCCTACGCTTTCGACGATCATTGGACGGTTGTCGCCGATGTGGTCAACCTTGGAAATTCGAACAATCGGCTCTACGCCAATCAGCCCCAAAATGCACTGGCGTACCAAATTGTCGGTCGCCGGTTCGAGTTCGGGGTGCGCGCCAAGTTCTGATAGGCACCTGACCTGTCAGCGTGGGCACGCCTCATTTTCATTAGACCTCCAACGGGGAGGTTGATGGAAAATGAGCGTGCCCACAGCTGTTTTTGAACCGTGCGGCTTTCGGTGGTGGCAACATGCTCGAGAATTGCATCGGATCTTCGCGACTGGCGTGCAAGCGGGCCGATACGGCACCAATGGCATCCGGTTGAAGAAACCGCAACCGCAAACATTACAGAGCCGCAGATGACCTCGATAGCTTCCCTCCTACCCGATCGCAGAACCTTGGTGGTCGGTTTCGGCATCACGCTTGGCAACACGGCGCAAAGCGCAATTCCCTGGATATCCGGCAGCCTGATTGAATCGGCGCATCTGGACATCCAGCAGGCCAGCCTGATGATCACCGCCGAAGTCTTCACGATGGGGATCGTGATGTTGGGCGCGTCCGCGTTCGTGCACAGACTGCCAAAAAAGGCGGTGCTGATCTTCGCCACCTTGCTGGCCATAGCGGCGCAAATCGCGTCCATCTACGTGACCGAACTCGGAGCGCTCGCCCTTGTCCGTGCGGTGTCCGGCGCGGCATTTGGCCTCGTCTATTCGCTGGCCTCAGCCATCGGTGCGGGAGCGGAGGCGCCACAGCGAACCTACGGCGCAGCTGGAACCATCGCATTGCTTCTGGGCGTGCTCATCAATCCGATGCTGGGCTACGGGATGCAGACCTATGGCGCTGCGGGCGTGTTCGGCGGCATCGTCATCTTGGCCGTCGTTCTGGCTGTGCCCTTGTTCCTGATCTCGTTCAAATCGTTCCAGACATCCCCGACGGCCGTCGGCGCGGTTGTCGCCGAACAGGTCAAGCCCAAGGATCGCCTCGATCTGCTTTCCGCCGCGGGTGTCGTCCTGACCATGGCTCTGATGTCGGCGGCGGTGAGCGGCTTGTACGTTTTCCTTGAGCGCATCGCCCGCTCGGTCGGCCTGGAAGGCACGGCGTTGGGCGCAGGAATGTCGGTCGTCTCGCTCATTGGCGCGTCGGGCGGCGTGATCGCCATCTATGTTTCCAGGCGTGTTGGAAATGTTCTGCCGTTGGTGATCGGTCTGCCGCTGGTTGGCGTCATCATCTTGAGCATAACGGCAGCGAAGGCCCAGCCTCAATTTTGGGGTGCATTCAGCGCTCTGACACTGATGTTCTGGTTTCTGTATCCATTCATTTTCGGATTGGCGGCCCGAGTGGACCCGAAAGGCCGGGTCGCCTCGGCCACCGGCAGCGGCAAGATCCTGCTCGCTTCGGGAGGGACGGCACTGGCGGGTTTTCTCGGTGCGAACTATGGGATCCAAAGCTATGGCTACGCGGCCATAGGCATCTGCCTTTTGTCTGCCGCAATTGCCGCCTGGGTCATCGTGCGTTTGCAGGGACCACGCGCGGTTTGTGTCTCGCCTTCTGAAGCTGCTTGAGAGCAATTAAACGCGCAGCGGTATACGCGCGGATATTTTCCGGCACCTGAGTGCGGTCAACAGTATCGACGAATCGCTTCATGGGCTGGCGGACTCTATCGGAGCGGTAATGCAATCTTGCCAGCGCAAGGGGGGTTTTCAAACAGCCTCGACCCGAAGGCGATTCCAGTGAGTGTCCGCTATGGGCCGCAAGTTTTTCCGCGGCTCGCGATATGCCTCAGCTAGTGTTCCGCCGGACCGCTCGCCGCGCTGCTGTCTGCCTGAGGCAGCGTCACCTTGAACTCGATCTTCGCCAACTGCTCTGGCGTCTTGCCGTTCCTGCGCAGGAATGGCAACCAACGCGGGTCGTCGTGGATGTTGTCGAACAGATTATCCGAGTTGATCGTTCCGAGACCGTCGTCGTCGTATTCGATCGCCTTGTCGAGCCACTCGAACACCTTGTCGGCTTCGCCTCGGAACGCGTATCTGGCTCGTTTCGATCTGGATTGGGATCGCGTGCGAAGTGATCATCCCAGCGACTCGGCCACAGAAAATCATAGTCGCCGAGTTGCCTGACCGCGTCGGCGTTGAACTTCTCGATGACAGACTGCTCCGCTGAATCCTGGCACTCTAATGCTATTGCTGCAGCAGAAACGACGCTGGAACCCAAGCCTTGAGCGGTAAGGCGATTCGTCCGTCTTTGATTTCCATCGCTTCGCCAGTCTTCTCTCCGCGAAGGTCTACGGGCGACGCCTTCGTCGCCTTCACTCCTTCGGGCAGGGTGACGATCAGGTTGCCGCTGGTGCCGGCCATCTCCCATAGGCGAAGCAGGGTGCCGGCGTGACCGTTAGGATCTTCGCCGAAAGCGGTGACGACGACGCCTTTGCGCGAGACCGCCAGGCCCGCGTGTTGTGCCGGCAACGTGCCGGGATTGGCGCCTTGGGTAACGACGACTTGCAAAGGGTTGCGCGCTTCGAGCGCCGGCACCGCTAGGCGCAAATCTGCTGGCGTGTCCTTGCGGAAGGTCCACACGCGGACGCGCGACGACCAAGTGCCGGCGAACCAGTAGCGGAAATTGGTGTTCCATTGGTTGTTGTAGAGGTTGACGAAGACCTCGGGCTTCTTCGGCACGAAACCGCGCGAGAATTTCCAGATGCCAGGCCGGTCGAGCGAGACGAGCGGATGGTCAAGCGGGGAGACCGCTACACCCGCGCCGTCGCCATCACTGATAGTGAGGCCTTGACCGACGGTGTACATATCCTCATTGGCGCCTGGCAGAATGTCTTTCGTCGGATCCATCTCGCCCAGGGCGCGACCGACCGAGAAGTGCGGATCGGCGACCTTGAAAGGCAGACGCAGCCAATCGGCCTCGGGCCAGTTGTCTTTCGCCTTGTTCTTGATCGTGAGCTCGAGATCGATGAAGGGTTGACCGGGCGGCAACGACACACGAAGTTCGCTGGCGGGGAGGTGGTTGGCCGCGTCGCCGGGCATCCGCAGCACGGCGTAATCCAAGAGGCTGCGGACTACTTCGCCTTGCTTGGGCGCGGCCGCACGATACGGAACGTTCGGCGGCAGACCCGGCTTGTACATGCCGGGGTGCAGCCAACTGTTCTTGCCAGAACCGAAGAGACCAACGGTGCGGCCAGCCGTGTTGGCCTTAACGTAATCGACCGTCTGCTGATAGGAAAAGCGTTCGTTGAGATAGCCGACTCCGTGGTCGCTGTTGTCCAGCCATTCGCGGCCGGTACGTTTGTCCACAATGGAGGTGAGGGTGCCCTTTTTCGGATCGAGGATCACCTTGAAGAACTCGTTTTCGAGCGTCAGCGGATCCTTTGATGGTGCGGACGAGACGTGTGAGGCAACCGCGAAAGGCCCAGGCACGGTCTTGTACCCCGAGGCCGGGATGTTCTCAACACGAACGTGCTGACCTTGGATATCGATGATCTCCGAACGTGGCCACGGCAGCGGGTTGTACACGATGGCGTCGCCGGCTCCATGCGTCACTGCCCTCGCCAACGTGTCCAGATTTTCCTTGGTCAGCGATTGCGCAATGTCGTGAGCTTTCTTGATGTAGTCGAACTTGTCCTGCCAAGCGTCTTCGAGTTCGGCGACAGCTTTCGGGTCAACATTTTTGAATGCCTCGCCGTAGAGGTCGACGCGCGCCGCGCCGCCAAAGGTGTGTTCACTATAGAGCAGGACATTCTCATAGGCCGTGGCGATTTGCCCCTGGGCCGAAGGCAGCGCGACACCCCATGCCTGCATCTGCGTGCGCTGAGTCTCGGCGGCGGCGAGAAGCGGGTGGGTCTCCCGCGTGAGTTTGCTGGCGGCTGGATCCGAGAGGAAGCCGTGGATCCAGGTGTCGGTCATCTGGCCTTTGACTACGGGCAGGTCCGGATTTTCCTTGAGGATCGTCGCGGCGAATTCATCCATCGTGCCTACATGGAACCTCACGCCCGGCATCTGCTTTTCCGCATCGGCGAAGTAAACCTTGACGTCGTCTGCGTTCGGCGGCCCCGAGTTATCGGGCGTGACGATGATGGCCGGCCACACGGTATAGGGCCAGTCTGCCGGTGGCATCAAGCCGTGGCCGAACTGCATCTCGCGGGGGCCGGTACCGATCCAATCCTTGGGCCAGAAGGCGTCGCAGGTGCCGTAGTTCACCGAGTGCATGACGAGCGTGTGCGAGCCATCGGGCCCTTCCCACCAGAAGAGTCCGGGCGTCTTCACGAAACCCGAAGGCAAGTTGTTGCCTATGTGCAGAAATCTCACGCCTCCTTGTGCCAGCACGGTGGCCAGTGCGTTGGACTGCCCCGGCACATCCGTAACCTTGGCGGCAATTGGGAGCGGCTTGCCCGTTTTGCGGGCAAGTGCCGAGGCGAACACCAGACCGCGGGCCATCTCCTCAGCTTCGGCAGCGTCGGTTTCTAGGGTGAAAGGCATGGCATGGGTGACGAACCTGCCATCCCGGAAGGCCTCGTCGAGCCGCGTCCGGCGCTCCGGCGTCTGATCCGGCCAGTCTTCCATCACCTTCGCCATCACCCAACCCGGCGCGGTCCACGCGAACTGTTGCTCCTTCGGCAGCGCCTTGCTTTGTTCCATGGCCGTCAGCGCGCGGTCGATCATCTCCGTGCGATAGTAGGAAATGATGTCCTTGACTCGATGTGTATAACCGATGTCAAAGTGGGTCTTGAATATCACAATGACCTCCTTGACCTCCTTGACCTCCTTGACCTTGCTGACCGGCGCCCGCATCTTTTCAACCGGCGCAGGTGGGACGTCGTTTCCGGCTGTTGTGAGGGCGAACAGGAGGCAGGCGGCAACGACGCTGATGCTGGAGATGCGCATAGCGCGCCCCGGTATTACCGAGATGCGAGCCAAACGTGCCTGCATAGCAGGCGCCTCGGCGTTCTTGCCGGTAAGTGGATTGGTATCTTGTATATTCAACGTTGCCTGCTCCTTAAAAACTGCTCTTCCGGTATTGAACGCAGGGCGGTATGCCGGCGGATACGTTCAGAAGAGCAGGCCAAGCCTTCGTGCCGCCTGCACGGCCTGCGTACGCGAGTTGACCGCCAGCTTGCCGTAGATGTGCCGAATATGAGTGTCGACCGTCCATTGCGAAATGTTCAATGCCTCGGCGATCTCACGATTGCTCATGCCCCCGGCAACGCGAGTCAGGATAGCCAGTTCTCGCTTCGACAAGAGGCCGCCAGACAGTTCCTCGGAAATTTCCGGTTTGGAAGCGGCCCGGTCTCCGATTGAGTCGTTCACCAAACCGAGAATGTAGGGCGCTACGTAAGGATCAATCGGCGCGCCGCCTTTTGCTACGGTCTTGAGCAACATGGCGATTTCCTGATCATCGCGCTCCTTCAACAGATAGCCACTCGCCCCCGCGCGGACCGCGTCGAGAACCCTCGCTTCAACGTTTGATGTGGAAACCACGAGTATCGGCAGCGACTTGTCGAGCGAGCGGAGCCAACCAATCAGCTCAATGCCGTCGCCATCGGGCAACCTGAGATCGGCGAGCACCATCCCGAGCTTGTGCCTTCCGGCCACATCCTTGGCCTGCGCAACATCACCGACACCGACGACCTCGTCGTCCGCGTACCCCAGCGTCGCCAAGATGCGAGACAAACGCGCCCGTGCAGACGGCTCGCCTTGAACTATGAGCACGATACCCGACATGACTCGTCCGCTTTCTGAACTATTAAGATATTATAATATATATCAGAAATATCACTAGTTCACGTGATGCGCGCGAATATGGAAACGCTGTAGCGTGCTCCAGCGCTATTAAGCATGTCTGGCAAGGCCTCGAACGGGGCAGGAGAAGATTGCGGACGACGCCGGAACCGCAATGGAGACCGGCTCGCTCCAGCGGTCATTGACTGGAAGCGGCAGCGCAGAAAGGGCGTCGGAGGAATTTTCCGATGAGATTCGCGGTTCGCAAAAAGTCTTCCTGATCAGCCCAAACCTTCCGTCATGAGAATTCGGCGCTACCAGCAAGATCGACGGCACACAGCGCACGCAGAGCATCCTTGCGCGTCGCAGTCGAAGCAGCAAATCGACCAGTCTAGCGTGACCACGAAAACAATTGCCTTCCGTCAGCGCAACTGCCCCCATTCAGCACGACGTGCAGTTATTCGAGGTGCTTCGCAACGCATCAACGAACTCGTCACTCGACGCAAAGGTACCGCTTACTAATTTCTACTAGAGGGAGGGCCAGATCGTGATATCAAAATTGATGAAAAAGGGAACGCTGGTTGCATTCACAGCACTAGCGGTTATAAGCCTACAGATGGGCTTACGGCCACCCATAGCGCACGCCCAAACGTCTCAGGCAGCAATCTACGTAGCCACCAATGGCAACGATCAGACCGGTGACGGATCGCAAGCCAACCCGTTCGCAACCTTAGCGCGTGCACAAACTGCGGTACGTGCAATAAACGGCAACATGTCCGGTGACATCTACGTATATGTCGCCGCCGGAACCTACTATTTGAACAACGGCATTACGTTCACCGAACAGGATTCGGGAAGCAACGGATATAACGTCATTTACAAGAATCTAAATGGCGTGGACAGCGCAGTATTTGTAGGTGGTGTCCAGGTCACGTCGTCATGGTCGTTGGTTACGCAGAATCAAGGCGGCAGTACCTGGGTCGACAACGACCTTCCCCTCTCCTCTGTCGGGTCTGTGTACAAGACGAACATCGGCGCTGGGTTGAACAAGAATGTACCGGGCGTCTTGAGTGCCAATACCAACAATGGCGTCGACGTAAATCACGTCGGCATCAACACGCTGTATGTCAATGACGAACGTGCCGTACTGGCTCGCTACGCCAACAAGTCACTCCTACCTAGCCTGCCGTCGGCGAATTCAAATTATCTTTCCTACCTGACGTCCGGCAGCAATATGACGCAAGTGGCCAACAACGGCCATCTTCCCGCCAATATCCAGCAGGGATTGCAGCATGCATATAGTCACAGTGACCTGAGCGCTTCCATCTTTGTGTGGGATGGCGGGGCGGTCAATTGGAACACGGATACGATCCCGATCAGCTCGATCAACACGTCGGGCGCAAACGACATTCTGTATTTCCTGTCCGATTCGAACAACCCGCAGCTATACAAACCGAAGTACACCCTCAACATGCAGGGATCGAGCGGCCTGTATTTCATCCAGGGCAACGTCAGCATGCTGGATCAGCCCGGAGAGTTCTACTACGACAACAGTACCGGCGATTTGTACTACTACCCGCTTCCCGGCTCCGGCCCGTTGCAGAACCAGAATGTCGTTTATCCGACGACGGAAACCTTGATCAGCATCCAGGGATCATCGCGAACCAGCGAAGCCCACAACATCGTTTTCGACGGCCTGAAGTTCGAAGACACGAGCTTCCCGGACTATTACACCTATGCTTGGAACTACAACGACGGCGGCAGTGGGCTTGGCTGGTATCCGCTGCAGGCGCTGGGCAGCACGCAGCCGTCCTATTCCGAGACTGCGGAGCGGGTTGACTACGAAGTCGGGTTGTTCCGGCTGAGCAACACGAACCACATCACGATTACCAACTCGCATCTGAAGAATTCAGGCATGTTCGGCGTGGTCATGTATCTCGCCAACGATCATGACGTGGTATCCAACAGCCTGATCGAAGACACGGGGCATAGCGGAGTCCAGCTCGAAGGCGGCTATCCAGGTACGGGCGGAACGAATGTTTCCGGCGGCTACACAGGCACCGACCCGGATGTGGATGGCAAGACTGCCCCCATCAGCTACAACAATACGAACACGGTGACCAACAGCGTCATCCACGATGTCGGTCAGCTCGTCGGGCAAGCCGCGGGCATTGAGTTGTTCAACTCCGGCAACAACACGTTTTCGCATCTGGATATCTACGATTCGCCGAGAAGATCCATTTGGGTGCAGGCGGGATACAACCGCAATCCGAGCACGCTCGCTCCGATTGGCGCGCCGAGCGGCTCATCGACGGGAATCGTAGGAACTGCCGACGACGCCAGCTACAACCCGCTGACGGACATGTACGCATACGACAACCATTTCGAGTACATCTACTATTTCAATTGCGAGCAGTCTTCCGGCGACGACGGCGCGTTTTTCAGCGACTGGCTGTACGGGTTCAGCGGTACGGATCTGACCAATTACCGGCCGAACTACATCAACCAGATGGTCATCGACAAGATTGCCGTCTTTCCCGGCACGACGGAATGGGTGTCGCCCAACAATTTCAATCTGGACATGGGCGACAAGGGATATGTCATGTCGAATATCAAGTCGGTCAATCCGCAGCATTACAACGCGAGATTCGACAACGGCACCTACTACACCATAACCAATACCAATTTCCTTTACGGTGCGGTCTTCCCAGGGCAGGGTTTCTACAGCACGTTCGACGATTCGCAGATGCAGTACAGCCAAATCGGCGTCGACTCCAGCTTCCCGAGCGCGTTCTCCGCTGCGGTCCCGGTCACCGCCGTAACCCGGCCGGCCAATATCTATTTCAGCGACGAATTCAACTGGATCGATCCGACGAAGTGGTCGTACGATGGTCCCGCTCCGGTGCTCTCGCACATGTTCATGTCAGAAGGTGGCATGGCAGGGAATACTGCTTCCCTGGATCTGAACGACAGCGGCTCGAGCAAGACCGTATTGCACCGGCAGTTCGCGAGCAATCTGAACAAAATCGTCAGCGTCAAGGTATTTGATCGCCAGCACTCGGTCTATTGCGACTACAGCGGGCAAGGATATGCCTACCAGTTTACCGGCAAGACGTTTGCCCGCGCCGACGATGGCACCACGGCACATCAGTTGGCGCTGGGAATTGACCCTGCGGTAAACGCCGGCTACTACATGGTGAATATAGGCGGCACGGAGACCGCGACTTCCGTGCCGCGTGCTTATGGCTGGCACACGCTGACGTTCGACTACAGCACAGCGGGTACGGCTACGCTGTCCATTGACGGAACGGTCGTCAACACGCTCACGGGGTCGCAATACAACAGCTTCAACTATGTCTCCCTCGGTTCCGCCGATGGAACCGGCGAGAATTACTTCGACCAGCTCTATATCTACGGCGGGGTCAATGCGAGCCCGAATATTGCTGCGCCGCTTCCGATACCCGGAAATATTGCGCCCAGCGCAACGGTTGCGGCGTCAAGCGCCAACAGCGCCTATCCGGCGTCGAACGCCATTGACGGCAATCCGAGTACGGAGTGGGTTTCGAATGAGACCAATCCCGGGCTCCAGCTCAACTGGAGCACGCCGCAGCTCGTCAACCAGATCACGCTGTTTGGTCGGGCGAATTCGTCGAGTTGGGCACCGGGCGGAACGCTGACGTTCAGCGACGGCAGCTCACTGAGCATATCCGGCATGCCGAACAACGGTGCTCCGTACACCGTTGCCTTCCCGACCAAAGCCGTAACCTGGATCGACTTCCAGGCGGCGGGTGGCCAGGGATCGAGCGTCGGATTGGCCGAAGTGGTGGTGTACGGCCAGCCGGCCGCCAATATTTCGTCGAGCGCAACGGCAACAGCATCGTCGACATTCAGCGGCAGCTATCCGGCGTCCAATGCGATTGACGGCAATGGCAGCACGGAGTGGGCGTCCGCGGGTGAGATCAATCCATGGCTGCAGTTGAATTGGAGCACGCCGCAGAACATCGGTGGAATTGTCATCGACGACCGGGCGAATTCGTCTGACTGGTCGCAGGGCGGGACGCTGACGTTCAGCGACGGCAGCTCGATGAGCGTGAGCGGCATTCCCAACAACGGAAGCCCATACGCCATCACCTTCCCGACCAAGACGGTGAGCTGGGTCAAATTCCAGATCGCGGGTGCCAGCGGGTCGGGCAATAACGGATTGGCGGAGTTCGATGTCTATGGGCAACCGGCGAGCAATGTTTCGCTCAGCGCAACGTCAACGGCGTCTTCAACGTTCAGCAGCAGCTATTCGCCATCCAAGGCGATTGACGGCAACGGCAGCACGGAGTGGGCGTCTGCAGGCGAGATCAATCCATGGTTGCAGTTGAACTGGAGCACGCCGCAGAACATCGGCGGAATTGTCATCAACGACCGGGCGAATTCGTCTGACTGGTCGCAGGGCGGGACGCTGACGTTCAGCGACGGCAGCTCGATAAGCGTCAGCAGCATCCCCAACAACGGGAGCCCGTATACGATCACGTTCCCGACCAAGACGGTCAACTGGGTCAAGTTCCAGATCGCCGGCGCCAGCGGATCGAGCAACAACGGATTGGCGGAGTTCGATGTGTATGGACAACCGGCTACCAACCTGTCGCCGACTACCACAGCAACGGCGTCGTCGGTATTTGGCGGAAGCGCTTATCCGGCCTCCAATGCGACTGACGGCAATGCGAGCACGGAATGGGCTTCGCAGGGCGAGCTCAATCCATGGATTCAACTGAATTGGACCGTTCCGCAGAATATTGGCGGCATTACCTTCAACGACAGGGCGAACTCAACCGACTGGGCACCGGGCGGCACATTGACATTCAGTGATGGCAGCACGCTGACTGTCAGCGGCATTCCCAACAACGGCAGTCCTTACACGGTCTTGTTCGCGGCAAAGACAGTCAGCTGGGTGAAATTCCAGGTGTCCGGCGGCAGCGGCTCTAATGTGGGACTGGCTGAAATGCAGGTGTTCGGTACACAGATACAACTTTCATCTTCTGCCGCACCGACCAACCTTGCGCTGAACAAGACGGCAACGGCTTCATCGCAATTCTCGACATCCTACACGCCGCAAATGGCGGTCGATGGCAGTACCAGCACGCGTTGGGCCCAAGGTGGGGGCCTGCCTGACCCGTCATGGCTGGAGGTCGATCTGGGCGCAAACAAAGCGGTAAGTCAGGTCAGTACGATGTTCCAGCTTTCTAGCGGGTACAAATACAAGATCGAATATTCGACCGATAACTCGAGTTGGACTTTGTATTCCGACAAGACAGCGAGCTACACCATGCTGCAGACCAATGTCGACACCAATGCCGTTACTGCGCGGTATGTCCGAATCACCATAACAGCCTCAAGCGGCAACGGCGGCAGCATTTATGAGTTTGGCGTTTACGGCAATTAAACGCAGCCTGCAGTGATTTTTTAGGTACTTGTTCACGTTCAAAACGGAGCCTATGAGAACCATAGGCTCCGCTTTTTTGCGTATCGCCAGCGCCGTATTAGTAGTGCTTTATCAAAATAGTCAGGGAGTCCAGAACGTTGCTTGGGAATCCCGCCGTCAAGAAGTGCCGTACATTGAGGAAACTGAATTGAATGACGAAATAGAACGCACCCCACGCGCTGGCGGGTTTGCTTTGGTGCTTATCGTGTGCCTTTATGCTCTGTGGGGGATGGCGCACAATCTGAACGACATTTTGATCGCCCAATTCAAGAAGGTTTTCGAGCTCACCGATCTGCAATCCAGTTTGGTGCAGTCGTGTTTCTACATCGCCTATTTGATAATGCCGATCCCGGTAGCGCTGCTACTCCAGCGTTTCGGTTACAAGCGCGGCGTCATTGCCGGATTATGCTTGTACGGCGCGGGTGCATTTCTGTTCTGGCCCGCTGCCAATAGCCTCACCTATGCCGCATTCTTGGCGGCGCTATTCGTCATAGCCAGTGGGCTGACCTTCATCGAGACCGCGGGCACCGGTATCATCGTTGTGCTGGGATCGCCGCGGACGACTGAGTGGCGAATCAACTTTGCCCAGGCCTTCAATCCCGTTGGTTCGATCCTCGGCATTCTGATCGGCAGACAGTTCGTCCTTTCTGGTGTTGAGCTTTCCTCCACTACGCGTGCCGCCATGAACAGCAGCGAATATGCCGCCTATCGCGTAAGCGAAGGGCATGCTGTGCAATGGCCGTATCTTGTTATCGGGCTTGTCGTCATGGCCGTGGCGATACTGATCAGTATCACCCGGTTTCCTGCCGCGGCCACCGAGCGCCACCGGGGCTCGCCGTTCGCCGGACTCGGTGCGCTGTTGCGATCGCGCCTGTTCGTGTTCGGCGTCATTGCGCAGTTTTTCTACGTGGGTACGCAGATCGGCGTGTGGAGCTTCCTGATCCGCTACTCCAAGCATGCCGTGCCCGGCATGTCCGAAAAACTCGCAGCGCTATACCTGACCGCATCGCTCGTCCTCTTCCTGATCGGCCGCTTTTTCAGCTTGGTATTGTTGCGGCGTTATTCCTCGGCGCAGATCGGCGTGGTGTTTGCGGCTGCCGCCGCGGCATTGACCGTCGTTGGCATTTTTGCATCCGGTTCGATAGGCATAGCCGCCGTCGTAGGAGCGAGTTTTTTCATGTCGATAATGTTCCCGGCGATCTACGCGATCGGCCTGCATGGCAACGAGGCTCACTCCAAGCCAGCTTCGGCGTTGATGATCATGTCGATCACGGGAGGTGCCGTGTTGACCGCTGCCATGGGTGCCATTTCGGATCAAGCAACCATTTCGGTTGCCTACGCGGTGCCATTGACGGGATTCCTCGTCGTCTTGGCGTATTGCAGCTTTGCGGTATTGAGTGGCCGGACCGGTGGTACTCCGACGGTAGCGCATTGAGTGCGGGGAGAAGAATTCATGCCAATCACAATCACACAAGTCGAAATATTGATGGTCGATCTGGTGCCGGCGGTCAAACGCACCGACGCCATCCAGTCCTTCGTGAGCCAGCAGACGCCGATCGTGCGGATACGCGACAGCGAAGGAGCGGTGGGCACCGGCTACTGCTACACCATTGGCACAGGCGGGCATTCCATCATCGAACTGTTGCGGCGTACGCTGGCGCCTGCGCTGATCGGTCGTGACCCGGAAAGAATCGAAGCGATATGGCGCGACCTGCTTTATCTGACCCACGCTACGAGCGTCGGTGCGATCACCTCGCTCGCGCTGGCCGCGATCGACACCGCTCTATGGGATCTGCGTTCGCGCCGCACCGGTATTCCGCTGCACAAACTGGCAGGCGGTGCGCAGGAGCGCGTTCCGGTCTATACCACCGAAGGCGGCTGGTTGCATTTGCCGATCGAGGCGATCATCGATGACACCCTCACCGCGCGCGAACGCGGTTTCAAGGGGGCGAAGATCAAGATCGGCCGCTCGATCGCCGAGGACGTCTCGCGCATCGGCGCATTACGCGAAGCGGTGGGCGACGATTTCGAAATCTTCACCGACGCCAACCAGTCGTTGCGTCTCGACGATGCTCTGCGCCGCGTCGCTGCGTATGCCCCGTTTGGCTTGGGCTGGATCGAAGAGCCGCTTCCGGCGGACGACCTTGGCGGCCACATCTTTCTGGCCCGTAGCAGCAGCACGCCGATTGCCGTGGGGGAAAGCCTCTACTCGCTCAAGCAGTTCAACGCCTATTGTGCCGCGAACGCGTGCAGTGTCGTGCAAGTCGATGTTGCGCGAGTCGGCGGAATAACCCCTTGGTTGAAAGTGGCGCACATGGCGGAAGCATTCAACATGTCGGTCTGCCCACATTTTCTGATGGAAATACACGCGCCGCTTTGTGCCGCGGTGCCGAACGCAAAGTGGGTGGAGTACATCCCGCAGCTAAGCCCGATCACAGCCAGTGGCTTGCGCATCGTCGATGGCCACGCGATTCCATCCGACCAGCCAGGCCTTGGCATCGATTGGGACTGGGATGCAATCGCGCACATGACGATCGAAGGCACGGCGCAATCCTTTCAGTCCGGCTCACGATGATGCTCAACCTCCGTGCTTCCTTCTGCGCGATTGTGCTGGCGAGCGGTCTCTTTGGCGAAGCCTCCGCCGCACCGTCTCCGCAAAGCGTTCTGCGCCTCGCCGCACCGATTGATTCCTGGGACGAGGCGATCCCGTTGGGCAACGGGCTGACCGGTGGCCTCCTTTGGGGCTCCGGTTCTACGCTGCGCCTGTCGCTAGATCGAGGTGATCTGTGGGACGAACGGCCGGCAAAGGCCTACGACCCGAAGCAGTTCAACTATGCGACGATCCTCAAGCTGAAAGCGGAGGGTAACTACGCCGAGATCAACAGGATTCTCGGCGCGCCCTGGCTTGAGCCGTTCCCGACCAAACTCCCGGTCGGCCGCATCGAGTTCGACCTTGATCCGGCGATCAAGCTCTCTGCGTTCTCGCTCAATCTTGCCGCCGCCGAGGCCCGCGCCGACTCCGCTACCGGCGTTGCCGCGACGGCGTTCTTTCACGCCAACCGCCCGGTCGCGATGCTCCGGTTTCCCGAGGGTGTTAAAGACATT
>Ga0105238_10003501_pt1 | contig 15627 bp, 8 predicted proteins | sample KBSC34metaG_FD_81526 | JGI IMG/M metagenome (GOLD analysis project Ga0105238, IMG submission 81526) | Corn rhizosphere microbial communities from Kellogg Biological Station, Michigan, USA - KBS C3-4 metaG | ecosystem: Host-associated > Plants > Roots > Rhizosphere > Soil | place: Michigan, USA... | reverse complement strand
TCCCGGCGGATCGACCGGTCGCCCGTACGGATCAGAACTCGTTAATTGCCCACGCCCAACTGATCGAGAAGGCGAAGCAGGGCCGGATCGACATCTACTTTGAGGGTGATTCGATCACTCGGCGCTGGGGAGCTACCGACTATCCTGCGCTACTGGCAAATTGGAAACAGAACTTCTTTGGATGGAATGCGGCCGATTTCGGGTGGGGCGCCGATCGGCTAGAGAACATTCTGTGGCGGCTCGACCAGGGCGAGCTGGATGGGATTAATCCGAAGATAATCGTACTGCTGGCCGGAACGAATAATGTCGGCAACACCGTTCCGCTGGAGGGCGACGATGCGAAAGTTGCGGACATCACTAGGGGTCTCAAGGCTGTACTGGACGCTCTGCGATCGAAGGCTCCCGACGCCACGATCATCGCGACGGCGATCTTCCCCAGGAATGACAACATGGCGGTGATGCCTGCCATAGACAAGATCAATCGGAATCTGTCGAAGTTCACAGACGGCAAGAAGATCCGCTATCTGGATATAAACACGAGGCTGGCGGACTCCGAGGGCAAGCTGTTCGAGGGCATGATGAACCCTGACAAGCTGCATCCCGCGATTCCCGGGTATCAGGTCTGGGCGGATGCTTTGAAGCCCATCTTTATAGAACTGCTTGGTCCCCCTGCAAAACAGGATTATGCGCCTCCGCCTACTGGCGATCCCAGCGCGCGACGCTAGCGGATTGATGCGTCAATTTCGTTGATTCCTTCTATCACTCCGGCGCTATCTACTTGCACTTTCGAATAGATGGGGCAGCAAAGCGTGTAGTTGACATTTCAACGGAAGTCGGAGAATACTTAATCAACGGTCTTTAGGACAAGTATGCCTCCGGGCATACGACGTTACGAGGTTAACTATGAAATTTCGCGTTCTTTCCCTGTTGATGACGATTACTGCGTTTGCTTATGGGCAAACCGGCCGGGCGACGCTCACTGGCGTAGTCACCGATCCCACAGGGGCCGTAGTGGCGAATGTTCCGGTGAAAGCCGTGCATGTGGATACTGGAACCACGATGATCGGAACAACAACGGATACGGGAAACTATACGATTGGGCAGATGCCGATCGGCGCATATGAAATAACCGTCGAGCAGCCTGGCTTCAAGAAGTTTCAACGAACTGGTTTGACGCTCGCCTCGGCGCAGACTCTCCGACTCGACGTGACTCTCGAAGTGGGCTCGGCGACCGAGTCCGTCACGGTCAGAGCGGAATCTACCCTTCTGCAGACGGAAACTGGCGCGTTGGTCAAAAACATCAATCCCCAGCAGATTCAGAACCTGCCTGTACTGCCAGCCACGACGTTCATTCGAGATCCCTACCAGCTGGCGCTGACGCTTCCGGGCGCGGTGAGCGGCGGCACTGGATTCGGGCCCCGCATGAATGGGCTGTCCAACGCCAACAACCAATACAAGATCGATGGCGAGCCTGTAACGAACTCGGGCGAGAAGGGGACCATCACCACGCGCAACAACGTGAGCCCCGACGCCATCCAGGAAGTCGCCATCCAGAGCAGCAACTTCAATGCGGAATACGGCTCGGTATCCGGCGCCGTTTTCAACGTGACCGTAAAGTCGGGTACGAACCAATATCACGGCACGATGTATGACTACATCGCCAATGACATCTTCAATGCCGACGATGCGGGGCCGCATACCAGGAACCGCATCCGGCGCAACGACTACGGGTTCAACGTGGGCGGTCCGGTCAGGATCCCGAAACTCTATAACGGCAAAGACAAGACTTTCTTCTTCTTCAATTGGGAACAGTATCGCGATTACAACTTCTTTCTGGCGGCGATCAATCCTATTCCCACGGTCCCCACGCAGGCTTACCGCGACGGTGATTTCAGCGGCTTGCTCAATGTGCCGGGCGTTACCGGCAACCTGAAGATCAACGGGCACGACTATAAAGATCCTCTGGGAAATGTGATTCCTCTTGGTACGATTTTCGATCCAAGAACGACCCAAAACGTACCGTGCAACACGGCCCTCACGCAGGATTGCACAGCCGGGTCTGTCTTACAGGTTCGTACCCCGTTTGTCGGCAACAGAATACCTGCCGCCCTGCAGGACAAAGTCGCGCTGGCGACTCTCAAATACGTCCCCCTTCCTCAAGGCCCGAACGCCGCGGCGGGAATCTTGGCGAACAACTACCTAAATGGCATCAGCGCAACGCGCATTACGCGCTCGCCGGCGGTGAAGATCGACCAGAACGTCGGGTCCAGGGCGCGGGTCGGTTTTACGTGGAACGACAATCATACCGATTCGCCCACGCAGACGGTTGCGCCGGGGGCATTTGCCGAAGGATTTCCGGAACCGATCAGCATGAACTCCGGAACCTTCGAGGCTTCACCCACCTTCCGGGTCAACCTCGATTACAACGTCAAGCCAACGATGCTCTTCCACTTCGGCGTGGGCTGGCAGGAATTCAACTTCTGCGCCTGCCCCAAGACGAATGATTTCGACGCATCCACGCTCGGGCTGACGTTCTCGAACGGCGCGAAGCTCCCGCTGAATTCGTTCCCCCGATTCCAGGCGGCTCCTCCCGCCACTAATCTTGTCGTCTCCAGTCCCCTACTGGGCGGCTTGAACGCCACCGGAAATACCGGAGCCACCCGCCAGCTCGAACGCTATCCATCGATGTCGGCCAACCTTACCTGGATTCGCGGTAACCACACCTTCAAGTTTGGCGGCGACGCGCGGCAAAACCAGCAGGTAAACATCCTGGTCGCCAACAGCCAGGGAACCTATTCTTTCGGGACTTCGACCGCCACGGCCGCGACCGGCAATGGCGTTACATGGCAGCCCTCTCTGAACGGCCTGACCGGATTTACGGGTTTTTCGAATGCGGTTGGCTTCCCCTTCGCGAATTTTCTTCTAGGCAGCGTGACCAATCTGACGTTAGCCGTCCCGACGGAGTACCGCAAGACGAAACAGCAGTATGGCGTATACATTCAGGACACCTGGAAAGTCCGGCGCAATCTCACCATCGATTACGGTTTGCGTTGGGATTACGGCACGTATGCGAAAGAAGATTATGGCCGTGTCGCAGGCTTCAGCCTGAATATACCGAATCCGGCAGCGGATGGACGTCGCGGAGGCTACATTTACGAAGCGTCGTGCAACTGCCAGTTAGCTCAGAATTATCCGTTTGCAATCGGTCCGAGGCTCGGAATCGCGTATACTCTCGATTCGAAAACGGTTATTCGCGGCGGCGCCGGTATTGCCTACGGTGCGACACCATTTACGGCGGGCAACGTAATCAACAGCATCTCTACGCCTACCCTGCCAAACGGCTTCGACGATTTCACCCTGGGGAGCGGAATACCGGTCAGTAAGTATAATCCCGTGGTGGCGACCTCCGATCCAAGCGCCGGTTTCGCGCGAGGAACCGTCAACACAAATCTGGCCACGTTTGTAGATCCGAACGGCGGCCGCCCGGACCGCACCTATCAGTGGAACATCAGCATTCAGCGGGAACTCACCCGCAACTTCGTGGTTGAAGCCGCGTACGTGGGGAACCGGAACATTTGGGCATCCACCGGCGGTTTCCAGGACTTCAATGCGGTTTCGGTCCAGGATCTTCAACGCAACGGTTTCACGGTGGATACTTCCCAAAAGGGATTGGACGATGCCACTCTCTTGAATACCCGGCTCAACTCGCTGACCCCGGCGCAACAATCAACACTCGCGAGCCGCGGATTCTCAATACCGTATGCGTCGTTCCCGACATCTGGACCGTTCGTCCAGACGGTCTTCCAGGCACTCAAGAACTATCCACAGTTCAGCAGCGCGCTTTCGCCCACGGCGCCCCAGGGCAAGTCATGGTACGACTCGCTCCAGCTGAATCTCACCAAGCGCTTCTCGCACGGATTCTCAGCGAACGCCGCCTACACCTACTCCAAGAACCTGCAATGGATCAGCACCCCCGACGTGTTCAACCAGAGTATTGGAAAAGACCTCGCGACCCTGAATCCGCCGCAGATCCTGCGCATCTCTTTCGAGTACCGGGTGCCGCGATATAAAGGCGGCCTGCCAGTGCTCGGAAACAAGGTCGTTTCTTATGCTCTCTCGGACTGGGCGGTTTCCGGCGCGCTGTACTATTCCTCGGGAGCATTCCTGAATCGTCCCGCGGCCGGCTCAACGAACGGCATTAACCGCTGGCTTGGGCGCGGCCCGGGCGGTGCGCAATTGAAGAAGAACGCGGACGGGAGCTACATGAGTCCGTGGTCGGTGGATTGGTTCGATAACGACGGTACTCATCACACCGATCCGCTGGATATCAACTGCCACTGCTTCGACCCGAACAAAACCGTCGTACTCAACCCGAACGCATGGCAGACGATACCGGATGCCCAGTGGGCCTCGGATACGTCTACGTACGCTTTCTTCCGCGGACAGCGGAAGCCGGCCGAATCGATGAACTTCCAACGGAACTTCAGAATCAAAGAGCGGTACACGTTCCAGGTTCGAATCGAGTTCCAGAACGTGTTCAATCGCATTCAGCTTCCGAATCCCACAGGACTCGCTGTGAACGGTGGTGCGGGCGCAGTTAGCCCGCTCAATCCGACCTATCAGTGCAGTTCCGCCGGGCCCTGTAACCTTACCCAAGTCAGCGGAAGATATATCTCCGGCTTGGGCACCTTTGGAAACCTTGGAAACGGCGGACAGTTGGGCACGCCGCGTAGCGGCCAGCTCATCGGCCGGTTCACCTTCTAAAGAAGTCGATAGAGACGTAACGCATTCGGGCCGCAGGCGCACATCGGTGTGCCTGCGGCCTTTCTGCGTTAAGGCATGGTTATCAGCCCGGCGATGTGGCTCAAGCTGATGGTCTCCATCAAGCATTCTGATATCCTTTGCTTGAAATGCATGCAGCAGGTCTCATTCTGTACGGGACGCCTTGTCTTGATGTGGCTACTACGGCAGGGGGTTGGGGAAAGAAGCCTAGAAATGCATGCATTCCTGTGTTATGCTAGCTCAGCATTGGGGGCGTAGCCCGAATTCAGGGTGCGTTTGTTGGCTTGACGAACATCGATCTAAAACTTTTAGCTGTGGTTACAGAACTGAACAAGACCCGAAGTGTATCGCAGACGGCCGAGAATCTGGACCTGAGCCAGTCGGCGATCAGCATGAGCTTAGCGAAGCTCCGCAAACACTTCCACGATCCTCTTTTTGTACGGACTTCCTCAGGGATGAATCCGACACCGCATGCCGTGGAACTCATCGGGCTACTGAAGAGCGCAGAAGACATCCTGCAGACCGCTCTCGATCTGCACGTAGTTTTCGATCCGATGACTTCCGACCGGCGGTTCAATCTGTATTCGACGGATATCGCACAAGTGACGTTGATGCCGCGCCTGATGCAGCGGTTGGGGAAGATCGCGCCGAACGTGGCGATCGATCTGCGAAGGCTTTCGGAAGGCACCCCCAAGTTCCTGGAATCGGGCCAAGCGGATCTTGCGGTCGGATTCATTGAGCCGATGGGCGCGGGCTTCTGCCAGCAGCGGCTATTTAAAGAAAGGTTCGTGTGTGCTCTTCGACGCGACCATCCCAGGGTGGGGGATTCCTTGAACATTGATGAATTCGAGAGCGAAACGCACCTCGCCATAACCACGTGTGGAACGGGTCACGGCATTGTCGAGAAAACATTGGAGGCGAAAAGCATACGGCGCAGGGTAGGACTGGCGGTTCCCAGCTTTCTGGGTATCGCATCGATCATCACGAACCTGGATTACCTGGCCGTGCTTCCGGAGCAACTTGCTCGTCATTTTGCAAGCGCTGGAAACATTAAAGTACTTCCGCTGCCCTTCAGCATGCCGACGTACTACATCATGCAGCATTGGCATGAACGCTATACACAGGATCCGGCGAGCAAGTGGCTGCGTTCGGTCGTCGCCAATCTATTTCTGTGCTCGTGAACGGCTGCACTACCGGTTTTGAGGCATACTGTCTTTGATGCCTACTGTCTTGCATACTATCCGTGAGTTCGTATCAACGTGTAGCGTACCGGTCGGTAACCTGAAGTACGTCGCGCGTGTCCGCTGAGGAGAAACTAATGAATTACCCCCTAACCGGCTATCACCACATCACTGCCTGCGCCGGTGGCGCCCAAGAAGACGTCGATTTCTTTACCCAAGTGGTTGGTTTGCGGATGGCGAAGCAGACCGTTCTAATGGACGGATCGATTCCCATTTACCACTTGTATTATTCGAACGCCAATCTGGAGCCTGGCTCCGTGATGACGACGTTCCCGTACAGCCGTAAGCCGGGCCGGCAAGGCTCGGGGCAAGTATCGGCCACGGCCTTTACTGTGACAAAGGGAACCCTGCCGTTCTGGAAAGAACATCTAAAGCGGCACAAGGTGGATCATGACCCTGTGGCCGAACGGTTCGGGCAATCCTTCATCCGATTCCGTCATCCTGCTGGGCTGGCGTTTGAGGTGATCGAGGACCAAGCCGACCGGCGTCAAGGCTGGACGACCCCGGAAATCGCCCAGAGCGAAGCGGTCCACGGATTTCACGGCTCGGTGCTTTCCGTGCGAGAGACGGCTGAGACAGAACGGTTCTTCGTGGATGCGCTGGGATTCCGTAAGACCGGCGAGGACGGGAAATATCACCGTTTTGAGACCGGATCCGGCGGCGCTAACAAAACTGTCACGCTGCTGCACGAGCCGGATCGTCTGGCGGGAAGCTGGACGTTCGGTGCGGGTACCGTGCATCACATCGCGCTGTGGGGAGTCGACCAGAACGCGCTGGCGGAACAGAAGGCGATCTACGAGGAACTGGGCTATACCGACGCCTCCGAGATCAAGGATCGATTCTACTTCTTCTCGATGTATTGCCGGTGCCCCGGTGGAATCCTGGTAGAGAGCTGCTGCAATGCTCCGGGATCGTTCGAGAAAGACGAAACCAAGGAAGAACTGGGTACGAAACTGCACATCCCGCCATGGTTTGAAAATCGGCGCGCTGAAATCGTCGCGTCTCTGGAGCCCATCCAAGTTCCGGAAACCGCGGTGGCATCGCCGAAGAAAGCCACGGAAGTTACTCGATAGCGGGACTGAGGAGACCCAGCGCGCCAGGCGTGTGCGCTCGCGCCGTGATGCGCTGGTATCTCCGAACTCTGAGGGGGTCAGAGTCTTAGGGTTTAGCAAGTATAGCCCCGAGTGGCAAAAGAGTCGATGGAGCGGATTTGATATTGAGATTCAGGTTCCTTGATAACCCCCGAGAGATACAATAGAACCGCCGTGCCACCACCAAAGGTAGCTGCCATCTCCGCGTCGTCTCCGGCGTCAGCCGCCAAGACGAAGAAGCCCGACGGATCGCAAACGGGCCGGGCCACGCTGGTTTTGCGGGAGATGTTGCTCGAGGGACATTTCCAGCCGGGCGAGCGTATCCGGGAAGTCCCCCTGGCGGCAGAACTGGGTGTGTCCCGCATCCCGCTTCGACTGGTCCTGGAGCGGCTGGCGCACGAGGGGTTGCTGGTGGTGCGCCCGACGCGTGGCTTCGTGGTGCAGCGCTTCGATGCGGCGGATATATACGATGCGATCGAACTCCGCGGGTTGTTGGAAGGTATGGCTGCGAGGCTAACAGCCGAGCGAGTGCAGGTCCCAGCCGACACGGCGAAGCTCCAAGCCCTCCATACCGAACTGCTGGGTGTGGTCCAGCGCCGCAAGTTAACAATCGAATGTCTAGAGCAATATATGGAACTGAACGGGAAGTTCCATGCGGAAATCCTGAAGCTTGCCAACTGCCGAATGTTGGAGCGGGCGATGGAACATGTATGTTCTCTCCCATTCGCCTCGCCGAGCGCTTTCGTGCGGCGACAGTACCTAGCGCCGGAATCCTGGGAACTCTTCCATATCGCCGTCGATCAACATCAAGGAATTTTGGATGCGATCACAAATCGCGAGGCTGCGCGAGCTGAGACGCTGGCTCGAGAACATGCCCGGGTGGCGCGCCGGAATCTGGAAAGCGCGCTTAAGAATGGCGAAATCGCCAAGTTTGTTCCGGGGATGAAGCTGATCAAGCTCTAGAGCGATCATCAATGAAGTTGATGCCAGGTATCAGAAGTTCTCCATCGACTCTCCATTCGCCAGCCGCTATCCTAAAATCGGCGGCAGGATTGCGACTTCGCACACTCAACAACCGCAAAGGGGATTTACGATGAGAACTGGTTTCCAATTTCGGCGGGTATCCTTCATCGGACTGGTGATGGTTTCGCTGGGATCCAGTTTCGCAATCGCCCAGACCAACGGAACTGCCCCGGCTCCAGCCGCTCAGGCTCCTAAGCCCGCAGCCGCCAAGCCAACCTGGCCACCCGAGGGACCTACGCCGCGGACGGCGGACGGAAAGCCCGACTTGTCAGGGAACTGGGCGCCGAACGCTATCCGAGAGAACGTGAACCTAGCCGGAGTGTTGGCCGCGGCGGGAACGCCCGTACCAATGTTGCCGGAAGCGGCGAAGATTCACCAGCACCGCCAGGACACATTGAGCAAGGACGATCCTGAATCGTTCTGCCTGCCGCCGGGAGTTCCGCGGATGAGCACGACGCCGTACCCCTGGACGATGATCCAAACGCCCCAGCTGCTGGCGATTGTTTACGAAGGCGGGGCTCACATCTGGCGCAAGATCTTCCTGGATGGCCGGCCGCACGATCCCAAGGTGGAATACACCTGGCTGGGAGACTCGATCGGGCATTGGGAGGGCGACACGCTGGTGGTCGAGACCGTCGGACAGAACGACATTACGTGGCTGGACGAAGGCGGAATTCCCCATTCCGAGGATATGAAGGTAACCGAGCGTATCCGTCGTCTGGACTACGGGCATATGGAAATCGAGCATACCATTGAGGATCCGAAGACGTTCTCGAAGCCTTGGAAGTTCACCACACATCCCACCTTGTTGCGTGGCGAGCTGATCGAATACATCTGCCAAGAGAACAACAAAGACGTCCAACACCTGGTTGGAAAGTAATCCCCCTAAATCTCCGTATCAATTTATTTGATTTAGGTTATCAATCCTAAATCATTGACTCCGTCTGCCTGTAGGATCACAATCACCCGAGATTAAAGTTTTTGGGGATTTTGCATGCGTTGGGGATTTTGTACTCGTAACGCTCGTTCCTCGCTCGCTCGATCGCTAAAGGAGAACACCGTGAAGCAGCTTGCATTTGCATGCGGCGCAGCTTTATTGCTGTGCTTAAGTGTGCCTAGTCATACGTTTGCGCAAGTAAACGCAACTGTAGGTGGAACTGTCTCGGATGCGTCGGGTGCTGTGATCGCGATGGTTGCGGTCTCCGTAAAGAATAACACCACTGGTATTGTCACCAACACGACGACGAACGCAACCGGGGGTTACGATTTCTCCAGTCTCCAGCCGGGTACGTACACACTGACGGCCATGATTCCCGGATTTAAGACGGCCACTTATAACAATGTCGCGCTGGGCCAAGGCCAGCAGGTGCGGCTCAATTTCGATCTGCAGGTGGCCGCGGCCGGCGAAAGCGTGAGCGTAGTCGCGGAGGCGGACACGGTATTGGCTACCACCTCCAGCTCTGTCGGCGGAACACTCAGCATGCGGGATGTCTCCAGCCTGCCTGTGGCCAGCCGCAATGTACTAGATCTGGTGACGCTGACGCCCGGCGTAATCGGCGTGCAGGGAACGTTCACCGCGGCGGGCCAAACCGTCCCGGTCTTTGCGGGAACGGCCACCGGCAACGTGAACACAACGCGCGATGGCATGACCACCAACGACGGGCGCTATAACAACTCCAATGGCGCCTATTCCGGAATCTTTACAAGCCCGGACATGGTGGAGGAAGTGCGGGTGAGCACCAATTCGATCGATCCCGCGTTAGGCCGCGGATCGGCGCAGGTGCAAATGCTTACCCGGTCGGGAGGAAACGAGTATCACGGGGCTTTGTTTTACACCAACGCAAACTCAGCCTTGAGCTCCCTGACGTACTTCCAGAATCTGCAAGGACAAACGAAGGACTACTTCAATCGCAACCAATACGGCGGGCGGCTCGGCGGGCCGATCAAGAAGAACAAGGCCTTCTTCTTTGCGTTGATTGACAACCAGCGATACGTGCAAAAAGTTAACGTCGTTTCGACGGTTCTCACCGCGGAAGCGAGGCAGGGCATCTTCCGCTATCTCACCGCGGCATCCGGGTGCGCTGCGCCACCATGTTCTCGCCGGAACGGCAACGCCTTTTCCAGCACTCCGTCGGTGGACATCAACGGCAAAACGTTGACTTCCGCGGGAGGGGTGCCGCTGTCTCTGAATCAGTTCAACCTGTTCACTGACGTCAAGGACCCCAATCGCACCCGGATCGATCCGGTGTGGTTTGGGCCACAGTTCCTTACCCGCCTGCCGCTTCCCAACAACTGGACGGTCGGTGACGGTCTGAACACCGCGGGATACCAATTCCAGCGGCGGGAGGAAGGTATCGACGGCGCCACTGGCCAGAGTCCGAGCGCCGACCGCGATCACCTGACGCTGCGGTTCGATTATCAGGTCAACGACAAGAACAGAGTGAATTTCGTCATGAGCCGGGAGCGCGATTGGGGCGTTTCCTCACAGAGCGGGCAACTCCAATACCCCGCCGGATATATCGGTGACGTGCAGCGCAGGCCGCGCTTTTACAGTGCGGCGTGGACCAGCGTCATTACGCCGAGCCTGCTCAACGAATTCCGCTTCGGCTACAAACGCGATACTTGGGAAGGCACGTCCGCGTTCGACCAAGGCGCTGGCTATAGCGGCGTCAGTAGCGATAATCTGACGCAAACCTCGAAGGACGCTCGCGCCAGCTTTCCCACCATAAATGGGCAGTTCCAATACATTCAGCCCGGCCAGACGGCCACCACCGGCCTTCTGAACCTGGGGCAGTACGCACAGATGAATGTCGCGTCGCCGCGGCTAACGTATAGCCCGATGTTGCAGTTCGCGGACACCGTGAGTTGGAACCACGCCTCACACTCGTTTCAGGGAGGGTTCGACATGACTCGCGAGTATTCGCAGTCCTCGAACAGCGGCGGCACGCAGACCACGAGGCCTAGCGTCAGCCTGGGAGTGGGCCCTACGCAGGTGCCGAACATCAACAGTACGAATTTTGCGGGATTGAACGCCAGCGATGTAACTACGGCTCAGGATTTGCTGGCCAACCTGGCCGGAACCGTGGCGAGCATTTCTCAGCAGTACTGGATCAACACTCCGGCTGACAAGGACTGGTCGGATTACACCAAAAATGTCTTCTTTTATCGCGAGCATCATGCCAACCAGTGGTCGTCCTTCTTCAAAGACAACTGGAAAGTGACACGAAACCTGACGGTGAATCTGGGCCTGCGGTACGACTTCTACGGTACTCCTTACGAGTCTCACGGGTTGGGGGGGAAGGTAATCAATCCGTTTGGCCTCTCCGGCACCAACTACGCGAACGCATTTGGCAACCGGTCTACCAGTCCTGGCGCCCTCACCACCATCAGTTTTGTGAACGCCAACTCTCCCAATCCGGGCGACACGATCTACAACAACGACTGGAACAACTTCGCTCCCTCGATCGGTATTGCCTACCAGGCGCCGTGGTTCAAGCGCAGCACCGTCCTGCGGGCCGGCTACGGTATCAACTATACGTTCGCGGTGGACTTCCTCGGGCTTAACACGAATATCGGCAACGTTCCCGGAACGATTCTGAACACCACCAACCCGGTTGCCAGCTACGTGAGTGTTCAGACACTGGCCAGCTCCGGGCTGCTCCCGGTCAGTACCCAGGGCACTCAGCCATTTGCGACGGTGCCGGTGACGAACCGTTCGGCGGGCTTGAACCCTTACGACGTGAATCTCAGGACCCCTTACATCCAGAGTTTCAATGTGACTCTTCAGCGCGAGATTACGCGATCGCTGAGCGTGGATGTCAGCTACATCGGAAACAAGGCCAGCAAGCTGGTCACCGGCCGGCAGATCAACGATGTGGATATTTTCAACAACGGCTTCCTGGACGCCTTTAACATCACGCGGTCGGGTGGGAATGCTCCGATATTCGACACCCTGCTTAATGGCGTGACCATCGCCGGAGTAGGAACGGTCGGGCAGGGCGGCCTAACGGGCTCGTCGGCTCTGCGGCGGTACACCTCGACCAATGCGTTCCTTGCGAACGGTCAGGTAGGAAATCTCGCCAACTTCCTCAACACGAGTACGGCTCTGGGCGGGTTGCCGGGCACGATTCTTCGCAAGAACGGCCTGCCGGAGAATTTCTTCGTGGTCAACCCTCAGTTCGGCAGTATGGCGTACCAGAGCAATAACGGCAACTCGACCTACCATGCGGGGCAAGTGCATTTTTCGCAACGCCTGACGCACGGTTTGTCTGCTCAAGGCTCCTACACGTTCTCGAAGACATTAGGCGACAACAATATCCGCGACCAGAATAATCTCCGCCTCAGCAAGGGTCTGCTGAGTATCGACCGCACGCATGTGTTTCAGGAAGCAGTCAGCTACCTGGTGCCGTTCGGGAAGGGTGGAAACTACCTCACAAGCGCGCCCGCGTGGGCCGACCATATCATCGGTGGATGGCAGATTTCATCCGGCGCGACCTGGTCGTCTGGCATCCCGCTCAGCTTCACAAGTGTGAACACTTTGAATCAATTCGGCACGGCCACCGCGGACCTGGTCGGGAATTTGCCGAGCGATTATCAGCAGGTGGTTAAGGGTGCAAACGTCGTGAACTACTTCCCGACGCTGACCACCAAGCAAGCGCCGGCGCCTAATTTTGGAACCGGCGCGGACGCCACTACCCTGACCGGCCGCTACACCAACCAAGTAGTGGTCGATCAAAGCGGAAACATCATTTTGGCGAACTCGCAGCCGGGCAGAACGGGCAATCTGGCGGTCAACACTCCGCTGCTCAGAGGGCCGGGCCAGCTTAGCTTCAACGGCGCAGCCGGCAAGACCATCACGATCACGGAAAAAACCAAGGTGACCTTGCGTGCCGACGTTATCAACCTTCTGAACAAGCCGCAGTGGGGCAATCCGACCACCGACATCAACTCGGCGTCCTTCGGCCGTATCAACTCGGCGACCGGAAACCGCACGGTTACGTTTAACTTGAGAATCGACTTCTAAGGAATTCGCTAGAAGAGCAGGCGGCGTTCGATCGTTTTCCCGCGACCCGAATGCATCATAGTAGGTTTATGAAGATTGCGACTGGCCTGCTGCTGGCTGTCTTTACTCTGTCCGCTCAAGATGCAAACGATGCTCACTTCTCTGCCGCGAAAGCCGCGGCGGGTGAAGATTTTCAGAACTTGTTGAACTTTCAATGCTACGGTCCTGGCCCTGGAGGCCAACGGACACCGCCTGGAACAGTGGCGGGAGCGCAACCCGGGCGAGGCGCCGGCCAAGGCGGACGGGGAGGCGGGCGCGGGGCGCAGGGGCCGCCGGATCGATCGACGTGGTATGCCGAACCGGTGAAAGTCTTCGACAACCTGTACTTTTTCGGCCAGTCCGAGTACGCCGTGTGGGCGATCACGACGTCGCAAGGCATCATCGTCCTCGACACCATCTTTGACTATTCGGTCGAAGAGGAGGTTGTGGCCGGGATGAAGAAGCTGGGCCTAGACCCAGCCAATATCAAGTATGCGATTGTCAGTCATCCTCACCCGGATCATGACGGCGGCGCGAGGTTCCTGCAGGAGCATTACGGCACGCGAGTCATCATGTCGCCCGCGGACTGGGATGTGCTCGACAAGAGAACCAACGGCACGAAGCCCAAGCGCGATATCGAGGCCACCGACGGACAGAAGCTTACACTTGGCGATACGACGGTGACGCTTTATATTACGCCGGGTCATACACCCGGCACCATCTCCAGTGTGTTCCCGGTGAAGGAAAATGGGACGCCACACCTCGCGGCTTTATGGGGCGGGGCAGGGCTCAATGCGGATCGGGAATCCGTTCAGAAGTATATCCAGTCGGCGCAGCGATTCAGCGGCATCGTGAAACAGGCGGGAGCGGATATCGTCCTTGCCAACCACACGGATTGGGACGGGTCCAAGATCAACCTGCCGATGCTGGCCAAACGTGCCTCGGGCAGTCCGAATCCATACGTCAATCCATATATCATCGGTAATTCGAAAGTGCTGAACTTTCTAAAGGTCGCGGAAGAATGCGCGACCGCCCGCTTAAGCGGAGCGAACTGAATCTGCTACGTCGTGCGATAGGCGTCGCGGACCACGTCTACATATGGCACCGGAGCGACTGTGGCGCGGATCTCCACTTGAACGTGACTCTCGACCGTCGGCCTTGAGCCAGTACCCGGCTGCTGTCCCCAGGTAAACACGACTTCATTGCCGGGTTGCGCCTGTTCATTGTCCAGCATGGCGAGCGTCAACATCTTACCTTCATTAGAGCTGTAGCCGACCCACGTGGAGATACCGATGGTCTTGCCATTCTTTGAGACCTTGTCATAGGGCCAGGTAGAATATACCGCGGACGGAAATTCGAAGAACTTGGCTCGATCGCCCTTGTTGAATATCGTGCTCATCGCCGCCATCACATCGGCGTCATTGAGTGCCAGAGTGACTTTGGTGCGCTTGGGATTCTTCGAAATTGTCTCGAGCGCTTCCCGTCCGACAAAGTCATGGTCGAACTTTACGGTTGGTCCATAGCCCAGATCGTAGGGGGTCAGGTAGTAGTCTTCAATGTTTTCGGAGTAGAAGCTCCCGCCCAGGGATCCGATCCCTTCGTAGCTGTCAGCGGGCAGCCATTCGCGGAAGGTCTTCATCTTCGCTCCGGTGTAGATGGCCGGCAGAGGCGAAGGGATCCAGCCCGATTCCAGGGTGTTCGAAGAATATGCGCGTGCGCCCGACAGCCGCAATCCAAACTCCTGGCCCGCTGCGACGATCGCGTCCTTCACCGCTTCCCCGTCGGCTGCGGGACCGAACAGTTCGAATCCAGGCTGGCCGACCATTCCATGACGCAGCGCACGAACCGATTTCCCGGCGATGGTGAAGACCGCCATCTGAAAGAATTTGACCTCTGGTACGGACTCGCCCAAAACCTTTTCCATCAGCTTCAACGCATTCGGACCCTGAACCTGATACCGGTAGGTCTTACGGACGGCGGGCCCTTTTTGCGCCGCTGCTCTTTCATCCCGAGTCACCTTGGCGTTGTAGCCGCCGGTCTCGCAATTGAACTGGACCCAATTGTGAACCGAAGGACGGCCGACCAGATTGAAAACGTTCGGTTCCAGGCCAAACAGAATGACGTCCCCGATAACGTATCCTTCGTGATTGCAGGCAACGAACTGTTTTGCTTTGTTCGGGCCGAAGTTCTTAAATGTGTTGACTCCGAGATCGGACAGGAGCTTCAGCGCATCGGGACCTTCCACGTACATGTCGGTCATGTGATACGACTGGTTAAAGAGAACGCAGCTGTTCTGCCAGGCACGCTGCTCATCGCGCCAGTTGGTAAATTCCGCGGGAACTACAGGGTAAACATAAGGGCCGGTCTGAGAATTACGGAGTAATTTAACCGGACCGCAACGCTCTGCAAGAGATCTTCAAGGCTTTTCACAGCCATATATTTTGCTGCT
>Ga0105238_10003498_pt1 | contig 15635 bp, 14 predicted proteins | sample KBSC34metaG_FD_81526 | JGI IMG/M metagenome (GOLD analysis project Ga0105238, IMG submission 81526) | Corn rhizosphere microbial communities from Kellogg Biological Station, Michigan, USA - KBS C3-4 metaG | ecosystem: Host-associated > Plants > Roots > Rhizosphere > Soil | place: Michigan, USA... | reverse complement strand
TGTCGAAAATCGACAGCCACCGCTTCTTGGTTGCCTCAATGCTCAGCCCGAGATCCGCGCTGAGTTCGGCGTCGGTCTTGCCGCTGAGAGCGGCAGCGAGCAACTCCTGTTCGGCAGGGCGCAAACGAAGTACTGGCGCCCGGTATCGATAGATGGTGGCAGCAGCCGAGTACGGTGCGGTGAGAGCGCTCTCCCGGGTCACAACTGCCAACGCGCTCTCAGACTCGGGAAATTCTGCGAGTAGCCGGTACGTTCCGGTGGCGCGCGCCAGGGCGATCCTGGAATCGCCGATCGCCTCCTTCAACACACGGTTGAAGCGATAGCCGGCAAAATGTTCGACGAAGCTGGTCCCCAGTAGCGCGTGAACTTCCGCAAGCTGATCGGGGTTCATGATCCCATCGAGCCAGGTCCCGTACATATTGACGAAGTCGAGCCCTTCGCCGGCATTTCCTGCCCCGATTTCGGCACGACTCAATACGACCTGTTCGCCGGCCGCGATTCGAGCAATGATGCGAGAGTTGAGCCCGGGCCGCGGCTCGCTGATCTCCTGGTCTGCGAATTCTCGCGTGACGAATACGCCCATGCCGCACGCGACGATTTTGTGTCCCGCGATCGGGAGTTCGGATTCAATCACCGTGGCCTGAAAGGCGGGGTTGTCTAAGAAGGCCTTCCAGATACGAAGAGCGGTACGGCGACCCACGATTTGGTCACCCAGACAGGCCGGCTGAATCTCTAGACAGTGCGAGAGATCGGCCTTACGGAGGGGGCGCCAGTACATGAGTGTCCGCCGGACAAGTATCTTTTAGGTTATTGGAAACGCGTCCGGCAAGCCGTAGGATAAACCATCGGCCGACGATCGCAAAAAATGGCGCCTATGGATCACTTTCTTCTCTGGTTGGAATCGACCGCGTTGAGCATATGGATGCGCGAATCGATTAACGTGTTCGCGTTTCCCATGATTCTCGCCTATCACACCATCGGAATGGGCTTCGTGGCGGGGCTGAGCTCCGCTGTGGACCTGCGCATCCTGGGCGTGGCGCGCCGTGTTCCCTTACTCGAATTAAAACGGTTTCTTCCGGCGACGTGGGCTGCATTCTGGCTGAATGCGGCTTCAGGCGTGCTGCTGCTCATCGCGTATCCCACCAAGGCCCTGACCAACCCGGTATTTTATCTGAAGCTGACCTTCATCGGATTCGCCGTGGCAATCCTTAGAAGCATCGCGAAGTCGATCTTTCAGAACCCGAATCTGGATCTCGGTGAGATCCCTGCGCGCGGGAAATGGCTGGCGGGTGCATCCCTGTTCTGCTGGGCTGGGGCGATTTTTGCGGGCCGCCTGCTTGCCTACACTTATACGCGGCTCACCCAATAGGAGAAGGCAATGACCGTATACGAAATCCAGCACTGGCTTCTTACTACACTCGGCAGCGTCGAGATCGTGAAACCCATCATGACCTCCAAGTGGGGCTGGCCGATCTGCGAGTCGCTGCATTTCATCGGGCTCTCCCTCCTGATCGGGACTATTGGCATGTTCGATATGCGCCTGTTGGGCATCGCCAAGCGAATTCCGATTTCCGCGCTGCACCGGCTGATTCCGTGGGGCATTGGCGGATACATTCTCAACATCATCACTGGCTCCATGTTCTTGGTTACCGCGCCCGATCAGTACCTGTACAACTCCGCTTTTCATCTCAAGATGTTGTTTATGGCAGTGGCGGGTCTTAATGTGCTTACGTTCTATTCTGCCGTGTTCCGCAAGGTGAACGTTCTCGGCGCGGGAGCCGACGCTCCGTTGGCCGCCAAATGGATCGGCGGAGCCTCTCTGTTTCTGTGGACCGGAGTCATCATCTTCGGACGTCTGTTGACCTTCTACCGCCCTTTTGCGTGTGGTAAGGGAGGAGCAACCGGGTTCCTGGCGACCTGTCTGTAGAACAGTAATGTCGGCCGGGCAGGTGCTAGAGCGTACAACCGCAGACGGAGAACTGGAGAGGAACGAAATGAAAGTATTAACGTCGACAATGGGCATTACTTTTGACCTGCACGGCGAGGTTGTGGGCTCACCACAGCTACAGCATGTTTTACTTAACGGACCATCGGGTCACCCTCAAGGGGCAGGTGGCGAAGGTATCCTTCGTCAATCCCCATGTCATGCTGACCATTGAAACCAAGAACTCGGGCACCTGGCAGGCGGAATGGACCAGCGTGGACAATCTTGCGCGCCAGGGAGTCCGGCAGGATACCGTCCAAACCGGCGATTTCCTGGAAATTGAGGGAAGTCCCGCCCGCAATCCCGACTGGCGCGTGGTGTCCGCTCTGCAAGTAATCCGGCGCCTCGCCGACGGGTGCCGCTGGGTGCTCCCCGATGGCCCGCGGACGATCGAATAAAGAACGCGAGATAAAACGATGGGCCACCTAGACCAGAGAATACACCCTACAATTCGAGCAACAAAGGGTATATACTCGAAACCCCTTTAAGGGTAAATCTCCAGAAAAGAGGAAATCCATGGCCGACTTCAACATTAGTGCAAATTTCAACGTCAATCCCAACAGCCGCAACTACCCGACGGCACCCACGTCCATCTCGTTCAGCGCGGCGCAAGCCTGCCGCGTTACCTTTACTCCGTCCAGCGGAAATTGTTTTGGCGTTGCCTATTTGGATCTTGCGGGGGGAAACGATACCACTTCGTTGAACGTGGTGTCTTCGGTAGCGACGGTAGGGACTGCCGGCGCGCAGCCGATGGCCGCCGCCGCCGGTGTTGGCTCAGGGGCCGCCCAGGTCCGCACGGGCCAAAGCAACCCGGATACCCTCGACATTACCTTCGACTCGGAACCCGTTTAGCTTCGACTCGGCAGGGTCACGGCTTTTGACCGGCTGCGACCCTGCTCCCCTCAAGTTTCCTGCTCCATTCGGCGGCCTTCTCCGGCTTGCCCCAGTTCTGGTAGAGCTGAATCAATCGAATTCCCGAGGATTCCAGATCGGGGCGGCTTGCGGCGGGGATACTCGCCTGCCGTTCCACCATTCCGTTGTATCCGGCGACCAGGAATGGTTCCGCTTCTGCGAATTTGCTCTGTCCGGTCAGACTGGCTCCCAATTGACTTTGGGTATTGAATCGCAGCCAGGAGTTGGACCCGATCTTCTCGTAGAGGGATAGGAGAGATCGAAGGAGAGTCTCAGCCTCCACGTATTCTGCTTGCTCCAATTGCAGCGCCGCCACATGGTTTGTGGCTCGCAGCGTGGCCGCATTTTCCGGACCCAGAACGCGGCGGCGTAATTCCAGGGTCCTGGTCAGCAGCGGTTTTGCCAGCGCATAGTTCCGCTGCTTCAAATGCGAGACGCCCAGGTTCTCGGTGGCGGTGAGCGTGTCGGAATGTTCCTCGCCCAGCAAGCGGCGCCATCCGGCCAGGACGGCGGCGTACAACTCCTCCGCCTGGGGGTATTTGCGCTGCTCCATATACACCACGGCCAAGTTGTTCATGCGCCGGAAGGTGTCCGGATGCTCGGGGCCCAAGACACGCCGGCTGATGCGCAAGGCGTCACCTACCAAGGCTTCTGCCTGCGCATACTCGCCCAGTCTTTGATGCACAGCCGCGAGGTTGTTCATCACCGTCAAGGTTTCGGGATGTTCTTCGCCCAAGACGCGGCGATCCGTGGCCAGGATCCCGGCGAACAGCGGAAGGGCTTGGCTGAACTTGCCTTGACTGTAGTAAATCGTCGCCAGGTTGCTCATCGTGCTCAAGGTGAAAACGTTCTCGTCGCCCAAAGTGCGGCGCCGGACAGCCAGAGCTTTCACGAGCAGAGGTTCAGCGTCGGCGAATCTCCCCCGGCGCGTGATGACCACGGCCAGTTGGTTCATCGCCTCAGCCGTCTTCTCATGCTGCTCGCCCCGGATCCGCTGTTGCGCCGCGAGTATCTTGACCATGAGCGCCTCGGCCTGCTCGTACTTGTCTTGGCGCGAATAGAGGCTCGCCAGCTCGATCATGGCAGCCAGCGTATCCGGATGCTCCTGGCCCAAGCCGCGCGTCAACAGATTGACGGAGAGTTCCAATTGGCCCTGAGCTTCCGGAAATAGGCCCAAGTCCTTATAGGTGCTGCCGATGGTCTGGCGGATGGAGGCCTCCACCAGCGGCTGCTTGTCGAACTTGCCGGCGACCTTCGCGGCGGCGCGGTCCAGAGCAGTGCGTACTTTGAGGTCGGGGTCGGGTTTGGTGTTCGCTGTGGCCTGGCTACTCGCGCTGGCTTGGGCCAGCAGGTCCGTGCGCAGAAACTCGCTTACGGCCTTCGCGCTGGCGGCTTCGGTATCGGCGCGTTGTTTCTCCGTTACCGCCCGATTGCGCTCCTGGATGGCTTGATCTTCGGCGCTGACGGCGCGGTTGCGGGCTTCGGTGGCCTTCTGCTCCGCGTCCAGGGCGCGGTCGCGTTCCCGCGTGGCGGCTTGCCCGGCGGCGGTGGCGAGATCCCGCTCATGGATCGCAGCGCGCTCCGCTCTCCCGGCGCGCGATGCCTGCGAAGCGCTGACCAAAATTCCCGCGGCCAGCACCACAAAGACCGCGGCCACTCCAGCCACCAAGGCCTTGTGGCGGAGCGTGAACTTCCGGACTTGGTACAGGACGCTGGCCGGTCTTGCCTCAATAGGTTCGTCGTGCAGAAAGCGCCGGATATCCGCCGCGAAATCCGCCGCGGAATTGTAGCGCCGCGCTTTGTCTTTTTCGAGCGCCTTGGCCACGATGGTTTCCACGTCGCCTCGAAATGCCCGGTTGATCGTGCCGAGCGGCGCGGGGTCGTGCTGCCGGATGGTCTGGAGAGCGTCTGCAATACTTGCGTTCAGCTGGTAGGGCCGCTCGCCAGTGAGCAGCTCATAAAGAATGACTCCCAACGAGTAAACATCGGTCCTGGTATCGAGTTCCAGTGGATCGGCCAACACCTGCTCAGGACTCATGTAGGACAGTGTCCCCACCAGTTGTCCCATGTCGGTCTGCTGCGTCGCCAGCGGATCTTTATCGGTCAGGCGCGCCAATCCGAAATCCAGGATCTTAGGCTGCCCTGATTCATCGACAATGACATTGCCGGGCTTGAGATCCCGGTGGATCAGGCCACGTTGATGCGCATGATGAACCGCGTCGCAAATCTTAGCCATGAGTTCCAGACGTTGGCGCGGTCCAAGGTGGTTCGCGGCCACGTAGTGCCGCAGCGAATCGCCGCGGATGAGCTCCATGGCGAAGAAGGGCTGCTGTCCGAAGGGCGTTTCGGCCATCCCGGCTTCATAGATTTGGGCAACGCCAGGATGTTGCAAGCGGCCGAGCGCCTGGGATTCCCGTTCAAAGCGGAGCAGCATGCCCGGACTGGCCAGCCCGGGTTTGATGACTTTAAGAGCCACCGTGCGGCGCGGGTTCTCTTGCTCGGCTTCATATACGGCCCCCATCCCGCCTTCGCCTAGCAGGCGAATGACGCGGTAGCGGCCGATGCTGGAAGGCAGCCACCGTTTCTCCTCGCGCGAAGGGGAGGGCAAGGCGCTGGTCTTGGTTGCGTCCGGACCCTGGGGCGGCCCCATGCTGCGAGTGGCATCGTCATTCATGGGCTCACCTGTCTTGCGGGTCCACAACGCGCGCCAGCGTGCGTTCGTCTGCACCCGTTTCTGGCATAGTTTGTTCATCATATAGCTTTCAGGAGAAGGCCGCTGGACGACGCGAATTCGCCAAATTCCCCAGTACGCATAACTTTTTCGGCGCCTGCCCGGTTATAGTTTGCGGGAACCTTTTCTCACGTCTAGCGTTATGATCTGCATAAAGGAGGCAGCATGACTCCCCGTTTACCGGCTCGCTTCGCCTTGGCGACTCCACTCGTGCTGGCCGTTTCCATCACCGCCACGGCACACCACAACATGTCCGCAATCTTCGATTTCAACGATCGGGTGACCGTTTCCGGGACACTCACCAAGATTGACTGGCGCAATCCGCACATCGAGTTTCTGGTGGATACCAAGTCCGCGTCCGGCGACGCCGAAACGTGGAAGTATGAGGGCCCGGCGCCCTTCTTTTTCCGCGAGCGCAGCGTGGGTAAACCGGACTTTGAGGTGGCCATCGGCAAGCCGGTGAAGGTCGAAGCCAGCCGCGCCCGCGATGGCTCACGCTGGGGATTGCTCAGGCAGATTACTCTGCCCGGCGATAAGGTCATTTCAGCCTGTCCGCAGAATTGTTAAGGAGCGAAAACCATGAAACGCGACATCATTGCCCTCTCGACAGCCGCCGCGCTGGCCACCGTACTGCTGTTCGTTCCCATGCTCTCGCACGGCCAGGAATCCGATGCCGACAAGGCCAAAGCCGCCAAGGCTGCGGCGAAAGCCAAAAATATCGCGCGTGCGCTGGAGGAGAATTCCCGCCAGCTGACACTTTTTGATCGCCAGGGTAAGGTGATCAAGGTCGTCGGTGAGCGCGCTATTTACAACCAGCCGAGTATCTCTCCCGACCTTACACGCGTGGCTGTGATCCGGCAGGATCTGGAGAACGAAACAGCGGACCTATGGGTCATCAGTATTGAGACTGGTGCGGGCACCAAGCTCACCAAAAGCAAATCCCGCGAGCCAGTGCGCTCGCCGGTCTGGGCGCCCGACAGCGCCTGGGTCGCGTTCGCGGCCCAGCGCGACTCCTACGACGGCATCTACCGCGTTAAGGCCGATGGCAGCGGTACTGAAGAGCTTCTCTATAAGCTGCCGGGAGCCGGTACCGTTCCGACAGACTGGTCACTGGACGGCAAATACATCAACTACTACGTGTCGCAGTTAGGCGACAACATTCTATACGCTTTGCCGCTGGAGGGCGACCGCAAACCGGTAGTCGTGGCACGCTCGCAATCTGAGATCGTGGCAGCGCGGCTGTCACCCGACAGCCGTTTCCTCGGCTACCGCTCGAATGAAACCGGACGCAATGAAGTCTGGGTGCGCGCCTTCGATCCCGCCAACCCCGACGCGCCCGCGCGCAAATGGCAAATTTCGGATCAGGGCGGATTAGGGATGGTTTGGTGGCGGCGCGACGGACGAGAGCTATATTACTTCGCCGCCGACCGAGGCATCATGGCTGTGTCCGTATCGACCTCGCCCACGCTTGAGTTCGGCAAGCCTAAACTGCTGTTCAAAGCTCCGAATACTATCCCCAACGGTCCCAACGCCGCGCCAGGAAACCTCGGCTCTGTGAGCCGCGACGGCGAGCGCATCGTGTTTTCACTTCCGCCGGCTCCTCGCCTGCAGCAGCTCACGATGTTTGACCGGACCGGCAAGGTGGTCCGGACCATTGGCGAGCCTGCCCAAATTGGGCAACCCGCGTTTTCGCCCGACGGCAAGAAGCTGGCCTTCGTCCGCAACAATATCGAAGCGGGCAACGCCAACATCTGGACGGTGGATCTGGAGAACGGCAAGGAAACGCAGATCACCAACGACAGCTTTCCGCATAACAACCCGACGTGGTCACCCGACGGCAAGCACATCGCCTACCAGTCGAACCGCGGTACGTATACGAGCATCTACTGGCGGAGCTCCGACGGCGGTCCCGAGGAGATGCTGTTCCGCTACACGCCAGGCGCTGGTCTTGGCCTGACTGACTTCACCCCGGATGGCCAGCACGTGTTATTCGATGGCGGCGCGATCTTGATGGCCGCGCGGCTGGAAGGCGCGGACCCGATAGCGCGGAAAGCCATCGAAATGTCGCGAGAGGAATACGAAGTCGGCTTTGGGCGCGTTTCTCCGGATGGACGCTACATATCTTACGGCTCCACGGAGTCGAACAATAGGATCGAGATCTTCATCCGGCCATTCGACTTGGCCAAGGCCGCGCTCGCCGACGAAGGCAAAGTGCAGGCCACCAAGGACGGTCCCGGTGGCGGCAATATCTGGCGGAACGACGGTAAGGAGGTCTTCTACGCTCGTTCCGAACCTGGCTCGGAGGAGGTGGAGTTGAAATCGGTCGAGGTAACTCCCGGGCCCGCCGTGCAGGTCAGCGAGCCGAAGCTGCTGTTCAAGCTGCGCGACGTGGCGGGGGGCAACACCAAATTCATCAGCCCCGACGGGCAGCGGTTCGTCTTCGCGATCCGCCAGCCAGCCCGTTAGGCGGATTCCGGAACAGCAGATCGAGCGCGATCGGCTCTACTTCCTGACGTATTTTGTCACGCCGCGCAGTTGGGCTTCCGCCGTATAGACGTTGCCTGTGGCGTCGATGGCGATGCCTTCCCCCATGGCGCCGTCCGGAGAATTTGGCACCACGTGGGGCGGAATAAACGTGGTTACTTTCCCATCTTTCAGACTTCCGATACGGATTCCCCTCTGCCAGCCTGGGTGAACCCTTTCGGTCGACTCCGAGTCGGCCGTATATATCACGTCGCTCTTGTCGATGGCCAACCCGCTGGTGCGGCCGAAATCATCGTATTCAAGGACAAACTTCCCCGCCTTCGTCAGGACTTGAATGCGATGGTTGTGGCGATCAGCAACCACCAACCGGCCCTTGGAATCGAACTCCAGCGCGTGCGGTGTCCGGAACTCACCAGGCCCTGTTCCTGCTTTGCCGATGACTCTGAGAAATTTTCCGGTCTTCTCGAACACCGAGATTCGCCCGACGAGATTGGGATCCGCCACATCCGTGTGGCTCTCAGCAATGTAGACGTCGCCATTGGCCGGGTCGGTCACCACGTCCGTCGGGTCAGTCAGGGCCTCGGGAGGGTTTCCCCGCACGCCCGGCTTGCCCAACGTCATCAGGACCTTGCCTTCGGGACTGAACTTGACGACCACGCTTCCCTTCTTGTCTTCTCCGGGAAAGTTCTTGAGGTCATCGGAGCTCGGGGTTCGCGCGTCGGTCACCCAGACATTCCCCTCTCGATCGACATGGATGCCATGGGGCCACACGAACATGCCGCCGCCGAAGCTCCCGATTTCCTTCCCGGAATCGTCAAAATGGTGGACAGGGTTCGCTTTGGTGCCGAGGCAGCCTGGGGTTGTCCCGGGCGAGCATCGGTCCGTCGCCCACACGGACTTGCCATCTTTGTCGATGGCCACGCCGTTGGAACCGCCCCACGGCCTTCCATCTATATGCGCCCAATCCCGGATGGCTTGATAGGGATTGGCGCCGCTGTTTACAGGCTGTACTTTATCAGTCTGAGCGGTTCCACCACGCTGTTGAGCCGTGGCGACCCCGATAGCGATCAACAACGCCAGGATCGCGAATCTCGCGTACATATCGTTCTCCTACTTCCAGCTCTGAATCGCCCTGTAGTGCATGGACTCCGGAGGGAGTTCGGTCAGCTCAATGCGGCCCATATAAGGGTCGGTGATGTTGGCGAGGACCGCTTTCGTATCGCTGGTGTTCGTATCCGTGACCGTCAGACCGTTTTTCCTGAACCTCGCGACCGCCTGTGCCGCGTTCTCGACGTGGAGGCCATAGTGGCTAAACCCGGCGGGTCGCCCAGCGGCTATCGGGTTAAGTTCGAGAAACGTGTTCTTGCTGATCTGCATGTAGACCAGCCGCGGCTGCCCCTTCGCGTCATTGACCCGGAACGCTTCACGGTATCCCATTTTCTGGGTGTAGTACGTAACCGCCTCGGCGATATTGGGCACACTGATTCCAACGTGATTCATCATCACGACACCGCTACCGGTGTTCTGGGCCGTCATTACCTGCATCGCCAAACCCGCGAAGAGTCCGGCCGCAAAAAGCATTGCACCACGCATACAGCCTCCTGACATGGACCCATCCATGCGCAACCCATTCTGCAACAGGCAGAAGATCAAAACAAGCAACACATTGTTTGACCCTTGACCCGGCGACTACTGTGCTGTAGTCTGACCGGCTGATGGGAGCGTGAAATGCGAATGAAGCACTTTGCATTGATGTTGACGATTGCGGTGATCTGCGGCGTAATGATCGTCACTGCCCAACAGGGCACCGCGGTGGCTCCGTATACGGCCGCTCAAGCGGCGGCGGGACGGGCTTCGTATCAGGCAAATTGCGCCGGTTGTCACGGGCCCGATCTGGGAGGCCGCAATGATGCACCGCAACTCGCCGGCCCGCAGTTCGTGGGCACCTGGGGTGGCCGGACCGTGGGTGACCTGATCGGATTCATGCAGGCAGCTATGCCTCCCGGCAACGCCACACTGGGTGAGCAGAACTATCTCAACATCGCCGCGTTTATTCTGGATTCGAACGGAGCAAGACCTGGCAACCAGACGCTGACCGCGTCGAGCACCGTCGGGATTCGCACCATCGCTACCGGAGTCGTTCCACCAGCGGGAGCAGGAGCCGCCAAAGGCAAGGAGCAGGCCAAACAAGGCAAGCAGGCGGCCGTGGTGCCTCGCGGTCTCACCGTCGCGGGAGAGGCGAAGAATCTCACGCCTGTCACTGAAGCCATGCTGCGCAAGCCGGACCCCGCGGACTGGCTGATGATCCGCCACGATTACCAGGCAAGCAATTTCAGTTCGCTAAACCAAATCAACTCCACGAATGTGAATGAGCTTCAGCTGGTCTGGACCTGGGCGATGAACAATGGCACCAATCAGGCTGCGCCCATCGTGCATAACGGCGTGATGTTCATCAACAATCCCGGCAACATCGTGCAGGCATTGGATGCCCGCACGGGCGATCTCATCTGGGAAAATCGCATCGGCGAATCCGATACCGGAGGTTCGCAGCGCGGCTTATCGATCTTCGAAGACAAGATCTACCTCACCACAGGCGAGGCGCGCATCTTCGCACTGGAGGCTCGCACAGGCAAGGGTGTCTGGGAGACTCCCATCGGGGACCGGACTAAGTACAATTACTCCACCAGCAGCGGGCCGCTCATCGCCAAGGGCAAGATCGTGCAAGGGCTGGGCGGCACCGGCTGCTCCTATTACCAGCTCGAAAAATGCTTCATTAGCGCGTATGACGCCAGGACCGGCAAATTCCTTTGGAAGTTCTACACCATTGCGAAGACCGGCGAGCCTGGGGGCGACACGTGGGGAAGCCTTCCGGACCTCTTCCGCGTGGGCGGCGAAACCTGGATCACCGGCAGCTACGATCCCGATCTCAATTTGACCTACTGGGGCACGGCGCAGGCCAAGCCATGGATGCGGCCCAGCCGGGGGTCGGGCAACGGTTCGACTCTCTATGCGAACTCAACCGTCGCGCTGGATATCGACACAGGCAAACTCAAGTGGTACTTCAATCATGCTCCCGGCGAGTCGCTCGATCTCGATGAGGTGTTCGAGCGCGTCCTGGTGGACGATAACGGTCAGAAGATCGTGTTCAGCACCGGCAAGGTCGGCATCATTTGGAAGCTCGACCGCACCAACGGGAAATACCTCGGACATAAGGAAGGTGTGTTCCAGAACGTGTACGATTCCTTCGATGCGACCACGGGCGAGCCGCATTATCGCAACGACATCGTAGAGCAGCGAATCGGCGATTGGGTCCAGAGCTGCCCCACCTCCGAGGGCGGCAAGAATTGGCAGGCCATGACCTATAACCAGCCGACGAACCAGCTCATCCTCCCGCTGGCGCAGAGTTGTCAAGAGATGATCGCGCAAAAGGTCAACTTTGTGGAGGGCGGGGCCAGCGGCGCTGGAGCGGCGCGCCGCTTCTTCGAAATGCCCGGTTCAAACGGCAATGTTGGAAAGCTGGCCGCGTTTGACGTCCGCACACTCAAGGAGAACTGGAAGCTCGAACAGCGGTCCCCGTTCCTGACGGCTGTAATGTCCACGGCAGGCGGCCTGGTGTTCGCGGGCGACATGGACCGCGTGTTCCGCGCCGTCGACGTCAAGACCGGCAAGGTACTCTGGCAGAGTCGCCTGGGTACATCGGTGCAGGGCTTTCCGATGACCTATAGCGTGAACGGCAAACAGTACGTCGCCGTCACCACAGGTTTGGGAGGGGGCAGCACGCGAGGTGTCCCCAGCGTCCTCGCCCCGGAGGTTCGCTATCCGACGTACGGCGCGCAGTTGTACGTTTTTGCACTGCCGGACAAAAGATAGTTACTTCCGATTCAACTGAACCACGCGCCAGACCGGCTGATCTTTTTCCGCTGGTTCCTGCAGGAACTCCTGCGACGTCTTTGCCGGATCATAATCGCGCCACAGCCACGTGAGGGCCTCCGGCAACTCGGCAGCGCCCTGCCCATTGTTGTGCTCCCCAACGCCGAAGGAGAAGTGATAGTCATAGCCCTTGAACTTCAGCGCGTTCGCCATGCCGATGTTGGCTGCCGGCCAACTGCCGGCCGTGTTGTCGAGATCCGCGGACCCATCCTGAAGCCATACGCGGATATTGCGTTTGGGCTCGCGGCGCACCATGGTCGGGTATTCACCACCGCCTTCCGGATGCCCAGGCGATCTTTGCAGCGCCGTGTAACTCCCAATCCAACTCAAGACCCGCGAAAACTCCTCAGGTTTGTGGAACGCCGCGTTGAACGCCATGATGCCGCCTGAGCTGAGGCCCTGAATCGCGCGGCTGTATCCGTCGGTGCGCATTTTCACACTCTTGGCGACGACCGGAAAAATCTCGTCGAGAAGGCGATGCAAGTAGGCATCGCTGACTATGTCGTATTCGATGGATCGCTGATTGCGCTCGGGGCCTGTACCCGCTTGGATGAAGATGCTGACCATCAGCGGAATCCTTTTCTGAGCCGTCAAGTTGTCGAGCGTCTCCAGAACCCTCCACTGGCCCGGACGCGCACCGGTGAATTGCTGGCCATCACCCCATACCTGCACGGCGAGTGGCGTCACGCCATCCCACTGCGCAGGCACATAGAACCACACGTTGGCCTTCACGCCGGCATAAATGTTGCTGCTCACTTCAATGGGTCCGGTAAGTTTGCCTTCCGGCACGCCGCGCTTGGCGTAGCTGTCGGGTCCGAACGCAGGCAAGTTGTTGGCGCCCCCAATCGGCTTCCCATCGGCGATCCACGTGTACTTGTACGCTGTCCCCGTGGTCAGGCGGCTTTGGACCACCCACAGCGAACCGGCCTTGAACGCGGCGATCGGCGCTTCGTTGTTAATCTGGAGCGCCGGACCTTTCTCCGCAGCCACGGCAAATACAAAATCACCCATCTCGCCCGCCGCCGCTGTGCCTTTTTGAATGTTGTCGGCACCCAATGTGTCGCGCAGAGCCTGCTCCAATCCTGGCGTGCGCATGCGAGCCATCTGCAGCAGCTCCTGAGTGGAAACTTTCTGGGCTGCGCAAACGTGCGCGAGCATCATCAGAGTGAGCAGGATTCGCATATCGGATTTACCTCCCAACAACCCGAACGATTGTACCGCGCGGGTGCACAATCATGAGGAAGTAGCAATAGAACGAGCGTCCGGATGAGCCGTTGCCAGGCGGACGCTCAGTACGCGATTCCACCACATGATCGATCCCGTTACAAAGAGCACCGCCGGCGCCAGCCCGAATACCGCCCAAATCGCTTTCGTCGCCTGGTCGCAAAGCCCAGGGCCGCTACAAGGAATCCCAATCCCGTTAATGCGTCCGAAATGCAAGTAGGCGAGCCAATAAATCACACTGTCAACGATGCGTATCCCGGCATTCGCGGCAGTGGGAGGCTCAAGCCAGTCGGCGAGATCCTGAAACTGATCAGGACTACAGAGATAGATGCCGCTAAGGCCGAACACGAGCGCGAATCCCAGGCTCCAGAAGCCGATGGTACTGTGCAACTGCCAGGTCAGGCGCTTCCATCCCAGGCCGCGACTCAGCGTCAGGCTGCGACGCCATGTCCGGATACCCGGCCACCAGATCGCCAGACCGGTCACCGCCAGCGCCAGCAGGGCGAATGCGCCGACGCCGTTCACTTTCCGGCCGGTCGATCCGGCCAGCAGATTGTCGTGCAGATCCAGCAGCTCCGAGACGATCCAGAAGCCGGTGGAGAATTCATTGCCAAGATCGCTGCCGCTGCGGGCATCGAACAGGCGCTTCTTGACCTCCTCGCCCCGCTGCAGCCAGACATCCACCGCTTGATCGAGATTCGGCGCCCGGCCGATCTTCACAATACGGTAACTCGGATACAAATGCAGGGCAGCTTCCATGATCTGCTCGTCGGTCAATCGCGGCCGTGAATCCTTCGAGATTATTGGCTCGCGAGTCGCGGCTCGATACAGCTCATTCCGATAGACCAGCACGCTGCCGGTCACGCTGATCATGAGGATGTAAAGCCCTACGGCAATGCCGCTCCATAGGTGCACCTGAAAGATCGCCCGTCGTAACCAGATCTTCTGCGGCTGCCGAACCCAGCGCTGCCATATGGTCCGCTGATGGCCCTGGCTCATTAGCGACAGGCTATCACACGGTCGGTTGCGAACGGTCTGTATCCTGCGAAGCTCGAAGACCCAGTGGAAACCAGCCCCCTGCGATATACTGAATCAGTCGCCCAGACGACGGTTCGTGAATCGCTTCTGAACATCCCGCGGATGAATTCCTGCCGATGCTCGCGAGCCAGGCAAGTTCTGGACGGATGACCAGGAGGTCACACAATGAAACGAATTACAACAATCGCTTTGAGTCTACTGGCAGTTTCGGCCGGCGCGTTTGCGCAGGACCAAGCCGCCATCGATAAGGCGCTGCTCGCCGCCCCGGCGCAGCTAAAAGCAGGGGCCACGGTTATCAAGTGGAAGCCCAACTTCACGTATGACACATTGAAGAAGGGCACCAACCGGCTGGTCTGCTATGACAAGTCAGGGATGCCGACCGCCCAGCCGTTTATGGTGGAGTGCACCAGCATTGCCAACCTGGATCGGGTTGCTCAGAACCTGAAGTTCGAGGCGATCCCCGACAAGAAGGCCAGTCAGGCTGCTTTCGACGCTGCCGAGAAGGATGGCACCCGCGTTAAGCCCGAGTTCGGATCGGTCTGGTATCACCAGATGGGCCCGGACGCGGAGCACCTTCGGTCGCACATGACGATCGCCGTCCCCGGTGCGACCACCAAGACACTCGGCCTGCCCGAAAACGGTAAAGAGGGCGGAGTGTGGATCATGAATGCCGGCACCACCACCGCGCATTTGATGACACCCGGCGAATAAAAGTCTCGCGAATAGAACCTAATCGGTGAAAGGCGCGATATGAAGCGCGCGATGTTTAGCATTGTCGTGATTGCAGCGCTGGCCTCCGTACCTGGCAACGCCCAGGGCCAGCGCCGCTTCACCGGCGCCATTACGGACAGCATGTGCGCCACGGCCGATCATTCCCGAATGAAAATGGGACCTACGGACGCCGAATGCACCGTCGCCTGCGTCCTGGCGCACGGCGCTCTGTATGTCCTGTATGACGGCAAGGAAGTTTATACGCTCAGCGATCAAACGACGCCGGAGAAGTTCGCGGGCAAGAAGGTGACAATTACTGGCACCTTGGACGCAAAAACCAAGACCATCCACGTTGAATCGATCACTGCGGCAAAATAATCCGCCCCGCCTAGCAGAGCGAGGCACAGCCCAATTCCCCCACCTTTTAGATTCTGCCTTCAGTACCATTAGTAACAATTTCGCACTTATTCTTGACAAAAGCGCCGCGATCGGACTAGGACGCAGTATACTCCGGGTTGTATTCGCAGTAGAATCTCTGGGCGCTGCCGGGCTATTTTTTAACAACCGGCGGCCGAGTAGACAAATACTTCGCATGGTCCTTTCTGGAATCCTTTCCACGCA
>Ga0105238_10003497_pt1 | contig 15636 bp, 13 predicted proteins | sample KBSC34metaG_FD_81526 | JGI IMG/M metagenome (GOLD analysis project Ga0105238, IMG submission 81526) | Corn rhizosphere microbial communities from Kellogg Biological Station, Michigan, USA - KBS C3-4 metaG | ecosystem: Host-associated > Plants > Roots > Rhizosphere > Soil | place: Michigan, USA... | reverse complement strand
TCGGGGCAGAGCCGACTAGGTCCACCAGATTTCGCCAGTCGCGTATGCGCGGTCGATACGCTCCGCTGAAAACGGAGAGAGCAGCGTTCAACTCGCTGGGCTGGCACCACGGGGAATGGTGTAATGCGTTGCATCCGTGCCTTGGGAGCACGTGGACTCAGTTCAATTCTGAGTTCCCCGACCAATGTTATCAAGCGTCCGTGCCAGAGCGGATTGATGGCCTTCGCTACGAACGAAGTGCACGCAGGTTCGAGTCCTGCCGGACGCTCCACGAGTTTCATTTGCTCTTTGCTTTGAAAACGAGGGTGTAAGCGAAGTGGCTACACTGCCGGTCTCCAAAACCGGACCCGGAGGTTCGAGTCCTCCCACCCTCGCCAAGGCTGCGCAGCTCAACGGATGAGCGTGGGTCTCATAAGCCCAAGAGAGCTGGTTCGACTCCGGCCGCAGCCACCAAGTTTGTATGGACGTGTAGCTGCTGGGTTGGTATGTAGCCTGCGCCTTATAAGCGCAAGTCCGTGAGTTCAACTCTCACCACGTCCACCAGCGGGTCACAGGTGTTGACGGCAGCATAGGCGGCTCTTAACCGCTCGGACGGGATTCGACTTCCCGGTGACCCACCAGCTTTGGAGTCGTACTCGAATGGATGCAGAGACCTGACTTTTAATCAGCGGGAGATATCCCAATGTGGGTTCAAGTCCCACCGGCTCCACCAGGACGAGAGGAGATTGTTATGTACCAAGGAGGAGGTAGCCCATGACGAATTGCTAGTGAGGTGAATGTGAGACGAGATTTGGCGAAATGCACGACCGAACGACCGCGGTATGGCCGCAGTTGGGCGATCACAAAAAAATATGGCGGCCGAGTGAGAATCAATCCCGATCGGGAGCATGACTATCCGGAGGAATACGGCGGGTTCCGTTCTTCTTCGCGTAAGAGGCAAGCCCACACAAAGGGCTTCTCTGACTTTCTTTCTCCGCTGCGTGGAGCGATCCGTAAAAGCATCGGACGGCAGTGGGATGATGTGTTCGGCGAGTTCTGCCAGGCACTTGACCGGCGCGGACTCAGCGGCTACCACATCTGGACTCATTTGATGTGGGAGGTTAAGACGAACACTTTTGTCGGCGAGGACGGCGAGGTGTATGCATTTCCTCCAACTCCGCCATTCGGTGGACGCGCATCGAAGGTGGACGGATTCTATGTCCATCCACTCACCGGCTTGCTCCTTTATAAGGAGCCAAGGCGATTCCGGCGGTGGACGAAAAAGCCGAAGCCCGAGATTCTCGTGCCGGGAAACGAGCCGCAAGTCTACAGGAGGATTGATGGGTTGTGGTTTCGCTGTCTGATCACCGTCGAGATCCGCAGTTTCCGGCCGTACCGCACTGAAGTGGTCGTTCGCCGCGTGAAGAGTGCGAGTCGGAAGGAGATTCGATGGATCAAGGCACAGCTGGCCCCGTAGCTCAGTTGGATTGAGAGCGGCTCTCTTCTAAAGAGCGGGTCGCGAGTTCGAATCTCGCCGGGGCCCCCAAGTCGCCGTCCTAGCTCAACGCAAAGAGCACATCGGTCCTAACGATGAAGATGTGGGTTGAAGTCCCGCGGACGGTTCCAGTTGTGACGTAAATGCGCGTGAAGCTCAACGGAATGAGCATCGGCGTCCGAAGCCGAAGGATGTGGGTTCGAGTCCCATCACGCGCTCCAGCTTATCGACCGAAGGGCCGGGTTAGTTCAACGGTAGAACGCTTGTCTTACAAGCAAGGTACGCGGGTTCGACTCCTGCACCCGGCACCAGGTTTTCCGATCCAGGGATAGCTCAGTTGGCAGAGCGCGCGATCGATAATCGCGAGGTCGTGGGTTCAACTCCCACTCCCTGGACCATCTTTCGAGCGGGCGTAGCCAAGCGGAAAGGCACCAGGCTTCCAACCTGGCATTGCGTGGGTTCAAATCCCACCGCCCGCTCCATCAGTGAACCCGATCAAATTGCCGAAAGGATTCTTCAAACGATGTCTTAAACTTCTCGCGACAGTGTCGAGAGACTTCACTCCATTGACCGATTCCGAGGTGCGTCGAGGGTGGATAAACACTCCTGAGGCTCGAAAAGCAACCACCGCCTCCCTTCGTTGCGCGATTGCAGATATCGCGCAACAAAACCATGAAATCGCGCCACATAAAAGAGAGTCGCGTCAGAACTTCGGCGCGATTTAGATGTAAATGGCGTGGTCCTAGCGGCAACCAGATGTCAACGCATTCCGCTCTGCCTGCGGATCTCTAATCGTTTCTTATCTTCAGATAAGCTTCTTTGCGGCGCTAGTTTCGGCGTGTTCGAAGGCGTTTACAAAAGGCTCAAGCTCTTCGTTGCTCATGCCAATGCTCTGGCCAGTCGTGCGCCAACTCTCTACGGAATGCGTAACTTCGCTCAGTATCTCCTTGGCCCGCGTCTTCGTGATGCGGAAATAGGCAATCACGGACATGAGGGCGTCGATGGTCATGTCGGGACCCGTATCCTCGGATATCCACGTCTTCAATTCCCGTAAGCGCTCAGGCGAGGGGTTGATGTCGAAGGCAGGCGACAGCCGCCAGAATTCTCGATCTTCATGTAAGAAGCCGTGATTGCGCAGGTGATCGTCAACATTCGTAATCAGAATCGAGAAGGCAATCCGCCGCCATAATTCTTCGATATCGGCTTGTGCGTTGGCCCCGTGTACGCGGATTGCGTCCACGATCTCGGAGTAAGTATGTTCCTCGGGTTCCGTCACCTGGACACCGAGCATCGTTGCGGCGGAGACATACATTACACGACGTCCGTTGGCTCGCCGGTCGAAGCGGCGGATCAGCGCAACCGGCAAATCTTCGCTCTGGACGATACGCGCTGCGGCAGCATTGATCCCGGCCTTTCTGGCAAGCGTCAGAGCGAGCACCTCTCCCTTGGTAACCGCGCGCTCATCCGCGATGCTGGGAAACTTGCCGATGCTAAGCGCTCCGTCATCATCAATGACCGTGCATTTCGGACGCATGCCGCCAAGCGACGTGCCTCGTCCGCGCAGGTAGGCAAGGTCCGCCGCCGTCGCTTTGTTCGCCTCGACTGCGCGCGACGCGCTCAGCAAATGTCCAAGCTCGATGAGTGGCGGAGCCGTCCTGCGTCCTTCTTCCTGCGCGCGCTGGAACACGCCGTTTTCGTCGCGATATCGGAGCGCGCCGACGCGGCTGAAATCATCCACAGCCAGCAAGTAATCAAGCGCGTTGAGCGGCTGCGCCTCTTCTTCTTTTCCTTCCCGGCGCAATTCTTGTCTGCGTTTGATGTGATCGCGCATGATGACACGCCTTGCCCACCCGTCAGGCTCGGTGTCGGCAATCGCCGCATGGAAGAGAGAACCGTCTTGCGACTTGCGATGAAACTGTGGTCCCACCTGGAGCGGAAGCGTCGGCCCAAGGGCATAACGCGCGGGGTCGCTGAGCCAGGCTGCGCCGTACTCGAAAGCAGCGCCTTCGCGCCGTCCTTGCAGGTCGTAGCGGAGCGTGCCGACCTGCGGTCCATCACCCAGCAGAATGTCGATGGTCCGCTTCATGACTGTGGTCCCCGCGCCTTCTTCATACGCACACGTTTGGGAAGGCGTTCTTCATCGAGTAGAAGGCCGGTATCGTCGCGGCTTACGTCGATAAGGGTGCCAAGAGGACTGCCGAAGCCCAAGACAAAAAGCGCCATCGCATAGACGCCAAGGCCGACCTTAGAGTCGCCCTTCTCTGCGCGCAGATAAGTATTCTTGGCGACGCCCATACGCTGGGCGACGACAAGAACCGTGAGCCCACGTTTTCGCCGCGCAGTAGCAAGATCGCCACCGAATTTGGCCAGAGAGCGCTTGACGGCGGATGGTAAGACATCGGATACATTGGACCTCATAAGGCTCCATACATAAAGCTGTATACCTATTATGGCCCAATATATTGATCTTTACAAGGCGCCTGAGCTGGCCAGGGGATGCGGATCTTTGGCAACAACAACGCAAGCCAGCTAGCCCTGTGTCTCAAGGCGGCTCCGCAGTTTCTGCTTTCAGATCAGGAGGCGACAACCATCATTCTCGAGCAGGTAAATACCATCCGAGCACACTGGGACGACATCTGCGATGAGGCGAAATTATCAGCAGCAGACCGTGCGCTCCTGTACGGCCGACATTTCTCAATCCATTCGCGTTCTATGATGCCCCTCAAGAAATCAGATCAGCCCGCCAACTCTGAAACTCTAAACCGGCTAAGGTGTCTGGACAACTGGATCGCTGGCAGTCAATGACTCCTCAACCCAGCATCAAAACACGGAAGGTTGCCGAGCGTCTTCTGAGCGAGAGCTGTGCAAGAGTGCGCATTGAACGGCCGCGCCAAAGTCAAGGCCGCCCGGGACGCAACCTATATAAGGATAGAGGGATTCTCTTCGACAGCCCGCCTTGCGCGTTGGGCTGTGACTCGGTTCCAATGCGGCATCGTTGAGCAATCGCCGTCCTGCTCAAAGAGGTGTCACGACGGCTCCGCCGATGTCCGTCTGTCCGCAGGCTGAGTTGATCAGCATCAACGTCGTCTGCCCGGTGCAGACAACGGTAGCACTGGTGAAGGCGACCCTATTGCCGATTAAGGAGAGCGTCACGCCGGTCAAGGCTCCGGGTTGGGGACGCAAAGATCTCACTCGCCTGGGCGATTCGTCAGTCAGAATTTGCAGCCACGACGGCAACAGGGTGGTTTCATCTGAGAAGTCCCGATTCTCAGACGTAATGCTGGATCAGAGTCGTCAGCGGTATTCTTCTCCAAACAGTCAATCGATTCAGTGAGCTTACGAGAAAACCATGTTCCCAGGTTCCCGTAAGCTGGAAATTGAAATCAGGGCCAGAATGGTACGATGCTCCCTAAACGGGGGCGGCACAAGATGGCAAAAAAGAGCGAACGCAGGCCGGTAGTCGGGTCGCTCTTGACATTTATCAGCAGTCGATACGGAAGAACGTCGCAGAGCTCATGCAGATGTTTTCAACACCTGATTGGGAATTGATCGTCTAAGTCGTCAATCAAAACGAAGTGCTTGGGGCGGAGTATGGATATCGGCTATTAAGAGCAAGTAGATCGGGATATGGGTTCGGTCTCGAGTGGTGGTCAGTGGAGCTGCGATCCCGCACGAATGAGAATGCACAAGCTATTTGAGCATTTGCGTGGTCGGCTGCAACCATGCCGTGGCGAAATCTGTAATAGAAGGAAACAGCGTGGTCAGCAACCCAAAGAGTGGCCCAACCCCGAATGTAACCAGGTGCAGCCAGAATCTGCTGTCCAATTCGCCTGGTTCGGTGTTTGTGATGTGGCTGAGCGTGGCGTCGCGATGCATTCCAGCGAAAACGGCAAACACCGTCACACCAGATATCGAAAATACTGCTAGGAACAGCGCGCCCAGAATCGGCAATGGATTGAAGGGGTAGCTTGAGACAGCGAACGTGACGGACACAAAAAGAAACAGCGCACTCAGAACAACAGTGCGAACTCGGCCCAGCACGTTCTGTATGTACGCCAAGTAAAGTAGCGACACGAATTCTTCCGCCGCTTGTAGAACGAGTGATACGGACCTCTGTGCGGAGTCATCGACCGATTCGCCTGCGTAGATCCCTTTGTCACCAGGGTTAGGTTTTAAGATTAGCGACGCGGTTTCGCGTTGCCACGCAGGGATGAGGACATTCTTTATGACCGATGCCGTGGTTTCCGCCAATTTCAGCTGGAAGTCACGTAAAGGGCAGAGATCTCTCACCCGATCTTCCAGGTTTATATACCATTTGATAACGGCAGCTTTTTGGGCTTGGCATTCCCGTATTTTTATTAGTGTTTCTTGCTTTTGAGAGGCACTCACCGATGACGATGCAGTCTCCGCGTCCAACAAGTGCTCTAAATGGCTTAGGCTCTCGACTTGCCGAGACAGGTGTCGATAGCGTTCTTCCAACGTAACGCCGCTAACGGACCAGACCGAGCCCCAGGATAACCCTTTAAGTGAGGCAAGCGTGCGCCGCAACGGCAATCGATCCAAGTGAATCAACAATTGGCGAACGTTTTTCCAGACAGTCCACAACTGCAAAGCGTTTGCGAGAATCATCGACGTGGATAAGCTGAGACCCAAAAAGATCATGGTCCCGAACGGCCGCTCACCCAGAGTTCGGACAGTGAAGTCGTGCAGGGCCACACGGAATAGACCCACAGTCGCAAGGAAGATGATAAGTAGGCTCGATAGATAGCTAACCCCAGCCGGGCTGGCCGCTCTCTCGACCGGAAGGGCACCCTTCTCTCGAGAAAACATCGGCAAGCCGGGAAGCGATGTCGCCTCGGGCAATAGAGGACGATCCTCGCCGAATAGGGCGAGACCTCGCAGTGCAAACCAGAACCACATGTAGAGCCCGGCAATTAGAAGCAACTCCGGGATTAATGGTGAGACGCCGCTGAGCAGATGAGTACTTCGCCAATACGTGGGAATTCTGTTGGCGGTAATCAGCATGCTTGCTAGCCGCAAGTGAAACGCAAGAAGCACCGCAAAGAGAACGATCCCACAGGCACCCATAATGATTTGCGATCTCGCAGTATTACTTGGCAAGGGGGAGCATACTGCGACAGGCAGTCGGCAGTTCTCTCGAAAAGCTAGGAGTGCAACCACGATGTTGGAGGATGCCCAAGTCGCGAGCGAGATTCGCGTCGGATTCTGAAGGCCCGATGACAGCACTCCGGCGTGCAGTGCGGTTACAGCAGTAGCCAGTGCAGGCAGTAAGCTTCCAAGGGCGATCAAGCCTGAATGTTGAGCATTTGGAATGGGAGCAAATTGGGCGAAGCGGAAGAATGCTGGTAAAGGAACCATTGATCCACGTCGGCAGCAAAGTAAATGGATCACGCTCCACAACGTACATCCGATCAGTAGTAAGATGTATTCCGTCGGGAGGCGCAAAGGGTGATCGTCTCCATTATTGACTGGCGGATCATGCCGGCCAGAAGCGCTCTTCAATACCTCGCTCGGGGAACTTCCAAGAAGCGTATTGGAATTGAGAATGGCGACCGGCCAGAAGTCGTGCTGGCCAATAACAGAAACCCAGGTAGCCGGCTGCTCGTTGGCAATTGATCCGCGAGAGTCCAGTGCCCATGACGGAGGCGCATAATTCGCGATTGGTATGCGGGAATCATACGCTGGTTCATTCCGAAACAAATCGCGTGCAGCAATGTATAGACCATTAACGACATCCTCTCCGAAAACTCGATAGCTCCCTGTGTTGCCGTTGAGCATCGTTGATGTCCAACTCTGCTGCGATGTGAGGAGAGGGTAGGTCGACAGAGTCATCACTCCACGCAGAGACGAGCCTTCATCGCCGCGCGAGAACAGCAGATCGGCTCCGTCGAGCACAATGCGGGCGTGAGGATAAGCTCGCTTCAAAAACTTTGTGAGAAAGATCTGGTCCAACGAGTTCGTGCTGCTCACAACCACGAAGTCGATTTCCTTTTCTTTAAGGACGTGCGTGATCCCCAGCAGGATTGACTCCTGAGCAAGCGGCGTCAGTTGGCCGCCATAGCTGCGAACCGTATCATGATGGCTACTGTCGGTTTCGCTAAGGTCTCCTCTCAAAGTGGTGGACGCGGTGTTCCCGTCCATCTGCTTACCGGCGTTAAAGATGGATTGCCTCTGGTACGCCGTACGGAGTGTAGCGATGTCGCGGGGATAATAGAGATAGATAGCGCCACCAGTAGAGCTGTCGTAGCAAATTGAATCCTTCTCTTCCTGCCTTCGGCCAAATGCAGTTTCATCCTCCGAAACCATTGCCACGTGGTCTAGAGGATATCCCTGCAGAGTGAGATATCGGCAGAAGCGATCGAGCATCAGGGAGTCGCCCTCCATGGAGGTCTGGAACAAGGGGACTATGCCCTTAAACCAGGCGATACTCGAATCTGAGGACACGCTGCCACTCGAGACGATTGCCTTCGAGATGTCGAAGGAGATTTGCCCGGAGTTTTGCAGTGCTGCAGCGAGCGAGGGTAGCGAGCCTGAGAAAGTCGGCCCAAGGACACGAAGTTCGCGTCCAGACAGACCTCCCAGGGAATCAATCCACCCGAGTGCATTTTGAAACTCATCGCGATCAATGCCCCCTGTAGGCTGCTCGGTTACAACGAGTACGACCAAACCACCTTTGTATGGTGAGTCGTCCGATTTTGAGATCAGATTCCGGCGAAACACAATTACGCCCGGTTGTTGTCGCTGGACCCGCTGAGCTTCTTCCGCGTTGTGCTGGTCGTTGAACGAGGAATACTCCTTGTAGTTGTCGCCCCAGGGGAACCACGAAGAATCGTATGCATAGTTGTCATCTTGGGCCGCCTGCTGAATGGCCTCTATGACTCGATCAAACATCAAGGGAAGATGGGTGGAAATGGGATCTGGAGCTGTGGCGATAACGAATTGCACACGACCTACGAACGACGGACTCGACCTTTCCGGCGGTTCGCCCGATGGATAGCACGAAGCAGGAAGTCGCCAGTCTCTCCCGCTCGTTTGAGTGACGTAGGGTTGGAGTCGGCTTTGGATCTCCGCGCAGCCGCTGTTCGGAGTTCCCGGGATTCCCGACCCGCTCACAGTCGAACCAGTGACTTTGGCTTTAGTTTCAGGCGTATTCGATGAGTTCGCACCTTCTCGTGGAAGATTCGACACACCGAGTATCGTTAGGAAGACTGCCGCGATGATAAGGCCTACGTTGTTCTTCATGACCACCCACAATGGCGAGGCACTAGAGCTTGCACATAGGCGGGGTTCCGCCACTCCCCCATAGCATTCGGTACAGCGGATTCCTGAGTCGCCCGAACAGGTTACGACATGCGATGACTTGGACCGGGTCGGATACTCTTGTCCTCACGGCCTGACTTGGCTAAATGCATGGTGATGCACTCGAGGTAATCGTTTCATTTCCTAACTGAATGCTCACACTAGCTTGAGAGCCGCTAGTTCACGGCACAGCCGAAGATCCAAGGGGAAGTTCTTCTAACTCGATCACCGTCAGAATCGGCCGCTCATGAACGCGGCACTCCAGGCTCCTTTCACATCGGGAGCATTTCCCGGGAATGCCACCACTGGAGGTACTGGAGCCACCGTAGAGCTCGGTAAATAGTCGCCGTGCCCGTAGTTCCAACTATCTGGTATTTGCCATCCCGGTTGCAGGTTGGGCGTATAGGGAATGCAGGGTCCCTCTCGCCCTAAGGCTTCGTGCACGTACGGTACGCCACGAGATAGAAGACCGCCGATGAAGTTACCCGCGGGGAAGGCCCATTTGAGCACCTCGTCCTCACGAGAGGCAAGGATTGAAATGCTCTTGATCTTTTTCGCAGCCGTCGAGTACTCGGCGGAGAGGCAATTGTTGTCTATTGCTCCTGCCATCAGAAGCAGTGCCCGAACGTCGCGGCTGAGCCCATTGATTGTCTCCAGAACCATCCGCGCCCCGAGCGAGTGCGATGCGAAAGACAGAGAAATAGCACCCCCGAAGTTGTGATTGATGAAGTCTGCAAGCAGATCTCCAGAAGCAATCGCTTCGTTACCCTCGACAACGTAGTCCACCTTTGGGATCCATCTGGAGTCTCCGGGCCACAGAATTCCCAGTATTGTCGTGCTCGCGAGCGACAGGCCGCTTGCCCATCCGGCCAGATGTGCTTCTCCGTCAAACTGATCAACACTGAAGCCATGCGTTACCAGCAGGACATTTCGCCCTTGGATTGCCGCAAACAAATCTGAAGCTGAGCGAAGTTGGTTCGTTTCATCCCAAATCGAGACGGCCTTGCTTACACCTCCACCGCGGGGCAGAACTCGAGTGCTCAGAAGGAACATGGGCTATCCTTTCACCTTGGCTAGCGTCGTGGAGGCGGTCTGTATCGCACTAGCCAAGTCTTTAGCGATCGGAGCCAGAGGTGTGGCGATCAGACCGATCATCACCGCTTGCCACGTAGGCAGCTTTCCCATCTGACCGTTGGAAATGACAGCGAGTACCACCGCCACCACGCATGCAAGCGTCTTGCACACGTTCCTATATCTTTGGTCGGCCCTTTGATAAGCCTTGTCAATCAATGCTGCGACAGCGAGATCGAATCGACCAAAAGTGTCGGCCTCTTCGGCTGTTAATGCACCTTCCGGCTTTCCTGCCATAGCCACTTTGCTCGCAACGGCTTTGAGAGTGTCGGGGTCTACATGGGTCGCTGCGGCAAGAGCATCGGCGCTTTGCGCATTCAGATGAAGCTTTACGAAGGACGCTGCTGCGGCCTTCTGCGCCCCGGATTCCATTCCATTCAGCCAGTTAGCCAAGAGTGTGTCCAGGATGTCTTCTCTTATTAGGCCGCTGTGTTCTGCATCGGAATCGATTGGCAGAAGTCTGTTCAAAGCGGTTTTGATAAACGTGAAGCCTACCCGGCTTGTGCCGTATGGACCGAATACCTTAGTTGTATCCACCAGTCCGGTAGCTGCCGTTCCCAAAGCTCCGACCGCAAGTGTCGCTTGATATAGATCCAGTGCCATCGCCTTGCTCCTGAACCGAAGAGAAAGTTATCACTCCAAGTTCTCGACTCCGTCGAAAGTAACGATTCTGAAGATCTTCTACAGCTAGTGCCTCCGGGTAGTCACCGCATGACTCAGTTAGTGAGCTCGTACAGATCTACCCCGCCGTTGTAGTTCGGAACGTAGATGTGTCCGCCATCGATGACTGGCGGGTTGAATTTATTGAAGAGAAACTCTATCGCCCAGCGCTGCGAATCCCAGAGAACCTTGAGCGAGCCATCTGTGTCCAGATGGACCGGGTCGTAAACTATGAGGCGGCCATTCACGACATTCTCGTTTGCATCGCCATAAGGGATCGTGCAAACCAGGATCGCGGAGTTCGGATCATCGCCATTGCTTGATCCTGAGCAGAAACCGCCAGGCATGCCGCCCGGGCGATTTCCGCGGACGTCAGCCGATGCGAACTCGTGGCCCTGAGCGATATACGTCAGCTTGCCCGTCTGGCTAACCGACCACTTGTGCAGCTGTGCATTCTCGCCCCAAGCAAAGAGTGTCCATAAGTTCACCTTCGGATCGTGAAACTGAACCGGAGTCATATGAAGGTGAGCAGTATCTCCCCATGGGAAGAAGTTGAGTGTTTTGGGATCCTGAGGACAGGGATCGACCGGTCCCGGACTCATCGTAAGCCAAACCGGGGGCGCGGCCAACTTGGCACAGTTTGTCTTCGGTGTGGACAGATCGGCTAGGGTGGTGCCACCCAGATGAGCCGCCTTGATGGGATAGGCGATGCCGTCCTTCCCCGTAGCGATACAAACGCCAATCGAGAAGATGCAGGCTGGCCCGGCCGATCCCCAGTCTTCATCGGACCAATTACCGGTTGCCATATCGGGAAAGATCAGAAGAGTCTCTACACCGTGCTGGTTAACATGACGAACCTCGCGTGCGTTTTTCATCGACATGTTCATGTTTCCCCCAACGGGCTTGGCAGCCTCCGTTGGCGCACTCGCTCCGGCGAGTTTGTCCTGCAACTTCGGAGCATGGCCCGTCCGTTGAAAGTCGGTCCATGGTGTCCAGTGGTCGATGACCTTCAAGGTTCCTTTCGAGGATGCGGATGGCGGCGTGTACTTGAGCTTTAAAAAGGATTCTCCCCACTGAGATGTTCCGTCGAAGTCTCCGTTGCCGGTGATCACGTAGAGATTGCCGTTGCCATCCGCGGCGGGCCCCTGACCGGCCATCCAGATACCCGCACCTTCTCCAGCCGTCATCGCCAACATCGCGCTGACTTTGTTGGTGGCAACGTCGAAAGCGAAGCAGTAACCAGACGCCACACCGGCCTGTGTCTCCTTGATCGTGCCCGAGCATCCGAATATGGTCCTTATCCCCGCAACCTTTGTTTCCACGAGGGAAGATCGCTGTTTGCGCATCGCAGCATTGAAATCCTGCTGCCCGCTCTTCCCTTCGATCAAGACCGGCGGCACAGCTTGGCTTCCATCGTTAACGTTAAGAACGAACATAAAGTAATGCGCCGTGTTTGGCTTCCCCGAGCCGTCGTGAGACACCCAACAAACTTGGTACAGTCTGCTTAAGTCTGGATCGATCACTCCGGTCGATAGGCAGCCCCAGTGATCATTGATATTGTGCATATCAATGTCCTGAGAACCGTTCACCGGAGTTCCCAGAGGCACCTGCCAGATCTCAGAACCATCATGTGCATCAACTCCGCGTACGACGTTAGCCATTGATGGCAGCACCATAACGTCGCGAATGCCGCGAGATGTGGAGACTCCGGGCAGGATCAATGGCTGAGCCTCCATGCCGCGGGCATCTCCAATCACTGGGATGATTGTGGCCCTCCTGATCCCCTTCGAAGCGACCGATCCCTGGCTGAGAACCGTCTCGTGTGAGTTCCAGCCACTTCGCGCGTTGTCTCCAGATCGGGTCAACCATGGTTGCATTGTCTGTCCAATTACATGCGGAACCAGACATAGGACGAATAGCGTTCTGACCATCGCAAGTAATCCAAAGCAGAAGGGCTTACTCAGCTTCATTGCTCCTCCTATTGAGATATCAGGACTCGGTCGCCGTTCCGACGCCCTTGCCTGATCAGCGGGGCTTTGTTGGATCCGCCGCCCCGCCTGAGCTGCTCACGTGCTTGACCGCGTGATTCTTCCAGTCATCCAGAAACACGGCTTCGAAGTACTTAGCTGCCGTGGCGTTATCGATTACAACGCCGGCATCCCGATTGGCGAGCACTCCTTCGCCAGACCAGTTCATGCTTGAGACTACGACTTTCTTGTGGTCGAAGACGAAGCCTTTGTTATGAACCTTGTTCTGGATTTTCACGTTCTTGAGATTGATGCCGGCGGCCTGAAGTGCTTCGAGCCCCCCTTTTAGGAGCTGGAACTGGCTCAAGATGATGCGCACATCCTTCTTCGCGGTGATCTTCGCCGCAACTGCGTCAATCAGCTCCGTGAATTTTGCATCAGCAGCGTTGCTGTTTGGGTGGATGTATTGGAGCTGAATGTAAAGGGAAGTTCTTACCGAGTTGATGAGGTCAAGCATTGCTCCTTGGTAGATTCCGGCATCCGGCGTCAACAGGGGGGTGATTGTCATCTTTTCGGCGATAGCTTTGGGGGCAACGAACGAGAAGTTGCCTCTAACAGGATCGGAAAGGCCTGAGAGTGCGGGCACCGGCGGATTCTTCTTTGCCGTCGTCTTTGTTTTGGTGATAGGCAGGTCACTTGCAGCGTGTAACGTCGCCTGCTGAAAATCGGCATCCAGATACGCTTCGAAGATTTGCGCCAGTCGCTTGGAAGTCACAATGACGTGCCAATCGCGATCGCTTATCTTTGCCTTTTGCTGGTCATCGGGCTTTGGATTACCGACTGGATCGATCTCGGGCTGGTTTGAATTGTTGAGATTGCCGCTCGAGAGCCACACAGTATCCGAATCACGGACCATCACCTTGATGTGGTACGCAGTAGGAAACATCCAGGTATCCGCTTCAGGACTTGAACGCACCAGAGCCCACGCAGAACTGAAGCTCTTCGACAGTGAAGTATTCAAATCTGCGACGGTCGTCGGATCCGTCTGATCGGCGCTCGGATTCTTGGGAGGATCGTCGAGCACCAGTTGAAGCGTGTTCCCCGCGAGTTGCGTCTCGAAAAGCTTCAGGATGTGAAGGGATGTGAAATCGTACATACTCACCTTCAGCTTCTCCTTCGTTCCTGAGACGAATTCTTGTAGCTGTGCCCAGCCTGCATCGGGACTGACGTGGCAGACGATGGGTATGGTGCCCGTAACCGACGCGAGGGGCACGGTCGCGCTGACGTAGTCGATTTGAGCCTTTTTCTGCCGCTTGGTAGAGACCTTGGCGGTGATATTCGGATGTACAGTCGCTCTCGAAGGAGAGAACTGGGGCAGGCTGGAGCCGCGAAGCTCTGCTCGATGGTCGGCGAGTTCAGAGAATCTGCCAGGATCATCGTGACTGAATTGCTCGAGTGGTGAGGCAGGTCGAACTTCGACCTTGGTACCTTCGATCCTTGACGGAAGCTTTACCTTCCTAGTTTTCTGGTCCGTAACAGCAACGATCGCTTCTTCTTTGCTTGGCCAATCTTTCTCGATACAAAAGCCCGGCCGCACAAAGAGAACTCCCGGCTTGTCGAACTTGGCGAGATTCCGCTTGATCTTGGGAACGAGATGATCGAGTGTGTTCATGACGAACCTCGTGCTAGAAAGTCTTGGAGATTTGCTGCAGATGAGCACAGCCGCGTTTCACTGGGTCTGGGACATGGTTCGACGCAATTCTGGCGGCGATTTCGGCCAGTTCCTGCAGCCTCTCCTTGCATAGGAGAAGCGCATTTTTTGCATCGGGAGGCAACATCACATGCCGCGTCAGGCCGAAGCCGGGGCCCGCGGTCTTGCCGGGGAATTTCTCTCCCGCCGGCATCAACATCAACCCTTCCCCCATGGGAAGGAGAACTCTCGGCATGAAGTCGATTGCAACCCCACAGAAATGCTTCACCTGATCGCGGGCCTGAACGGCGTCGAACTCAAAGCTCCACGCAAGCATCCGCAGCATGAGGCTGTAAGCGGAATCGAACAATCCGGCCACCTGAGATGCCAGCGGGTCCTCGATCGGATTCGAATCGGCGCCATAGCCACGTTCACGCCCAGCCGAAGGGTTCAGCATAGCCGGACGAGCAGGAGAAAAGTTGGAGCCGTGCTCTTTGCAATCGAGCAACTCTTTGAAGATCGCTACAAAAGCCCCGAAATGCGAGTCGTCACGATCCTGAGATATGCCTTCCCCCTGCTCAGTGATCGTCTCAATCGCCTTGATTGCAGATAAGCGATCCGTAACAGGAACCATCTCCTGAAAATGGATCATCTCGCTCGTAATCTGCTGGGTTGGCGAGCCAATGAAGAGGTCCTTCTCATCCAGGTTGCGGAATCCGGATTCGATGAGCGCATATAGTTCACCAATCGATCCGAACTCAATCTCTTCTGCATCTTCGCCTTCAAAAGCAAGCAGTCTTTTGAGCTCTCGTTGCGGAGAGAGGTTCTGCGGGCGCTCGTAGAGAATGAATCGGCGCAGACTCTTCAGTCCGAATGGCTCAAGCGCGAGGCGGGCATGCAATGGATAGTACTTCGAGTCCTGCGGAAAGTTTGGCCGCAGGTAGTAGGGTGTTCCGCCAATTGCCGTCGTCAGATTCCAAACCAGGGCGAGGTGCAGCATTTCCTGAGACGCAACGAAGTAGATCTGCGCTGCCCAGCGGCGGACTTTCTGTTGTTCGTCCCAGGTCATCCCCCCTTCGGAGATGTCGCGTTTCAGTGAAAAGCCTGCGTAAAGGTAAGAGCATGCAATACCGTGTTCCAACTCGGCAGCTTCGCAGAGCAGCTTGAGCAGATCGCCGCGAGATTGAATGGTCTGTGGTGAACTCATGCGTGGCCCTGCGATCTTTCTTTTGTGCCAAGTTGGGTAGAGATATCGTGGGCGGCTCGCAAAGCGAGGGCGGCGATCGTCAAAGTCGGGTTTGGACTTCCCACCGTTGGAAACACAGATCCACCCACGATGAACAGATTGCGATGATCGTGGCTTCTCAGCTGCGCGTCAACAACGGACGCCTTCG
>Ga0105238_10003494_pt1 | contig 15639 bp, 21 predicted proteins | sample KBSC34metaG_FD_81526 | JGI IMG/M metagenome (GOLD analysis project Ga0105238, IMG submission 81526) | Corn rhizosphere microbial communities from Kellogg Biological Station, Michigan, USA - KBS C3-4 metaG | ecosystem: Host-associated > Plants > Roots > Rhizosphere > Soil | place: Michigan, USA... | reverse complement strand
GAGTGGAAACCCAGCGGGACCCGGTCCAGGTCGCACAACGGGCCTTCCGTCAACCTCCGTTCGCGCTGATGCCGGCTTAATGCCGGCCTCCGTGATAGCATCCGGCCCCTCAGCTCGAAAACTTTGACGGAGAGAGCGCAGATGGCCACAAGCACCGAAGTGCGGGCTGCAGCGAGCGTTGCCCAGGCGTCCGAGACCCGAACGATGGCCCTCACCATGTTCGGCTTGCTGCTCGTGAGCTACACGCTCATGTCGGCCGACCGTTATCTCATAAGCATGCTCGGCACGGATATTCGTGCCGCTCTCGGGCTCACGCTGCCACAGATGGGCGCGCTGACCACGATGTTCACCCTTGGCATCGGGATCGCGGGGCTGCCGGCCGGGGCGCTCATCGCCCGAACGTCCAGACGCACCGTCGTGCTCCTGGGCGTGGCGCTGTTCTCGCTCGCGACTCTGCTCTTCACGCAGGCCACGGGCTTCTTCAGCATGTTCGCGTTGATCGTGCTGCAGGGCGTCGGCATGTCGTTCCTCGTGACCGCCATGTTCGCGCTGTCGGCCAGCTACTTCTCGAGTAGCCGAGTGGCGGCACTGGGTATCGTCAACGTGTGCTTCGGGCTTGGCTCCTTCGTGGGGCCCTGGGCAGTCGGGAACATCCGTACCAGCACCGGCTCCTGGCAAGCGCCGATGCTGGCTTTCGGCGCGACGGGGATAGTCATCGCGATTCTCATCGCGCTCGCGGTCCGTTCGTGGTTCACCGAGAGCGGGGGCACCGCCGCGCACGGCGACTCGGGCGGGGGCGCGGACACGCTCTGGAATCGCAACACCCTGATCTTTTCTGTCCTGAGCGCGCTCTACGGGCTGACTGTCTACGGCTTCCTGGGCCTCTATCCGACGTTCTTGCGAGACGTGATGAAGTTCACGCCGGCCGAAGTGGGCGGCATCATGCCGTTCTTCGGGCTGGGGTCGTTGATGGCCTTCTTTGGAGGGCAGTTGGGCGACAAGTTCTCGACGAAGATTGTCGTGAGCACGTCGTCGCTCGTCCTCGTGGTGTTGGGCTTCTTTCTCTACCTGCCAGACCTCAGTCCGTGGACCTACAAGCTGATGGCTCTGGGCGTCGGGATCTTCGGCGCCGCCATCGTCTATACCAATCTTGCCGGCGGCCACCTCAAGGCGCTTCGCCGCAGCCTCGCGAGCAAAGGCTCGAGCATGTTCGTGTCGAGCGTCTACGCCGGTGGCGCGCTCGGCGGGTACCTGATGGGTGTGCTCGTAGCGAACTGGGGCTGGGGCGTGGCCGGCCAGATTCAGGTGTCGCTGACCTCGTTGATCGCCGCCATTCTCGTGTTCGGCGTACGAACGAGCGACCTGTCGCGATAGCGATGACGCGCTGAGCACGTGACGACGCGGTCGAGCGTGGCGATCAGAATTGCAGTCCCGGCCCGACCAGCGCGACAACCGCGGCCATCAGAACCAGCCGAGTGCGTCTCATCGGCGGCGGCTTCCAGATGGTGGCGCTGAAGGTCGGTTCGTTCGAGTTCCCACGCGAGCAGTCGGCGATGATGACCGGCATCGCCTCCGGCTCGTGGTCGCTCGTCAACTATCTTCTGCTGAACGTCATGGGCGCCGGGGTGACGATTGGGAGCTTGCGAGTGCTGCCGGGCCTCGGATGGCTCAATGCGCAACAGTGGGTGAGATCTTCTGGCTGATCGCGATCCTGCCGACCGTTGGAATCGGGTTGTGGATGGTACTCAGCCGATCGACGCGAACGGCGTAGCAAGCGCTTGATCAAGAAGGAGCATCTCGCCCTCTACCTGGCGACGGTCGTGCCGCTCGTGGCGGCGGTCATCGTCGCGCTGTTCGCCGGCCGCTCGCTCCAGCCGCCTGATGCGGTCGCCGCCACAGTGACGGCGCCCCCGGAGTCTCACTTCGCCGCGAACGCCACCGCGCCCTTCGCGCTGCTGCTCCTGCAGATGGTGGTCGTGATCGCCGTCGCCCGCGCCGTGGGGGCACTGTTCTCGAAAATCGGACAACTGGCGGTCATTGGAGAGATTGCGGCCGGGGTGTTGCTCGGCCCGTCGCTGTTCGGAGCACTGGCCCCGGCCGGCTTCGCGGGGCTCTTTCCCGCCGCCTCGATGGGCAACCTGCAGCTCCTCAGCCAGATCGGCCTGCTGCTGTTCATGTTCGTCGTCGGGATGGAGCTGGACCTCCGGCTCATGCGCAGCCGCGCCTCGGAGGCCGTGGTCATCAGCCACGCGAGCATCTTCTTCCCCTTCGCGTTAGGGGTCGCCCTCGCCTACGCGCTCTACACCTCGTTTGCACCCAGCCACGTCACCTTCGTGCCGTTTGCCCTGTTCATGGGCATTGCGATGAGCATCACCGCATTTCCCGTCCTGGCGCGCATCCTGAAAGAGCGCCACATGACGAAGACCGCGGAGGGGAACATGGCGATCGTCTGTGCCGCCATCGGCGACGTCACCGCCTGGTGCATCCTGCCGTTCGTCATCGCGATCTCCCGCGCCGGGGATCTCGTGAACGCGTGGTTCACGATCGTCTTGACGGCAATCTACGTCGCCGTGATGTTCTTCGTGGTGTCTCCCGCCTTGAAGACGCTGCGCCGACGCATGTCGACACCGGAGGCCGCCGGTCCTGCGTTCATCGCCGTCGCATTCCTGACCTTGCTCACGTCCGCCTATGTCGCCGAGATCATCGGCATCCACGCGCTCTTCGGCGCCTTCGTGGCCGGCGCCGCGATGCCCTCGAAAGTCTCGCTGCGGACGCTGCTCACCGAACGCGTCGAAGCGGTGGGCACCTACCTGCTGATGCCGCTGTTCTTCGCGTATTCGGGTCTCCGCACACAGATCGGCCTTCTCGACGACGTGCGTCTGTGGACGATCTTCGGGCTCATCGTCGTCACGGCCGTCGCCGGCAAAGTCCTCGGCACCGCGTGCGCCGCACGCCTGGTTGGCCAGTCGTGGCACGACTCACTCACGCTCGGAGCATTGATGAACACGCGCGGGCTGATGGAGCTGATTGTGCTGAACATCGGCTACGACCTCGGGATCCTCAGCCCGGCGATGTTCACGATGCTGATGCTCATGGCGTTGCTCACCACGTGCATGACCGCGCCGGCGCTGAACCTGCTCGAGCGCCTGGCTCTGCGAGCGGCGGTGACGGCACCCTGACCGGCCGCTAGGTCACTTTCGTGCTCTGGCTGGAGACGCACTGCCAGCGGCCGGCGCGCTTCACGAAGACGTCCACGAAGCGGTAGGTCACGGACGTGATCTTGCCGGCCTTCGGCCCGGTCATGTGGCGGCTGAACCAGACCACCGCCGTCTCGCCATAAATGCGCACCCGGAAGCTGTCGAGCACCGACGAGTCGACGCGCTGATCGAAGTCCAGCGTCTGCGTCATCTCCGCCGCCTTGTCGCCGCGCGTGCCGTCGCCGTAAGTGGCCACGAACTCGTCGGCCAGCACACGCTCGATGAAGCGCATGTCCTTGGCAACGAACGCCGCGTCCCACGTTCGTTCGAGCTGAATGAGCTCCTGCTCCTCGGGCGTGGCCGCCTGTTCCGGCGGCGACTGCCCTTTGAACTCCTGCGGCGCCAGACTCAGGGTGACGAGCAGCATCAGGGTTGCGAGCATGGCGTTACCAGTCCGTCGGCATGTAATCCTTGAGGAAGGCGCCCCAGCGGTGCGTGCCGCTGTTGAAGCCGTCGATGATCGGATCGACGATGCGTGCGCCGCCGTCCACGATGTCGAGCGGCGGATGGAAGCGATGGTCGCGCACCTTGCGCTGCGCGATCTCGTGCGGATCCTCGTCGGTCACCCAGCCGGTGTCCACGCTGTTCATGTGGATGCCATCGGCGTGATAGTCGGTGGCGGCGGTGCGGGTCATCATGTTCAACGCCGCCTTCGCCATGTTGGTGTGGGGGTGCCGCGTCGTCTTGAAGTTGCGGTAGAACTGCCCCTCCACCGCCGATACGTTCACGATGTGCTTGTCGCGCTCGGGCGTCTTGAGCATCAGCGGCTTGAGCCGCGCGTTGAAGATGAAGGGCGCCACGGCGTTCACCAGCTGCACTTCGAGCAGCTCCACCGTCGGCACTTCCGCCAGCAGCAGACGCCACGAGTTGCGGCCGCGAAGATCGACCTGCTGCCGGTCCTGATCGAGCCGTCCTTCGGGAAAGAGATCCCTCTGCGCCGTCAGCTCCTCGGGCAGCAACGGCACCTGCGAGAGCCGCGCGGACTCGGCCAGCCCCGACACTTCCGACAGTCCCCGCTCGAGCGCCTGCGCCGTCTCGCGATTCCCTTCGGGAAGGAGGTGATACCCGCGCAGCCCCTCGTAGGCGCCGACCAGCTTCCGGACGTGCGCCGGCATGTCGGCCAGCGCCGCCGTCTCCTCCTCCATCATGTGTGTGTAGAAGTCCGGCGGACGACGCACCGTCTGGCATGCGTTGTTGATGATGAAGTCGAGACGCGGCCGCGTGACCGACAGCTCGCGGCAGAACGCTTCGACGCTCGGCGTGTGGCGCAGATCCAGCCCGAACACCTCGAGGCGATGCCCCCACTCGGCGAAGTCTGGTTCGGCGGCGTAGCGGCTGGCGGCGTTGCGCGGAAATCGCGTCGTCACGATCAGGGTGGCGCCGGCGCGCAGGAGCTTCAGACCCGCCTGGTAGCCGATCTTCACGCGACCGCCCGTGAGCAGAGCCACCCGTCCGCGCAAGTCGGCCAGCTCCGTTCGCTTGCGGAAGTTGAAGTCCGCGCACGGGGGACACATCTGGTCGTAGAAGTGATGGATGACCGAGTACTTCTGCTTGCACACGTAGCAGTGCGCCGGCTCGACCGGTTCACGCGCATCCTGCGCGGCGTGCACGTCCTGCGGCTCGAACTGTTCGGGCGGAAAGACGTTGGGCGTCGTCACGGCGGGGCGACGACGCAGCGCACGGATACCCGTCTCGTTCAACACCCGGTCGTCCCGCTGCAGCTTTGCGACCTTCTGGGCCCGGGCCGTGGACTTGGCCAGCCGGCGCAGCGCGCGCGCATCGGGGTTGTGGACTTTCGAAACGGCCTTGAGAAAGCGCTTGCGCTCGGCTTCAGGCAGCGTGGAGAGCAGTTCGCGGTCGCCGGCAACGGCTTCCAGCACGTCGGCCGCGGCCTCGAGCTCCTCGCGCGTCAACGCGCGCGGGTCGGGCGGCGTGCGGGTGGCGGACATGGATCAAGGGTACCCCAGGGCGGTCTGAAGACCGCCCTCTACCGGCGCTTCTTCTGCTTCGCCGTCAGCGCGAGCCGCCGCTGCCAGGCCAGCGTGAGCGCCTCACCGACGAGTTCCTGGTCGGCCGCCGCGAGGGTGACGAGCGTGGACCCGCCGCGTCCCCACGCTCCGGCAGCCGGCTCGAAGGTCTTGGGCGCGGCGTGCATGAAACGCGTCTGCTCTTCCGCCGACAGCGCGACCATGCCCTTCTTCAGTCCCGGCTGCAGCGAGGCGAAAATCCTGCCGCCGACGCGGAAGTCGGGATGATTCATGTGCTCGCTTTCGACGACACCCTCGAGCGCCAGCGCGAGTTGTCGGAACTGGGTAGCGGTCACGGCCGCTCGGGACGAACGTACTGCAGCGCGCCGGACGGACAGCGTTCAACCTGCGCCGCCACGTCGCCTGGCGGCGCGGCTTCCGGCGCCACCCACCGCCGCCGCTTGATGTCGAACACGGCCGGCAGGCCGCGCACACAAGTCCCGGTATGCCGGCACTTCGTGGGGTCGAACGTCACCGTGATCTCCGGCGTTTCGTACACCTGCAGACGCGCGCTGTGCATGTCTACTCCGTCTGCACCAGCCCGTGAAGCTTCTGGATCGTGGACCAGTTGCGCGATGTGATGGAATCCCCGAGCGCGCGATCGACCTCTTTCATCAGCGGGCTCTTGATGACGCCCTCTGGACACCAGAGATAGCAGACGCGCTCGCCGAGCGCGAGGCGCTCCAGCCCCCAGCGCTTGCGGGTGAGCGGCTCGAGCCGCGTGCGGTCGTCGCGTGTGGCCAGCGCTCCCACCAGCAGCCGGCTCGGATGCGAAGCGACCTTCAGTAACGTGTTGCCGCGCACCGCGACGTCGAGCTCGGCGGCCGTGAGCACCGTCACGCGCGACGACACGCCCAGCCGCTTTTCGATTTCCTGCTGAATACGTTTCGATGGATCGCCGCTGCGCGACGGCGCCGTGAACACGACGTTGCCGCTATTCAGGAGCGTGCGAACGTCGGTGTATCCGAGCCCGCTCATCACACCACGCAGGTCGTGCATGGCGATGCGTTTGGCGGTGCCCACATTGATTCCGCGCAGAAGAGCGACATGCGATGCGGCCATGGAGCTCCCCTTTCTACCGTCGGGCGACGCGCTTCCTGCCTTCCTTCGAGACGAGGGCGTCCGGATCGCGCGTCAGGTTCTTGATGAACTCGACGCGGCGGAAGCGCTTCCCCGTCCAGTCCTCGTCGATCGCCACCATGCGTACCGGCTCGAACCCCGCCTCGCCGAGCGCTTCGTTTCCGGTATCGCGCGCGATCTCGCTCGTGTATTTCTTCGACGTAGCTTTCGGATAGGCGAACCAGACGACGGCGTCCGGCACGCACTTCTTGGCTACGGTCTTTGCCAAATCGTCCACCTCCTTCTTCTTCGTCACGAAGGCCAGAAAGAACGTGATGGCCTTGGCATCGGCGGGCTTCCGCTTCACCGCAACGCCGTCGAGCGTCTCGATGTCAGGCTCGAACGACGGCGGCGCGTTCACGACCACGATCTCGTCGTGATCCTTCAGATTGAGCTTGCCCCAGACGTCTGCCACGGATCCACCTCGCGCTGTCGCTATCGTGGCACAGGCACACAGTGTCAGTCACCGATGACGAACGACCGCAACCGCCATTGCCCGCCGGCCTTTTCGAAGCTGGCGCGCCTATCGATGGGGCTGCGCACGAACGCCGCGGCGATGAAACCTGTGACGCCGTTGGCCAATCGCACCTGAACAGGCGTGCCGTCGCGGCGGTCGCGCAGCACTTGGACGACGTCAAAGCTCACGCTGGCAAGAACGGCCGAGGCGCGCTCTGACGTCTGCCGGACGCTGACCCGCTCACCCAGAACCGCCGCGCACTCGAACGAATCCGCGCCGTCAGGCCACGTGGCAAATACGTAGGGGGCCACGAACGTGTTGGGCGACATGAAGGTGCCTCCCAGCGACAACGCGGCCGTCAGGTCCGCCCAGAGCGTGCCCTTCGGATCGCGAAGCATCTTCCGGAAGTCGTCGATGCCGTTGTCGGTCCCGAACGAGAGGCGGATGCCCGGATCGACAGCCGCCACGAGGGCCGCCTCGTCACGGCGCGCAATCGCGGTCAGCAGCCGGGCGCGAAAGGTGAAGAAGTCGGGCTGCATGGCCGCCTGATCGACCGGCAGCAGCTGCATGCGTCGCGGCGAGCCGCACGGGCGATGCGACGATGCATCCTGCAGCGCCACGGCGAGCACCATGGCGGTGAGGGGCACGGCCTACTCGTAGAACTGCGGCGCCTTGCGGAGCTTCGCGTGCGCGGTGAGGTCGTGCTGAATCCAGAGCTGCGCGCCGGTCCGCATCAGAAACGCTTCCACGCCCGCGCGCGACGTCCGCGTCTGCTCTTCGCTGAACTCGAACGTCGGATAGCGATTCATCGTGCGCTCCTGAGAATAGTGGTACAGGTCCCCGGAGAGCAGCACGCCGCCGGTCCTCGGGAGCTTCACGTAGAGCACCTGATGGCCCGGCGTGTGTCCGGGCGCGCTCTTGATGATGAGGGTGCCATCGCCGAACACGTCGTGTTCAGGCGTGGTGATCGTGACGCTCTTGCTTCCCTGCAGGCGTGCGTATGTTGCAGGACGCACGCTACCGGTCGGCTTGTCGGTAAACATCGCATCCCGTTCGGCCTTCGGCACGAGCCATGTGGCACCGGCAAACGCGTTGGCATTGGCGGTGTGATCCCAGTGGTAATGCGACAGCGCCAGGTAATTTACGTCGGATGCGCGATGGCCCGACGCCTTGAGCTGTGCCTCGAGCGACGACTGGATCGTGACCCGCCGCTCGGCGCCGTCCGCAAGCACGAGCCGTGTCGGCACGGGCTGCCCGGTCGGCGTCCATTCCGCGTCGGGCACGGCGCACGTATCCCACATGACCAGGCCACGCGGATGCGCGATCAGGAAGCACGCCACGGAGAGCCGCGTCTCGCCCACGTCTTCCTTTGTCAGACGATAGCGGCCGGGATCGGATTCAAGGATGCCGCCGTCGAACACATACAGGCGCAGCGGCGACGCCGGTTGTGCAAGCGCCAGTGCGACGCTGGCTGCGACCACCACGCCGGCCATGAACAGGCGAATCATTGGATACGTCCCTCTTCCGCGGAATCGAGCTCGAACGACAGGTCTTCCACTTCTTCGCCCCCGTTCCAGATGACTCGCGACAGCTTCCACCCGTTCGTTCGCCGCACGTACAACCACAGATAGTGCCCGCGCTCGCGGACGACCAACCCGCTGTCCTTTTCACGCAGCGTCTGGAAAAAGCTGCCGCGGTCGAAGGCGAACCCGCCGTCCACGACGATTTCCGCACTCTCGCAGACGAGCTCGCGATCGAATTGGGCGAGCATGCTGTGGAGCACTTCGCGGACGAACGACAGGCACGCCGTCTTACCCTCGCGCGCCGGAGCGTCGGGCGGCATCACGACGGCGTCGTCGTCGAGTGTGGCGGCAAAAAAGCTGACGTCGCCGCTGCATTCCGCGGCGACGATGGCCTCGCGCAGGCCTTGCAGAGCCTCGATGTCAGAGGATGGCATGCCGGTCTCCCCCTGCGGATTGTGTCACCGACCGAGTGCCTTGCGCATCTCAGCGCCGGTGAACTGACGGCCAGCCAGCGGCTGGCCGAGGTCGAACTGCCGTGTCTGCGCCGATCCCCTGGCGACGATGCGAGCGATCGACGACGAGCCCGTCGATGGCCGACGCGTCGTCGCGACAGCAGCAGTGCGGCTGGTCATGACAGTTTGCATCCGAGGCCAAGAAGATGCGCGCTCACGCCCAGCATCGATGGTTCCACTTCGATGGCGCGGGCCACCGTCAGCATGTCTGCGCGCAGCACGGGGTCGGCCCACCGCGTGTCGAAGTCCGTCACCATCCACGCCGGCCCTTCGATACCCAGCACCCGCGCCTCGGCGAATCCCGCCTCGGTCAGCTCGTCGCGCAGCCCTTCGGGCCGGTGGAAGTACGCCGTCGTGAAGAAGTCGATCCGCTGCGAGTCGTTGCGATGCTGGCCATCGACCAGATCGCGATCGCGCATGCGCACGAACGCGGGATCGATCGCCAGCCCGCGCGCCAGTCCGTCGAGGGCCGAGGCCCACCGCGAGACGGCCGCCACCGCCACGACGCCTTCGGCGACCAGGACCCGATGCGCTTCGCGGAGTGCCGCGAGACGATCCTCGCGGGATGGCAGGTGATACAGCGGGCCCATGACGAGGACCGCATCGGCGCTGCTATCGGGATACGGAAGGGCGCGCGCGTCTCCGACGTCGAGCGCCGCAATCGGCTGCGCCAGAGTGGCGTTGCGCCGGCGCGCCTCGTCCACTAGCCGTGGCGAGGCGTCGAGCAGCCGGACGTCGTAGCCACGCGCCGCCAGCCACGCCGAATACTCGCCCGCGGCACCGCCTACGTCGACAATCCGCGCGGGCGGCGGAGGCAGGGCGCGAGTCAGAATCTCCTGCGTGCGCTCGAGCTCGAGACGGAATGGGCCCTGCTGCAGCCGCGACTCTTCAGCGTAGCGATCGTAGTAGTCGACGACTTCGCGAAGCGGTTCCATGTCTCGTGCGTAGCTTAGTGCAGCGCGAGCAGCACACGCGGCACGGCGGCAAGAATCGCCATGAGCGCCGCCGCGCACCACGCCGTGCGTATCCAGGTGCCTGGGCGTCCGCGTTCGCCCAGCTCGGTGGCGGCGCCGGCACCGGCAATCAACAGGGCCTCGAGCCCAGCCAGCAACACGATGTCTTTCGTGTGCAGATCGAGAATCGGATTGCGCGACATGATGACGCCCGCCAGCGCCTGCACTACGGCGCCGACCAGACCCGCGCGGGACACCATCCGCCGCCAATCACCGCGCTCGCCGGGCATCGCCGTCGTGCTGAACACGGTCATCAGCACAGACGTGGACAGAAACGGCAGGAAGAGGGGCTGCCGATACACGTCCCACGTGCCGTCGTGCCGAAGCAGCCAGAAGCTCCCGGCTAGGGCGACAAGCGTGCCGATCGTCACGGGAAGCCGGGCGACTGCATGACCCGCCGCGCCTGCTCGATGTGCCGATGGTCGTGCGCCAAGACCAGGCGCGCGCCGTCCAGCACGCTGTAGGTGATGAAGGCGACAAACGGGGACGTCATCACCATCCGCGCAGCGTGCGCTTCATCCAGTTGCGAGAGCCAGCGCTTGAGCTCGGCGTTCTGCGCAAGGAAACGCGCCACGACGTCGGCCGGGATGTCGCTCGCGGCGGGCGTCGCGAGCGGCGATGCCGTGAACTTGCGCGTCGCCTGCGGCGCCTGCGATCGGATCAGCATGCGGCCGAACAAGGTCGGGACCAGCGGCAGGCGCTGCCAGATCGTGCGGGCGTGCGTACCGTCGACCGCGTCCTGCGACGAGCGCAGCATCAGGCGGTTCGCCGCATGGAGATGGTCCAGACATTGCGCAACGCTCCACCGTGTCGTGTCCGGCCGCCAGTTCAACTGACGGGTGTCGAGCGCGCCGAATGTCGCATGCGCGTCGGCAGCCACCGCATCGAGCCCGCTCAGCAAGCTCGGGAGCGGCAGCGTCGTGTAGTCCATGAGATCAATGTTAGGATGCCCGGCATGACACGGGTATCCATTCGTTTGGCGGTGTTGATGTCGATGGCCGCACTCGCTGGAGGAACGGTGAGCGCGCAGGCACCGGCCAGAGGACGAGGCGCGGCACGGGCAGCGAGTGAGCCGGCGCCACGCGAGGCGGACGGCCACATCGTGCTGGGAAACACGAAGACGTTGAAGGGCGTGTGGATCGGCGGCAATCTCGGGTTCTGCAACGGCAACACCGTGGCGGCTCCCGCGTCGTTGAATCCCGGTGCCACGGGTGGACCTGGCGGTGTCGCGCCGGCCCCGCGCGCAGGCGGACCGGGCGCTGGCGGCGCACAGCCGATCGGTCCTGACGCGGTCTCGATCGGGTTCGGCGGGCGCGGCGGCGTGGGACCGTGCACCCCCATCCCGTACATGGCGTGGACGCGCGCTGTGTCCGACGACCGGCGCCGCAACGAACTCGAACCGCACACCCGCTGCAAGCCGTCGGGCGGCCCGCGGCAATGGCTCACGCCGTACGGCGCTGAGCTCGTGGAGCTGCGGGATCAGAAGGTGGCGTACATCTTCGACATCGGCGGGCCCCACACCTTCCGCACGATCTACATGGACGGCCGCAAGCACCCCGAGAACCTGACGCCGACCTACTACGGCCACTCGATCGGCTGGTGGGAGGGCGACACGTTCGTCGTGGACACGGTAGGGTTCAACGAGCGCTTCTGGATCGATCGCGGCCAGCTGCCGCACACGGACAAGCTGCACCTCATCGAGAAATACACGCGGACGTCGCTCGAGACGATGCGCTACGAGCTGACGGTCGACGACCCCGGTGCCTACACCGCGCCCTTTACTGGCACCTCGAACCTGCGCTGGCAGGCGGACACCGAGCTCTTCGAATACGTCTGCCAGCAGGCGAACCAGGCCTACACGCTGATGGTGGGCGAAGGGACCTCCGTCGATCGCACGACGCTCATCGTCCCGTAGCGCGACGGCACTACACCCACATGCGGGCGACACCTGCCGCCCGCCTCGCATCGGCCAGCTGACCGCGATGCATGTACCAGTGGTCGGCGGCGTACTGCAGACAGAGCCGATACGTGCCGAACGTGTCCTCGAAACCCTGGGGCACGGTCGCACTCGGCGTATCGAGATCCGCCAAATGACCGAGCACCTAGAGGGGTATGGCACCCCCCGGGGCTCGTCGGGAAGACCACGGCGTGCTCCCGCATGTCTCCGATCCGGGCCAGCACCAACGTCTCGCTCTTCCGAAGATTGTGATCGAGCAGATCGATCGACTGCATGGCCTACGGCGACGGGGTTCCGAGCCTGCTGACGATGGCGGCCACGAGCGCCGCCGCGTTCTCGCTGGCGGCGGCGATGAACTGCGCGTAGCTGGACGACGCCTGTGCGTCCGCGGAGTCGGTAACGCTCCGGACGACGAGGCACGACACCTTGAATTGCCGACAGGTCTGAACCATCGCCGCCCCTTCCATGTCTACCGCGCTGGCGCCCAGCGAACGGCGCATCTCGTCTCGGCGCCCGGCGTCGTTCAGGAACTCGTCGCCCGTGACGATGACGCCCTCGACGATGCGGGGCGCGCGATGGCCACGAGCGACGGCGGCGCCGGCATCAGGACGGGTTCCATCTCATCGCGCCAACGTCGTGCTGCGCCACGGCCGTGCCGATCACGACGTCGCCAGGGCGAAGCGCCTGTTCGATCGCACCCGCTGTGCCGTGACGATCGTGGGCTCCCTAGCGGCTTTCGACCGACGCGACTTCCCGGGCGATCCCGATCACGCCAATCGGCGCCTGCGCGAACGCGGTCGCCGGGAGGAGAACAAGCGTGGCGAAGGCGACGGCACGTGGCCACACGTCAGTCTTCATGGCGTGGACTCGATCGGCTCGTGAAAGTAGTAGCACAGCCCGTCCGGCGCCACGACGAAGAACACCTGGTGCTGCTGACCGTTCATCTCGTCGATCCGCCAATTCGCGACGCTCGTGCCGCTCGCCTCGAGCTCGTCTTTCATGCCGTGAATGTTCGAGACCAGGATGGCCGCGCCGTCCTGCGACGCGTCGCCGCCGTTGATCGCGAATCCGATTCGGGTGCCATCGCGTTCCAGGATCAGCGTCGGCACGGGCTGCTGACGCCGTTCGACCTCGCGCATGCCGAAATGCTCGACATACCACTTGACCGCGGCGTCGAGATCAGAAACCGGCAACGCCAGGACGTCCTTTTGATACGGGTAGGCAGCTTTGAATCGGGCGCTCATAGTCACGCAGGCCGATCTTTGAGCGCGAACTGGCGCTTCGCCTCGTGGAGCGCGAGCTCACTGCCAGCGTGCGGATCGCTGAGGAGCCGCTCGGTCGCACTCGCGTGGGCGCGCACGCCTGGGACGGGGCTTGCCATCGCCTGTCGAAGAACCGGCTCGACGGCGTCCCCGCCCAAGGCCACGAGCGCGCGGCTCAAACTGAGCTGCACTTCGCGGCCGCCGCGGCCAAACTGGGTTGCGAGTTCCTCGGCCAATTCAGTCTTCTGCCCTTCGGGCACCAGAACGACCGCGGCGCGCCACGCGCTGCGGGCAACATCGTCGTCCGGGTCGCGCAGCAGGCGCTGCGTGATCGCCGCGAATGTCGTCAGGTCCTTGATCTTCGACAGCGTGTGCAATGCCTGGCTGCGGGCCTGGGCCACGCCGGAAGCCAACTCCGCGACGATCTTCGGCACTGTGATGTCGGACGGCAATTGTGTCAATGCCCACGTGAGCATGTCGCGCACGTAGAAGTCCGGCTCGATGGCGCATCGCGCGATGAGTATGTCGGCCAGCTCGTGACTCGGCTCCGGATTGGAACCGAGCGCGAGGGCGGCTTGCAGGCGCGTCGATGCGTTCTCTGCGGCCAACGCTGCGATCACTCGCGGATCAGTGGGGGTCATGTCCAAGACGAAAGAATCGCTCTGACCGTGGCACTGGGTTCTTTGGCGCCGAAGGTGATCGAGGATGAAATTTCGAGCGGCCGCGAGGAGAAGGACAGTTGCACGACCATCCCGGAACTGGCACTCGTACGAGAAAGGCAGCGTTGCGGGGGGATCGGGATCATAGCGCCAGAATACATTTGCCGACATCGAGAGAACTTCGCCGGCAATGGCACCGAGCTCCGTACATTGGCGCGCTCCGCGTTACTTGGTAGATCGGGGCCGGCGTTCGAGCAGGATGGCGAGTTCGGTGCGGCGGGTGGCCAGCATGCGCTGATGGGAAGCACGCGCGGCATCGTCGGGCGCCGATGTCACGGCGTGCTCGAGCCGCGCGATCTCGTGCAGCAGTTCGACTTCCATCGGGCGGCAGTTGGCGTTCTTGAGCACCGAGTACGCCATCCGCAGATCCTCGGGCGTCGCAAAGTACTCCTCGAGGCTCAGAGGCTCGCCGGCGCCGGGCAGATTGTCGAACTCCCCCTGCTCCATCGCTTCCCGGATGCGGTTCTCAGCGATACGGCTGAAACTCATAAAGGTTGGGCCACACTAAAGGTGGCCCCTACAAGGCGGCCCTATGACCGAATTCTAAATCCCGCCGAGGCAGAGGTACTTGATCTCGAGATACTCCTCGATGCCGTACTTCGATCCCTCGCGGCCGAGACCGCTCTCCTTCACGCCGCCGAACGGTGCCACTTCGGTGGAGATGAGGCCGGTGTTGATGCCGACCATGCCGCTCTCGAGCGCTTCGGCCACACGGAACACACGCGCGACGTCGCGGCCGTAGAAGTAGGCGGCCAGACCGAACTCGGTGTCGTTGGCCTGCGCGACCGCCTCGTCCTCGGTCTGGAACCGGAAGAGCGGCGCCACGGGGCCGAAGGTCTCTTCCTTGGCCACGAGCATCGACTTCGTTACCCCGGTCAGCACCGTGGGCTCGAAAAAGCGGCCACCCTTCGAGTGGCGCTTGCCGCCGGCGACGACCTTCGCACCCTTGCCAGTAGCGTCGGCGATGTGCTCCTCGACCTTCGCGACGGCCTTGTCGTCGATGAGCGGCCCCTGCGTGGCGCCTGCTTCGAGACCGTTGGCGGGATTGAGCTTCGCTACGGCGGCCTTCAGCTTGTCCGCGAACGCGTCGTAGACACTGTCCTGCACGTAGATGCGGTTCACGCACACGCAGGTCTGGCCCGTATTGCGATACTTCGATGCCATCGCGCCTTCCACCGCAGCGTCCAGGTCCGCGTCGTCGAATACGATGAACGGCGCGTTGCCGCCGAGCTCCAGCGAGACCTTCTTGACGGTCTGCGCGCACTGCGCCATCAGGAGCTTGCCCACTTCCGTGGACCCGGTGAACGACAATTTCTTCACGATCGGGTTCGAGGTCAGCTCGTTGCCGATGTCGCCGGCCGATCCGGTGACGACGTTGAAGACGCCCTTCGGCACGCCCGCACGCTCGGCGAGCTCCGCCAGCGCCAGCGCCGAGAACGGCGTCTGCGACGCCGGTTTCAGCACCACCGTGCAGCCGGCAGCCATCGCCGGTCCCGCCTTGCGCGTGATCATCGCGAGGGGGAAGTTCCACGGCGTGATGCACGCCACGACGCCGATCGGCTGCTTGATGGCGAGAATGCGCTTGTCAGCCTGATGCCCGGGAATCGTATCGCCGTAGACGCGCTTGGCCTCTTCACCGAACCATTCGAGGAAAGCGGCGGCGTAGGCCACCTCGCCCTTGCTCTCGCTCAGCGGCTTGCCCTGCTCCACCGTCATCAGCTTCGCGAGGTCGTCCTGATGCTGCATCATCAGGTCGAACCACGTGCGCAACACCGCAGCGCGCTCCTTCGCCG
>Ga0105238_10003492_pt1 | contig 15645 bp, 12 predicted proteins | sample KBSC34metaG_FD_81526 | JGI IMG/M metagenome (GOLD analysis project Ga0105238, IMG submission 81526) | Corn rhizosphere microbial communities from Kellogg Biological Station, Michigan, USA - KBS C3-4 metaG | ecosystem: Host-associated > Plants > Roots > Rhizosphere > Soil | place: Michigan, USA... | reverse complement strand
CGTGATGGTGGTGCTGGCCGGCACGTCCGAGGGGCGGACCGTCACTGACCAGTACGGTCACTACGTGTTCGCCGGGCTCGTGCCCGGGTCCTACGCGGTGCGGCCGACCGATCCCCGATGTGGCTTCGGCCCCGACGTGATGAACCTGAATGGTCTGAGCGCGAGCACGGTCCAGAACTTCAACGCCAACTGCCGCTGAGCGGCGGGCTGGTCAGCGCAGCTCGACGGCGCCGAGATCGGGCGCCTCCACATAGTAGGTCGCGGGGTCGAAGGGCAAGGTGCCGGCGGGGACGACGCCCGCGTTGACCAGATCGCTGCCCGGAGCCAGGGCGAACGGCGCGAGGGACAGGTTGCCGTCGGCGTTCCTCGCGATCTTGGGGCTGGCCAGCGAGGCGGCGAAGTCGGCGGCGCTGACGGTGATCCCCCGTGAGGCGATGGCCGCCTGCGCCTTCGCCTTGTCCCACCACGCGTTGGAGCTGCCCGCGTCGGTGCCAATGGCTTTGTCGCTCTGGGTGGCGCCGGTCGTCGTCCAGAACGAGACGTTGTTGGTGAAGACGGCTGCGGTCGTGGTGCTGTTGTCGCCGAACTTGAAGTTGCCCTCGACGTTGTCGAACCCGAGGTTGTTGCTCAGGCGGATGGCGCCCGGGTTGCTGTTCCAGGTGAACCCGTTCTTTCCGTTCTTGAAGGCGACGGAGCGCGTGACGACGTGGGCGACGGCGATGTCGTCGCCCCCCAGCTTGAAGCCGTTGCGGTCGCCGTTCTCGTTGGTGGTGCCGTCGGTCAGGGTCCCGTTCGAGTACGCCACGCACTGATCGATGGTTACGGTACCGATCGGGCCCGTGTCCTTCTTGGTGTACAGGTCCCAGCCATCGTCGATGTTGTTGTGCGAGACGCATCCGCGGAACACGTTGCCCGGACCGACCGTCAGCTTCGCGGCGAAACCGTCCGCGTTCTCTCCGCCTCCCGGCGGAGCGTCGTAGTTGTCGTATGACTCGCAGTTGAGGATGAGGTTGTTCGAGGGCCAGTCCGCCATGTCGGTGAGGTCCGAGCTGGCCCGGCCGATCTGCAGGCCCGTGTCGCGGTTGCCGTGCAACACGCACGCTTCGATGGTGTTGTCGTCGCCCGACACGTAGAGGCCGTTGTCGGCCGCCCCGACGATCTCGAGCCCCCGCACGTACCAGTGGCTGCCGTTCACCTGCAAGCCCCGCGGGTTCGAGTCGGCGCCGTACGGCTCCGACGAAAAGTCCAGCGTGGGGTGCTCGTCCGCGTAGGGCTGAATCCGCTTGGGATTGCCGCTGGTGCCGCTGTTGTCGCCGGCGACGGTCACCTGCGCGGCGAAGGAATACTTCCCCCCGCGCATGAAGATGGTGTGCCCCGCGCCGATGCGCGTGAGCGCCGAACCGAGGGTGGTCGGCTGATCGAGCGTGCCCGGGGCGCCCTCCGTGCCGGCCGGCGCGACCACCAGATCGAGGCTGCTGGGCACCGATGCGCTGCCGCCGACGCCACCCGAAGCAGACAACCCACCGCCGGCTCCGCCCGACCGCGAAGGCAGGCCGCCATTGCCGCCCGCTCCGGGTCGACCGCCAGCGCCGCCTCCGGCTTCCCCGTGACTGCCCGCCTCGCCGCTCAGGCCTCCCGACGAAGAGGCGCCCCGGCCCGCTGCGCCGGCTCCACCCGTGGACGTCGAGGCGCCTCCGGAGCCCGTCGTCGCGCCGCCGCTGCCCGTGCCCCCGCTTCCAATGTCGACGCGACCCCCGCTGCCAGGTCCGCCTCCACCGCCACCGCTGGTCCGACCACCGCTTCCCGAACCGCCACTGCCGGCCACGGCGCCGCCCGAACCATCCGAGCGCGATTGCCCGCTGCCAACGCAGGACGCGAACGTGAGCGCGAACAGGGCCAGGACGGCAGAAGAGCGAGGGCGGCGCTGCATGGGTGCGCAGTAGCCCGCCGCGGATCGATGAGCTCAGAATTTCGGGCTCAGAATTCGGGCTCGGATTTCATACGAGCGCGATCGGAGCTCATGACCGAGGAGCGCCGCCGTCGCGCGCGCGGCAACCGGCTCGATCGCGCTCACTCGCCGTCGAGCGAGCCGCCGACGACGGGCAAGAGCGCGCTTCGGGGGAACCGCCGGCGAAACTCCGCCGACGCCGCTCGCGCCTCCCTGACGTTTCCGAGCCCGGCCAGGGCCTTCACGCGCAAAGCCTCTCGTTCCTCGGCGAGGCGACCCTCGCGAAAACGCCGGGCGTGCTCGGAGATGGCCGCCAGCGCGGCACCGAAATCATGTCGCGCAACGGCCTCGCGAGCCGGTGCCAGCAACCGGAGCTCGTCAGAAAGAGCCGCCCGCGGCCCCGCGCGGTTCGCGGGCGCGGCCGGCTCCGCCCCTCGGGTGGCGGGCGTGGCCCCGGGCGGCCTCTCCCGGACCCCGAGCGCCGGATCCCCGTCCGCGACCTTCGCCGAAGGCGCCACCGCTGTCGGGCCCCCGGACTCGCGCGGGGACGAAGCGGCCGGCACGGGGGCAGGCACCGGAGAGGAGGCGTGTCCCCGCCATTCCATGATGGTGGCGCCTGCCGCCGCGGCGGCGCACACCAGCCCGGCCGCAGCGGCCCAGCGCAGCCGTGAGACGCCCGAGGACAAACGAGGAACGGCCGAAGCCCCACCCGCCCGCACCGCCGAACGCGCCCGAGAGACGGCTCGGTCGCGCCTGCTCGCGGGCACCGACGGCAGGGGTCGCTCCTGATCCAGGGCCTCCCGCGCCCAGGATGCCAGCGGTGGGATCTCGTCCATGTCGTGCGTCACGTCCCTGGCCCTCGCGACAGCGCCTTCACCACCGCCTCCAGCTCGCGCCGGGCCTTCCGCAAGCGCGAATATGCCGTGAACCGCGGGATGGCCAGCGCGGCCGCGACCTGGTCCATCGGCATATCGTCGATGTCGTACATGACCAACACGGCACGCCGCGGAAGGGGAACCTTCTCGAGCGCCGCCAGGAGCAACGCGCGCGATTGCTTGGCCTCCAACGCCTCGTCCGGCCCCGGTCTTCCGTCGTCGGCTTCGACGACCTCGACCGAGAGCTCGCGGCGGCGCTTGCGATGGTTCGCCGCCGCAATTCGGAACGCTATGCCAAACAGGTACGGGCGCAGCGGCCGGGACGGGTCATAGGCCGTCCAGGTGCCGCGCAAGACCAAGAACAGCTCCTGAGCCAGATCGTCGACCTCGGACGGCGGCGCGCCGAGCCGCCGGAAGGTTCGATAGACGTAGTCGAGCTCTCTCTGGAAGGCATCCAGGCAGGCCTGGTCCGGCGTCGTCCCAGTAGAAACGGGGGAAACGACCTGCAGATGGCCCACGACACGAAGATCTTGATGGGGCGGCAGACGCAAGTCGCGTCCAAAATCGTTCGAACCGAGCCCCCGGGGGATGTGCTCCTCGCGCAGCGTCAATTTTGCTCCCTCACCGCACCGTGTAGCCCCGACCCGACCGGACGAGATGGCTGGCGAAGTTCACTCCCTACCAGTGGCAGGAGGGCCACGGCACGGCTCATCGGTCTGCGCGGCAGCTCCCGGGGTGTCCCCTGCGCGGAAGGAACCCCTCGTCCGGTGCCCCGACCCGAGCGGGCCGCTATGAGAAGCAAATAACGCGATCTAGCTTACGAACTTTGAGTGCCCGCCCGCCCCGACGTCCGGCCTCACGATCGGAACGTGTGCGTGTCGAGCAGCATCCGCCAGAGCTCCGAGCGCGCCAGGGGGCCCTGGATCTTGGTCACCACCATGTCGTCGCCCTTCTGGTCAGGAACCAAGACCGTCCCCTTCGTTTCGTCGAACCCCGCCGAGACGTCGGCCGAGACCCGCGCGGCTTCAGCGGCGAACTGCGGAAGCGCGACGGAGAGCAAGGCGACCTGATCACACGCCGAGACGGCGGTGAGAATCTTCGGCTGCTTCTTGGCCATGAAGTTTCCGAGCTGGTTCTGGGGCAGGTTGCCGCTGGCGACCTGCTCCGCCGTCACATCGGTGGTCTGGTCATAGTAGGTGCCGACCTGGATGAACGGATACTTTTGCGAGACGATCCAGGTCGCCCACGGATCCACGTTACCGTTCGGGACGCCGAGCTCGCCATTGGGGGTCTTGTAAGAGCCGAGGGCCGCCACGACCACCACCCGCTCGGCCACCGCTGGATCGAGGAGATAGGCGTCCGCCAGCTCTGTGAGCGAGGTCCCCGAGACGACCACGAGCGGACGAAAAGGCTGGCTGAGCTCGCGCGACTTGTTGATGATGAAGTTCGCGCCCTCCGAGTTGTTGGGCTTCGTCGACTCGATCGACCCGTTGCTGGGAGGCACGAGCACCTTGCCCGTGCTCGAGGTGATGGAAGGCAGATTCGTCAAGCCGCTCGAGCGAGCCGCCTCCACCAGATTCGTCCACCCGGCCGTGTTCGCGGCGAGGTCTGGCCAATAGTTGGACGTCGAGTTGACGACGACCCCGGCCACCGTCAGGGTTCCGGTGCTGGCGAACAACAAGGCCAGCTCGCCGAGCCAATCGCCCGACCAGTCGTCCTGCAGGATGATGACGGGGTTCCGGTAGTCGACCGGCAGCAGGCCTTTGGGACGGTCGTGCCCGGCGTCCAGCGTCCCGCCGCACCCGAGCCCCGCGAGGGTCGCTACGCAAACCAGCGCGGCCCGAATCGCAGCCGCCCCCACCCCCTCACTCCCGGGTCGGCAACTGCTCGACCACTCGCACCAGCACGCTGTTCGGAAAGCGCCGCTGGAACGAGCTGGCAGCGCGACGAGCCTCCGCGGTCTGACCGAGGGTCGACAACGACTTGACGCGCAGGGCCTCACGCTCCTCGGCCAGCGTGCCGTCCGGGAAACGCCGGGCGTGCTCGGCGATGGGCCGCAGCGCGCCCTCGAAATCGCCCTCGGCGACGGCGGCGCGCGCGCGCCGCAACAGGCGAAGCTCGTCCTCGCCCGTGACTGGCCGGGACGCCCGATGAAGAGCCGAGCCAGGCACCTGGACCCGCACGTCCGCGACCGAGACGGCGGCCGGCTCGGCCGTGATGCCGTCGTCTGTTGCAGACGGAACGGGTGCCGCCGCCACGGGTGCGGACGGTGTGGACGATCGGGACCTTCCGGACGTCCGCGCCGGCGCCGGTGCGGCCGTCGAGATCGCGGCCGGCGTCTTCGGTCCGACCGCCAGGCGATCCCGGAACCGATAGGCCGACGCGCCCGCCGCAGCGGACGCCACACCAAGCACCGAAGCTGCGATGGCCCACCGCAGCTTCGACGACGGACTCACGGTAAACGCTCGCCGAGCGGAGCCTGAAGCGAGGATCGCGGCCCGTGCGCGGGCCATGGAACGTGCGCGAGCCGCCGGCGACAACGGAGGAACCTCGCGCTCGCGATCGAGGAACGCGCGCGCTTCAGGGGACAAGGGTGGAACATTACGTATCATGATCGGACATCGACCTCCCGCAACAGCCGCCGCAGGACGGCCTCCAACTCCCGACGCGCCTTACGCAGGCGCGAATAGGCTGTAAATAAGGGAATCCCGAGCGCGGCCGCGATTTGATCCATCGGCATGTCGTCCAGGTCGTACATCACCAGCACGGCTCGTCGGGGCAACGGAACCTTCTCGAGGGCCGCGAGGACCACCGCGCGCGTCTGCTTCGCCTGCAGAGCTTGGTCTGGCGGCGCACTGAGCTCGTCCGGCTCCACGACGGCGAGAACGACCTCGCGCCTACGCCGTCGCTGGTGCGTCGACGCGATCCGGAACGCGATCCCGAAGAGGTAAGGACGCAGCGGCCGGCTCGGATCGTACTCCTGCCATGATTGCCGCAGAGCCAGAAATACCTCCTGCGCAAGGTCGTCGACCTCGGACGGCGATACGCCGAGGCGCCGAAGCGTTCGAAAAACGTAATCTATCTCTCTCTGATATGCCTCTACACACGCCTCGTCTGACGGCACCGTCATGCTGGATCGAGAAACGAGGCGCAAGTGAGTCACGACCTAACAACCACAATTGTCCGTACCGGGTTTTCTTGTCAGAAGAAGATCGCTCCGACGTCCACCCCGACCAGCGCACCTAGGCGCGGAGTGGTCCACATCGGGACACCATTGGCCTCGACGGTCCAGGGCGCCGGAGACCAAAGGCCGTCCATTCGGACGCCGCCAAAGTAGCGGCTGGCCAATGGGAACCGAGCGCCGAGGCGCGCCCCCAGCTGATAAAAGCCGCCGGTCGGCGAGCCGGGGGCATCCAGGCCGACGCCGCCCGCTCGCAAAATGCCAACCGTTGCGAGGACGCAACCGAGGAAGACGCTCGCGTGACCACAGACGGCAGCCATGGCGCTGGTGCGCTCCAGCTTGAATCCGCCCGTCCGCGCGACCTGATGAGTGACCGGCCAGGCGGCGTCGACGGCGACCTCGGCGGAAATCCAAGCTCCACGCACGTCCACGAACAGCCGGCCGACGGGGGTATTTCGCGGAGCCAGCGCCCAGGCGAACGCAGGTCCCAGGCCGACCCACAAAGAGACGCCGCTCGAACCAGACTCTTGCGTCTGCGACGCTGGCGATGAGATGTTCGCTGATGGCGCTCTCGCCTCGTCGTCGGCGGGACGGGCCGGCCCGGCCTCGTCACGAGGCGAGGGGGCGGACGGGCGGCTCTCCGACGGTCCGGAGGCGGCTGGTTGTGCCGCCGGCAGCGGCGACGGCGACACGGGAGATGCGGCCGCCGGAGAGGCCGGTCCATCCTTTCGCGGGGACACCACGGTCGAGATCACCGGCGCGCTCGGGCCCGCCGGAGCCTTGGGCTCGACGGGCCCGAGCGTCGCGAGGAGTTGCACCTGGACCGCGACCGAGAAAGCCAGATCCTGCGCGAGGGACGTGCAATCTGCCTTATGCGAGGAGAGCCGTCGCTCGCCCGCCCAATGCCCGCTGGAGTCGTTCCAATGGATGCGGCCGTTGAACCCATTCGATCGGTGCGCGATCGACACCACGACCGTCCGTTCCGCGCCGGACGCGAACGGATCGTATCCCAGCTGACGCCTGACGCTGGTCCGGAAGGTTTCAGCGTCGGGGCACCCCCGCGCCTCCGGCTCCACTTCGAACGCCAGATCGACCGTGATGGAGGCCGCTGTCGCGCGGGCCAGGCCGACGCCGGTGATGACCCAAACCGCGATCGCCGCCGTGAGGCAGATCCCGCGACTCGAGCGGCGCCTGGCGGCCCTTCGCGATTCCGCGCGTGCGCTCCCGTCTGCGAACACGCGCCGATGTTGGCACAGAGATGCGCGGAGGACGCAAGCTACATCCCGACAGGTCTCAAAGTGCCGCCCCGCCGGTCTTCATGCCGCATGCGGCCATTCTCCCCGCCCCGCCTTCGGACTCTCCCCTTGACAATGATCCCGACGTAGCGACAAATGCCCTAGGTGTATTTTTCCCTTCGTCTTCTGCGAGGTTCACCTTCGATGATCGCCCGCCCCCGCTGGACCCAGGTCTCCTTCTTCATGCTCTTCGCCGCTTCTGCCGGCTGCACAGTCACCTCCGCCAAGCCTGACGCCTCTGACGGCAGCGGCGGGTCGAGCTCCACGTCGAGCGGGGGCAGCAGTGGATCTGGGTCGGGGGGCAGCAGTGGGTCTGGCTCGGGGGGAAGCACCCAGTGCCCCGACCCGAAAGAAGACCTGGGGGGCCACACGCCGGACGCGTCGAAGTTGCCCTGCGATGTGTACGAGGCCGATGGCGGCCCGTGCGTCGCGGCGCACAGCACGGTGCGGCTCCTCACCAAGAAGTACACCGGCTCGCTCTACCAGGTCAGGAAGGCCTCGGACAACTCGACCATGGACATCGGGGTCGGGGACGACGGGCTGGCGAAATCGGAGGACCAGGAGTCCTTCTGCGGAGTCGATGCCTGCTTCATCTCGAAGATCTACGACCAGTCGGGCAAGAAGAACGACCTCACGAAGTCGCCGCCCGGAATGGCGAAGCCCACGGAGAACGAAGAAGCGAGCGCCAAGGGCATTTCCATCATGATCGGCAGCAAGAAGGTCTACGGCATCCACATCGTCACGGGCATCGGGTACCGGAACAACTCGCCCTCGGGGACCGCGACCGGAGACGACCCGGAGACCGAATACATGGTCGTGCAGGCCGATTACTACAACGCGAGCTGCTGCTTCGATTACGGCAACATGGAGACCACCAGCCGGGACGACGGCGAGGGCACGATGGAAGCCGTCTATTTCGGCAACTGCACCGTCTGGAACAGGGGCGCGGACAAGGGTCCCTGGGTCATGGGCGACCTCGAGAACGGTCTGTGGGCCGGAGACAGCAGCCCCTACAACTGCAACAAATCGGTCACCTCGTTCAAGTACGTGACCGGCATGGTGAAGGGTGACAAGGCCGGCATGAACCACTGGACCATCAAGCTCGGCGACGCGCAGTCGGGCGGCCTCATGGTGCCCTTCGACGGGAAGCGTCCGGACCGTTACAACCCGATGAAGAAGCAGGGGGCCATCGGCCTCGGCACCGGCGGCGACAACAGCTCCTCCGCCCGCGGCAACTTCTTCGAAGGCGTCATGACCAACGCTTACTCCTCGAAGAACGCCGACGCGGATGTCCAGGCCAACATCGTTTCGGTCTACGGCAAGATCCAGTAACGTCGGTTCGCCCCGGACCTAGCCAGTAGCTACGGGCTCGTCGGGACGTTCGGCTCGTGATCGGAGCCGGAGGGCCCGCGAGCCCGTGTTCGTCGTGTCCGGCTGGCGGCCTGCGGATCTCGTGTGGGGGTAAGCGTCGGCGGTCCCGCCCTCACGCATCCCGCCACACGCTCACGCGCCCCGCGAACCGAGCACGGACACGAACACGGAAACGGGCTCGCTGGCCGCTTTCAACGCCGGTCGCCGGCCGTCTAGGGACGACTACCGGCTCGTCCGCGCCGGCCTACCACAAGGCTTCGGCCTGCAGACCGAAGATCGAGCCGCTCAGATACTCGGTTGGCGTATAGATGCCGCCCGAATCGACGGTCGCGGTCCGAGCCGCCTCGTTCCACAGCGCATAAGTGAAGAAGGCGCGCAGCTCCGGACGGGCCATGAAGCCCCGGCCACCCGTGAGTGCGACGGCGCCCGTGGCCTTCCGCAGCTCTTGAATGGTGCCATTGTCCTTTTTGACCCGGTCGTAACCAAGCTCGCCGAGCAGCTTGAGGTGCTCGAGAGCTCCGACGGCGAGCCGACCGCCGCCCGAGAACCATTTGGCATTCAGGGCGTCGTTCCCCCCACTGTCGCGCTGGTACACGAAGGCGAGTTGAGCGCCCAGCCACCGCAAGGGCTCGAGGGTGATCACGTCGACGAACCGGTAGCGGCGCTCGCCAGGCCCGTGCGTGACTGAGAAATCCGGATAATAGAATCGCGCCAGCGTACCGAAGCCCGTCCCGCCGCCCTGGCCGTACTGAGCCGCGAGCTTGTTTTCAATGGCCCGCGGGAACTTCTGGATGTACTGGAGCGTGGCGCCCCACCCACTGGCGGTGACGTGAACGCTTTCCTCGCCGACGGGGTGGTCCTTGCTCAAGTCGAGGATGTATTGAAGGCCCAGCTGAAGCTCGCTGCCCGTCCACAGCTTCACCCCGCGAAGCTGCACGTCCGCCCGAGCGCCGAAGTCGAGTTGCAGCGGCAGGGGCGGCGTCGATGCGGTCGATGGGTTCCCCGGATCCCCGTCCACCGCGAACACCGCCACGCTCAGCCGCATGTCTCGACCGAGCTCGATGTCCTCGACGCCGCTCCCCACCCCGGAGGGGTTCCAGTAGAAGAAATCGCTGATGTAGACCGACTCGCGCTTGTAGTAGCGCGTCCCCAGCCAGGCGGTACCGCCGCCCAACCAGGAAATCCCTTTCAGGTCGACGTAGAGGTTCGGGAAATAGAGGACCGCGCCCGTGGCACCGGAGTACATGCTGGGGGTATTGATCGCTCCGTTCGGCGAGTAGCCGATGATGGAGGTCGGGATGAAGGCCGTCGGCATGAAGTGCAGCCGCGCGACGGAGCCGTCGTCGCCGGCGTACACCACGGTCGTGATGTTGTACTCGCCCCAGACCTCGCACTCGTTGCCCAGGCGGTACTTCGAGAAGAGGCCTCCTGGGAGCGCCAGCTTGAAGCAGGTCATGCGCCCCTTCTGGTTGCTCGCGCCGAAGCTGCCGCGGAAGTAACCGCTGGTCGAGATGTCTCCCACCTTGGGCCGGGCCGCGGGCGCGGCGGCCGCTGCGTCGGGGGCGGGCTGCGGGACGGCCTGCAGCACCGGCGTCGGCTGATCGGCGGGCGGGCGCTCCTCGGCGCTGTGCTGGGAGCCGGCGTCGGTCTCCTTCGTACCGTCCGTCACCTGGGCGAACGCGGATGACCCCGCCAGGGCGCCCGTCATCAGAAGCCCACACAGCCCCCATGACCTTCGTACTCGTCGTCGCATCGTCGACCGGTCCTCTCGTGTGATTGAGCGGCTGAGCTGAGTCGCCGCGAAACGCACCTGCTACTGGCCGTAGTAGGCGCTCTTGCCGTGCTTGCGTTGGAAGTGCTTGTTCACGAGGTAGTCGGGCAACCGCTCCGTCCTCGGATCCACCGTCCGCGTGATCGACGCGATCTTGGCGAGCTCTTCCAGGACGACAGCGTGATAAACCGCCTTCTCCGCCGTCTTGCCCCAGGCGAACGGGCCGTGACCCGCCACCAGCACCATGGGCGTCTGCTGGGGATCGCGGCCTCGGAAGCAGTCGATGATCTGCGTGCCCGTCTCGGCCTCGTAGTCCCGCTCAACCGCCTCCGCGCTCATGAGCTCCGTGCAGGGGACGTCTTCGGCCAGGTGGTCGGCGTGGGTGGTGCCGTAGATCGGGATGGGCGTCCGCGCTTGGGCCCAGGCAGTGGCGTAGGTCGAGTGCGTGTGGACGATCCCGCCGATCCCGCGAAACGCGCGGTAAAGGGCGGCGTGCGTCTTCGTGTCCGACGACGGCCGCAAGGTCCCCTCCACCACCCGCGAGTCGAGGTCGACCACGACCATGTCGCTCGCCTTCATCCCCTCGTAGGAGACCCCGCTCGGCTTGATGGCGAAGACGCCCTTCTGCGCGTCGAAGGCCGAGACGTTGCCGAACGTGTAGATGGCAAGGCCGCGGCGGGGGATCTCCAGGTTGGCCTGAAAGGCCTGCTCCTTCAGCTCTTCGTAGATCGACTTCATTTATTCTTGGCGGTCCAGCCCCTCGTTCGTTTCAGGTCTTCTCAGCTTTTCCGGCCGAGGTCGTTCTCGACGAACGCGCCCAGCGCCAGATACTCCCGGTACAGGCGGTCGTAGCGCGCGGCCCGCGCGGGATCCGGCCGGTACACCGCGCCCCCCCGGGGAGCCATGGCCTCCTGGGCCTCGGTCACCGTTCGGTACAGTCCGGCGGCCGTGGCGGCGAACATCGCCGCGCCGAGCGCGACCATCTGGTCCCCCGCCGGCACGCTGACCTCGATGTTCATGACATCGGCCACCGTCTGCATCACGAAGGCGCTCTTCTGGGCGACCCCCCCGATGGCGATGGCGCTGTCCACCCGAACGCCCTGCTCTCGGAAACTATCGACGATCGCGCGGGAACCGAACGCGGTGGCCTCGACCAGGGCCCGATAGATCCGGGGCGCGTCGGTCCCGAGGCGCAGGCCGGTCAGGGCGCCGGTCAGGCGCTGGTTGGCGTTGGGAGTGCGACGGCCATTCAACCAATCCAGCGCAACGATCGCGGTCTCCTCGACGCCCAGCGCGGCGGCCGCCTGCTCCAGCGCCGGGATGATGCGCTCGGCCGCCTGAGCGCTGATCTCGCGGATGGTCTCGGCGGGAACGCCCGGCAAGGACGGAAGAATGTTGTCGAGCGGCCAGGAGAGCAGCGTCTTGAACCAGGCGTAGACGTCACCAAACGCCGACTGGCCCGCCTCGTAGCCGGTCATTCCGGGGATCACCGACCCGTCGACCTGGCCACAGATCCCCGCCACCAAGGGGTCCGGCCCCGTGGAGGGCGGCGAGACGACCATGTCGCAGGTGCTGGTCCCCATCACCTTCAAGAGACGGTGCGGACCGATCCCGCCGCCCACCGCGCCCATGTGAGCGTCGAACGCACCCACCGCCACCACGGTGCTGGCGGGCAAACCCAGCCTGCCTGCCCATTCGGCCGACAGCGTCCCGAACGCGCGATCCGAGGTGAAGGTCTCCTTGCCGAAGGTCTCCTTGAGGGCCGGGAGCCCCGGGTTCAATTTCGCGAGGAAGGCGTCCGCGGGATAACCGCCGAACTCGGCGTGCCACAGGCCCTTGTGTCCGGCCGCGCAGCGACTCCGCTTGAACCGGGCGAGGTCGCGGGTCCCGGTGAGCAAGGCGGGGATCCAGTCGCAGTGCTCGAGGATGGTGGCCGCGGCGGCCGCCACCGCCGGATCCGTCTCGAGGACGTGCATGGCCTTGGCCCAGAACCACTCGGAGGAATAGATCCCCCCCACGTACTTCGTGTAGTCCACCCCTCCCCAGGTCCGAGCCAGCTGGGTGAGTCGTTCGGCCTCGGCGACAGCCGTGTGGTCCTTCCACAGGACGAACATGGCGTTCGGGTTCTCGGCAAATGCCGGGAGCAGCGCGAGCGGGGTGCCGCTGGCGTCGGCGAGCACCGGCGTGGACCCGGTCGTGTCGACGGCGATGCCACGCACCCGCGCGGCCACCGCTGGCCCGACCTCACGCACCGCCTCGACGACCGAGGCTTCCATGCTCTCGACATAGTCGAGCGGGTGCTGGCGAAAGCGGCTCTCGACCGGGTCGCAGTAGAAGCCCCGCGCCCACCGGGGATAGCGCTTGATGGAAGTACCGAGGATCTGGCCGGTCGCCGCCTCCACGACCACACTCCGGACCGAGTCGGTTCCGAAGTCGATGCCGATGACGCAGCTGCTCTCTGATTCGCGGGGGGGTGCCATGGACGCCTATTCGACTCGCCCGCGGGACTTTGCCTTGGTGTGACCGGAGTTCCTGACGACCGGCATGGTCGCGACGCGCTCGACGCCCGGGGCCTGGAAAGAGATTGTGCTTCGTCGAGCTCCGCCGCCGCGGAGATCCTCCGCGCGCGCGAAGAGATACACCATGTGGGGGGCTTTTGTCACGAGCCCGGGGGAGTTGTCACGTCCCCCTGGCTCGCCCCCCTCGATCGAGCCGAACCCATCGGCGCCACCTGGCCCAGGGGACCTCGTGCCGCGGCGTGATGACTCGATCTCCCAGAGGGACTGACGACGCGGGCAGAAGGGAGCGACCGGCCCACGTGGACCAAAGGCCATGATCCGCGCAGATTCTGCGACAAACCCGGTTCCTTACGAACAATATGCAGTGGTAGCATGGAGTCATCCCCTTCCATCGAGTCCAGCTGGCGGCGGCGCGCGGGACGGATTCGAGGGGCGCGGAGACCTCCAACGGGCAGTCCGCAGTCTCGAGCGCAGGCCCGGCAGGATTGCGGAGCCCGATGACATGGCGGGTGACCGCGGTGTCCTGCGCCCCGGACCCCTCGGCTGGCATCTGTTTCACCGTATGTGACCTTAGCCCCTTACCGCCGATCAAGATGGTAGTATCCCCCCCTTCGCGCCCGCTGGTCTTGCGATTTGGGCCGCTCAACACGATCGCGGACTCCTCGAAAGGACAAACTCATGAGTTGCACTAGCGACCCGCCGTCGTGCTCCCTCCGCGAACCCGGTACGCGTGCGTTGGACCGCCACGCCCGCGGTCTTGCCGCGTTTGCCCTCGCAGCGCTCCTGGGAGGCGCATGTACCACCGGCGCGGTCGGCCAGGAGTCCGGCAGCGGTGGCTCTGGCAACGGGCAATCTGGTAGCGGTGGCTCTTCCGGGAACCATAGTGGTGGCTCGTCGGGCAACAACGGATCCGGGAGCGGGGGCTCGTCCGGCAACAGCGGATCCAGTAGCGGGGGCTCGTCCGGGAACAACGGATCCGGGAGCGGCGGCTCGTCCGGCAACAACGGATCCGGGAGCGGCGGCTCGTCTGGGAGCGGCGGCTCGTCCGGAGGGACCGTTACGCACCAGCCCGGCACGACGCTGCGCTTGCTCACGCAAGCCGAGTATCTGGCATCGGTCCAGACGCTGCTCGGTACGCTCACGACTCAGCTGTCGCCGCCGCCCGACAATTCGGTCGCCGGCTTCGTCTCGGTCGGAGCGAGCCAATTGAACGTGACCGACACGGCGGGGACCGCCTATGAAACGGCCAGCCTGGCGGCGACTGCCGAGGTCTTCGCCGATTCCGCGCGCTGGCAGAAGCTGGTGGGCTGTAACCCCAAGGCCGATCTCAGCGACGCTTGCGTGACCACGTTCCTCAAGAACTTCGGGAAGACCGCCTTCCGGCGCGACCTCACGAACGACGAGGTGACGCAATGGCTCGGCGTCGCCAAGAACGCCGCCACATTGTCGGGTACCGCCGCGCAGGGGCTGGCGTCGATGACCTCCGGCCTGCTCCAGTCGCCGTACTTCCTTTATCGGGTCGAGACCACCAAGCTCGACAGCAGCAACGGGCGCCTCAAGTACGACGGCTTGTCGATGGCGACTCGCCTCTCCTACTTGCTGACCGGTACGCCCCCCACCACGGATCTGCTGACGGCCGCCACTTCAGGCAAGCTCGACACCGCCGACGGCGTCAAATCCACCGTGACGCCCATGCTGACGGGGACCGCAGTGGTCGATCGCATGACCGCGTTCTTCAGCGAGTACGCTCAGGCTCCGCAGGTGACGGTGATCAGCAAGAGCACGTCGCTCTTCCCGAGCTTCACCCCGGCGCTCAAGAACTCGATGCTGCAAGGCTTTCAGATGTTCATCAAGAACATCGTGCTGGCGTCCAACGCCGACGTGCGAGCCCTTTACGACAGCGACCAGACGTTCGTGGACGCCAACCTCGCCCCGATCTATGGCGTGAAGGCGCCCGCGTCCGGCTTTGCCCAGGTCAAGCTCGACACGAGCACGGGACGCGCGGGGCTCCTGGGGCAAGCCGCCGTCATCGCGGGCCAGTCTCAATCGGACCGCACCTCCCCGACTCGGCGAGGGCTCTTCGTCTATACGAGCCTGCTCTGCAAGCCCGAGCCGCAGGTTCCGGCCGGCGTCGATACGACCGTCAAGCCTCTCGATCCGAATCAAACGCGACGGCAGCAGCTGGAAGCTCACCGCATGGATCCGAAGTGCATGGGATGCCACGGGTTGTTCGATCCGTACGGGCTCGGATTGGAGCACTTCGACCCGATTGGCCAGTATCGATCGATGGAAAACGGACAAGCGATCGATGCCACCGGGACCGTGAATGGCGCGCCCTTCGACGGCGAGGCCCAGCTCGGATCGGTCCTCCGACAAGACCCGACCGTCATCACCTGCCTTTTGCGCAACCTCTACAAGAACGCGAATGGCCGCGCCGAGGACCTCGACGACCTGGACCAGATCAAGAACCTGGCTACGTCGCTCGCGAGCCGCAACTACGTCTGGAACACTTTCCTCGGCGACTTCGCGGCCAGCGACGCCTTCCGTTCCGCCCCCGCAATGACGACAGGGAGCCCGTAAAATGGAAATCCTGAACAAGCTCAAGGTCTCGCGGCGACACGCTCTCAAAGGCATGCTCTCGGGCGTCGGCGTGTCCCTGTGGTTGCCGGTGCTCGACATCATGTG
>Ga0105238_10003491_pt1 | contig 15645 bp, 8 predicted proteins | sample KBSC34metaG_FD_81526 | JGI IMG/M metagenome (GOLD analysis project Ga0105238, IMG submission 81526) | Corn rhizosphere microbial communities from Kellogg Biological Station, Michigan, USA - KBS C3-4 metaG | ecosystem: Host-associated > Plants > Roots > Rhizosphere > Soil | place: Michigan, USA... | reverse complement strand
TCCATGGCCTGCTTCAGGTTGGCCTTGAGCTGGGAGATGCGCGCATCCAGACGCTTCTGGATGTTGATGTCCGGTCTTGCTGCATCCTTGGCCTGCTCAAAAGCCTCCTTCATCTCGGCGGCAATGGCGCGGGCTGCCTTCACCTTTTCGGAGGCCTCCCCACTTTCCGGAAGTTCCCAAATGCCCTTATCAGCGCGTTCCTTCCACCGCTTGGCACTGCTCTCAGCGGCTTTGATGAGCCTGCGCTCCTTCTCCGCTTCAGTAAGGGTCTTATCCGGAGGGTCAATGAGGTCCAGCTCCTTCTTCAGCGCCTCTTTCTGCGCCTTCAGGTTCTTCATGTCCTCATCATAATCCACCGCCTGCTTGGGCCGCACCGTGCGCGTCTTCTGGGTGCCGGACTTGATGGCTTCAATCTGGGCATCGAGGTCTTCGATGTCATGCTTGAGCCGGGTCCGGATCGCATCTTTGACCGAGGCGATTTGCGACTCCTTGGAGCGGGTCTCCACGCCCATTTTCTTCTGGGTGTCCTTGAGTTCTTTCTGGAGGTCGCGCACCCTTTTGCTGGCCGCATCTCTCTGGGGGCCAGTCTTCATGGCATCGCGCTCCGCCTTCACCCGTTCAATGGAGGCTTGCAGCAATGCCTGCCTGCGCAGGTCACGGCGGATCACTTCAAGGGCGGACTGGTCGGGAACCGTGCTCCGGCCATATTCATAGGCGTATTCACGGACATCCTTGGAGTCAGCCTTCACTCCAGCCCGGTCCAGCATCTCCGTGAGCTTGTCCACCACCCCCTGTTCGGTTCTCTCGCCCTTGTAGATGATGCTCTTGATGGCCTGACGCAGGAGGGCATGGGGCACATCCTCCAGACGGGACCACTTGCCCTTGATGGATTTTTCGATGTGTTCCAATGGAACTGGGGGCTTGGCTGGAGTCATCTCCTCCTCGCCCGTCAGAATCTCACCCTTCCTAGAGGTGGATTGCGACTTTCTGATGCGCTCGTTCTCGTCATGCTTTTCTTTGGCGTATTTGTGGAGTTCCTCGGCATTTTCTGCCGATACCCCATGTTCCGCCATGTCACTGACGAACTGATCCAAAGCACCCGGATACCGGACTTCTTCAGCATACCTGACACGCACCGGATCAGGGGCTCCCCGGTTGCGCTCCTTGGGTCCTGCCGCCAAATCCTCCAACATGCGCAGGGCGGTCTTGTCACCCTTGGTGGCGGCCAGCACCATTTTGCCCGGAGACTCCATTTCCGGGGTTTCTCCAGAGGTCTTCTGCTTGGGCTGGCGGCGCGGGCGGGGAGTTTCCCCCATCGCCTTTTCAGCATCTCGGATTTTCTGCTTTTCAGCCTCCATCATCTGCTTCCTTTGTTCCGGGGAGGCATTGCGGAACTGGTTCAGAAAATCCTCGTCCCCATACCGATCCTTTTGCGACTTGGAGAATTCAATGCTTTCAGGAAGGGAGAAGGCAGCCTCAGACCCCTCTTCAGCCATGATCTTGGCCATCTCATTGAGCCGATACAGGCTGCGCAGCACATTATCTGCCGCGTCACGGGTCTTCCCACTCAGCTTGTCCAAAGCCTCATTGATCCATGAGGTTTCCTGACCCTTCAGCTCATCGGTCTCCTTGACCATCCTTGCGACCACATCCTCCCCGTATCTTTTGAGGCGGTTGTAGGCGATCTCCTTCTGCTCATCGGACATCTCCTTGAACTCCTTCGCGTCCTTTTCGATCTGGGCTTTCTGGGTTGGAGAGAGACCTTTTGCCAAAACAGAGGAAGCGCGGCGCATCAGGCCCGCGAGGCTGTAGTCTTCCTTGATGGCATCCTGAACGAACCGGAGGGTTTGGCCCGCAGCAGAGGTGGTCAGCTTGGCGGCTTGGCTGAACCTGTCCCACTTCTCATACCATGGCACTGCTGCTGCCGATCCGCCATGGGCGTTGAGCATGTTGCGCACCCATGCCCCATATTGCCGGAGGAGAACAAACTCCTGTGGAGTGGGAATGTAGTCATTGGCCAGCACTTCATGAATGATGCGCTCCGGCTCGGTGGGGTCTTTGAACAGCTCCCGGTTAGCGGCTTCATGCCGTTCCGTTAGCTTCATGTAGGGCTGGCGTGCCGCAGGCCCCATACCCAGTTTGGAACGGGCAATGTCCAGCGCATCATGGAGATGGTTGTGGAGCACTTCCGGCTTCTCGGGCTCCTTCTCCTTTTCCTCACCCTCACGCTTGGAGAACTCAGGCTCCGGAACAATAGGCTCCTCGTTCATGTGGGACTCCCAACTATCAAGCAATTCTTGACTGTTGCGCTGGTAGAAGTCCGCGATCTGTTCTTCCGGCACTCCCATTGCCCTTGCGATTTCTGCATGACCCTTGGGGTCGATGATGGGCTTCCCGGTGCGGGGACTTTCGTAGAGGTTGTCCTCATAGGCTTTGGAGAGCCTGTCGGCAGCCTCATCATTCAGGTATGCCATCCATCCCAGATCACCGGGCAGCTTGCGAACCTTCAGGCCATAAGCATCTGCTGCCGCCTTGGCTTGGGCCTCATCATGGGCTGGGATTCGGGTCAGAACAGTAGCAGGACGTTCGCCACTCACCACTTTGGCCAGTTCCGTATCGGTGTTGGGCCCCTGTGAATCTTGGTGCAGTTCATCCGAGGTGAGCTGCCATGGCTCCTTCACATCCTCCTTCAAATCCACATCCCTATCTTCCTCATCATGGGAGTCATCCCAGAGCTTGTCGGATTGTTCATCAGACTCGGACATCTCTGGTGGCATCACCTCGTCAAAGAAGGATTTCTTCCCCTTCTTGCCAGCGCCCTTTTTGCCCTCCTCCCTCTCCACCCATTCTCCTTCGGGAGGGGTTGGATAATGGGTATGGGTGTAGGTGCCGGATTCTGCACCCTTCACCATGTCCGCCTGATAAGGGGTCAGTTCAGCACCCCGGTTCTGCGCCTTCTTCCAGTTGGCGATCATTGCTTTCCAGACCGTGGCTTGTGAACGCTTGTCGCGCTTCTGCCCCTCCTCTCCCTGTTCAGCCTCCGGCTGGTGCATGGTGGCGATGTCCAGCTCCTCTCCACCTTGGATGGCGGCCAAGGTGCGGCGCTTGCGGTTGAGGACATTCTCGGCCTTCTTGTCAGCCAGAGAATCTGAATGGGTCAGCATGGCCACGTCTGCCGGGGATTTGGTCTCCTTTCGGGAGAACCTCCCCAGCAACTGTTCAAACTGGTCTCCAGCAAACTCACGGGTCAGGATGATGGCCAGCCGGGGCTTATCCCCCACTTGGTCATCCAAGTCAATTCCCGTTCCTCCAGACTGCGGAGTCGCAAGAGCAACATCGCTTTCCCCCTTTTGGAACCTCTTGACCTCGCCGGGGATGTCATTGTCTCCGGGAGAATGGATGTGGGAAATCTTGGTGATGCCCGCTTCATTGAGCATCTTCTCCAGCTTGGTGATAGCCCCCTCCATCTTGAAGCCGGGCTTGCCGGGGAGGGGCTTGCCATTGATGTCCTTGCCGGGACTGTTGCCCACATCAGGCCATGAGCCGGGCAGCTCCACATTGAAGAACTGTGGATTCACCGTCTTTGCGACAATCACCACCTTCCCACCCTTGGCCACATGCTCTTTGGCCAGCTCCACGGCCTCCTTCAATTTTTCCTGTTCGGACCACCTGCGCAGCTCGCCCAGCCGCGCCCCTTCAAACATCATACGCTTGTTGGGGAACTTTTCGATCAGCTTGTCATAGTAGCTGTTGATGAGCTTCTGCTCGAACACCCCCTTCACCGTGAGGGGACGCACGATGTCCCTGATCTGGCCGTAGAACGGATACTCCCGGCGCACCATGGCTCCATCAGCCAGAGCATGGTCGCGGTAGGCCATGATGTTGCTCCACACATCAGCCCAGCTCATCTTCTCATTGAGCACCGGGACTTCAATGGTCAGTCCCGTCTTGGGGTCTTCCCGCTCCACCAGATGATACTCAAGTTTGGAGGTCATCACATCCTCCGGCTCTCCGGACAGCTTGGAAAGGAAGTAGGCTGCTCCTGTGGGACGGTCCATCGGGGTGGCGGTGGCCCACACGTTGTGCTTGGACTCCACATTGGAGGCGGCAATGCTCTTTTGCGCCTCCGCATTCTTCATGTTGTGCGCCTCATCCCACAGGCCAAGATCGAACTTCCGCTGGTCCGCAGGGATTTCATTCAGCTTGGAGTAGGTGGTCACCACCACATGCGGGTCATTGAGGTCAATGCCCATGCGCTTGGCGTCTCCATTGAACCGCTGGTCGGCAATGGTCTTGTTCTGGGTCACCACCAGCACCCTTGCGTCGGGATGCTCCTGACGATACTTGGAAAGGACGGCCAGCAACTGGGCTGTCTTGCCGAATCCAGCTCCGTCCGCTAGGACGAAGGAGGCTCCTTCTGGGTTTCGCTCGAAGCGGTCGAGGATGAGGTTGGCTCCACGGACCTGTTCTTTGTCGAGCTTGAACCCCGATGGGCCTGCAAATTCATCAGCTCTAACATGTTCTCTTGGGACGGGTATAAGTTCTGGACGAGCAATGACTCCGCTTGGGCGTCCCCCGCTGCTGCCGCCTTCTGGAACCTCTCCAGAAAGGTCTCGTTCGGCTCCATGGGTTCCTGCATTAGTGATGACTTTGGCATATTCACGAATTTTGCTTTCTGGTTCAAGTTCTGAGGCGATGTTTTCCGGCAGTGTGATCTTGGCATTACCATACCACGATGGCACATACCGCTCCGATTCATCACCCATGATGGATTTGGCTGCTTCCGCCACTTCATGGTAGGAGCGCAGGCCATGTTCAGAGATGAGGTATTTCACCACGTCTCTGCCGCTGCGGAAGTATTCTGCGGGTTTGCGACTTTCTTCTTCGTCCTTGGAAAACTCCAGCCTTCCCTGCTGCTTCTCCATTTCTTTCTGGGCGCGGCGCTTCTCTGCTTCTTTGCGCTTGTTCTCCGCAGCCAGTTCCTTGGCTTCGCGTTTCGCCTTTTCCTCCGGAGTCTCAGACACCAGATTGAAGGGGAGTTCCTTTTCATCAAAGAGATTTTCGTCAGGCTCACCAAGTGAAAACTCACCATTGAGCCTGCGCATCATGGCGATCTTGGCCTTGATGTCATCAGGAGCATTCTCAAGGTCGATCTTGCCCACCTTCTTGGGAATGGGCTTCTCCTTCTTTTCGGATTTTGGCTTGGGCTCCTCTTTTGGGGCTGTGACTTCTGGAGGAGCTGGTTCTTCTGCCTTCGGCGCTTCAGGTTCCTTTGGCGGCTCCGGAGCGGGCTCCGGCTGTTCTTCTGGAGTTTCCTCTCCCCCATGCAGTTCCTCATCCTCATGGAAGGAGGGCGCGCGGTCGATGCTGTCGGCGTGGATGGGTTCATCCACGTCCATGAACTGCTCCCCGAAATGTCCGGAGTTCCCGGCCACATCATCCACATACACCCCCTGCATGTTGCCATCCTCATCCCACATGGTTTTGGTGACGATCACTGACTTTCCACCCACCTTGATCACATCTCCTTTGCGCAGGGATTCCGGCTGGATGACTTCCTTGCCTTCACCGGGAGCGTAGGCGGCAGATTCAAAGGCTTGGCGGACATCCTGCCGTTGGGCCATGTGGGTTTCATTTGTCGCAATCTCCCCGCGCGCATGGGCTTCGCGGCGTGCCACTGATTCCCTCAGCGCCGCCATCAGCGTTTCTGGATGATCGTCAGGAATGAGATTGTTGTTGTGGGCTTCCGCTGCGGCTTGGTCGATGTCCTGACCATCCTTGTGGAACATCCGCTTCTCCCAGTCTTTGGGGAGCGGGTCCTTGGCGTATGAATCCCATTCACCGGGTTTCTTGCCCTGCTTCTTGTTTTTCTCCAGCTCAGCTTTGGTGGGCTTGCGAATCGGAGAACGATAGAGGTAGTCGGCAATGTCCTCCACTCCGCGTCCTGCGGCGGCATCATCCGGTGGCAATGGGGGGAGTTTTGCCTTGGAGGGTTTCTGGCCCTTCTTGGGTTTCCCCTCATCCTTCGTCCCCTTCTCCAGCCTTGCGACTTTGCCCAGCAGATCAACCAGATGGTTGTCCAGCTTCTCAAAATCCATCTTCAGGCGCTCACTGGTGCGGTAGCCCATCTTGCCCTTGATCTTCTCAATCCAGTCGCGCAGCACGTTGGCGATCTTGCGGAACAGGCTCGGATTGTCCTCTGCCAGACGCGAGAGGATGCCGCCTTGGAAGATACGGTCGCCCACAATGTTGTTGAGGGCTTCGGTGAACCGCTTGTCCTCATCATAATTGCTCAGCCACTACTCGCCATATTTTTTGATCGTATCATCATGGATGACTTCGTTGGTGCGCAGGGCATCCACGAATTCCTTGTGCAGCTCTGGATGGGTGGCCTCCAAGGAGTGCATGAATTCATGCCCCGTGATGGCGGTGGGATGCACCACCGAATCGGTGTTGATGAACATGGTCCGCCCATCCCCAACTGGAGACCACATCACTCCATGGAACAGTTTTTCGGAAGGATTGGCTGCCCGCACCAAGATCACCTTCCGGTTGAACAGGGACTCAAATTCCTTGCGGAAGTTCTTGAGGGCTGGGTCAACATTTTTGGAAGGCGTGAGCTGGATGCGGGCAATCTTGGGAAGCTCTCCCGCCTTTGCCTTACGGGACAGATACATGTTGAGGGCATCCACATGCTCCTGATCCTGCTTTTGGCGGCTCACCTGCTTGGCTTGGACGTTCTCCTCAGACTGCTTTTCCTTGATCTTGGCTTCCAGCTCCTCCGAAGTCTGGGCCGGAACCATCTCCGCCTGCTTGGGCTTTGGTTCGGCAGGCAGTTCTGGTGGGCGTGGCGCGGGCTTCTCCTGACGGATCACCTCATGGTTCACCAAGGGCTGCTTTGCGACATCAAAGGGGAGCTGGCCCTCCTCGGGAGCCAGCTTCAATTCCTGCTGCCGGGCCTGCTCCTTCTTTGCGTCAATGGTTTGGGCCAACCCCTTCAATGCTTCAGCAATGGGGGTGCCTTCATTCTCGGCGATGACCGGGGCAAGCTGCTCCTGTGTTTCAGTAACGGGAGTTACTTGCTCATCAACTGTCGCGTTCTCCCCTTGTGGCGCCTCACCTTCTTCGGCAGGGACAGGCCCTTGCTCGACTGGTTCCACTCCGAGACGTTCACCCCCTGCTTCTCCAGTTTCTCCCGGTTCGCGTTGAAATATCTCTCCTGCGCTTGGCTCTTGTAGGGCATTTTGATCTTCGGGTTGATTGTTGTTCAACTGGCGCTGCTGTTCGGCCAGTCCAGAAATCCAGTTTGCGACCGCATCCTCATCATTGAGGTCCACCCCTGCCTTCTCCATTGTTTCCTTGAGCGGATCGGAGAGGTCCTTGACATAGATGTGACCGTCTCCCACCGCCTTGGCCAGCAGGGAGAGTTTCTCTTCAGGAGAGGTCTGATCACTTTCGAGCTGTTCATTGATGGCCTGCCGCCGCTCCTCAAAGGCGTTCCCCGCCTCATCCATCTGCGGGTCAAAAGACTGTTCCGCTTGGGGTGCTCCAAAGAGACCCTTCTGCGCCATACCCACTCCATGTGACACGGCATTGAACAGGGCGAACGGAATGATGTTGGCCAGTCCCTTCTCCCTGATCTCCTGAAAATTCATGGGCTGTCCATGCACCACGGCGTTGTAGGCCGCGTCTGACAGGGCGGTCAGACCAGCCTGCGGAACAGCGTAACCAAGGGTCTTCGCCAATGTCTCGGCATGGGGGAGGATGCCCAGAGGACCAAATTCCACCGCGCTGTGGGCTATGTTGTCGGCAAACTTCTGGAGGGTGGGATTCTCTTCCTGTGCAGTCTGGGATGCGCCCAGCCGCGCGCCACCCACTCCAGACTCCAAGGCCCGGATACCCATGGCCTGAGCGCCCCAGCCTTCGGTCGCCTTCTTCACTGCGTCAGAGGCAATCTGGGAGGCTTCGGCACTTCCCGCCTTCACCAGTCCCTGCTCCACGGCTTGGGCGGCGGCCCGCTCCCCGATGCCAAGGAGCTTGGTGACTGCCCCACCTCCACCCGCCATGGAAACAAGGGTGGGGAAAATACCACCCGCACCAGAAGCAATGGGATGCCCGGCACGGTTGGCCTCGATCTGCTCCTTGTTCTTCTTGGCCCATTCAGGACCCAGAAGGGCATCAATGAGCCAGTCGCGGAAATGGGAGCCTGCGTATCCGCCTGCCGCGCCCCCTGCAATACCTGCCGGGATCGTCCCAATGCCCGCAGATTCAGGAGTCGCAAGAGCCCCGGCTGCAACAGCACCACCTGCTGTTCCAAGGGCGGGGAGCATTTCATACAACCCGGTGCGCAGGGCCGACATCACCGAGCCTTCCGGCTGAACCATGTGCGCCGGATGTAACGGCTGTGACGTTTGCTGTGTTTGTTGTAACGGAGAGGACAAATCAGGTTGTCCCACCCCTTGCGACATTTCATCTCCGCCTTGGCCTTGATCATCAAGGAAGGTCACTCCGCCCCCGGACGATGCCGGAGGTGCCTGCGGTTCATCGTCCAGAAAGGTGACGCCCATGGCATTAGTTTATACGTGCTCGTCGCCCACCAATCAAGACAATGGTTCCAGACGGAAGACCTGCATTGTTGGCTTCCTCCACACTGTTGAAGGATGGGGCCTGTTGTTGGGCTGGAGCCTGCGGAGCCATGCCGCCAATCTTCTTGGGAAGTCGCTTGTAACCCTGCGCCGCCAGAAGGTCATAGGCGTTCTGGTATTCCTGTGCCGGACCATACTTTGCCCCATACCATGCCTGTTGCCATTGTTCTTGGGTGGCGTTGGCCGGATCAATCCCCTTGGACTGGAGCCAGATGGATTTGTCCTGATCAGTGGGTTCATCACGCAGATGCTTGAAGGCGCGCATCTGAAGCTCGGACAGATTCTTGAGGCTGGCAGCCGGGGCGGCGATCTGATTGGTCTTGGCCTGATAAGTGGCCCTGCGCAAGCCAATGGGATTGGTCACCTTGGCCCCTGTCTCATCCAGATAGGGAGCCAGCTCATCAGGGGTAACGCCATTTTTGAGGGCGTCATTGATCATGGCATCGTTGGGATCATGCCTTCCTGCCAATGCCGCCTGCTGCCTTTGCGACAGGATTTCCTTCTTCAGTTCCTTGAATGAGGAGCTGAACTGGGGATGGGTCTGGACATCCACTGGGATTTGATCTGTGTTGAGCAGGCCATGAAGCTGCTGCATGGCTTCAGGGTCGGATGGATCAATCTGGTTGATGCGGCTCACTGCGTGGGCCACTTCCAGCGGGACTTCCGAATACCTGTTGGGGGCTCCAGTTTTTGGGATTGTCGCCATCATGGCGCGGGCCTGTTGGGGCTGAACGATGCCACGGGCGATGTAGTCCTGCAATTTGGCCCGGCCTTCTGGGGAGCCCCAATTATTGTCACCTCCGGCAATGTCCAGCTTGGAGGCCATGTTCTGGGTATCCAGCTCTTGGGCGCGGGCCTTCAGTTGCTCCCGGTAGGGATCATACAACGGAATCGCAAAGGAGGGTGCATTGTAGGTCTCGGACTGCACCTGCGGGATGGCAAAGGGCTCGTCGTCGAAATAGTTCTGCACTGGCTGCGAAGCAACCCCCATAGCTCGGGCTGGATTGAAAGTCGGCATTACCAGACGTTGAGGAAGGAGGCATACCCACCAAGGACTTCATAGTTCATCTCTGGACGAACTGATCCTCGGGTGGCGTGCAGTTCTTGGTTGAGGGCGGCATAACATTGGTCCCAGAGCGCCTGCGCTGGATTGCGGGAGGCTTCCGTATCAATGGCCTGCATGGCAAACTTGATGGCTCCAATGTTGGTTGGAGAAACCACATCGGTGTCCTTAAAGACCGGGATGTATCTACGGCGCACCAGCACTGTCACCGCATTGGGGACCTGTGTGTTGGAGGCTGAAGTCACCCCGATCCTATATCGGCGGAATGATGGGGAGACTTGATTGGGGTAGTAATACCCGATGGCGGTTCGGGTGGAGTCTGGAGCCACTGAATAGATGGTGTAGCCGCCCACCATGGCATTGGTGCCATCGGCATTGAGCGGCGGGAGCACAGCGGTCACAAAGTCAAACACCGTGGTCTCACTGGTGTTCACCGGAAGATACATGCCTTGGCCAAACACATCGAAAATCTGCTTCCCGTTGGAGATGCCCTCCAGCCGGAACACCTTCCCATTGTCGATGGAGAGGTCGGTTTGGATGTAAATGGTGGAGTAGGGCGTGGGCGGATCAATGGAAGTCGCATAGTTGTCGCCCAAATCCTCCACAATGCCCTCGGGTGGCATGTTTAGGATGGGCTGTCCGGGACCACCGGGGATGAAGTCGTGCATCTGTCCGAACACCGGGACAGGACAACGGAACCACTGGGCTCCCACCACCGCCATGAACTCATAGGGAAGGGTGAAGTAGTTGTTCACCGAAGGGAAGGCGGTGTAGCCAATGGAGCCCTTCCACAGACCACTGTTGGTCATACGTTCGAGCGCCTGATTGAGGTCGCCAAGAAAATCGGAGCCCGTGAAGAGGCTTCCGATCTGCATTCTCACCTGAGCTACGGTCAAAGACGAATTCATCCCATCATCATTCTGGTTCGGGACACTTTGCCACCTGCGGCACGATAGTTGATGCCCTTGAAGTGAACCCCAGCCCTGCGATCTGCATCATTGTTCTTGGCGATCACCTGTTTTCCCAAAGCAATCTCGTTGGCCAGATTCTTGGCACGCTGGCGACCTTCCCAGTCGGCATAGGAGGTGATGGGGGGCTCTGTTGGAGCGGAGGGAGCCACGAATGGAGTATGGTCAGCATTGAAGACATGCGGGCCTGCGGTGTGCGGACCAATGGCAACACTGGCTTTCCCATAGGGAGTCTCGAAGGATCGGGAAAGTGGCCCTGATTGAGACTGATCTACACCACGATTAGCCATCATGCGGCTGGTTGCAGCATTGAGGGTGTTGTTGATTTTTGCGCCTTGGGCCATGGCAATGGGAGCCCCTTGGCGAAGGCTATTAATCAACCCGGACGCCCAATTCCCGGTTGGAGCATTAGCCGCCTCCTCAACCGTGGAAGATGTCCATTGAGGGGCCCTGTTGGCATCATACCATTCATGGGGCGGCTCCTCTGCAACTGGAGTGGGGGATGCTGGGGCGTTTGGAAGGGTGAATGTATTCTCGTTGCCTGCATACATGGCATTTTCATTCAGCATCTCATCCCCAGTCAAAGTAGGGGCGCGCTTGAGCTGGCGCTGGCGCTGCAACATTGCAACTTCTGCGGGGCTGTGTTTCTTTGCGAATGAACTCAGATTTGGTGGAGGTGGAGCGGAGTCTGGATGGCCAATGAACAACTTGTCCCCAAAATCACCAATAGCCTGACCCGCTCGCTCCAAATATGGCAGCGGATTGAGGTTTGAAATCCATGGCTCATTTTGAACCTCATTTGGATTTGATGGCGTCGATTCGTGAATGACTTGTGGGGGTGGTGGTGTAAAAGACGGAAAAAATGAACGAGATTCATTCCCACCCGAAGCCCTATGTGCAGGCATTGCGACTTTCCCCTGTTTCATGAGCTGCATGGTGCGGCCATGGGGGATGACCCGGCCTGATTTTGGGAAGGTGGTCATGTGTTCTCCTCCGGGAATGAGTTCTGGATTCTGCTCTCCATCATACTTCACGGATTCAGGGCCCTTCTCGTTCACAATGTAGGGATGAACCATTTTCTCCGGCCCACCTTTGGCGCGGTAGGCGGCCTGAGATTGATCTTCTTCATCACCTACTCCGTAATTGTCAATATTGGGATCATACTGACCTTGAAATTTGGTCGATTGTTCCGCTGATGGGTAGGATGGAGGCGCATTGCGACTTCTGGCCGAATTGATGCGGGCCTGAAGTCCATACACTCCGGAGGCAGCCTGATTGATGGCGTCTTGATTGCCGCTCATCCGTGCCTTGTAGTAGTTGCGGATGGCATTGAACTGCTGGCTTCCGCCCAGTCCCTGCCCCTCCAGTCCTGCTTCATCACCTTTCCCAGCCAACATTTGGAGCTGGGAGTTGATCTGCCCTCGGGAGGCATTCACTGGGAGACCTGTCACCGGATCAATCTCACCTTTGGCTCCTTGGTTCAAAATGTCATGCTGCCGGGCATTTTCCAGCCAATCCAATCCGCCACCGGGAGAGCCTGCCTGTGGGGAGGTGGGGCTGGGAGGTCCCAATGCACCACGGTAGCCGATCCTTTGCTGGGCTTGGCCGCCGCCACCCCCACGTCCATTGCCCATTCCCGCCTGAAATCCCGTGGTGGTCGCAAAGGGGCTCAAAGTGGGAAGCGCCATGGCTGGACTCCCTCCACCAGCCCTTATCTGACGCGCCAAGATGTCGGCCCGGTTGAATTGGTCTGGATGTTGGAGTGCTCCCATTACTCCGGTGTTGGCTCCGCCCGCAACTGTGACACCGCCAACTGCCCGAAATGGATTTTGGTATGGTTTTGGTGGTGCAGTCGGCATAAAATAACTGGATTTTAATTGGGTTTTGATGCCACTTCAAGCTCAACCTCTTCGTATCCTGCGGCTTCAATGGCGCGATTGCGAACTTCCCATACAATTTTGGGATCAATGAGGGTGCTGAAGTGCTGGACTACGGGGAAGGGGTCCATGCCCAATTCAAGATGTCCAACGACATAGTTGAAAATCCGGTCCTCCATGTAGTTCCGGTAGGGCTGGCCTCCGGGTCTTCCGAAACGGTGATGCCACCGGAGAAATGGGAGGCAATAAGCAGCCTTCCCTTTAGCCCTGAATTTTCGGTGGATATAAACCTCTTCCCCACCAAATCCCCTGAACAACGGGTTGAATCCGGGCCACGCCTCCTTGCGACATGCAAAGACACCCATGCCTTGGGCAGGGATTTCAAATCGACAATAGCTGGGGTTCTTACCCCGCTCATCTGTTGCCCAAATTCCCTCCATGCCTCCGCGCCATACTTCCTCAAGATGGGTGGAAATGGAGACGCCATCATCATAGACCAACGGCCCCTGAAGGAGGTTCCCGTCATCCCGCTCCAGCATGGCGATCAGCTTGGCGACGGAATCTGATTCCAGCAGCACATGGCAGTCCATGCACATCACGAACGGCGTCTCCGAATAGTCGAAAACCAGTTGTTTGGTCTGGGCTGTTCCATAGGCTTGCGGTGCCGGGATATACCGGATTTTAGCTCCTTGGCAGAAATGCTTGGTGGCCTTCCCGTGCTCAGATTCAGGATTCCCGTCGATCACAAGAATCTCCACCTGATCCATGGAATGGTGGATTTGCAGACTCACACAGGAGAAATAAACCCCGGAAAAGTCATCAAAAACCGGCATTCCTATGGTGAGTTTTTTCATGCCTGCATCAATTGTTCCGAGAGCTTCTGGTAATCTTCCTTCCAGTGCGGCCTGAGCAATATTTCCCCCGTGGGCTCCTTGCCATTTTTCAAGGTTTCCGAAACTCTGGAGCGAATCTGTTCCCAAGCATCATTTTTCTGGTCGAACCAGCTTGCGTGGAACCTGTCAGTAACTCCCCAGCGGTAGATGTATGAAGTTTCCTTGGCCTCGACAACATCCAGCTTCTTCTGGACCTTGTTCAAAAATTTCAGGTCTTCGCCTGTGAAGGCGTCCGGGATTCCCCCCAAATCCCAAAATTCATCCCTTCCCATGAGAAATGGCCCATACATCCTGCCCTTCTTGTGGACCTTCGTGTTTACGCACATAAAAATGTGGGACCCTTCAGTCACATATCTCCCCTTCTCCCATTCCCTGACGTTGGATGAAATCCGGTTGGGGAGATGAATGTCATCATCGCTCCATGTCATAATGAGGTCTCCGGAGGAATGCTTGGCGGCAAAATTCCTCTTCTCGCCAAGATTGGAAAAGCGGTGCGTCTGGTTGATCACCCTCACCCCCGGTTCGGAGCATGTAAGATGCTGCTCAGAGAGATCATTGATGATGAGTAGTTCTTTTGGGCCTGTGTAGTCCTGTCTTAGAAAGGACTCAATGGACTCCTCCAAAAGTCCCACCCGGCCATAGGTCGGGCACATACATGTCACAAATGGCATCATGGATGCGGTGTGGTCGTGGTGGTCGTGGTGGGAGGCGGATGCGTGGTGGTGGAAGTGCTTGTCGTGGTGGTCGTGGTGGTCGTTGGAGTTGGCGTGGTGGTAGTAGTTGAAGTGGTCGTCGTGCTCGTCGTGGTGGTGGACGAGGTGGTTGTGCTCGTCGTCGTGGTGGCTTGCGATTGTATGATGAGCGGACCTTGATCCGTGCGTTGAACCCACGGCGTAGGTCGGGGCCGGAGAATGGTGGTGGACCCATCCGTCTGCTGGGTCATGATCCCGCGCAGGTTGCCCAGCACATTGGCATTCAATTTCTTGAGCCAAGGACTGCCCACATTCACCTTCCCGTGGAAGGAGTCGATGTTCATTAGGAGGTGGTATAGGTAGGCGGCACAGACCCGAAATATTGCGGGATGCGCCCACATTCACCCCTGTAAATGGTGATGTCGAACTGGCCCACCACGTTTCCAGTGGCGTTTACCCCACTGTAATACCTTACATAGGTCTTGGCCAAGACGTTCTGGTGGGGAGGGGTATGCGTGTAGGCGTCACTTTCCTGAATGCTCAACAGAATGGCATCAGGCTGTGTCGCAATGGGATTGGTCTGGGTTGAAAAATCACCCGTCACCACTTCCGGGGTGTTTGACCCCTGAAAAAGGGAAACGGGGCCGCGTCCCACGAATCCCGCATCAATTTCGTCTCTGGTGGTTGATCCGTCATAGTATGGCAAATCCACCTGCGCCCGGCTGGCTGCTCCAACCACAGTTCCATATGCCCCTCCCTTCAGGATGACAAAAATAACCTTGGCGGAATCTGTTGCCACCACATCATATGGCGTTGGGGTGGCTAAACCGGGAGTGATGTTGTCTGGGTAAGGCATGGCTTATTTCACAATTAGGTCGTCATCGACATAGGGCGGCAGCACACGAATGCGCTTTCTCACATAGCCCTCCTGAAAATCCTGCTGGTCAGTCAAAATATAAGGCTCCCATTCCTCCATGTCGGTGGCCGGGTAATACTGTCCATTCACAGCCCCATTGGCAATCGCGGCGTTGCCCGTGATGTAGGAGGCGGAGGAGGCGGATTGTGTTCTCGGAATCCTGATCTCGGGACCAATGCACTCCGGGAACCCTCCCCGGACACCGGGAATGTCAAAATAAACAGCGCGGGGAATGGGAACAGGGTAAAGGGGAATGGAGAAGGGCGCGTTGCTGAAGAACTCCTCCATGATGAACCGGGAGCCCTCGTTCACTTCACACTGGTAAATCTCCCGAACGTAATAAGTGGGGCCGGAGATATACGCCCCTTGACCATACCGGGTTCCAAAACTGGACCTTGGGAGGTTGTGATCCTTAAAGAAGGCAAGTGCCTGAAGAATGGGCGGCCAGCGGTGGTTGCCAAAGCTGGTGGTGGTCCGGAAGGGAGTGTCCATTTCCTCTTGCGACATATTGGGAAGGAATAGAAGCCCCACTGTGGCCTCCCCGTCACTGGTCACCAGTGGCTGAGCCATTCCCATGACTCTGGCCGGAGG
>Ga0105238_10003488_pt1 | contig 15652 bp, 9 predicted proteins | sample KBSC34metaG_FD_81526 | JGI IMG/M metagenome (GOLD analysis project Ga0105238, IMG submission 81526) | Corn rhizosphere microbial communities from Kellogg Biological Station, Michigan, USA - KBS C3-4 metaG | ecosystem: Host-associated > Plants > Roots > Rhizosphere > Soil | place: Michigan, USA... | reverse complement strand
CGGACGTCGGGACGATCGATGAGCGCGTTGATGAGACGCACCTGGAACTCATCGACCTGCTCGATGATGCCTTCCGCCTGGCTGACGAGATACGCGTGCGCAACCGTGAGCGGGATCGCGGTGAACAATCCGAATCCCGTCGCGTTCAGCGCGACCGCGATGCCCGCCGCGAGCGCCGCCGACCGCTCGGCGGCCGCCGCCGTGCCGACGGCCGCGAACGCGCCGCGCAATCCGTAGATCGTGCCGAGCAGACCGATCAGCGTCGCGACGTTCGCGAGCATCGGCAGATAGTGCAGGCGTCGTGTGAGGCGCGGGAGCACGCTCAGTGCGGCCGCGTCGGCGACGTTCTGCAGATCCGCCTCGTCACGGCTGCGGCTGCGCAGAATGAGGAGCCCCATGTCCGGGAGCACCGCGTTCGACTGGCCGCAGAGCTTGATCGCGTCCTCGATGCGTCCGGCGCGCACGAGCTGGATCACGCGCTCGATGAACGTCCGACCGTTGATCTTCGAGCGGATGACGATCATGTAGAATCGCTCGACGAACACGGCGAGTCCGATCAGCGCCACCAGAAGAATGGGGTACATGATGGGACCGCCACTGCGGAAATACTCGATCATAGAGCTCATCGACCTGTGTCCTCGGCGAAAGTTCTACCTGACATCACTTGCGACCGCGTGGCGTCGTTGGCGCGGCGGCGGTGGAATCGGTGGTCGTCTTCTTCGGTGCTGCGGGCCTTCTGCTGCGTCCCATGCTCCTCACTTCGCGCTGGAGTGAATCCAGACGCTGCCGCCGGTATTCGAGCTCCCGGCGAATCGATTCGATCTCCTGCACGCGTGCCGCTGAATCCGCGCTGCTCATACGCTTCGCCGGCGGTTTCCCGAGCTCCACGGGCGTCTGCCGTTGAGCATCGACCAGCCGCTGCAACGAATCCAGCCGTGCCTTCCGCATCGCCAGCTCGTGACGCATCGCCTCGATCTCGGCGGTGCTCGCCCCGGCACGCGCGACGGCGGTGGTGTCCCTCAGATTGCGCATGGAGTCCGGGTGCAGCTGCAGCGGTGCGACGGTGGGAACGCCTCCCTCGTGCGCGAGCCCCGCCGGCACCGTGTCGAGTGCCGCCGAGCCGGTGATCTGGCTCAGCGGCACCAGCTGTACGGCTTCCGCAGACGCCGCGCTCCCGGTTCCGCTGTAGAACGCCGGCGACAGGAGCTGCCGGTCGTACCTGGGCACTTCGCGCGGACGAACCGTCACCACCTGCGGCGTCGGCACCTGCCCGCGAATCTCGATCGCCTGCCCCTTCTTGGGCGGAGGACCCTTCTGCTGTGCAGCCGCGTGCGAAGCGGCCACGAACATCATGCCGCTGATTAGGACGCCGCATCCCGCGCGCGCGAAACGGCTCACGAAGCACCTCCCGCCCGGTGCTCAGTATCGTTACGCAATGCCGACGGCGGGGACGCATCGACCTTGCCCCCGATCGCATCCTTTGCACGCTGCACCCACGGGTTGTCGAACTTGTCCGCCGCGGCCTTGTCCACGAGCGTCTGCCAGAGCTTGTTCGCGGCCTGATAGTACTGCTCCGCCTGACGCGCCGATCCCGCCTGCGCGGCCGCCTGCTGCTCCGCCGACAGATCCTTCGGCAAGGTGAGATTCGCCAGGTAGTTCCCGTATTCCCACTGCGCCAGGCCGGCATAGTAGGACGCCGCGGACAGCCAGGTGGGATCGCCGCTCGCGATCGCCTTCGCGAAGTGCGTCGACATCTCCGCGAGCATCTTCCGCTTGGGCGCGGACAGCCGCTCGACACCCGCGCGCGTGAGGTTCACGCGAAGCGGAATGACGAGCTTGAGCGCCTGATAGCGCGGGAAGAGCGCGCGCCCCTGCGCGAACTCGTTCTCACCCGCGCGCGCCGCGCACTGCGTCTTGAGCTCCTCGGTGGGCCGCGCGCACAGCTTCGCCAGCTCGACGTTCGCCGCAGCGACGTTGCCGCCTGCCTTGATCAGCGCGACGCGCGTCGCCTGCGCGCTCCCGACGCGCGGATCGCGCGGATGCGCGGCCGCGAACGAGCCGTAGACGCGTATCGCACCCGCGGTGTCCGCGCCCTGCAGGTAGCTCACGCCCGCGTTGTACTGCGCATCCGCCGCCCGCGGGTCCTTCGGATACGCGGCCGCGAAGCGCTCGTACGCCGCCGCTTCCTCCTTCGGCTTGCCGAGCGAATCGTAGTCCACGGCGAGACGCACCATCGCATCCGCACGCCCCGGCCACGTCGGGTTCTCGTGGATGAGCGTTTCGAGCGCCGCCGCCGCCTCATCGCGCTTGCCGAGATCCGCGAGCAGCTGCGTCTGGAGCGCCTGGTACTGCACACGGTACTTGTAGGTCGGATACGACGAGACCAGCCGCTGCGAGAGCTCGAGCGCACGTTGCTTCGCAGCCGTCGAGGCGTTGTTGTCGCCCTTCACGCGTGCCACGCTGTCCGCCAGCACGTACGTCTCGATGGCGTTGCGCAGCGCATCCGGCGCGCGATCCGAAGTCGGATTCCGATCGGCGAACGCCACGTACACCGCCTCCGCGGCCTCGCGATAGTTGCCCGCCTTCACCAGCGAATCGCCGTACGTCACCGCCGCCGCGTTGCGCACGAGCGTGATCGTGTCCGACAGCGCCTTCTTTCCCGACTTGATCGCGATCGCCTGCGCATTCTCCCACTGCCCCTGCGCTTCCGTGTAGAGCCCCTGCTTGTAGAGCGCATCGCCGATCAGCTTCTGCGCCGTCGGCGTGTACGGATCGTTCGGATAGTTGTCCGCGTACGTCTTGAAGGTCGCCGCCATCACATCCCAGCGCTGCGCCTCGGACGCGCGCTTCCCCTTCTCGATGAGCGCGTGGTGCGCGACATCGGTGGACGGGAACGCCGCCACGTACTTGTCGACGACGGCGAACAGCGAGTCCTGCGCCGCGCGATCGCCCTTCGCGCGCACGGTGGCCGAATCGAAGGCGACGATGGCATCCTGGCCAGCCTGCGCCGAGAGCTTGGGATCGTTGGTGTACGAGTACGCGGCGCGCGAATACTCCGTGCCCGCCTTGAAGTACTCGCCTTCGGCGAACAGCGCTTCTCCGTAGAGCAGATCCACTGCCTGGGCGCTGTCGCTCTTCGAGAACTCCGTCATGTAGCGGCCGTACAGATCGGCGGCTTCGGCGAACTTCGCCCTGTCCTTCTTGATGCTCTGCGCGCGCGACAGGCTGTACTGCGCGCTCTGGCGGAGGGCGGACTCGCGCGCGGCCTGCGCACTGTCGTGCAGCGGCGCATTCGCGTTCGCCCACACCGACCCCGGCGCGAACCGGTCGACGAGCTCGAGCCGCGCCGCCTGGGCCTTGTCCGGCTCGAGCACGCGATTCTGATAGATGTCGACGATCTCGCGCTGCACGCCGAGCGCACTGGAGTCCGCAGGCGACTCGGCGAGCACGGCGCGATACGCGTCGACGGCGCGCACGAAATCACCCTGGTCGCGAAGCCCGGATGCCACGCGGCGGAGTACGGGAAGCTTGAATCCGGACGCCGGGTGCGTTCCGAAGTAGCGGCGCGCTGCCTCCGCGCCGCCGGTCTGCGTGAGCGCGACCGCCATGTACTCGATGGCCTCACCGCGCAGGCCGAGACGAGCCTGCTGCTGCGGGGACAGCTTGTCGTATTCGGCGACCAGTCGTCCGAAGACCTCCACGGCCTGCTGGTACTCGGGCTGATTCGCCTGCGTCGCCTGATTGTAGTAGGACCAGCCGAGCTTGTAGAGCGAGAGGAAGTAGATGTCGCCGGATGGCGGGGCGATCTTCGTGGCGCTCTCGTACGCCTGCGCGGCGCGCACGAACATCGCCTTGCGCGGCTCGCCGCGCAGCTTCGCGGCGAGCTCGAAGTCCGCGTCGCCCAGCCGGAAGAATCCCTCCGGACGGAAGTGCGACTGATCCTTCGACGTGACGAGCTCGAACATCCGCACGGCGTCGGCGTTTCGCTGCTGCGTGAAGTAGAGCGTCCCGAGCGTATAGGCGGCGGCATCCACGCGCGGATATGCCGGGAATTTCTGGATCAGCTCCTCGTACCGCGCGATCGCTGGCGCGTAGTCGGGACGATCCGGCACGTCGCCGCCCGCACGCTGGGCCGCGGCGAAATTCTCATCGGCGCGGCGCACGAGCAGCTCGCCGAGCTGGAAGAGGGCACCCGGGCGCAGCGAGCTCGCGGGGTAGCGTGACAGGAAGGACGAGAGCTTCTCGATCGCGTCGTCGCGCGCATCATCGCTGCCGGTGGGGCGGGTGGAGGCGACGAGCTGCGCTGCCGGCGCGGCGGGCTGCGCGGGCGCCGTCTGCGCGCGCGCGGCGGCGACGCCCAGTGTGAGCGCGACCAGCGGCGCGAGATACGGACGTGTGGACATCGCTAGCGCCGCGGAGGAGTGGAGGCGCCGCCCGGCGCCGTGCTCGATCTGGCGTTCGCTGCGCCACCGGATGCGGCCGCCGATGCATCCATCGCTCTGAAGAACGCCGCGCTCGCAGTGGCGTAGTCGGCGGCCTCGCGATCGTGCGACAGCTGCGCCACGAGCCCGTTCGCGCGCGCGCGGAGCTCCTCATCGACGAGGGCCACGAGCGCACCTTCGGCCGCCGCGCGCTGCGACGTGGCCGTGCCCACCTCGGCCCGCATTGCGATCACCGCGTTCGATTCCTTGCCGCGCTGCACTCCCAGCTCGTTCGCCACCACGAGCGAGTCGTCCCTGAGCACCGCTGCCGTCGTGTCGTGCAGCGCGTGCGCGTGCACGAGTCGCGCGACGAGCGAATCCCGGAGCACGAACGCCGGATGATGATCGAGCGCCGCCTCGAGGCCGCGCTCCACGTCATCCGCGATCGCGCCGTACACGCGCGCCGTCTGCTGCTCCATCGTCAGCGCATCGATCTCCGGCCCCTTCGCGTTCGCGCCCAGCGACGTCTTGGTGCTGTCCAGCAGCCGGATGTTCTCGGCAGCGACCTGGCGTGTGGCGGCGATCTGCTTGCGGAGCGTCGCACGAACCTTGTCGCGAGTGTTCTCGAGCACGCCCTTCATGTGCTCCAGCGAGTCCTGCGTCGCCGCGATCTGACGTGCGTTCTCCGCCAGTCCGCTGTCGCCCTCGAAGATCAGCTTCTGCAGATTCTCGAGCGCGGCGATCTTCGTCTTCTGCGCATCGATGTCCTCCTGCAGCCGGAAGGAGGCGAGCGCGAGCCGGATGTCCGTCGCGAGCACGGCCTGTGTCCGATCCGCGTACGATGCCGTCGGTTTCGCATCCGTGCGCGGCGCGAAGACCACTCGCGTCGGGAAGCCGGCGCCCGCGGCGGAATCCACGCGCGCCGCGATTCCCACGTTCGAGCTGAGCCCCAGCGTCGTGGACGCATTCGCAGGGTCCTCGGCGCCGGCGAATGCAGCCGCGATGAGACGATTCTCCGCCCCGGCGTCGTCTGGAAGCACGATCACCTTTCCGGGCGCCGCGTTCGCGACGAGAACACTCCCGGCCACACGCGCCGTGACCAGCGCACGGCTCGCGTCATTCATTGCCGTCGCGGCGCGCGACTGCAGCGCCGCGAGCTCGCCGCCGATCGAGTCCGCGACACTCTGGAAATACTTTTCGGCGGAGTCGCTCTTCCCGCTCTCGAGCATGATCTGCCCCGCCATGAGGCGTGCCTCATCCCGCGACGGAAGATACGGATAGCGATTCGCGAACTCGCGGAATGCCGTCGCCGCGCCGGCTGCGTTACCGCCGCGGTAGAGTGCCCACGCCTTCGTGAGCAGCGCCTGCGCGCCGGCCCCACTCGTTTCCGGTACGCCGTCGGCGAGCGACGCGGCTGCATCGAACTGACCGGCGCCGAGCGCCGTCTGCGCCGCGCTCAGACGCACCTGCTCCGCGAATGCGCCGCGATTGTTCTCGCTGAGCGCCTGCAGCGTCGCGAGCGCGCTCGCGCGCTTCGTGCTGTCGCTGGCGGCCGTCGCCAGCGCATCCATGTACTGGGCGTACAGCGCGAAGTCGCCCCCCGCCTGCTGCGCCTGCGCGAACGCGGTGTGGGCGGCGCCGAAGTCCCTGTTCTGCACCGCCGCGAGCCCCGTGACGAGCGCGATCAGCCCGCGATCGCCGGCCGTTTTCGCGAACGCGAGCGTGCGCACGCGCGCGTAATCTCCGCGCGAGTACGCGTCGAGCATACGCTGCGAGGCGATCACCCCGGCATAACGCCCCGACGGCGCCACGGAATCCAGCGACGCGGCCGTCTTGCGAAAGGCGTCGCGCATCCCGAGCCGGTAATACGATTCGGCGAGAAGAAAGAGCAGATCCTCCTGCGCGCGCATTCCCGGCTCCACGGCACCCGATCCCGCATCGCGCGACGAGCGCAGCCACTCGAGCCGATCGAGCGCGCTCAGGGGGTGATCCATCGTCACCTCGAACAGCGCCATCCGCAGCTCGGCGTCGAGCCCTCGCGCCTGATCCGGCGCGGGTTGCACCGGCGTCGGCGCCACAGGCCGCGACTTGACCACGGATGCGGGTGCAGCGGGCGGAGGCGCGGCCGTGGGCTGCTGCGCCACGAGCGGCCACACCAGAATCACTGCGGCGAAGGCCGGCAGTGTGCGCATGACTCTCGCGAGATTCAGAACGGCGTGGTCCCGCGGCTCGTCCACGTCGTGGGAACGAGCTGCCCGTTGCGGACGGTGAACTGCACGTACGTCACGGTCTCGGTGGGGGCGGTGACGTTCAGCCCCTGCGTCACGGGCTTGCCGCCCAGCATGAGCATGAGCTCCACGGTGTGGGTGCTCGGCAGCACCTCGGAGCGATAGAGGGGATCCACGGCGCCGGTCTGCAGCGCCTGCGTCGCGGCCTGCGAGTACGTGCGCGTCGAGGCGATCACGTTGTCGATCGAGAGCGTCGCGTTGCCCAGCGACTCCGGCCCCGCCGAGTCGGCCCGCAGCGTGATCACGAGCACCGCACCGGCGCGGCGCCGCACCGCATCACCGAGCGCGCGCATGCGGTCGCGCTGCGCGACCATGTTGTCCTGCGCGTTGGCGAGCACGCCGTCGAGCTGCAGCAACGCCGTCTCTTCCCTGCTCACCAGCAGCTGTTGCGTGCGCTTCTGCATCGTCTCCGCGAGCACGTTCTCGATTCGCGCCTCGAGTCGCACGCGTTGGCTGCGCAGCTCACTCAGCTTGTCCTGCGTGTCCTGCAGCTCCTTCACGAGTGCGCTGCGCTGCCCTTCGTACTGCTGCTGCTTGGCCGCGCTGTCGGCTTTCATCGAATCGGTCTGCTGCGCGTGCGCGACCGCCGGGAGCAGCACTCCGACCGTCATCACCAGCAAGTGGTAGCGTATTCGCTTTGCTCGCATCAGGATGGTCTCGGTCGTGGGCTAGTGCGGCGTCGTGCTGGGTGGCGCGTCCTGCTCCAGCCGGTGGAGTCGTTCCTCCAGACGCTGCATCGCCTCGCGCTCGGAGCGCAGCTCCTGCTCCGCCTGCGCGCGACGCTGCTCCAGCTCGAGAAGATTCTGCGCCTGGTACCGGTTGATCTCGAGCTCGAGCGACGAGATGCGCTGCTGTCGTGCGGCGATCTCGCCCGTGAGCAGCTGCCGCTGGCGCTCGAGCGCCGCCACGCGACGATCGAGCGAATGGCCGCGCAGGAGCGCCATCACGTTGTTCTGCCAGCCGAGCGTGAACGAGAACTTGCTGTAGCCGAATTCCTTGGCCGCAGCGGACACCGTGTCCGCGCGCGACGCGCCGAGCTCCGTCCAGTACGCCCCCGCGCGAAGCCCGTGCCACTCGTAGGCCGCGCCGACGTTGTAATCCCACGCGTTGTTCTCGGCCATGAACGAGAGCGTGCTGTGAGCGGACGGATAGAGATCCACCTTCACACCACCGAACGCGCCGCCCCAGGAATTGGAGGCGTATGCCGTTCCCAGCCCACCATCATTCTTGAAGAGTCCATTGCCGTAGCCGAACGTCAGGCTCACCGTCGTCTTTCCCCAGCCCGGATTGAGCTCGGACAGCGCGAACGACTTGGTCGCGACGCCGTAGACCGTGTTCCCCGTGCTGAATCCCTGGTGGAGCGAATCCGCCTCGTGCTGCTTCCCCGGATTCGCCACGGTTCCGGGAAAGAGGTTGTAGCCGACGGTGAAGCGATCGATGTGGTCGTACGGTCCAATGTTGCGCATGCCGACCGCAATGCTCGGGATCCAGCGCTGCGCTCCCGACTTGACGCGAAAGTTTTCCTCGTTCAGCAGGAGTCCCTGCGCGAAGAGTCCCCATTCCGGATTGTCGGAGTAGATCGACACGCCCGTCTCGAGTCGTCCGAAGAACGAGAAGGAGAGCGCGCCGTTCGTATTGAGCCCGTTCAGCACCGAGAAGCCGGGTGAGGCCTTGGCACCGTGAAAGGTCTTGCCGGAGAAGTTGACGCTGAAGTCACCGGTCACCGGCGACACCCAGGCGACGGGAATGTCGATCAGGCCGGCGCCCCAGTAGGTCGTCTGGGGATAGATCTCTTGAGCCTTCGCGATTCCCGGAAGCGCGACAGCTGCCGTGACGGCGAGCGTGAGCGCGGTGCGCACGAATCGGGGGACGGAGAAAATCATCGTTGGCCTGGTCTGGAATTAACGCGGCGGCGTGGTCGTGCTGGGCGCAGGCGGCGTCGTCGATGCCGGCGTCTCGCCCTGCAGCTGATTCAGTCGTTCCTCGGCGCGCTTGATTGCCTCCTGCTCTTCCTGGATCTGCGCATCGAGCTGCTCGCGACGCTTCGCGACCTCGGCGAGCTCGCCACCCTGTGCCTTCTGCAGCGCGACCTGGAGCTCCTCGATCTTGTGCTGCCGCTGGGCAATCTGGGCGCGAAGGCGGAGTTGCTCCTGCTCGAGCTCTCCGATACGCGCACGCAGAACGGTGCCGTGTGCGATGTCGTGGAGATTGCCGCTGTAGCCCAGCGAGAGGTTGAACTTCGCGTAGTTGTAGATGGTGTACAGCGGTCCCCTGCTCGGATTCTTGCCGCCTTCCTCGAGCTCGGTGCCGTACAGTCCCAGCGACAGACCGCGCCAGTTCCCGACGACTCCCGCATTCCAATCCCATCCATTGTTCTCGGCCAGCACGGTCACGTTGCTGTTCTCCGACGTGCGCAGGGCGTAGCGCGCGCCGAGGAAGAGTCCTTTCGCTATTGTGCCCTTGTCGTTGTAGACGCGGCCCAGCTCTCCATCGTCGTGGAAGATTCCGCTGCCGTAGCCGAGGCTGAAGCTGGCGGAATTTCTTCCGAACGTGGCTTCCCTGGTCGCGACGGCGTAGAGCGTCGGCACGGTGTGAAAATGCCGGGCATATCCCGGGGTCGTGTCCGTGATGCCTCCCGTTGGCGACACGTAGATGTCGTGGCCGACCAGGAATCGCTCTTCGTGCGTGTAGGGTCCGAGATTCCTGAAGCCAAGCGCGATCGACGGCCACGCTTTCGTCGGCTGCTGCTTGAGGATGAGCGCCTGCCCGAAAAAGCCGTAGTCGGGATTCTGGCTGTACACCGACAGGCCCACGGAGAAGCGCTGCTTCCAGTGCGTGTCGATGGAAAAATTGGAGTTGAGCTTGTCGGCGAAGTTGATCGTGCACGGCGTGGCACAGTACGACACGATCTTCCCGGAGGCCTGCACCCAGATGTCGCCCGAGTTGGGCGAGACCCACGCGACGGGATCGTCGATCAGCCCGGTGCCGAAATCGAGCGTGGCGGGATAGAGAATCGCGTTCGTGGAGGCGGCGAGCGAGGTGTCGCTGGAGACGTCCTGCGCTGCGAGCGCGGGGGCGCTCGCCTGCGCACCGAGCAGCGCGCTGGATACGAGTGCGATCTTCCAACGCGTCGTGCGCATAAACCTCCCAACCTGGAATTGGAGACGTGCAGCGTGCTCGCGCCGTATCACGTAACGCGACGAAAGTGACACTTTTGCGCGTGCATCCATAGACGCGCGTACCACTTAAGACGTTACAGCAGACGTCGCGGCCGGGAAGCGGGCTGGGCCTGCGACGTAATATTACACCAGTCCACGCGCAAACTGTATCATCCCAAGCGGTCGGCGCGAAAGAGGTGCACGAAGCAACTGACCGTCAAACCCCACAAAGACGCCTTGACGTCCCGATGAGCGCAGGCGTGATTAGGCATATACCGACGCATTGCAGTCCAGGAGGGACTCATGCTGAGACACTGTCTCGTGTTGATTGCCATCACCGTGGCGCTCGGCGGATGCTCCAGAGCGAGGCCGGGCGAAGAGGTGAATCTGGATGCTTCATCCACGCTGAACGTCGTCAATCATCACTGGAGCGATGTGGACGTGTACGTCGTGCGAGACGGTCAGAGGCAACGGGTGGGATCCGTGACGGCCGCAGGAGAGGAGAACTTCGAGCTCAGCCCTTCCCTCACGAAGGCCGGCGGAACATTGCAGTTGCAGGCCCATGCGGTAGGATCGTCGGGCGGGATCAGCAGCGAGACATTCAACGCGCGACCCGGCGGAATGCAGATTACGTGGACGCTGGAGAGCAACCTCTCGCGGGCTACGCTGGCGGTCTACTAGCCCCGAGGGGCGCGGCAGCTACGGATCACTTTGGCCCGCCGGGTCCGCCCCGGGTGCCGCCTCCGCCGTTGCCTCCAACCACGCCGGTGAGGCGCAGAGAGGCGAGCGCCGCGATCAACGCGCCGCCGAGCAGGAGCGACTTCGGCTTGTTGATCTTGCGCTGCTGAACGGTGGCCATCGCGGAACGGGGGATCGCGACCGTCTCTCCCTTCCAGTACTGGTCCTGCCCGGATCTCATCGCGACAGAGGTCACGCCCAAGGCGAGCTTCTCGTCCGACGCGCTGATGAGCTTGCCGTCCACGGTCTGGACACCGGGTCCCAAATAGCGCGCGAGACTGTCTGTGCCCGCATCAGTCAGGGTGACACGGATCTTCGTACCGGGCTGAACCGTGTTCACCTGGACAGGTACGGATTCGTAGCATCCGCATAGGGCACAGAAAATCGGAACCAGGTACCTGGGGCGCATGACTTCCTCGAGCGGAGGGATCCAGAATATACGGGGTTGGTGCGCAATACAGTCAAGTGAGTCGGCAAACAACAAACCCGGTGTGCGACGTCGCACACCGGGTTTGTTGCTCAAAAGCAGCCTTCCGAAATCAGTTCAGCTCAGGTGCACGCATTCGGATCATTCCAGTTGCGAGCCGGCTGCTGGCTCGGAAGCGGAATGTTCGGATTGGTCTGGCGCTCCTGAAGCGGATACAGAAGCCGACCGGGGATGACTCCACCCTGCGAGTTGTTGACCGGGGTGAGGTTCGGAATGCACGTGCGCTTGTAGTCGTTCCACGTTTCGATGTTCTGGAACAGGACGATGTACTTCTCCGTCATGATCGCGTTTAGGGTGGCCGATCCGATCGGAGCGAGCGTGAACGCGTTGTGCCACGGCGTCGCCGTACCCCAGGCCGCGCGCTCCGTGTTGAGCGACGTGAGCGCACCACCCGGATTCCCCGTTTGGAACTGCGCCTCCGCCTTGATCAGCAGATTCTCGTTGTACGTCACGAAAGGCTGCGGATAGGTCGGACTGTCACGAAATGCGCTGAAATCACCCGTGTTCTCATTTCCGATATCGAAGTAATCGGTGCGACGAGGATCCCCGAGGGACGTCATGAGCCCGGAAAGGAACGAAGGGCCTCCTACGAGATCGCCGCTTCGACCGGTTGGACCGTTCGGATCGACGAACTGCCACCACGGATTGCTCTCCAACGCCTGACTGCCCGAGAAGTTGGCAATGTAGTCGTTGTCGTTCGAGCTGATTCCGAGGTTCGCCTCGGTCAACGCGGACTGATACGCCGGCGTGCCGAGTTGCTCCGCCGTATGAAGGAAAAAGCGCGCCTTCAGCGTATGCGCCAACTCGGTCCACTTGGTCGGATCGCCGCCGTAGACCAGATCGAATTCCTCCGGCCCGATGCCTACCCCCGTTGCCAGATCTGCAATGCCTTCCGACAGCATATTCTGGACATCGGTGTACACCGTCTGCTGAGGATCCAGCACCGGCTGCGGGTAGACCGAGAACGAATCCGCCTGGGAGAACGGGATGTCGCCCCAGATGTCCGCATCGGTTCCGATCATCCATGCCTCGACGATCTTGCTGACACCGAGCATGAGGCTGTCGCCGAACTGCGAGGAAATGGAATCGATCTTGAGCAGGTCGAGACGGCCGCCGCCCTGATACGCACGGGCGAATTCCGCATCGAAGCTTCCTTCGACGACACCGTTGTACTGATACTCGTTCAGCATCTGGCGCGCTACGCCCACCGTCTGCTGCATCCACAAACTGGTCAACCGCGCCAGATCTCCGGATTGCTGCTGCCAGAGATTCGATTGCACCGACCCGAAGAACTGTTTGGGCGATGCGTTCAGCGGGTTGTTGGGATCGGTAGTCAGATCCCCACCCTTCAAAAAGTTGTTGCATCCGGCCGCAGCGACTGTCAGCACCGCTGCGCAGATGGCTCCCTTGAGTTGCTTTTTCACTGTGGGATTCTCCTTCGCTTAGCGGTTCAGACCGATCGACAACACGAACGACCGGGTCTGCGGATTGTTGAAGTAATCGATACCCTGCGTCTGGAATTGCGCACCGGTGAGGTTGGTCTCCGGATCGATCCCCTTGTACTTCGTCCACGTCTTCAGGTTGCGGCCAGCCAACCGGAGGTCGATGGAAGAGAGGCCGATGAGGTTCGAGACCCACTTCCCGTCGAACGTGTACGCAACGGAGATCTCACGCAGCTTCGTGTACGTGCCATCTTCCATGAACTGGGAGCTCACCGGACCGAAGCCCGAGCCGAGTCCCTGGAACCAGTCCTCATCGATCACGACCGGCGTGCCTGCACCGGGTCCAACCACTGGGCCGGAGAGGAATGGGTAGTCCTTGCCGAACGTGAACGACTGACCGCGAACGTCGGTGTCCTTGTGCGTGCCGAAGTTGTAGAGCGCGCCGCGGGTGCCGTTCCAGACCTGGCCGCCTTCCTTGTGGTCGATGAGCGCCGAGAACTGGAACTTGCGCACACGGAAGCCGGTCCGGATCGATCCCAGCCAGTGCGGATCGGGATCGGCGATCACGCGATCCGTCGGATCTTCAACCGGGAATCCATCAGGGCCGATATAGAGTGCGTTCTTCGGTGCGCCCTTACAGACATCGGCATCGATGCTGTCTGCGCCGACGAACAGGCCACGGTTGCAGCGTACGAAATCCTCTCCGCGAAGTCCGATGTCGCTACCAAGCGTTGCGGCGCCAACGGCACCGGCGAACGTACCGCCGGCCTGCGCGGCGTTCTCGACGAACGTTGCACCGTTCAGGAAGAGCACTTGGGTGTTGTTCCTCGACCAGTTCACGCCGACATCCCACGAGAAGTTCGGCCTCGTGATCGGACGGATGTTGAGGGACATCTCGTAGCCGGTGTTCCGGAGCTTGCCTCCGTTCTGGAGCTGATTGCTGTAGCCCGAGGTGAGCGGAATGGGCACCGGGAGGATGATGTCGACCGAGTTCGAGCGGTAGTACGTGAGCGCCAGGTCGACCTTCTGATCGAAGAATCCGAGGTCGGCTCCGCCTTCGAACTCCTTCTCGCGCTCCGGTTTGATGTTCGTGTTTCCGAGCGCGCCGGAGCCGGCTGACAATCCACCCAAAGCCGAGTTCGAGTACAGACCGCCGTTCCCCTGCTGTGTCGCGTTCAGCGCGTCGCCGAAGCCCGTACCGAAAAATCCTCCAGGAACGAGCACGGTGTTCGTGGAGTACACGCCCGGCTCCTTGCCGGTTTCACCGTACGACGCGCGGAGCTTGCCGTAGCTGAACAGCCCCTTCTGATCCGTCTTGCCGAGCGCGTTCGTGAAGCTCCAGGCAACGCTCGCCTTTGGATACCACGCGCGCGGATTGCTGTTGCCGAACGTCGAGAACCCGTCGTTGCGCAGCGCCGCGGTCAGATACAGCTGGTTGAACAGGTCCGCCGTCGCCTGTCCGAAATACGACTCCGAGTGTACCAGCGACTTGAACTCGGTCGGAATCCATGACGTGGTGTTCTGGAGATTGAACGGCGTTGCGGCAACGAGCGTCTGTCCGTTCACATCCGTCTCGCGGAACCGACGCGAGTTCAGATTCTGGCCGAGGGTGAACGTACCGGAGAACGACGGCGAGAACGTGTGGCTCAGCGTCGCCGTCAGGTTGTGGTCGACCTGCAGGTTGTTTCCGTCCGTCCTGAAGATCTGGCCCGCCGGGAAGGTCGAAGACGACTGCGCCAGCGCATCGAGCAGCTGGTTGTTGTAGTAGTCCGCGCCCAGCGTGTACTCGATCTTCAGCCAGTCCGTGGCATCGTAGTTCAGGTTGATGTTTCCGTACGCGCGATTGGTCTCGCCCGTGTTCGGATCCTGGAAAATGACGAAGAAGGGGTTGTCGTAGCCGCGGCCCAGCGTGTTGTCGAACAGTATGGGCTGCGGGTAGCGATACGACCGCTGCGTCTTTGTCACAGAGTCGAGGTACGGCTCGTTGTTGAAGGCCGGCGTCGTACGCATGGCACCGAGCATCAGACCGGACACGTTCGAGCCCTTCTGAATGAACTGTCCGCGCGCATCGACGTAGGAGAAGTTGCCACCCACGGTGAAGCGATCGAATAGATGGTGCGACGCCTTGAGGCGAACGGTCTGACGCTTGTAGGCGTCGTTCGGACCGACGATCACACCACGCTGATCCGTGTAGCCCGCCGAGAGATAGAACACCGTCTTCTCGTTTCCGCCGGACGCCGACAGCACGTTGTCCGACGTGTGCCCGGTGTCGAACAGCTCGTCGAAGTGATTGTACACTGGCGTGCCGGGCGCGATGGGGGCGCCCCACGAGGAGCTCGTGAGACGGCAGCCGGGGTGGGTGCACACGGCGTCAACACCGCCAAGTCCCTGTCCAAAGTCCGTCTGCAGCGGAATCTTCTTGTTGACCTTGTCCCACGAATAGTTCGTGGAAAGGTTGTAGTGCGTGCCGCCCGCATGGCCGCTCTTGGTGGTGATGAGCACCACGCCGTCGGCCGCGCGCGCGCCGTACACGGCTGCGGCAGCTGCGCCCTTGAGGATCGTGACGTCCTCGATGTCGTTCGGGTTGATGTCGGCCGCACGGTTCGGTGCGACGACGCCACCCAGCTGGCTTTCAGCCGACATGGTCGAGTTGTCGATCGGAACGCCGTCCACGACGAACAGCGGCTGCGCATCGCCCGACAGCGACTTGATGCCGCGGATGCGGATGTAGGACGACGAGCCCGGATCACCCGACTGTCCGGTGACGGCGACGCCGGGCGTCTTGCCGGCGAGCGCCTCGACGACGTTCGACTCGTGCGACTTGGTGATGAGCGTGGAATCCACAGTGGACACCGCGGTTCCGAGCTTCTCGACGGAGCTGGTCAAACCGAGACCGGTGACGACGACTTCACCTAGGCGGAGCGGATTGGACGCGAGCGCGAAATCCTGGGTGAGGTTGCCGCGCAGCACGACGGTTGCCGACTTGGCCTGATAACCGATCAGGCGCGCGGTGATCGTCGCGGTCTGGCCATGCGCGCGCGCCGCGGGGACGACGAGCGTATACCGCCCATCTTCCCGCGTGAGCGCTACAACATTGAGCCCTTCGACAGTGACACTG
>Ga0105238_10003487_pt1 | contig 15657 bp, 14 predicted proteins | sample KBSC34metaG_FD_81526 | JGI IMG/M metagenome (GOLD analysis project Ga0105238, IMG submission 81526) | Corn rhizosphere microbial communities from Kellogg Biological Station, Michigan, USA - KBS C3-4 metaG | ecosystem: Host-associated > Plants > Roots > Rhizosphere > Soil | place: Michigan, USA... | reverse complement strand
CCGGGCGCGAGCTGAATGTAACTTGCGCCATTGATCGTGCCAGACCCGGCCGGATAGACCTTGATGACTGCGCCGGTGTTATTGGCGACAGAACCGCGATAAGACGCTGCCGAAGTTGGCAGCTTCACACCCTGGTTACCGGTGGCCGTGGTGACTTCCCAGACTTGGAAGTGCGAGCTCGAAGTAAGCGCTGTCGCCGTGCCCTGTGTCGTGCCAGCTGCCGAAATGGCGGTCGTGCTGGTAAAGGTCACTTCACCGGAACCGCTGCCACAAGCCGCGCCCGCATCCGTCAGGGCACCGCCCGTAGACCACTGCGCACAGTTGCCGCTCGTGACTGTCCCTGACTGTTTCGTGAGACCTCCGGTGGAACCCATATTCACCGCCAAGGCAGTGCCCACGCTGGTCCCGAGGGACGCGATGCCAGAAATCGGCAGGCCTGAACCGTTGGTGAGAGTGATGGCAGAGGGAGTGCCGAGATTTGGCGTCGTGAGGGTCGGCGAAGTTGCGAGAACAACGCTGCCGCTGCCCGTTACCGCCGTGATTGAAGTGCCATTGATCTTGAAGCTGTTACCGGTGCCGGCAGTGTCGAACGTCTTGTTCGTCAGCGTGTCCGTCGTCGCCTTGCCGATCAAGGTATCGGTGGCGGCGGGAAGTGTGAGAGTGCCGCTCGCAGTAGTCGATGCGGCAAGGGTCGTTGTGCCGGAAGTGGACCCGGCAAAAAGCGCGCCGCCTGAACTTATATTCGGCGTGGTGAGAGACGGCGAACCAGCGAACACTGCAGCGCCAGTGCCGGTTTCATCGGAGATAGCTGTCGCCATCTGCGCAGAAGTGGCCGTCAGCGTGTTGCTGCCCAGGCTGATGCTTTTGTTCGTCAGGGTGTCGGTGGTGGCCTTGCCCACGAGAGTGTCTGTTACTGCGGGAAGCGTCAGAACGGACGTTCCAAGGGCGCCAGTGACGGGCTGCAATGTGATCGTTCCAGAGGTTGCATTGGCAAATGCCAACTTTCCGACCGTTGTGCCTGCGGTCCCGAGCGTGGCTACGCCAGAGCCGTAGGTGAACCCCGCATCACCGGCAAAGGAACCGGAGCTGTTATATTGAACCTGCGTCGTTGAACCACCGGGCGACCCGCCGCCCGAGGGCGTGGCCCACGTTCCATCGCCGCGCCAGAACGTCGAAGAGCTGGCGCCTGTGCCCGAGTTCAGATTGGTCACCGGCAGGTTTCCAGTGACGCCGGTCGCCAGGGAAACATTGGTGATGGTGTTTGAGCTGCCGTTGATTGTCTTGTTCGTAAGGGTCTGCGTCAGGCCGATACCCGCTATGTCATCCGTGCCAGAGAATGATGGAATGAACAGCGTCCCATTGCCGCCCGAGGCTTTGCTCGAAAGCGTTCCGCCGCCCGAACTTGAACCAGCAAGAAGCAGGGCACCTGACGTCGTTCCAGAGACGCCAATTGTTAGCGTCGGGCTCGTCCAGGTCAGATTAGCAGAACCAGCAAATGCACCCGAGCTGTTGAACTGAAGCTGCGTGGTAGAGCCGCCCGGCGAACCGGTGCCGCCGCAAGTCACGCCAGCATCCTGAATGCCGGTGGAGGACCATTTCACGCAGTTGCCGTTCGTCATGGTGCCGTTGATGAGAGGCACGCCGCTGGCTGCATTGGTGGCAAGGCCGCCGAAGGCGCCCGCATTGTTGTACTGGATATTTCCCGACGAGCCGCCCGGCGAGCCACCGCCGCCGCCCGGCGGAACTGCCCAAGTACAGTCGGCCTTCAGGAACTTGCCAGCGGCCGCATCGCCAGAACCCTGCGCGGGAACGAGGCCTTTCACACCACCGGAGCCGGAATCACCGGGGCAGGCGATCAAGTCAGCGGTCACCTGTGTGGGCGTGCGCACCGACCAGGCAGAGGCCTTCGCCTGCAGGAAGCTGTCGGTGGTGGCCGTGAGGCCGGCGATCGTCGTCAGGTCGCTATCAAGGCCCTGCGCGTCGGTGATCCCATAGCCGGAAAGGGTCGTCGGCTTCGAACTGATATTCGAGAAAACCGGAGCGACGGTGGAATTGATGATGGTGTTGATATCCGACGCCGCGAGCTCTTCCACCACGCCAGCACCGGCCGTCTTGCGACCGAGCACGCGGGCAGTCGCCGAGACGTTCTGGATTTTGGCATAGCTGACTGCAGAGTTTGCAATGGTGAGAACGCCGGTCGAGGCGACGATTGTGGCATCGCCGCCCATCGTGTAGCCGCCGAAAGCGCCTGCATTGTTGTACTGCGTCTGGCCAGAGGAACCGCCGGGCGTGCCGCCGCCACCGGTACCGCATGCAGCGCCAGCATCGACGAGTGCGCCACCGGTAGACCATTGGGCGCAATTGCCGCTGGTTACAGAACCAGACTGCTTAAGCAGGCCGCCGGTCGTGCCCATGTTGATAGCCGCCGCACCGGCAACGCCAGTGCCGAGGCCGGTAATGCCGGTGCTGATGGGAAGGCCTATGCCGTTCGCCAGATTGATTGCTGACGGCGTGCCCAGGTTCGGCGTCGTCATCACGCACGAAATCGTGAAGCACACAACGCCGCTGCCGCTTTCGTCGGTAAGAGCGGTCGCCAGATTGGCGCTCGATGCCGTGCCGAGGAAGGCCGGAATACCAGATGCAAGACTGGTTAGCCCGGTGCCGCCATTGGCGGCGGCAAGCGTGCCTGCGAGCGTGATGGTGCCGCTCGAAGTGATAGGCCCGCCGGAAGTCGTGAGGCCAGTTGTGCCGCCCGAAAGGCCCACGCTCGTCACGGTACCAGAGCCCGCCCCGGATGCAGGGAAACTCCACTTGCTGACGCCATCGCTTACCAGCGTCAGATGACCAAAGGCCACGTTGATGACGGCGGAAGTCCCGCCATTGATTGTGTCGGAACCGGCGCGGGCAATCGTCAAAGTGTTGGTGCCGGTTACACCGCCAAAGATATCGGCGACGCGGACACTCTGCCCGGCATTGATCGAACTCGCGGCCGGCAAGGTCCAAGTGCGCGGGGCGGTGAATGTGGCATTCGTCGCAACCGTCCGGTCGGTGGACAGGATGGTGTAATTTGAGTTTCCGTGCGGCGTGGAGCACTCGATATTGAGACCGGAGCAACCGCGCGCCGCCTGGGCGGTGGTGTTGCCGGTGCCGCCATTGAGCACCGAAACCGGCGTGGTCGGAACCGTGCCGCTGCCGAGGATCGAGATGACGCGGAATTTGTCGGCCGCGCCGTCATAGGTGATCTGGTAGCGGGTCGTCGAAAGCAGGTCACCGGCCCCGAGCGCAGATCCAGAGGCATTGACAAGAGGCTTCGCAGCGAGCGCGCCGATCTTCAGCGTGACCGGCCCGGTGTTGTTCGCGGCGGGCTGCAGATAGAAGCTCATCGGGTCCGCAAGAACCGGAGCTGCCGGCGTGACCGTGGCCAGGATGGTGTTGGTACCAGAAACCGACGTCAGGGTTTGAATGCCCAGGTCGTAGGTGTGGTTGATTTCCTGCGTCGCGCTGTCGATGATTTCTTGCGCAGAGCAGGCTGACGAAGGTCCACCGGCCGCATCTGCGGTGGAACAAACCGCACGGTCCAGAGTGGAAGCTGCCTCGGTCGGCGCCCCGCCGCTGAACATGATGAAGGCGAGGAAAAGGCCAGCGAGGAAACGTGCGTGCAGCTTCATTTCAGATATCCCGTTTTATTACGACGAGAATAAAGAATTCCCTTCGTCGGCAAGTTCTATCTGAAAGGTGTCAATCCCGCTAGGCACCCAGCTCATGACCAATTTCCGCGTGCCTATATTGGTCAAATTGCCCGTGATGACCATCCCGCCGATGCGAATCAACGGATTTTGCGGGTCGTCAGCGACCGGCGTCGTGAACATGACAACATTGCTGTCCGTCGCATTCGAGAGCTGGTGTTCGTTGTCCGGGTCGAACTCAAAGCAGAGGCCCATCGGCTGGCTGACATTCAGCACATCGGTAACGGTCGTGACGTCCTCCACGTTTGAGAACTCGGTCTGGCGCGACAGGGCAATGACATTATTGAGTTCAAGGCCCACCACATTTCCGCCATCGCGGAGAACGGTCCTGATGCGGGCATAGGACTGGTTATGGTCGAGCACATCGTCCGACAGCTTGACGATGGAGCCGCGCTTGATCTTGTAGCCGATATAGGAAACCTCGCGCGTGTTGCGCTCCTGCCTGACATGCAGGGCCTTCAAATCATAGGCAGCGCGCGCGGCCACCTTTGTGGCGTTCGTTGTCCCGGCATAAGTGATGGCCTGATAGTTCTTCGCGGTGTACTGGTCGAAGCCATCGCGATAGACCGTCACGCTGTCCTGGGCATAGAATTTTTCTTCATTGGCGAAGTTGGCAATGATGGCGTCCGGAATTTTGGCGATCGCAATCGTGGTGCCAAGGTCGCGGCTGTTCATCGGCGAAATAGCCAGCACAGAAACCTCATCCGAAGTGTCATAGTCGCGGACGACGCCATAGAGGGCAGCGTTGCGCGGCGAAGCATATCCTGCAGAAGCGATCAGCTGCTTGACCGGCTCAAGCGTCGTTCCCTGCACAACGGCATTGCACTCGTAGCCGCTGGCCTCGCAGGCTTCATACCAGGCAATCAGCTCGTCCTCGTCGATCAACTCGCCCGGCATCGGGTTGGGATTTGCCGCGCCGAGCAAGAGCTGCCTATATAGCGCGGCGGGGTTCTTGGTGGGGTATTCCAGCTCAGTCCAGACGGAGCCATCCCAGATCGGCGCATAGCGCGTGAATTCTGCATAGATCGAATCGACGACAATATCGGCGACGGTAAAGGCGATCATCGCAACGCCTTGGGGATTAAAGGGCGCGACAGCCTGATGCGTCTGGATCAACTCGATCTGCAGGTCAGCGTGATAATAAAATCCATAGGCGACGACGAGAATGCCGGTCGATTTTGTTTGATAGTCAAAAAACCCGTTAACAGGGTTCAGGCTGATGTTGTAATTCAGCGGGTTTAAATCGTCGGACGGGAATGCCATGCCGCGCATGACACGGACCTCGTATTCGCCCGGCGTCCATTGAGCAGGGTCGAGGTAGACGGTGCAACCATCCTGATCGAGCGCAAAGTTCTGGACCCTGTTCGAGTTGGTGAGGCCGGAGTGGTACATATTCTGACCAGCCGGAGTGCTGCCGATTTCCACATCAGCCGAGCTGCATGAGGCAGGAACCGAGAACAGCTGCACAAGCGCAACTGCAGTGTAACTGGTGTCTGCATTGGTCTGGTCGATCACCCATTGATACGAAGTGTAGGAGGCCGGATGCTGCACATTGCACAGATTGTAAAGCGTGGCAGGAGACGAGACGTCGATCGGATCGTCGTCAAGATTGATCCATGTCACGCCGTTGTCGTTCGAACCTTGGAAGCGCCAGCGCGTCGGGGCGGAGTCGTCGGGCGAAGTGCTGGTAGCAATGCCAATGATATAATAGCTCATGATCGTTTTTGCGGACGTAAAGTCCACTCGAAGGGTGTGCGGCCCGCCGGTCGAAGCACTGCGCCAAATGGTCCCCCCATTGGTGGCCCCGTCGAACGCCTTCCATGGTGAATTTGTCCCGTTGGTGGAGCTGGCACTTACGGTCATGCCGCTGGTCGTGGCGCCGGTAGCGTTGAAATTGTTGATCCAGCCGGGGCTGGTACCTGCGAGAATGGACAGAGTGCTGGCTCCTATAAAATAAGGATCAGCGTCATACTCGTAAGTGTCTCCTTGCCCGGCGATGTTCGTCGCATCCCAGATATTCCAGCGGGAATTGCGTCCGAGCAGGCGGCCGCCGGGCAACTCGGCAGTGAACTTGATGCGGACCTCCGCACGGAACTCCTGTCCATGGAATGGATCCTGAAAGTGAAGCTCAGGCAGATTTCGCCATGTCGACGAGCCGACAGGCCTGATCTGGATCCGCACCGGGACCGTGACGTCGTCGGTGGGAGCGTTTGATTTTACGAAGCCGCTGGGAGCAAAAAAGCGCAGGGTAAAATCGTCTGCGTCGCCAGCGGTTTTCATCGAATGCCACTGCGGAACGTCGTCAGTGTCGAGAGGCTGGTGAAGTAGAGGATGGGGCGTGTTTTCAGAATAAGCCGTGGTGAACTCGGAGAGCGTCAAGTTCAGCTTCTGGTCAAGAACTGTATCCGTGCCGATGGTGCGAGGAAGATCGCCAGCGGAACCCTCTCGGGTTTCAATCGTGAGGCCAGCGACTTGATCGGATGGAACATCGTTGATGCGAATATTCTCGATCAGATAGCGCCCCTGCAGGCCTACGATGCCCGTCGCGGTGAGAGTGCCGCCGCGGTAATTGCTATAGGCAGGCATGAGAATGGGCGGCGAAAAACCGATCTTGCCAAGGCCGACAGGAAGCGTGTCATTCAAGACTGGGGCGTTGTTGCTGATGCCGGCCACAATCGTTTGCCGTGCTGTCCCCCCCTGGTCGTTTGCCAGAGCTGGCGGCGCGGACAGGGCAGTCGCCAAAAGCTGCCCAGCGATGCCCACGCCGGCAGCTGCCAGCGAGGCGCCGAAAGTGCCAGCCGCAATCCCGAGGAAGGGCAGGCCGAAAGTCCCGATCGCAGCGACAGCGGCGATGGTGGCGACGGTGGCGAGAATTCTGCCGACGTCGGGGCCCTGCGGAACAATGGTGATTTTGAGAACGCCGCGCTTGCGATGCTTAATGCGGACCTTATTCCATTTCGAGCGGTCGATTTCATGCCCACCGATCTCGACGACGGCAAAAGCCTTGCGCGCCTCGGGGAACTCAATGTCGGGATGACAGAGCAGCTCGTCGATCGTGAAATTGCGGGTCGGCTTCATGGTAGCGACGGCCGGTGTGAACGGTGTCAGGTGCAGGTCAACGCGCATGCCAGGGGCCCTTCAGAATTCGAGTGACGCGGAGAGACTTCATCGGGTCGACGAGCGCGCTGCCTCCCTGATGGACATGCAAAACCTGTCCCTTGGAAACGACGACGCCGATATGTCCCTCGACCTCTCTCCACCGCCCTTTAATCAGAACATCGGTGTTCATGTAAACGGCATCCAAAAGCTGCTCCTGCCCGATCGGGATTTCCTCGAACTTCACCGCCTCGCGGGCCATGACCTGCAGGCCGACGTTTTCGCCATCGAAGGATTGAAGCCAGACGCCGGCAAGCTCTCCCCAAATGCGGCGGAGCAGGTGCCAGCATGGGCGCGGACCTTCCGCCGGGGAACCGACGTAGATCTCGCAAGGGTTCGGCATCAGGTGGGATTCCGGAATATCGCCGGAAAGTTCGTAGGGTTCACCACAATGGTTCCGCATGGGTCCGACGAATAATCGCGGCCCCACATCTGTCCTGTGATCTGGAACGGGTTCAATCCGACCTCGCGCAATTCAAGACGCGACGCGGAGAGAATGGGTTCGTCGGGATGCGACAGGGCGACGACTTCGAGGCGGACCTGCGGCGGGTTGATGCACTGCTTCAGCTTCTGGCCGATCGTCGGGTCAATATTCGGCATCGAAAACTGGCTCTTCGGTATTTGATCGTTGTCGGTGGGCAGGTCGACAGCAAACCATGTGCGCGTGAAAGTGGTGCCGCGTGACTGCACGTTCTCGGTGTTGCGCGCGAGCTGCACCGGAGCGCCCCAATCGTCATGGGTGATAGTCGCCAGCAAGATAGCCGGGTCATCCATGCGCTCTGCGAGCAAGTAGGCGTCAGCCCAGGCGGGAAGTGGTGCCATTTTTCAAAGCCACATTTTGAGATTGAAAGTCACGCGGACCAGTGAGCCGTTCGGAACCATCGCGCGGTCGCTGGGCGGGTTGATCCACGAATAAGTGCATGACAGGTTCGGCCGATAGACGTTGCGCGCGGTGAAGGCGAAAACCCGCTTCTTGCTGGTGTTCAGGAACCAGTCTTCGAAGTCCTCAAACTGCTTGCGCGTGTAGCGGCAATCAAAGCTGATCGACTTGTAGCTCGACGAGACGCGCGAGCGGACAAGGTCTTCGCCGACGTCGGGCTGGAACACCGTGTCGTTGTCATCGATCTGGCCGGAAAGCGTTCCGTCTATCGGATAGAACGGAAGGTGAATGGGGAATTGAACTGGATCGCTCATCCGTGCCTCGTTTTGACTGGCCGGGCGCCAAATCGGCCCCCGAGCGCTTTGTCGGCCTCACCGCTATTGATCGTGCGTCGGACCTCGTCGCGGACGAGGAAACGCACCTGACCGTTGCTGTCTTGCTGTTTCTCGATCGGCGGCGCGTTCGTGCGCTGGTCGATGATTTGCACCACGTTGCCGCCGCTCGACTGACCAGCACGCAGGATTTTCTCGCCCTTCTGCAGGATGGCCGGCACCTCGTTTCCGGCGATGCCGCCCGCGTGGTACCGAGGCGCACCATTGAAAAGCGACAGGGGAACGCGGCGGCTCATGGATCCAGAACCGGCGGTGCCGCCAAGGTGATAGATCGAGGCCGGGGTCGAGGGATTGAAGCTGGAAAGCAGCGAGCCGAACAAGCCGCCCAGGCCACCGCCGGCAGCTTGCGTGCCGAACAAGCCAGCGAGCGGACCCTGCCCGAGCAAGGCAGACTGCAGAGCGGCCTTGGTGAGCAGCGCGAGAGTGTCCCCGAGTACATTGTTAAGGCTCTTGGCACCCGTAATCAGGTCGCCAAAGTCGTCGGCTCCGGTGCTGGCTAGATAGGACAGGCCCTCATAGAAGGCCTTCTGTTTTTCCTGCAGCAAGGCTTCGGCCTGCGCCGCGGTTTCCATCTTCTGCTTTTCGAGCTCGATGGCCTGCACCTTGGCGATGATGGTCTGGCGCTGCTTTGCATCAAGGCCGGTGCCCGCCTTCTTGATTTCGTTGTATTCGGCCTGTTGCTCCTTCGAGCGGCCGAGATTGTCATATTCGAGCGACAGGGCATCGATCACGCCCTGAATGGCCTTCTGCTGTTGCTTGTAGAGTTCGGCGGCGCGCTTGGCAGCGGCCTCGGCTTCCGGGTCTGGAAGGACGGTCGGCTTCGCGTAAATGTCCGTGAGGTTACCGCGAACAGCGCCAGAGAGAGCCGCCTGCGCTGGGGTCGTCGGCGTACCATTCGGGCCCAATTGTGGATTGGCAGCTACATAAGCCGGATTGAGTGAACCAGGCAGGCCCTTGCCGCCGGGCAGATATTTTTGTGTCGAGGGAGCCGCCTGCCCGATCTGGCTGAAGCCATCGATCACACTCAGGACAAAGGACTCGGTGTGGGCCTTCATGGACTGCATCAGCGCAGCCCAGCGGTCGTCCAGCTTTTGCGCCTTCTCGATCAGCTCGTGATCGATGACAGCGCCCGCGTCCTTAGCATCCTGCTGGAAGCCCTTCAGGCCAGAAGAACCATTTTTCAGGAAGTCGAGAAAACCGTCGCTGCCCTTGCCGAACCCGATCATCACGAGCGCCAGGGCTTCTTGTTCGTTCTTCGCGTTCTTCACCAGATCGGCGAAATCATTGAGCAGGTCGTTAAATGGGCGCTGCTTGCCGGATGCATCGTTGATCGCGATGTTGTTGAGCTTCAGAACCTTATACAGATCGCCCTGATGGTTCGCAGCGAGGCCTATGTTTTTCGAGAACTTGAGAAGGCCGCCGGATAGCTCCTCAAAAGAAACGTCGGCCTGCACCGCCCCATAGGTGAGGCCCTGCAGCAAGTCGGTGTTCTCGCCAAGCTTATCGCCGAGCTTGCCGATGTTGGCCGCTTCCTTCACCGCCGAGCGCGCGATTTCCTCGATCGCAGCAACAGCGATCAGACCGATGCCGGTGAACTTGGATGAAATATCGTTGCCGATTTCGTCGAACTTTTTACCGATGTAGCCGGTCGAGCGTTCGGCGGCGCTCTCCATGCGCTTCAATTCACGAACGGTGGTGTTCTGCGCCTTGGCAAGCGCGTTCTCGTAGCCCTTTACGTCGGCGGAGAGCTGGACGACGAGCTGTTCGAGATCGGTCTTAGCCATTGATAAATTCCCAGAGCGCGTCGCCCTCTTCGGCCGTCAGGTCGTCGTCGGGCGGACTGTTCGCTTCGATGTAACCATTAACCGCCGCCTGAAATTGCCACAAGCTCATGCCATCGACCTCTTGCGGCGTGTAGCCGAGCACCGCGCCGGTGCCATAGATGACGGCGAACGCTAATCTGCCGTTTGGGAGCTCGGCGCTGGTTTCTTCACCTTTGCCGCTTTTTTTTTACCGGGCTGCTCGCCGTCCGGAGCGCCGACCAGCAAGACTTGGACGATGGCGCGGGCGGCCGGCACGTTCTCCAAAAGCGGTACCGGGTCGACGTAACGCTGGACGAGTGCCAGAGCAGCCGAGGCAGGCATGCCGCCACCGATCAAGCCCAGGCGGATGGTCTCGCGCACATCGTCAAGAAGCCACTGATCGGACAAGAGGCGGTGAGCAAGAAACTGCGGCCCGCACCCTGTCTTTTCCGCAGCTCCCTGATCTGCCCGATGTTGAGCTGGAACACATGGTGCCCGTCAGCCCAATCGAACTCCGCCCGCGTTACTCGGCTCATGCAAGGGCCGGCACGCGGGTCAAGCCGCCATCGGCCTGCAGGGAGATATTCACCTGCGCGCGACCGCCGCTCTGGGAGCTCACCTCGTAAGTGGCAAGATGGGCCTTGCCGGTGTAGGCGATCGTCCCGATCGGGGCAGGCCAGACCTCGGTTATCTTGATGCTGATAGAATCCGCGCTGGCATAAGCATCATCCCACGTGGCGACGGCTTCGCCAGCGAGAACACCCTGACCTGTGATCGACCAGTCGGTGCTGGTGATATCGCGCTCGACCTCGGTCGGTGCATCCGGGTCATCGCAATCCGGCACGTTTACCTCGGTGAGGTTTTTCGTGCGATTGAAGGCCTTCTGGGTGAGGCCGCAAGGTGCCGAGAATACCTCGGGCGAGCCGCCGTCGCCGAGCTCGATCTTCAGCATTCCGAACTTGAGTGTTTTAGGCTTTGCCATTTTCGTCTCCTTAAAAATCGATCAGGGCTGAGAAGGAAAGTACCCCATGAGAAGTCGACCCATCGGGATCCCGCGCGGTGTTGTTGAACCGTAGCAGAATGGTAAAATCCGAGCCATCCTGCGACGCGTCAAGGTTATGCAGGGCCGCGATGATCGCACCGGAAATTGTTTTGCACTGAACGAAGCCAGGCTCGCGCGACCAGATATCAATCTGCTGGAAGCATTCGAAGGTGGTGAAGCAGTCCGCGTCCTCGGGCGTTTCCTGCGCCGGGCCGAACGTGACGTAAGGGAATGTCGCCAGCGAAGCGTCGGGAATGTCGTCGAACACGCGCTCGTCGATGAGCTTCACAACTTCAGCATTTCCACTCAGGGCCGTCTTGATGGCGCGCTGGAATATGAGCGTGGCGGAATTCATGACTGCGTCGCCACCTTTCGCACGGCTTCCCGAATGACCTTCCCGAGCTCGCGGGCGACCTGCTTACGCAGAGCGCGCCAGGCGGGGAAGAAGAACGGCTCGGCCGGCGTCGCATAGTGGGCCTGTTTCGCCTTCGTCATTGCCGCGAAGCTTTTATAGCGGCGGTCCCTATGGGAAGCCTGGGCGGCATGGAACTTGGTGCCGAACTCAACGAAGCGGGCATAGTAGGCCTTGGCGTTCCCGGCAAAAATCGTGATCGTCCAGTCACCCGCCGACTTTTGCGCAATGTGGATGGAACCCTTCGGGGCCTTGCCGAACGTCCAGTCGATCGAGTCACGCAGATCTCCGCTGTCGACCGGCACGAGGCTTTTCGCAAGCTTGACAATCCTGTCTGCGCCTTCGCCGAGAGCAGGCGCGACGACGTCCCGCGTTTGTTCACGCAAGGCTTGCAGCTTCTTCAAGAGCCTCGGATAGTTTCTGAGATAAACCCGTTTAGCCACTGGCCTCTCCCGTCTCAGCCATGAAGCTGATCTGCGAGCGATCGGGCGCCGGGTTCGGGGCGCGGAGATTATAGATATCGCCCGAAACCTTGTGACGCGCGCGCCAGTCGGCCTTTATGAGTTTGGTTTCGCTGTCCATCCGAACGGTGATGACGCAGGGCTGAATGCCTGAAAGGCGGGCGGCGATAACCGTCTCCCCGCCGATCAGGTTTGTGACGGAAGCCCAGCGTTCGAACTGCTCGACCCAATCCGCTCGGTATGTGCCCGCACCGTCGCCGGGGTCCGCGAGTGTCATCCTTTTTTCAAAGATGACGCGCTCGCGGAGCTTCTCCGACTTCATTACGCAGTGCGACCCAGGACGATGATTTTATACTTGGTGATGCCGCCCGAGCTGTTGGCGATGTGCAGGATATCGCCCGTGCCGGCCGTGACAGCGCCGAGGGCCGTCGCGTCGATGCCGAACAGAGTGAACAAGCCGCCCGGCGGAACCTTGATGCCATCGCCGGTAGCGATCAGCCAAGTGATCCACGGATTCGAGCCGCCGCCAACAGTGAGAACGCCGAGCGCGGTCGCATCGGAGATAATTGCAATGCCTGCGATTTCAACATTGGTGATCGTGGCGCCTGCGATATCGGTGAGAACACCGGCAAGGTCGATATCTTCCGAGGCGGACGCATTGAGCGTGCGCTCCGAAGTCCAGATCAGGTCGGCCTGACCGGCGGAAACACCATTCGTGTAGGAAAGCTTCTTGCTGACCTCTGGCGCGAAGTCAGCGGCGCCGAGGCCGTTCGGAATAGACACATCGGCGGAGAACAAAAACTGAGCAACTGCGGAATTGAGAACTGCGGCGGTCATGGGCTGGGTTCCTTTTCGGGTTGAATTTCAACTGCCGCCCCTGCCTTTATCGCATCCTCGCCGCACAATCTACGCACCGTGAGCAACATTCCTTTTTTGAAGGCAATGTGGGACCGCCCTTTAAGCTCCGGCGGGTACCAGTCGAAATCGGCGGAGAACCGCACGCGCAATCAGAATATCCGGTACCGGGACGAGAGCATGAGCTGCTCAATCGCCATGCGGCGGTCGGCGGGATTGTCGCCGTCCAGCGTCATTTTTGCATGCAGCATAATGGCGCTTTTCATGAGCCGGATGCGCGGGTCGGCGTCGTCGGTGATGCCGACCGAGTAGGTGATTCGCACGGCTTCACTCTGGATCATGGTCGCGGGCCACGAGGAACCGTTCTGGCGCTCGATCGCGCCCTTCTGCAGCACCACAAAGCCGGAGCTAAGATCGGTCGGAACGGCGTCGGTGTCACGCAGATATTCGATGGACACATCGGTGGCCCCGCGCCCGCCGGGAAGCCACATCATGTCACAGAACTTGTCGAGTCGGACCTGCACGGTCTGCTCTGCGACGCAAATCCCTACCCAGCCAAGCGGGCCATCAAGCTCGCCCTGCGCCGCCAATAGAAGTTCATCGACGAGGGCGTCCCGGTCGTCGCCATCCAGCGCCAGGGCAATTCGGACCTCTGGATCCTGACTGGTGAGCAAAGGCTCGGGCTGCGTGACGACGGTGATTTGCATGGAAGGCCCTGAAGGAATAGGCGACGGCTCGCCGAGCGGCCGCCGCCTTGGAGTTAGTCGAGGAGAACGTAGAACGTGCCCTTCAAGGCGTTGCCGCCCTGCGCGACCGAGAACTTGATGCGGTCGTTCGCAAGTCCGACCTTGTCAGTCACCGCGGTACCGCCTGCCGCGTAGAGCAGCGCCGAGCCGTCAGCCACAGCATGCGTGGGCATACGCGGGGCCTTGGTGAAGGCGGTGAGGCCGATATTCGTCAGGGTGACAACCGGAGCGCCAGTGCGCTCGGTGGTGATCGTGACGTCCGCGCCTGTTGCCAGAGGGTTCGTGCCATCCGGCACATAATCGATCTGGGCAATTTTGCCCGATACGCGGCTCGAATAGACGACGGCGTTACCAGAGGCGTCGACCGTGATCGGAACTTTTACATATTTCGTCATTTTCAGTGCTCCTTAATTGGCCTCGCTGGCCGTTGCTTTGCCCTTGCGGGCGTTGTCGGCCTTGTTGGCTGGCGCCTCCTCGGCTTTGTTCAGCGGAGCGGGCTCCGCTTTCTCTTCGAGCGGGACCAGCGCGGGCTGCGGCTCGGCGGCGGGCTCATCTTCGACAACGGCCGGCATGACCTTGGCCTTGGCAGGTGAGCCGATGAAGGCGGCGATTTGTTCGGGCGTGCTGCGGGCAGCGTAGCCAAAGGGCGGATAGCGATCGGCGGGATAGCCTGCAGCCACATATTCCTCGATCGTGGGGCCATCCATGCGGAGCGCTTCATCGGAGGCGCCATCATCCACACCGATCGGCACGAGCACGTTCGGAATAAGGTGCTTGAAGTCGGCCTCGCTGCCCCGGCGGATATCGCCCTCCTTGTAGAGCTTGTCGCCAATGTGCTCACGCACCACTTTGAAATTCTGCATAGGGAATCCCTTTCTGAAAAAGGCCCCGGCCGAAGCCGGGGCCCAGGTTCTTACAAGCCGAGGGCGGTGTCGAAATCGCCGTAGATGAAGGCCTCGGGGCGATAGACTGCCAAGGCCAGGCGCTCTTCACCGAGGATGGTAACGAGGTTCTTGATGAAGTCGTCGTTGACGAAGCCAACCTCAACGCTCGCTTCCCAGCGATCGAACAGCTGGGCGCCGAGCTTGAACGCGCCAGTCAGGAACTTGCGCACCGTCATGGACTGCGTTTCGACCACCGGCAGGCCCCAAAGGGTCGGCGTCAGCTGGCCTTGCGGATTGCCGATCAGGTACCGGCCCTGACCGTCCTTCATGGTTTCAATCTGCGCCCAATCGCTCGGATGCATGACGTGGCCGGTCGCCGGATAGAGCGCCAGCGAAGCCTGCAGCATGGCGAAGCGCATGACGTCGATCATGTTGGTGTCGGTGATGGTGATCGGCGGCGCATAGGCGGTGGCCTGCGGGATGATGCCCAGCAAGTTCTGACCGGTGCCGTCGCCGTTCAAGAGCTGGCCGTCCTCCACATATTTCAGGCCATAGATGAGGCGCTGGTCGATCATCGAACGCAGAGCCGGAATGTCGTCCAGCACCTGCTTCGAGGCTTTCATCCAGTGGGCGATGACCTTCGCGCTGGTCGTAACCAGGTCGAGCTTGACGTCGGACTGCGGCTTCGATGCGCCTTCCGCGACCATGCCGGCGTTGTTGTTGAACCCGGTTTCCTTCACGTATTCGAGCGTGTTGCCGCCCATCTGGCCGGGCGAAATCAGGTCGCGAACCGTGAGCTTGCGCTGCGCGATCGGATAGATGCCCGGCAGAATGGTCGGGAAAATCGCGTCGCCAACAGCGCCGGCCGTGTTGCTGCTATCCGACGTCAAGGTGTTGGCCTTGATCGAAACCTGACCGCTGCGCGGCTTGCTTTCAATCCAGCTCTTCACCTTTTCGTCAGCGGCGAATTTTTCACCGATGGTCTTGGGCTTGTCCGGGTCGCCCTTAGACTGACGTTCAAGCTTCTGCTCGACCTCGCCGAGCTGGGTCGTGAGAACGCCGAGCTTGGTCAGGGCCTCGTCGGCCTTCTGCTTGATCGCTTCGCTCACGCCTTCGCCGGCCTTGGCCTTGCCGAGGGCTTCATCGGCGATCGCCTTCACCGCATCAAAGGCCGTGGTCTGGTCCTTCTTGATGCGTTCGGCGAGCTCGGCAATCGTCTTGGGTTCGGCATCGAACACAATCGCGTTGCGCGTGAAAGGCATCGCCAGCAATGCGAACATT
>Ga0105238_10003484_pt1 | contig 15666 bp, 8 predicted proteins | sample KBSC34metaG_FD_81526 | JGI IMG/M metagenome (GOLD analysis project Ga0105238, IMG submission 81526) | Corn rhizosphere microbial communities from Kellogg Biological Station, Michigan, USA - KBS C3-4 metaG | ecosystem: Host-associated > Plants > Roots > Rhizosphere > Soil | place: Michigan, USA... | reverse complement strand
ATCCTGGTGCTGGCGACCCTGGTTGCGCTTTACGGCCCCAAGCTGCTGTCCGTGATCGCCTTGCTGGAAAACCCGGATGCCACCCGCGCCCATGGCGGCGTCGGGGCGGTGTTGTGGAGCGCCCTGTGGGAATCGGTTTTCGCCACCCTGATGGCGCCGATCGTCATGCTGCAGCACAGCTGGTTTGTATTCAGTATACTGATCGGCATGGCGACGGGATGGAATGCCCAGACCCGCGCCGACCGGGCCCTGCCATTTGCGCTGGTGGCCAGCAAATTCGCGCCGCATACCCTGATCGGGATCGCGGTCACCTTTTTGCTGCTGCACTATGCCCCCGACGGCTTCAACTGGTTCGTGCCGCTTTTGGCGGGGCTATGGTCCGCCATTCCGCTGGTGGCACTCAGTAGCAGTCCCCTGCTGGGCAAGGTCGCGCGCGAAGAGCATCTGTTTCTGGTTCCCAGCGAGACATGGGGCTCCAAGGTGCTCAAGCGCGCGCATGCCCTGGCAAACCGCCACGACGCGGAGAAAGTCCTGGAGCCGTCTCCCGAACTGGTGCTGGAGGATGCGCAGGTGCGCGATCTCCATCTGAGCCTGCTTGCCGGATCGCCCGTCCCTCCCGCCGATCCCCTGCGGCTGTGGAGTTTGCGCGAGCATGCCCGCCGCCGCGAGACGGCTCAATTCAGCAGGGAAGACTGGGCGCTGTTGCTGTCGGATTCCGAGGGTTTGCGGGCGCTGGGCACGTCGCCCTGATCGCGCCCCTGCCGCCAACCCGAACAAGCGACTTGCAGCCCGGCGCGGTTTCCTCAATTGTCTGAGTAAAGCTTTGCCGCTGCCGATGCGCCTTGCGCCGGCACGAACGGCAGACGAGGGGGGAGGCATGATCCGAATTTCCAAGCGCGCGTTCCTGGGCGGTGGCGCCGGTCTTGCCGCCGCAGCCGGATTGCCTTTGACCGCGACGGCTCAGGCCATCGCAACCGGACCGTTCCGCGCCGACTGGGAATCGCTCAAGAGCCAGTATCAGGCCCCGGATTGGTTTCGCGACGCCAAGTTCGGGATCTGGGCCCATTGGTCGGCGCAATGCGTGCCGGAGTTCGGCGATTGGTATGCCCGCAAGATGTATCTGCAGGGCGATAAATTCTATCAGCACCATCTGGAGCATTACGGCCACCCCGCCGACACCGGCTTCATGGAGATGAACAACCGCTGGAAGGCGGAGAGCTGGCGCCCTGCCGAATTGCTTGATCTCTATGCCAAGGCCGGGGCGCGCTATTTCGTGTCGCTGGCCAATCATCACGACAATTTCGACAACTTCGCGTCCCGCTTTCACGACTGGAACAGCACACGGATCGGGCCCAAACGGGACATTGTCGGGACCTGGGCGAAGCTTGCGCGCGAGCGCGGATTGAAGTTCGGGGTTTCAAACCATAGCGCCCATGCCTGGCACTGGTTCCAGGTCGCTTATGGCTATGACCCGGAAGGCGCGCGGGCCGGCCAGCGCTATGATGCCTGGAAGCTCACCAAGTATGACGGCAAGGGTAAATGGTGGGAGGGCCTGGATCCGCAGGAGCTTTATGGCGGCGCGGTGATGCCGATGCCGGGCGGCATCAAGTCCGTCAAGGATGCGGACGCCTGGCACGAGGGCCATGACAGGGTTTGGGAGGAAGCGCCGCCGCTGGCAAATCCGGCTTTCGTGCGCCAATGGTATCTGCGCTGCAAGGATCTGATCGACAGCTATCGGCCCGATCTCGTTTATTTCGACAATTTCGATCTGCCGCTGGGGCAGGCGGGATTGGACATGACGGCGCACTTCTACAACAGTTCGATTGCCTGGCATGGCTCGCTGCAGGCTGTGGTCAATGCCAAGAGTTTGCCGCAAGACCGGCGTGCGGCGGTGGTCGAGGATGTGGAACGCGGTTTCCGCTCTGAGGTTGTGCCGCATCCCTGGCAGACCGATACCTGCCTGGGCGACTGGCATTATAATCGCGAGCGGTTCCTGCAAAAAACCTACATGCCTGCCGATGCGGTGGTGCACCGGCTTTGCGACGTGGTGGCCAAGAACGGGTGCTTGCTGCTGTCGGTACCAGTGCGCGGCGACGGCACCATCGACGAGGAAGAACGCAAGATCGTGGAAGGTGTCGGAAGCTGGACCCAGCGTTACGGTGAGGCGATCTTTGCCACCCGTCCATGGCGGCTGTCCGGTGAAGGTCCCACGCAAGTGGAGTCCGGCCAGTTCGGCGAAGGCAAGCTCAAGCCGTTCGAAGCTGCCGACATTCGTTTCACCACCAAAGGCGCCACCTTGTTCGCCATTACCCTGGGTCAGCCCTCGGGCGCGGTGCATATCAAGTCACTGGCCGGGCGGGGCAAGGTGCAGCGGGTCGAGATTGTGGGCTCGTCCGGGGCCTTGTCGTTCCAGCAGGATGGCGAAGGCCTGCACGTGACCGTGCCGTCCGGCGCCAGCCACAGCTATGGCATCGCGCTGCGGATCAACGGCAAAGGCCTGGTTTAAAATCGAAATAGTGGGGAATGGAAATGCTCAGGAAGATTGTCGGTAGCGTTATTTTTCTGGCCTTGGCCGCACCGGCCCAGGCCCAGACCGCGGTGGCCAATGTCACGATCGATACCGCCAAGCCGGGGGTGGAGATCGATCGCCATATCTATGGCCAGTTCGCCGAGCATCTGGGTCGCGGCATCTATGAAGGCATCTGGGTGGGAGAGGACAGCAAGATTCCCAACATCCGCGGTTATCGCAAGGATGTGGTGGATGCGCTGCGCAAGATCCATGTGCCGAACATTCGCTGGCCCGGCGGCTGTTTCGGAGATCTGTACGACTGGCGCGACGGCATTGGGCCGCGCGCCAAGCGTCCCAAGCGGGTCAATGTGCATTGGGGCGGCGTGACCGAAGACAACAGCTTCGGTACCCATGAGTTCATGAATTTCTCCGAACTGGTGGGGGCGGACGCCTATGTCTCGCTCAATGTCGGTTCGCTGACGCCCTACGACAATGCGCAGTGGCTGGAATATATGACCTCCGACAGCCAGTCCTCGCTGGCCAATGAGCGGCGCAAGAACGGCCGCGCCAAACCCTGGACGGTGCGCTTTGTCGGTATCGGCAACGAGACCTGGGGCTGCGGCGGCAATATGCGCCCCGATTATGCCGCCGACATCAACCGGCGCTATGCCACCTTTGCGAATACGCCGCGCGAGATGGGCTCACTCAAGATCGCCAGCGGCAGTCATGACGACAATTTCGAATTTGCCGAAACCATGATGCGCGATGGCGGCCGCTTCGACGGCCTCAGCGTGCATTATTACACCGTGCCGCGGGTGTTCCGCGACAAGGGGCCCGCCACCGGCTTTCCGGAAAGCGAATGGGCTTCGACGCTCAAGCATGCTCTGCATATCGACGAGATCGTGAGCAAGACCGCCGCGATCATGGACAAATATGATGCGGGCAAGAAGATCGGCCTTTATGTCGATGAATGGGGCACCTGGTACGACCAGGAGCCGGGCAGCCATCCCGGCTTTCTCTATCAGCAGAACACCATGCGCGATGCACAGGTGGCGGCGCTCAGCCTCAACATCTTCCAGCGCCACTCCGACCGGGTGAAGGGCGCCAATATTGCCCAGATGATCAATGTGCTGCAGGCCATGATCCTGACCGACAAGGAGAAGATGCTGCTCACCCCCACCTATCATGTCTTCGATATGTATCAGGCCTTTATGGGGGCGACGCCTTATCCGGCTACGGTCTCAAGCCCCGATTATGTCCAGGGCGACAATCGCATGCCGATGGCGGATGTGTTCGTGGCGCGTGGCAAGGACGGCAAGCTGGTGCTGTCTATCGTCAACACCGATCCCAATCATGCGGTGCAGGTGGTGACCAACCTTACCGGCAGCGCCCATGGCCGCATCCTGTCGGCCTTTGCCATGGATGCGCATAACACGTTCGACAAGCCCAACCTGGTGCATCCGGTGGCGTTCCAGAGTAGTACTCAAGACGGAAAGATGTCTTTTGATATGCCTGCCAAGGGCGTCGCTGTGGTGACGGTGGATTGAATTAGTATCGGCTCTTCCCCCGCGGCGCGCAGAGCCCCGCGGGGGAAGCTGGTTGCGCCTACTTCGCGCTAAACTTGTAGACGATCGTGTTCACATAGCTCTGGCCGGGATTCAGCCGCGAGGTGGGGAAGTCCGCGTGATTGGGCGAATCCGGAAACACGCCCGGCTCCAGACATATGGAATCGCCCTGGCGATAAGAGCGATTGGATTTGCCGAAGAAGGTCCCGTCCAAGAAATTACCGGTATAGAACTGGATGCCGGGGGCGGTGACGCTCATTTCCATTGTCCGGCCCGACACCGGGTCCTGCACCACAGCGGCAGGCCGCAAAGTGCCTGCCGCGCCGTCCACGATGAAGTTGTGGTCATAGCCGCGGCCAAAGCGGATCTGCTGATCCTTGGCGTCGCGAATGCGATCACCCACCCGGTGGGGGCTGCGGAAATCGAAGGGCGAACCCGCCACCGCCTTGCGTTCCCCGGTCGGGATCAGGGTGGCGTCCACCGGAGTGAAGCGTTCGGCGTGCAAGGTCACCATATTGCCCATCACATCGCGGGCATCATTGCCCGACAGGTTGAAATAGGAATGGTTGGTGAGATTGAGCACCGTGGGCTTTGAGGTGGTGGCGCGATATTCCAGCTTCAGCTCGTTCTGCTCGTTCAGCGAATAGGTGGCGGTGACTTTCATCTCGCCGGAAAAGCCTTCCTCGCCATCGGCACTGACATAGCTCAGCACGACCTTGGCTTCCGGACCATTGGACACCGAGTCGATCTTCCACATCCGCTTGTCGAACCCCTTTGTCCCGCCATGCAGCGAATTGGGTCCGTCATTGGTCGCAAGGCTGTAGGTCTTGCCGTCCAGGGCGAATTTGCCCTTGGCGATCCGATTGGCGTAGCGCCCCACAGAGGCGCCGAAGAAATTCGGCCGGGTGAGATATTCCTGGGCGGTGTCATAGCCCAGCACCACATCGTCTTTGTGCCCGGCTTTGTCGGGCACGATCAGCGACTGCAAGGTAGCGCCCAGGGTCATGATCCTGGCGCTCATGCCCGCGCCATTGGTCAGGGTCACAGCCTCGACCTTGGTGCCATCCGACAGGGCACCGAATGCGCCGCGGATGGCGGTGGCGGCAAGGCCGCTGGTGGCGAACATGGTGGTGCACAAGGCAGTGCAGGCCATGCCGAGAATTGCGCTTTTCATAATCCCTCCCAAACTTTCGCTGCCCAATATTCAGACAAATGAAACACCGCACAAGCCCGCGCGTCTGTTATACAATGATGCATTGCAACAGGGGGCGCTCCATGTTCCGGCGGCTGTTTCTGGCTCACCCGCAACAGGCGGGAGAAAGCTATTTCCAGCATCAGCGGACTGCATTGTCTTTCGCTCTGCCGCTGTTGGGCGCCGGATTGGCGGCAGCCGCGCACGCCCTTGTGCCGGGCATCTTTGAACGGACGGCCGGCGATATGATCCGCAAACTGTACGCACGCCTTCAGGACCGGTGAGGCGCCGGCGGACAAGCGGGCGGGGTTGGTTAACCGGCTTGCCCGGACCCAATGACGCAAATTTGCAAAAAAATGGCCTAATCTGACAAATCGCCAGTCCCTGTGTGCACGCCCCGGTGCGCTTTCATCCGTTTCTCGGCAAGGGAAATGCTGGTATTTTAAGCGGTGAAGCGGGCGATCGCGGGCGGACCCGTGACGTCGCTGTTTGACGTGACAGGGCGGGACTATCGTGCAATTCAGTGTTTCGTTCGATACGGCGAACTCGCCGGATCTTATCAGCCTGAGCGCTTCCGAGCAGCAGGCTGTGCTCGATACCATGACTGCGGCGGCCAACATCTGGTCTTGGTACCTCACGGCCGCGAACGTAACCCTGTCTCTTTCGATCATCGTCGATAACACCAAATTCAGCAGCCCCGTCCTGGCGCAAGGCGGACCGGCCGCATTTTATTCCACAGGCGGAAGTTTCGGTGGCCAGCAGGTTTATGATGCGGGCACCGCAATCGAATTGCGCACAGGAGTGGATCGCAACGGTTCGGCACCCGATCTGAAGGTCGAGCTGACGGTCGATTCCATCCGTTCCATGTTCTTCAAGACCGACAATTACGGGTCGGTGCCTTTCAATGGTCTCGATGCCCTGTCGGCCTTCCTGCACGAAATCGGCCATGGCCTGGGCATGGTCTATTTCGAAGATGATCCAAACCCTTCTGGCGTGGCGGTCTATGACACGCTGGTGCAGAACGGCTTTTTCATCGGTGCGAACGCACGCGCGGTCTATGGCGGCAACGTTCCGCTGGAATCGGGCAGCCTGGCCCATGTCAGTGAATCGATCCTCGGCACGGATTTGATGTCGCCGGCGATCAACCGCAGCGTCAATGCCCATATCACCGCACTTGATCTTGCCATTCTGCGCGATATCGGCGTCACGCTCCGCCTGCCCACCAGCGGGGACGACGTTCTGCATGCCGTTACCGGGCAGTCGGATCTTTATATGGGGGCCGGCAACGATACCGGTTATGCGCTGCCCGCAGGATCGCGGCTGCATGGCGAGGACGGCAACGACACGCTTATCGGCAGCAGCGGGATCGACTATCTCGACGGCGGCAACGGGGACGATTATCTCGAAGGCGGCGGCGGCGGCGACACACTGGACGGCGGCGCCGGTTTCGATATCGCGCACTATTCGGGCCCGGCTTCCAGCTATCAGATCACGCGGCTCAGCAACACCAATTATCGTGTGCTGGACCTGCGTAGCGGATCACCCGACGGAAACGACAATCTGCTGAATATCGAGGAATTGCTGTTCGGGGACGGCAGCAGCACGCTGCTCGACAATCCGCCAGTTGTGACCACCCATGATGTGTCGCTGCAGATAAACCAGACTGTTTCGCTCTCCAGCCTGTTTTCGGTCAGCGATCCGGATGGCGACACCATCACCACTTACCAGCTCTGGGATTCCGGCCGCGACCCCAATAGCGGCCACTTTGTCATCAATGGCGTCGTCCAGGCCGCCGGTACCATCATCACCTTGAGCGCGGGGAATCTGTCCCAGGCCAGTTTCGTCACCGGAACGGTAGCCGATAATCTCCAGATCCGCGCCTATGACGGGTCGATCTGGAGCGCTGCCGACAATGCGGCCTGGGCGCCTTTTACCGTTACGCCGGTTGTTCCTCCGCCAGTTGTGACCACCTCTAATGTGGATTTTGCCTTCAACCAGACGGTGGCGCTTTCCAGCCTGTTTACGGTCACCGATCCCAACGGCCTGCACATAACGCGATATCAGCTCTGGGATTCCAACCGCGATCCCAACAGCGGTCACTTTGTGGTCAATGGCGCGCCACAGGCTGCCGGGGTGGTGATCGACATAACCGCTGCGCAAGTGCCCCAGACGACCTTTGTGGTGGGTTCCTCGGCAAGCGACAATCTCCAGATCCGCGCCTTTAACGGCGCTGCTTGGAGCGCCGCCGACGATGCCTATTGGGCGCCCTTCACGGTGACACCAGGCTATCCCAAGCCGGTAGTGACCACGTCCAATGTTACGCTCACAAGAACCCAGACGGTTGCGCTCTCCGGCCTGTTCTCGGTGAGCGACCCCAATGGCCGGTCCATCACCCGATATCAGCTCTGGGATTCCAGCACCGATCCCAGCAGCGGTCACTTCGTGGTCAATAATGTGGCGCAGCCGGCTGCGACGGTGATCGACATTACCGCGGCGCAGCTGGCACAGACGTCCTTTGTGGTGGGTACCTCGGCGGGCGACAATCTCCAGATCCGCGCCTATGACGGGCTTGCCTGGAGCGCCGGCGACAATGCTGCTTGGTCGCCATTTACGGTCACGGCCGCCCCGCCGCTTCCCCCGGTCGTTACCGCCTCGAATGTCACCCTGCCGGTCAAGACAACCGTGCCTCTCTCCAGCCTGTTTTCGGTAAGCGATCCGAGCGGGCTGCAGATCACAGACTACGAGTTCCTAGAGTGGAGCAACGATACTTCGAATTATACCGTCATTAACGGAGGCGATTCGAGCAGCGGTCACATACTTCTCAACGGAGCGGTTCAGGCTCCCTTCCAGACAATCCATATCTCCGCCAGTCAGCTCTCCCAACTGTCTTTCGTTACCGGGACGGCCTTAGGCGATTATATTTTTGTGCGCGCCCTTGATGGACAGTCCTGGAGCAGTCCGGACATTATGAACGCGACTTCCTTTAAAGTTTTCCTTTCTGGTTCGCTCAATCATCGTCCGGAACTCGATTTGGGTATGCGCGCGCCTAGCGGCACCTTCCTAAACCCACTCGGCACCTATGTTGCCCAGCGCAATCAGACCCTGGCCACCACGGATTTTTCTTTCACCTACGATGCAGATGGCGATCCGATTACCGCTTACCAGGTCATAGACAACACTGCCGATCCCAATAGTGGGCATTGGGTGGTGAATGGCGTGGCGCAGTCCGCGGGCGTGGCGATCAGCTTGACCCCTGCGCAATGGGCCCAAACGACATTTGTCACCGGCACCGTCAGCGACGATGTCCAGGTGCGGGCCTTTGACGGCAAGGATTGGAGCGCAACCCCCTTCTATCCCTACAATTGGATTCCCGCCGACATCATGTGGGGCGACCTTCAGATCAACGTCGCCGACACCGCGCCGGTGGTTACCGCTTCGGACATCACCGCGCCGCATTCCCTGGCCCTGAGGCTGTCAACCCTCTTCACGGTGAGCGACGCCGATGGCGATGCAATGACCAAGTATGAGGTACGTTACGACGATTTCCCGCACAGCACCGGCTATGTGGCGATAAATGGTGTGGCGCAACCAGTGTCACAGACAATCCAGATCACCGCCGCGCAACTGGCGCAGACCTCATATGTAACCGGCATTAGTGCCGGGGATGGATTGCGGGTTCGGGCTTTTGACGGTACCGCCTGGAGCAACTGGGCGTTATTTATGGTCACTCCGACGCCGAACCATGCGCCGATGGTGACCATGGCCGATGTGACCAAAGGCCATAACCAGACCCTGGCGCTTTCCAGTCTGTTCACCGCCAGCGATCCCGATGGCGATACCATTACCAACTACCAGATTGCGGACAATACCACCGATCCCAACAGCGGCTATTTCGTCATCAACGGCGTGACGCAGTCGGCGGGTCCGACCATCAACATTACCGCGGCGCAACTGCCGCAGACCAGCTTCGTTACCGGCACGGTCAGCGACAGTCTGATGATTCAGGCGCTTGACGGGGCCGGCACATCCAGCGGTTTTGCACTCATGACCGTCATAGTGTCCAACGCGGCACCTGTTGTGACAACGGCAAATGTCACTCGGCAACATTTCCAGACCCTGGCTCTGTCGAGCCTGTTCTCCGTGAGTGACGCCGACGGCGATACCATCACGCGGTATCAGTTGTGGGATGGCACCCGCGATCCCAACAGCGGTTATTTCCTCGTCAATAACCAGGTCCAGGCCGCCGGCACGGTGATCGACATCACCGCGGCGCAGTTGGGCCAGACATCCTTTGTTGCCGGCAGCACGGGAGATTCTCTGCAGATTCGCGCCTTTGACGGCACGGTCTGGAGCGCGGCCGCCGATGCCTCCTGGGCGACTTTCAGCCTGACAGTGCCTGCCAACAGCGCACCGGTGGTCACCACCGGAAATATGCGCGTGACGGCCGGTCAGACCTTGGCCTTGTCGGGCCTGTTCTCGCTCTCCGATGCCGATGGCGACAGCATGACCCGCTATCAGCTATGGGATTCCACCGGCGATCCCAATAGCGGGCATTTCACGGTCAATGGCGCTATCAAACCCGCCAGCACCATTATCGATATCACCGCCGCCCAGTTCGCCCAGACCTCTTTTGTCACCGGCAGCATCAATGACAATCTCCAGATCCGTGCTTTCGACGGCACCGACTGGAGCGCCGGCGACAATGCCTCCTGGGCGCCATTCTCCATCGGCCCGACCGTCAATCGTGCGCCTGTGGTCACCACCCAGACCAAGAACGCCATGCATGGCCGCAGCCTGGCGCTGTCGAGTCTGTTTTCGCTCACCGATGCCGACGGCGACAGCATGACCAGATATCAGCTCTGGGATTCCAGCCGCGATCCCAATAGCGGGCATTTCGTGGTCGGCAGCGTGGACCAGTCTGCAGGAACCGTTATCGACATCACGGCCGCTCAGCTGTCGCAAACGTCATTCCTCACCGGCATGGTGAGCGACAACCTGCAGATCCGTGCTTTCGACGGCACGGACTGGAGCGCGGGCGACAACGCCTCCTGGTCGCCTTTCACGGTGGCCGTGACCCCTTATACCGCGCCGGCCGTGAACACGTCCGATATCAACACCACTGCGGGCCAGACTTTAGCCCTGTCGAGCCTGTTCTCAATCAACGACGCCGATGGGGACAGCATGACCCGCTATCAGTTGTGGGATTCCACCGCTAGCGCCAATAGCGGTCATTTTGCGGTGGGTGGCGTCAACAAGGCGGCCAGCACAGTGATCGATATCACCTCCGCCCAGCTCGCCCAGACCAGTTTTGTCACCGGCTCGCTGGGAGATGCCCTGCAGATCCGCGCATTCGACGGCATCAGCTGGAGCGCCGCGGACAATGCGGCCTGGTCGCCCTTCCACATCAACGTCAGTTAGGGCTTTTTCGGGCGGCCCCCATCGCCGGGCGGTCGTGCAAAGCAAAGAGCGTGGCATCCCCCGATTGGGCGATGATGCGCACGCCCGGGGGGATCGGCCGCGGGTCAAGCTCGGCATGGACCGCCAGCAGAAAATCGTAATCGGCCATAAAGGCAGGATCGAACCTGTCGCCGCCTTTTACCGTTGGCGTCCCGCGGTCGATACGGGCATGCGATGGCTGCAGTGTCGCCAGTTTTTCATAACGGGGCGTCGGAACAATCCAGTTCTGGGTCGGGTCCGCCCACACTCCCTTCACGAAAAACCCGTTACGGATCGCGGCATAAGCTTCGAAATGAGACCAGGGCATGCGCACAAGCGGTTCAAAGGGCCCTTGGTAGTTGACGTTGGTATAGATCGCGGAATGGCGGGGCAGTTTTTCCAGGGCCTGCAGCATCGGCTTGTATTGCGCATCGGCCTGAGCCCAGGCGTGCAAGGCCGCAGCGGTCCGCAAGCCCACAATGCCCAGCATTGCGATGGCTGGAAGAGATCTTTTGTCCCAGGCGATATCGAAGCTGGCAAAGGCCAGGAACAGCGCAGCGATTGGGGTACGGTAGGAAATGTAATCGGTACCGGCCCATGTTTCGGGAATAATGGCGTAGATTCCCAGCAGGCCCAGGATCGGCGCCAGCATTGGCCAGGATATCCGAAGGCGCCGCCGCCATAGTGCCAGGCCCGCAAGGCCGACCAGCGCCAGCAGCGCCACGGCGTCGACCAGGCGGGAATAGGCCATGAGGTAAAGGGGCAGGGCCCTCAGCCGTGTCGGAATGCGCCTCAATATTTCCGCAATGGAGTGGGCTTCGACGGCCTGCGGGGCGGCGCTGAGCGGCGCCAGGCTATAAAGAAGACCCGTCGCCACCATGGGCACAGCCAAAAGCGCGAGGGTGCGGGGAAAATGGGAAGGTCCCGTGCCGCCGCCGCTTTTTTCGGCAATGGCAAGCGATGCCTCGTAGGACAGGATCAATCCCAGAAAGAGAACGATCGCCATCAGGTGGCAGAAGAACAAGGCTGCGGTCCAGACCAGCAGCTCCGGAACAAGTGCCGTGGCAGGTTTTTGCCGCGCGCCCAGCCACCATGCGAAGGCGTGCAGGGCGAGCGCGATGCCAAGGAGGTAGTTCGCAAATCCGAACATGAAGACCGGATTGAAGACGAATGCCAGCGACAGCAGCGGAAAGAAGGACGCGTTCCGGAAAAGAGCGCGGTGAAGCCTGGCGACCCCGGTGCCAAGAAGCGCAATGATGAGCAGCAGAAAGATGCGGCCGGCGATCTCGACGGGAATGCCCAGAAACAGCAGCGGCTGCACGACCGCTTCCATTCCCAGATTGGGGATGACGGCAAAGTGCAGCCGATACATGCCGGAAAAACTGCCCTGGGTCAGCAGGTCGTGGATGATGAATTGCCGCGCCAGGTGCGCGGGGTAATCGAACAGGGCTGGAATGGGAAAGGCCAGGATCGGCGAGGCCGCGGCAAGAATGGCGACGGCGCAGATCGCCCAATGTGTCGCGGCAGGCGCGATCGCGGAGCGCTTCTCTCCATGCGCAAGATCGTCGGTCATTCTTTCCCCAAATCCGGCGCCGCCGGATCACCTGCTTGAAGATAGCCAATGAAAGTAAGCGTTAGACGAATTCTACTCTGACGCGAATCCCGTTTTGAAACATCAATCCGTGCACTGAATGTTGTCAGTGATCTTGCCGTAGATAACATCATTTGCGGTTGCAAGCAGCATCGCTGTTACACGCGAATTTTTTGTAGCGGCCATTTACACGCTGCGATTCGCTAACCTTCGAATTCGCCAAGACCTCGCGCTGGCATATCTCTTGCGCATTCTGCTGCGAGACCAACGAACCATATCCACAACGCAATATTAATGAAGGTTACCCGATGACAAAATTTTCCAAACTTCTGATTGCAGCGACGCTGAGCGCCGGCATTCTCCCCACCGCCGCGATGGCCGCGCCGATTATCGGTACCGGCCAGGGCTTCTTCTCGAACCTCAGCAGCTGCGACAATTCCGGCAGCTCCCAGGACTGCCGCATCGTCAATACGGCCGCCAACGGTTCCAACACGCAGGTCCAGTGGGGCAGCACCAGCAGCCAGACCAATTTCGTCAATCCCAGCAAGCTCACGGCGGATGACATCAACATCAATGTGGTGGCGAATGCGACCAACGTCACCATTGCCGAGCTGACCTGGACCAACTCCGCGACGCGTGCGCAGAGCGACCTGAACAGCTTCAATGTCGATTACCATCTGAGCATTTCCTTCACATCGCCCATTGGCGCCGGTGGGGACAGTGAAGTGTTCGATCTGACCATCCAGAATCCGATCAATCCGCCGGGCGACGTGATGGGGTCTTTCACCCTGAGCGACCTGTCGGATCTGACCTTCACCCTGCCGGGCTGGACCGTCAGCAACATGCATTATGTGGCGGACAGCGGCACATATCTCTGCGGTTTCAACAACACCAGCTGGTGCAATCCGGAAGGCAATACCGGCAACCTCTATATCAAGGCCAACTTTACGCAGAAGGTTCCGGAACCTGTGACCCTGTCGATGTTCGGTGTCGGTCTTGCCGGTGCGGCAGCCCTGCGCCGCCGCCGCAAGCAGGCCCAGGCGTAAGGCATCAATCAGCCTGACTTTTGAAGCCCGGCAGCGTCTTCGCTGTCGGGCTTTTTGCTGCTCTGCAGAAAACCTCCCGGGTCTGGGCGGAAATCTTCCCGACCGCCCATCGCAAAGTGCACTTTTCGCTCTGCGGGGCCTTTCTGCCGTGCGGGAGCTTTGAATAGGATCGCCCCAACAAAAATAAATACCAAAAATAGAACACTGGGGGCGTTTGACATGAAAACCGGAATTCGCGGATCGGCTGTCATCGGCGGCATGGTGCTGATGGCTGTTGCGGCAGCCGCGCAAAATTATCCCGATCCGCGCGTGAAGGGCGGCGAGCCCGTCATGGGCGACGGCGGCCATATCACCCTGACCCCCAATCCCATCAAGGCCTATGCCCCGGTAACCGACGAACAGCTGCGCAATCCCGATCCCAATGACTGGATCATGATGCGCGGCAATTATGAGGGCTATGGCTTCAGTCCCCTCAAACAGATCGACAGGACCAACGTCAAAGGCCTTCAACTGGTGTGGTCGCGGGGCATGGAGCCGGGAATCAATCAGCCCACTCCGATCATCCATAATGGTGTGATGTTCCTGGGCAATCCCAACGACGTCATCCAGGCTCTTGACGCGGTTTCGGGCGAATTGCTGTGGCAATATCGGCGCAACCTGCCGGACCTGAAGAAAATCCTCAGCGGTCACTGGGGGCAGCGCAAGCGCAGCGTGTTTCTTTATGGCGACAAGGTCTACACCATCACACGCGACAATTTCCTGGTCGCGCTGGACGCCAGAACCGGCAAGCAATTGTGGGAAGTGAACCGGGGTGGGGATCTCTATGCCACCAACACCACGGGCCCGATTGTCGTGAACGGCGTGGTGGTGGCGGGATCCACCTGCCAGTACGCGCCGTTTGGCTGCTTTGTCACCGGCAATGACGCGCAGACCGGCAAGGAGCTGTGGCGCAATTATGTGATCCCCAAACCGGGCGAGCCGGGCAGCGAGACCTGGGGCAACCAGCCTTTCGACAAGCGCCAGATGGCTGGGGTGTGGGGACCGATCACGTATGACCCGCAACTGGATCTGATTTATTACGGCTCCAGCGGTGTGGGGCCCGCGGCAGAAGGCCAGCGCGGAAATTTCGGCGCCACCATGGCGGGGACCAATACCCGCTTTGCCGTCAAGCCGAAGACCGGAGAGATTGTCTGGCGGCACCAGGTCTTGCCCGAAGACAATTGGGACCAGGAATGCACCTTCGAGATGATGCCGATCACCACGGCCGTCAATCCCGATCCCAAGGCGCAGGGCATGATGGCCGTGGGCCGCGGCAAGCCCGCAATGCGCAGGACCCTGACCGGCGTGCCCTGCAAGACCTCGATCATGTGGAGCTTCGATGCCGCCAAGGGAGACTTTCTATGGGCCAAGTCCACGGCGATACAGAATCTGGTCAACAAGATCGACAGCAAGGGCAAGGTCACCGTCAATCCTGAAATGGTGATGACGGACATCCACAAGACCTATTCGATATGCCCGACCCACGCCGGTGGGCGTGACTGGCCGTTCTCCGCCTACAGTCCGCAAACGAATGTGATGTATGTGCAGATGCAGAATCTCTGCACCGACATCAAGGTGCGGGCCGACAACATTCCCAGCAAGCTACCCGACGGATACAATGTCATCGGTGTCGCCAAGCTGGCGGAAGGTCATTCGGGCATCGGACGCATCGATGCGATATCGGTGGAAACCGGCAGGACCATCTGGAGCTGGGAAAACAAGGCCACAAATTATGCGCCCGTCCTGGCGACGGCCGGCGGGCTGGTGTTCAACGGCGCTCTCGACCGTTACTTCCGCGCCTTCGATCAGAAGGACGGCACCATCCTGTGGCAGGTCCGCCTGGGTTCACATGTGAGCGGCACGCCGGTCAGTTTCAGCAAGGATGGTACGCAATATATCGCGGTGGGGGCGGGTGGAGGCTTTGGCGGAGGCAACTCCCCGCGGCTTTACCCGGACATCGATCAGCCCAGCGGCTCGAACATGGTCTATGTTTTCGCCCTGCCGAAATGAGAGTGATCCGGAAACAGCAATCGCCGACAGGCGATTGCCCGGCGAACGCCGCGCGCATTGGTGAGTGACCGGGAAGATCGACGGCACCGCCATCCCTGCTTCGCACTGGTGGTTGGTTTCTTGCCCGGCTTCTAGACGAAGCAGGGATGGCGGTGCCGGAGGGATTCGAACCCTCGATACGGCTTTTCAACCGTATAACGGTTTAGCAAACCGCCGCCTTCAGCCTCTCGGCCACAGCACCATCCGAACTTCAGCCGCGCTACTGGCTGAAGGCCTTT
>Ga0105238_10003475_pt1 | contig 15688 bp, 13 predicted proteins | sample KBSC34metaG_FD_81526 | JGI IMG/M metagenome (GOLD analysis project Ga0105238, IMG submission 81526) | Corn rhizosphere microbial communities from Kellogg Biological Station, Michigan, USA - KBS C3-4 metaG | ecosystem: Host-associated > Plants > Roots > Rhizosphere > Soil | place: Michigan, USA... | reverse complement strand
CGCCGGCGAGGTGCGCGGCCCGTCTTCGATTACCAACGAGATGATTGAGCAGGCCACCCGCGAGGCCATCAAGGATATCGGCTACGACCAGGAAGGGTTCAGCTGGCGCACGGCCGATATCGAGATTCTGCTGCACGCCCAGTCGGTGGACATCGCCGTCGGCGTCGATGCCGCCGGCAACAAGGACGAAGGCGCTGGCGACCAGGGCATCATGTTCGGCTATGCCTGCCGCGAGACCGAAGCGCTGATGCCGGCGCCGATCTTCTATTCGCACGGCATCCTGAGCTCGCTGGCCAAGACCCGCCACAGCGACCCCAAGTCGGGCCTCGGCCCGGACGCCAAGAGCCAGGTGACGCTGCGCTATGAGAACGGCAAGCCGGTCTGCGCCACCTCGGTCGTCGTCTCGACCCAGCATGACGAGGATGTCGACCAGGACCGGATCCGCGAGATCGTCCGCCCGCACGTGCTGAAGACCCTGCCGGACGGCTGGATGTGCGAGGAGTCCCAGTTCTACGTGAACCCGACCGGCCGCTTCGTCATCGGCGGCCCCGACGGCGACTGCGGGCTGACCGGCCGCAAGATCATCGTCGACACCTATGGCGGCGCGGCCCCGCATGGCGGCGGCGCCTTCTCCGGCAAGGACCCGACCAAGGTCGACCGCTCGGCCGCCTATGCCGCGCGCTATCTGGCCAAGAACGTGGTCGCCGCCGGCCTGGCCGACCGCTGCACCATCCAGCTGTCCTACGCCATCGGCGTGTCCAAGCCGCTGTCGGTCTATATCGACACGCACGGCACCGGTAAGGTCGACGAGGCCAAGCTGTCCTCCGTGCTGCAGCAGCTGGTCGACCTGTCGCCCCGCGGCATCCGCCAGCATCTCGGCCTCAACCGCGCGATCTATGCCCGCACCGCGGCCTACGGCCATTTCGGCCGCAACCCGGACGCCGACGGCGGCTTCTCCTGGGAGAAGACCGACCTAGTGGACCAGCTGAAGTCGGCCCTCGCCTAAGGCGAGGGTTGTTCAGCGCCTCCCGGCGCCACCCATGCGAACCAGCCCTCCGATCGGCCGCGTCTATGGGCGGCGTCGCGGACGCACGCTCAAAGGCAAGGCGTCCGAGCTTTACGACACCACCCTCGACGGGCTGACGGTCAAGCTGCCGGAGCCGCCGGCGGAATTGGCACCCGCGCCGCTGTTCCCGGAGCCGCCGGCCAAGATCTGGCTTGAGATCGGCTTCGGCGGCGGGGAGCATCTGGCCGCCCAGGCCGAAGCCCATCCCGAAATCGGCTTCATCGGCTGCGAGCCCTTCATCAACGGCGTCTCGATGCTGCTGGTGCTGCTGGACGAACTGCAGCTCTCAAACGTCCGCATCGTCAACGAGGACGCGCGACTGCTGCTGCGCGCCCTGCCCGAAGGCGCGATCGAACGCGCCTTCCTGCTGTTTCCCGACCCATGGCCGAAGCGGCGGCATGAGAACCGGCGCTTCGTCAATCCGGAGGCTCTGGACCTGCTGGCCCGCGTGCTGGCCGACGGCGCCGAATTCCGTGCCGCCACCGACCACGCGATATTGCAGGACTGGATGCCGGCCCGGCTCGGCGAGCATCCGGCGTTCGAACTGGTCGCCCGCGCCGAAACCCGGCCCGGCGACTGGCCGCCGACCCGCTATGAGGCCAAGGCGCTGAGGGCCGGACGTCGTCCGATCTACCTCACCTATCGGCGCAAAGCGCGGGAAGCTGCGGCTCCAGAAAAGATTTAACGCTGAGGTCGCAGAGATCTTTCGGTTCGTCATTCCCGCGAAGGCGGGAATCCAGAGCCACATGCACATGAATTCAACGCCAAGACGCAAAGACGCCAAGGAAATCCGGTTTTCTGTTTTAACTTGGCGTCTTCCTTGGCGCCTTGGCGGTTCAATTCTGGATTCCCGCCTTCGCGGGAATGACGACTGGAGTGTCGAGCAGTCCTCCGCGACCTCTGCGAAACCTCTGCGCTCTCTGCTTTAAAATCTCCATTGGGTCTCCACACGACCCAAACCCTCTTGCGATTCCTGGCGCTCTGTATATATCTGCGCCCATCCATCAAATATGCGGCATGTGCTGCTGACTGGAATGCTCCAGTCGGATGGGGAAGCTTTTTGCTTCACAGAGCAAGAGAACGGGTTTTTGAGCGAACGGATCGCACAATTGATCGCGCCGGTCGTGGACGAGCTGGGCTATGAACTGGTCCGCGTCCAGATGCAGGGCGGCGCGCGCCACGCGACGTTGCAGATCATGGCCGAACGGCAGGACCGCAAATCCATGGTGGTCGACGATTGCGCCCGGCTGTCGCGTGCGATCTCGAACCTGCTGGACGAAGCCGATCCGATCGACGGCGAGTATACGCTGGAGGTATCGTCCCCCGGCATCGACCGGCCGCTGATGAAGCGCGCGGACTATGAGCGGTTCCTTGGCCACGAAGCGAAGGTCGAAATGGAAACCGCCATCGATGGCCGCAAGCGCTTCCAGGGTACGATCGCGGGCCTGGACGGCGATGCGGTGATGCTGGATTGCGCGGGGACAGTGTTCCCGCTGCCGCTGGTCCAGGTGAAGAGCGCCAAGCTGATTTTGACCGACCGCCTGATCCGGGCAGTCGAAGATGAGAGCGCCGCCGCGGCGGCTTATGTGGGTGAGGCCGGAACGCCTCCAATTCATGTCAGGGGTCTCGAATGATCGAGCTGTTGCAAGTCGCCGACCAGGTCGCGCGCGAAAAGAACATCGACCGTGAAGAGGTGGTCGAGGCGATGGAGCAGGCCATCCAGAAGGCCGGCCGATCGAAATACGGTCACGAGCACGATATCCGCGCCACGATCGACCGCCGCACCGGCGAGATTTCGCTGCGCCGCCTGCGCGAGGTGGCCGAGGTCATCGAGAACGAAATCACGCAGATCTCACTGGAGGATGCGCGCTTCGAGAAGCCGGACGCCCAGATCGGCGATTTCCTGGTCGAAGACCTGCCGCCGATCGATTTCGGCCGCATTCCCGCGCAGATGGCCAAGCAGGTCATCGTCCAGCGCGTGCGCGACGCGGAGCGTCAGCGCCAGTTCCGCGAATACAAGGACCGCGTCGGCGAGATCGCCAACGGCATCGTCAAGCGCGTCGAATACGGCAACGTGACGGTCGAGCTGGGCCGCGCCGAGGCGATCCTGCGCCGCGACGAGACCCTGCCGCGCGAGCATTTCAAGAACGGCGACCGCGTCCGCGCCTATATCTACGACGTCCGCGAGGAACCGCGTGGGCCCCAGATCTTCCTGTCGCGCACCCACCCGCAGTTCATGGCCAAGCTGTTCATGCAGGAAGTGCCGGAAATCTATGACGGCATCATCACCATCAAGTCGGTCGCCCGCGACCCGGGCAGCCGCGCCAAGATCGGCGTCGTCAGCAAGGACAGCTCGATCGATCCGGTCGGCGCCTGCGTCGGCATGCGCGGCAGCCGCGTCCAGGCGGTGGTCGGCGAGCTGCAGGGCGAGAAGATCGACATCATCCCGTGGTCGAACGACCCGGCGACCTTCGTCGTCAATGCGCTGGCCCCGGCCGAAGTCACCAAGGTGGTGCTCGACGATATGAGCCACCGCATCGAGGTGGTCGTGCCGGACGACCAGTTGTCGCAGGCCATCGGCCGCCGCGGCCAGAATGTGCGCCTCGCCTCGATGCTGACCGGCTGGGATATCGACATCCTGACCGAGGCCGAGGAGTCCGAGCGCCGGACCGAAGAGACCAAGACCCGTTCGGCCTTGTTCATCGAGGCACTGGACGTCGACGATGTCATTGCCCATCTGCTGGTGGCGGAAGGCTTCACCTCGGTCGAGGAGATCGCCTACACCGAAATCGAAGAGCTGGCGCAGATCGAAGGCTTCGACGAGGAGATCGCGGCCGAGCTTCAGAACCGCGCCCTGTCCTTCCTTGAGCAGCGCGACGCCGCCCTGCACGAGCAGCGCGTGGCGCTGGGCGTGACCGACGAGCTGGCCGCCGTCGAGGGGTTGACCCCGACGATGCTGGTCGCGCTGGGCGAGAAGGACGTCAAGACGCTGGACGACCTGGGCGACCTGGCGACCGACGAGCTGGTCGAGATCGTCGGCGCGGACGCGATGACTTCGGAAGCGGCGGAGCAGATCATCATGGCCGCCCGCGCCCACTGGTTCGCGGACGAGGAGACGGCCGACACGGCGGAGGCCAGCGCCGATTAACGGGGTTGGGGAAGATCTGCCGGAAACGGGAGTCGAGGCGGACGACGACGAGACCGGCCCGCTCAGGCGCTGCATAGCGTCGGGCGAGCGGCTGGATCCGGAGCGGATGATACGCTTCGTCGTCGGCCCCGAGGATCGACTTGTTCCCGATGTCGCGGGTAAACTGCCCGGGCGCGGCATATGGGTCCAAGCCGACCGTGCGAAGCTCGCCCAGGCGATCGACAAGCGCCTCTTCACCAGGGCGGCGCGGCGTCCGGTCAAGGTCGATGCCGACCTGGCCGAGCTGGTCGAGCGGCTGGTCGAGCGGCAGTGCCTCGATCTGATCGGCCTGGCGAAGCGCGCTGGCGCGGCCGTGGCCGGTTTCGACAAGGTGGAGACGATGCTGCGCCGTGGACCCGTCGGGGTCCTGGTCGAGGCCAGCGACGGCGCCGCCGACGGGCGGGAGAAATTGCGCCGGCTGGCGCCAGGTTCCGCGGTGGTCGCGCTGTTTCCGGCCGCCGCGCTGGCGACGGCAATGGGGCGGGACGGGATCGTGGTCCATATCGCGATCGCGCGCGGCAAGCTGGCCGCGCGTCTGGTTGCGGCATCTGACCGGCTCGCGGGTTTGCGCGGGTTGGCGTAGACTGTAGCGAAGTTTACCGGGCGGCGAGCCGAAACGGCTTTGGCCCGGGCTTGAAAGTAGGTATTTGACGGTTATGAGCGATAATAAAGAGCAAGAACCGAAGAAAGTCTTGAGCCTCTCCGGACGGCCCAAGCTTGAGCTGAAGCGTTCGCCCGACGCCACGTCGCAGGTGCGCCAGAGCTTTTCGCATGGCCGTTCGAAAGCCGTCACGGTCGAGGTCAAGACGCCGCGCGTCGCCCGCGCGCCGCTGACCCTGCCGACCGCGCCGGCCGCCGGCCCTGCCGACCAGCAGCCGCAGCGCCGGCCCGACGCACCCCAGGCCCGCCCCGGCGTTCCCCGGCAGCTGACCGCCGAGGAGCGCGAGGTCCGCATGCGCGCGCTGAAGACCGCCGCCCATGACGACCGCCGCCATCCGGAGCCTGAGCTGGCCGCGCCCGAGCCGATCATCGAGGAGCAGGAGGCCGCCCCCGCGGCGCCGCAGCCGGTGGTCGAGACCCGCACCTCGCTGGACCCGGAGGCCCGCCGCCGCCGCGAGCTCGAGGAGCTGCAGCAGATCAACGACGAGCAGGATCGCAAAGCCGCCGAGGAGGCGGAGCGCCTGCGCAAGGAAGCCGAGAGCAAGAAAACCGAGGCCGAGGCCGAGAAGGCGAAGACGCAGGAGCGTCAGCGCGTTGCCGACCGCGCCGGCGAGTCCGCGGCCGCCAAGGTCGCCGCCCTGTCGTCCGGCAAGACGACCGAAGAGGAAGAGGAAGAGGAACGCAAGGCCCGCGCCAAGCGCGGCGCGCGCACCCTGCCCGCCAAGGCGCCCGTGCCGCAGCGCGGCCGCGACGGCGCACCGCGCCGCACCGGCAAGCTGACCATCTCCCAGGCGCTGACCAACGAAGGCGAGAGCATGCGCGTGCGCAGCCTCGCCGCCGTGCGCCGCGCCCGTGAGAAGGAACGCCGCCACCATATGGGCGACGACGAGCAGATGAAGGTCGTGCGCGACGTCATCCTGCCCGAGACGATCACCGTGCAGGAGTTGGCCCAGCGTATGGCCGAACGCAGCGGCGACGTGGTCAAGGCGCTGATGCGGATGGGCGTGATGGCGACCATCACCCAGTCGATCGACGCCGATACGGCCGAGCTGCTGGTTGCGGAATTCGGCCACCGTGTTCGCCGTGTCTCCGATTCCGACGTGGAACTGGGGCTGGAGGGCGAGGCCGATGACGCCGACAACCTGGTTTCGCGCCCGCCGGTCGTCACGGTCATGGGCCATGTCGACCACGGCAAGACCTCGCTGCTGGACGCCATGCGCCAGACCGACGTCGTGTCGGGCGAGGCCGGCGGCATCACGCAGCATATCGGCGCCTATCAGGTGACCCTGGAAGGCGGCAACAAGATCACCTTCATCGACACGCCGGGCCACGCCGCCTTTACCGAAATGCGGTCGCGCGGCGCCCATGTCACCGACATCGTCGTGCTGGTGGTCGCCGCCAATGACGGGATCATGCCGCAGACGGTGGAGGCCATCGCCCACGCCAAGGCGGCGGGCGTTCCGATCATCGTCGCGATCAACAAGATCGACCTGCCCGACGCCAATATCACCAAGGTGCGGCAGGACCTGCTGCAGCATGAGCTGGTGGTCGAAGAATTGGGCGGCGACGTCCTGGCGGTCGAGGTTTCGGCCAAGACCCGGAAGAACCTGGACAAGCTGGAGGAGGCGATCCTTCTGCAGGCCGAAGTTCTGGAGCTGCGCGCCAATCCGAACCGCGATGCCGTCGGCACCGTGGTCGAGGCCAAGCTGGATCGCGGCCGCGGCTCGGTCGCGACCGTGCTGGTCCAGAAAGGCACGCTGCGCGTCGGCGACGTCTTCGTCACCGGCAGCGAGATCGGCAAGGTCCGCGCCCTGGTCGACGACCGCGGCAACAGCATCGACAGCGCCGGACCGGCCGTGCCGGTCGAGGTGCTGGGCCTGAACGGCACGCCGTCGGCCGGCGACGATTTCATCGTCGTCGACAGCGAGGCGCGCGCCCGCGAGATCGCGGAGTTCCGTGCCCGCAAGAAGCGCAACGCCGCCGCCGCCGTCACGGCCCGCGGCACGGTCGAGCAGATGTTCAGCCAGATCCAGGCCGGCGAGCGCAAAGAGCTGCCGCTGGTGATCAAGGGCGACGTCCATGGCTCGATCGAAGCGATCGTCGGCAGCCTGACCAAGATGAACGACGACCAGACCGAGGTCGGTATCAGGGTGCTGCATTCCGGCGTCGGCGCGATCAACGAATCCGACATCACGCTCGCCAAGGCGTCTGGTGGCTTTGTCGCCGGCTTCAACGTCCGCGCCAATGCCCAGGCCCGCGAGCTTGCCAAGCGCGACGGTGTCGAGATCCGCTATTACTCGATCATCTACAACATCCTGGATGACGTGAAGGCGATGCTGTCGGGCCTGTTGTCGCCCACGGTGCGCGAGAACTTCCTGGGCAATGCCGAGATCCGCCAGATCTTCGTGGTCACCAAGTCGGGCAAGGTTGCCGGCTGTATCGTCACCGAGGGTGTGGTCCGGCGCGGCGCCAAGGTTCGCCTGCTGCGCGACAACGTGGTGATCCACGAGGGCACGCTGAAGACGCTGCGCCGCTTCAAGGAAGAAGTGCGCGAGGTGCGCGAGGGCTTCGAATGCGGCATGGCGTTCGAGAATTACGACAATATCGAAGTCGGCGACGTGATCGAGGCGTTCGATGTCGAGGAGGTCGCGCGCTCGATCGCATGATCGGCGCCCGCCCTGCCGTTTTGAGGAATTGAGAAGTGTCTGCTCGCCGTCGTGATCGCGGGCGCGAAACCGCCGTTGGCCCCAGCCAGCGGCAGCTTCGCGTCGGCGAGGAAGTCCGCCATGCGCTGGTCGAGATCCTGCGTGACAGCCACGCCCGCGACCCCGATCTGCAAGACGCGAACGTGACGGTGACCGAGGTCCGCATCAGCCCGGACCTCGCCAACGCCACCGCTTATGTGATGCCGCTGGGCGGGCGCAAGATCGGATCGATCGTCGCCGCATTGAACCGCGCCGCGCCTTATTTCCGCTCCCAGCTGGCCCATGCGGTGCAGTTGCGCCATGTGCCGCGCATCGCCTTCGAGGTCGATTCGTCATTCACCTATGCCGAGAAGATCGAGGGGCTGCTGCACAGGCCCGAGGTCGAGCGCGACCTTCATTCCGATGCCGAGGACGGCGAGAGCGACTGATGCGGCGGCGCAAGGGCCTGTCGATCAATGGCTGGATCAATATCGACAAGCCGGTGGGGCCGACCTCGACCCAGGTGATCGGCCGCGTGCGCCGGCTGACCGGCGCCGCCAAGGTCGGCCATGCCGGCACGCTGGATCCGCTTGCCTCGGGCGTCCTGCCGATCGCGCTGGGTGAGGCGACCAAGACCGTCCCCTATATCCAGGACGCCAGGAAGGTCTATCGCTTCACCGTCCGCTGGGGCGAAACGACCACAACCGACGACCGCGAGGGCGAGGTGATCGCGCGCAGCGACAGCCGGCCGACCGCCGCCGCGATCGCCGCCATCCTGCCGCGCTTCACCGGCACGATCAGCCAGGCGCCGCCGGCCTTCTCCGCCATCAAGGTCGAAGGCGAGCGCGCCTACGACCTCGCCCGCGCCGGCGGGCCGGTCGAACTGGCCGAGCGGGACATCGACGTACACCGCCTTGAGCTGGTCGGGACGGAAGATGCGGATCACAGCGTCTTCGAGGCCGAGACCGGCAAGGGCGCGTATGTCAGATCGCTGGCCCGCGACATGGGTGCGGCCCTGGGCTGTTACGGACATGTTTCGGCGCTGAGGCGGCTCCAGGTGGGCCAATTTCGGGCGGAAAACGGCTACCCTCTGGACTTTGACGCGCTTCCGAGCGATATAGCCGGATTAACCGCGCATGTTTTGCCGATCGAGACCGTGCTGGACGACATCCCGGCATTGGCCCTGACGGCGGACGAGGCGCAACGGTTGAGATGTGGACAGACTGTCGGTCTCTTCACGCACCATCACCGCGACTGGTTGGCTGAATTCATAGCCGAAGGACGTGACGGCGGCATCGCCCTTGCCTTGTGGCAGGGGAAGGCCGTGGCGATGGTGCGGATCGGCGGCGCGGAAGCCCAACCGGTGCGCGTTTTCAACTACGAGCCCTAAAAGGAGTTACGATGTCGATTACGAACGAACGCAAGGCCGAACTCGTCACCGAGTACGGCAAGGCGGCCGCCGATACCGGTTCGGCCGAAGTCCAGATCGCGATCCTGTCCGAGCGGATCAAGAATCTGACCGAGCACCTGCAGACGCACAAGAAGGACGTCCATAGCCGCCGTGGCCTCTTGGTCATGGTCGGTCAGCGTCGCCGTCTGCTGGACTATCTGAAGAACAAGCACCGTCCGCGCTATGACGAGATCATTCAGCGCCTGGGCCTGCGCCGCTAAGGCAAGGCAGTCTGCCTTCGGATACCACCCGCCCGTTGTCCCATGCCGCCGGAGAATGGTTCTCCGGCCCGTGGGGCTTTGGGCCAATAAGACGTCCACGTCGAATAAACCTGATCGGCGCGGGATCGAGGGCGGCAATAGGGCCGTCCGAAGCCCGATCCTGGATCCGCAATGGGGCGGCCGGGATAATGGTTTGAAAGGATAAAAATGTTTAACGTTTATCGTAAGGAGATGAACTGGGGCGGTCGTCGCCTGGTTCTCGAAACCGGCAAAGTCGCCCGCCAGGCCGATGGCGCCGTCATGGTCACCTACGGCGAGACCACCGTGCTGTGCACCGTCGTCGCCGAGAAGAGCCCCAAGCTGGGCATCGATTTCTTCCCCCTCTCCGTCCATTACCAGGAAAAGACCTTCGCCGCCGGCAAGATTCCCGGCGGCTTTTTCAAGCGCGAAGGCCGCCCGACGGAGAAGGAGGTCCTGACCTCCCGCCTGATCGACCGGCCGATCCGGCCGCTGTTCGCCCCGGGCTTCCGCAATGAGACCCAGGTCATCTGCACGGTTCTGAGCCACGACCTGGAGAACGATTCCGACATCGCCGCGATGGTCGGCACCTCCGCCGCGCTGACGCTGTCGGGGATTCCGTTCCTGGGCCCGATCGGCGGTTGCCGCGTCGGCTATATCAACGGCGAATACGTCCTGAACCCGCTGATCGAGCAGTTGCCCGAGTCGCAGCTGGACCTGATCGTCGCCGGCACCGCCGAGGGCGTGCTGATGGTCGAATCCGAAGCCAAGGAGCTGTCGGAAGAGGTCATGCTGGGCGCCGTCACCTTCGGCCAGAAGGCCTTTGGCGAGGTCATCAACCTGATCATCGACCTGGCCGAGATGTGCGCCAAGGACCCGTGGGCCGTGCCCGAGGTCGCGCCGGAATACGGGCCGCTGAAGGCCAAGATCCTGGGCCTGATCGGCGCCGATATCGACGCCGCCTACAAGGAGCGGGTGAAGCAGGACCGCTATGGCAAGATCGGCGACGCCAAGAAGAAGATGGTCGAGGCGCTGTCCGCCGAGGCGGATGCGGGCCACGACCTGCAGCTCGCCGGCAAGATCTTCAAGGAGCTGGAGTCGGACATCGTCCGCGGCCAGATCCTGGACAGCGGCATCCGCATCGACGGGCGCGACACCAAGACGGTCCGCCCGATCGTCAGCGAAGTCGGCACCCTGCCCCGCGCCCACGGCTCCGCCCTGTTCACCCGCGGCGAGACCCAGGCGCTGGTCGTAACCACGCTGGGCACCGGCCAGGACGAGCAGATCATCGACGCGCTGACCGGCGAGTATCGCGAGCATTTCATGCTGCACTACAACTTCCCGCCCTATTCGGTCGGCGAAGCGGGCCGCATGAGCTCACCGGGCCGCCGCGAAATCGGCCACGGCAAGCTGGCCTGGCGCGCGCTGCACGCCGTGCTGCCGAAGAAGGAAGACTTCCCCTACACGATCCGCATCGTGTCGGAAGTCACCGAGTCCAACGGCTCGTCCTCGATGGCCACGGTCTGCGGCTCGTCGCTGTCGCTGATGGATGCGGGCGCCCCGCTCGCCCGGCCGGTGGCCGGCATCGCCATGGGCCTGATCAAGGAAGGCGACCGTTTCGCGGTCATCTCCGACATTCTGGGTGACGAGGATCACCTGGGCGACATGGACTTCAAGGTCGCCGGCACCGACGCGGGCGTCACCGCGCTGCAGATGGACATCAAGATCACCTCGATCACCGAGGAGATCATGCGCATCGCCCTTGGCCAGGCCAAGGACGGCCGCGTCCATATCCTGGGCGAGATGGCCAAGGCGCTGACCTCTGCCCGCGATACGGTCAACGACAACGCGCCCCGCATCACCGTGATCAACATCCCGAAGGACAAGATCCGCGAAGTGATCGGCACCGGCGGCAAGGTGATCCGTGAGATCACCGAGGTCACCGGCGCGAAGATCGACATCTCCGACGACGGCACGATCAAGGTTGCCTCCTCCGACGCCGCGGCGTCCGAGAAGGCGATCGCCTGGATCCGCGGCATCGTGGCGGAGCCCGAGTTGGGCGTGATCTATGTCGGCAAGGTCGTGAAGGTGGTCGATTTCGGCGCCTTCGTGAACTTCCTGGGATCGCGCGACGGCCTGGTCCATATCTCCGAGCTGGCGCCGCAGCGCGTCGCCAAGACCACCGACGTGGTCAATATGGGGGATGAGGTGAAGGTGAAGGTCATCGGCTTCGACGATCGCGGCAAGATCAAGCTGTCGATGAAGGTCGTCGATCAGGCGACCGGGGAAGACCTGTCCAAGCAGGCCGCGAGCTGACCCAATCCGTCCGGGGGCACGGCATCGTAACAAACGACGCTGTGCCCTTGGGCCCGGGTGCACTCCCTATTTTCGCCACAACCCCTATATAGCTCGTAGGAAGGAAACGATATCCGGATGCGAGTCCTATTGCATCTGGACGGAGGGACGAGTTGAAGGCTTTGAATCCAATCAGGATTTCCGGAAGGGAAGTCCTGCCGCTGATCGAAGGCGGAAAGGGGATTTCCGTCTCCAACGGCGAGAGCTCGGGCGCCTGGGCGGCCGCCGGGGGCGTCGGCACTTTCTCCGGCGTCAACGCCGATTCCTATGACGAGGACGGGAACGCGATCCCGCAGCATTATTACGGCCGCACCCGCCGGGAGCGGCATGAGGAGCTGATCTCCTACGCCATCCGGGGCGGCATCACCCAGGCCAAGGTCGCCTATGAGCGGGCGGGCGGCGGCGGCCGCATCCATATGAACGTCCTGTGGGAGATGGCCGCGGCCGAGCAGATCACCCATGGCGTTCTGGAAGGCGCCAAGGGCCTGATCAACGGCGTCACCTGCGGGGCCGGCATGCCCTACAAGCTGGCCGAGCTCTGCGCCCAGTACGGCGTCTTCTACTACCCGATCGTTTCTTCCGGCCGCGCCTTCAACGCCTTGTGGAAGCGCGCCTATAACCGCTTCCCCGAATGGCTGGGCGCCGTGGTCTATGAGGACCCGTGGCTGGCCGGCGGCCATAATGGCCTGTCGAACAGCGAGAACCCGCTCCATCCCGAGGATCCGTATCCCCGCGTCCTGGCGCTGCGTGCCGTCATGCGCGAGTTCGGCCTGGACCAGGTGCCGATCGTCATGGCCGGCGGCGTCTGGTATCTGCGCGAGTGGGAGAACTGGATCGACAATCCCGAGCTGGGACCGATCGCCTTCCAGTTCGGCACACGCCCGCTGCTGACCCAGGAAAGCCCGATCTCAGAGGCGTGGCGCGACAGGCTGCGCACGCTGAAGCCGGGCGATATCCTGCTCAACAAGTTCAGCCCGACCGGCTTCTATTCCTCCGCCGTGATCAACCCGTTCATGCACGACCTGCAGGAGCGGTCGGAGCGCCAGGTCGCCTTTTCGGTCGAGCCGGTGGGCGATCACACGGTCGAGTTCCCGATCGGCCGGCGCGGCCGCGTCGTCTTCCTGACCGAACATGACCGCAGCCGGGCCGAGGCCTGGGTGGCCCAGGGCTTCACCCAGGGCATGAAGACGCCCGACAACACGGTGATCTTCGTGACGCCGGAGAACGCCAACGAGATCCTGACCGACCAGATCAACTGCATGGGTTGCCTGTCGGCCTGCCATTTCTCCAACTGGTCGCAGAACGAGGCCGGCACCACCGGCAAGAAGGCCGATCCGCGCTCCTACTGCATCCAGAAGACGCTGCAGAACATCAGCCACTCGGAAGATGTACAGCATCAGCTGATGTTCGCCGGCCACAACGCCTATCGCTTCCACGACGACCCGTTCTATTCGAACGGCTTCGTGCCGACGGTCGGCCAGCTGGTGGAGCGGATCCAGACCGGGAACTGATTTCGCGCCTGACGGGTATGAAATCCACCCATGCAACCATGGGCTTCTAATTCGTGGAAAATCTGCCCATATTAGTCATATGAACGAATCCCGCCTGTCACCCACGCCCGCGGAACGGCTTGCCGCCGCCGGCCTGCGGCCCACGCGCCAGCGCCTTGCGCTGACGTCGCTGGTGTTCGGCCAGGGCGAGCGGCACCTGTCGGCGGAATCGCTGCATGCCGAGGCGCTGGGCGCCAAGGTGCCGGTGTCGCTGGCCACCGTCTACAACACGCTGCGCCGCTTCACCGAATGCGGTCTGCTGCGCGAAGTGCTGGTCGCGCCGGGCAAGGTCTATTTCGACACCAACGCCGCAGACCATCACCACTTCTTCTTCGAGGGCACCGGCATGCTGGAAGACATTCCGGCCGACCATGTGACCCTGTCGAAGCTGCCCCCGACCCCGCCGGGCTCAGACGTCTCGCGCGTCGACGTGATTATTCGGCTGAGCGCGGCGAAGAATTAAATCTGGCCGCTCCCGGCCTTCTCACCATACTCTTAGATCGTCATGGCCGGGCCTGACCCGGCCATCCACGGCCATCCGTTCGCATTGAGGGCCGCCGTTTCGCGCCTGGACATTCCACGTGGATGCCCGGGTCAAGCCCGGGCATGACGGTGTGTTGTGGGTTTAAACCACCCCGACCGCGATCGGCCCCGATCTCGCCCGGCGATGCAGCCAGCGCCCGGCCCCGTCCTCCAGCACCCTATAGCTTGCATACGCAACCGCGACCGAGGCGGTGAAGCCGACGGTCGCGAACAGGCCGACGATGGCAAGATCGTCCAGCCGCCCGTGCAGATAGCGCTCGATCACCAGCTTCATCGGAAAGGTCACGACCGGCGACCACAGATAGAAACTGTAGCTGATCGTGCCGAGGAATTGCAGGAACCGGGTCCTGAGCATCCCCGACAGCAGGCAGCGCCCCTCGACGACGCTGAGGAAGAAGACGAAGCCGGGGATCGCCGCGAGATAGACGATGCCCTCGACCGTCTCCGACACGGTCAGCATCGCCAGGGTGGCGATCAGCGCGGGGATCGACAGCGCCCGCACCCACGGCGGCAGGCTGAGCGGCGCGCGCCGGGACAGGAAATAGATCGCGACACCGGGCAGGAAGAAGACAGCGCGGGCATAGAACGGCGCGAAGGCCACCACGATGGCCGCCAGGATCGCCAGCGCCGCGATCACCGGCCAGCGGCCGATATGGCGGGCCAGCACGTAAGACGCGGCGCTCAAGAGATAGAAGGCCGCCTCATAGCTCAGCGACCAGGCGTTGAGCTGGGCCAGCGGCAGGTCGAAGATACCGGGCAGGAGCAGCCCGTTCTCGACGAAGGCCAGCGCCCAGGCCGGGGGCGATATCCCGCTGAGCCATTTGTAATGGATCACCGGCCCGACCGCGAAGACGATCAGCTGGATCGTCATGAACACCGGATAGATGCGGATGGCGCGGTCGACCAGGAACCTGGCGGCACTGGCATGGCGGATCAGCGAGCCGGTGATGAGATAGCCGGAGATGATGAAGAAAATCTCCACCCCGTGCTTGCCGGCGGCGAAAATGGGCGCGACCGGGTTCAGCGAGGCCGGCCAGAAATTCCACAGCGTGCCCATCCCGTAAACGTGATAGACGAACACGGCGAGGGCCGAGAAACCGCGCAGGCCGTGGATTTGGCGGTTGAGATTCCGGGGATAGGCGCCCGAGGTGGCTTGCGCGTTCATCGCGCCGTCTTACCGTCCCAGGCGCCGGATGAGAAGCAGAGGACCGCAATGACGGCAGGACTGGACGAGCCCAAGGTCAGGCAGACGCTGGACCGGCTGCACAAGGCCGCCCGGGGCGACCGCTGGGTGTTCCTGCGCGGCGCGCCGGCGGTGATCGGCGCGGTGGCGCGCGGCAAGCCGGCAATGGAGGGCATGAAACCCTATCTCAAGAACGCCTATATCCCGATCTCGCCCGAGCAGGGCCAATACATGTACCAGACGGCCCGGCTGATCGGCGCGAAGAACATCGTCGAGTTCGGCACCTCGTTCGGCATTTCCGCGATCTATCTGGGCGCCGCCGCCCGCGACAATGGCGGCCGCTTCACCGGCACCGAGATGGAACCGGGCAAGGTGAAAGCCGCCCGCGAAAACCTGGCCGCCGCCGGCTTGGGCGACGTGGCCGAGGTCCGCGCCGGCGATGCGATGGAAACGCTGAAGGATTTCGAAGGCCCCATCGACATGCTGCTGCTCGACGGGTGGAAGGACATCTATCTGCTGATGATCCGCATGCTGAAACCCAAGCTCAGGCCCGGCGCGGTGGTGTTCGCGGACAATATCTACACCTTCCCGAAGGACCTGGCCCGGTATGTCGCCTTCGTGCGGGATCGGGGGAATGGGTTCGAGTCCATGACCCTGCCGCTGGGACATGGGTTGGAATATTCGGTTTATCTGGGGTGAGGGTATCCCGGCGATCACCGGCTTGGTTGGAGAAACCCAAAGCATGATGATTTTGGTCTCGGCCCTGACGGT
>Ga0105238_10003474_pt1 | contig 15688 bp, 13 predicted proteins | sample KBSC34metaG_FD_81526 | JGI IMG/M metagenome (GOLD analysis project Ga0105238, IMG submission 81526) | Corn rhizosphere microbial communities from Kellogg Biological Station, Michigan, USA - KBS C3-4 metaG | ecosystem: Host-associated > Plants > Roots > Rhizosphere > Soil | place: Michigan, USA... | reverse complement strand
AGTCAGCAACAACACAGCGACCGGCCAGGCAAGCCCGGCATACCAGCGTTCCGGCACGAACACGCCGACCAGCAGCGCGAACGGCGCACCCGCCGCCGCCGCAAGCACAGCCGCGCGGGTGGGATAGATCAACGCGGGGCCTCGATCGTTTCGATGATGCTGGCAACGACATCCTCGACCACGCGCCCGTCAATCTCGGCCGCGGGCGACAGGATCAGGCGGTGGCGAAGCAAGGCCGGCGCGAGCGCCTTCACATCATCGGGGATGACAAAATCGCGGCCGTCGAGCGCTGCCCGTGCCCGCGCTGCGCCGGCGAGCATTGCGCCGGCGCGCGGGCTTGCACCGCTTTCGAGATCCGCCACGTCGCGCGTGCCGCGGATCAGCGCTGCGATATAGTCGATCACCTCGTCGACGAGCTTGACCTGCGAGACGATTTCGATCGCTGCGCCGATCGTCGCAGCGTCAGTCTTCTTCTCGACGCCCCAATCCTCGGGCGCCATGGTCGATGTGCGCGCGCCGTGGGTGGCGATGATGCGGCGCTCCTCGGCGGCCGACGGATAATCGACGACCTGCTTGAACAGGAAGCGATCGAGCTGTGCCTCGGGCAGCGGATAGACGCCCTGCTGCTCGATCGGGTTCTGGGTCGCGACGACCATGAAGCGGTCGCCGAGCGACAGGCTTTCGCCGTCGATCGTCACCCTGCGCTCCTGCATCGCCTCGAGCAGCGCGGCCTGGGTTTTGGGCGGGGTGCGGTTGATCTCGTCGGCGAGCAGCAGATCAGTGAAGATCGGGCCACGGGTGAGGGTGAAGGTCGAGGTCTGGAAGTTGAACAGATTGGCGCCGATGATATCGCCCGGCATCAGATCCGGCGTGAACTGGATTCGCCCGAAATCCAAGCCGATCACAGCCGCGAAGCTGCGCGCGAGCAAGGTCTTGGCGGTGCCTGGCGGCCCTTCGAGCAGGATATGGCCGCCGGCGAACAAAGCGACCAGCATCATTTCGACCGTCGCCTCCTGCCCGACGACCGCCTTGCCGATCTCTGCGCGGATCGCCTGGGCGAGTGCGCGAACCTCTTCTACCGTCACCGTGTTTTCTCCCATAACCATCTGTGCAGCGCCTGCGCCGCCGAAAGTGCCGAATGCCGATCGCGCGCGGTCCTTGCCGCTTCGGCGAGTTCAGTGAAGCGCGCGCGCCCGTCGAGCCGGTCGAGCTGCGCATCGAGCGCGCCATCGTGCAGCCGTGCGGACATGCCGAACACGATCGCTGCGCGATCCCGGATCATATCGGCATAGCGGCCGCTGAGCATTGCCTGACGGCCGGCCTTGCGGACCAGGCTCGCCGTATTGTCGATCAGAGCAGCCTTGCCGAACGCGATCTCGCGCTCGCGGCGCCGCGGCGAACCGAACCGGGCGGTCGCCTGCCACCCGGCCAGCAGCACAGCGGCAGCGATCGCGAGGGTCATCGCGAGGAAGGGCGGCTCGAAGGCGAGCTTGAGCGGGCTCCGGGAACGGCCAAGGCCGTTCACCGTCACGTCGAAATCGATTTCCTTCGATCCGCTCGAATTCATCCAGTCAAGCAAGGCAAGGGCAGAAGCTGCCTGACGCGCATCGGCGACGCCCTTGTTGTTGAGCAGATCGGGGTCGGCGATCACATAGAGCGGCCCTTCGCCGATCTGGGCGACGACCGCCCGCCCCGCCGCGTCGGTGATGAGCGGATGGACGTCGGCGCCGCTGATCGTCTGGAGCGGCGGCGGCGCGGTGAAGCGAATCTCCGGTGGCAGATCGCCGGTGGTGATCAGCGGCCGGCCGCCGCTTGGATGACGTTCGATCTTGAGCTTGATGGCCGGCGCCAACACGCCTTCGGGATCATCGGCATCCTTCAGCCCGAGATAGCGCACCCAGCCGCCATGGCCGGGATCACCCATGGTCCGCCATTTCGGAAAGATGAAGAGAGTCGGCTTGGCTTTCCGGCCGGTGATGCCGATGCTGATATCCTGCTTGCCGTCATCCGGCGTGAAGACGATCAGATCCTCGCCGTCCATCATGTGCGTGTCGCGAAGGATCTGGGGATTGCGGCCGGTCGCCTGGGCGAGCTGGACGATGCCGCTGAACCCGACCGCTGCGTTGGACAGGGCATGGGCGCCGCCGTTGCGGCCGGACCGCAGATCGGGCGCATAGGCGCCGAGCACCAGGGTGCCGATGAAACCGAGTATGCCGATCGCGAGGATAAGGATGACGGTGCGCAGGCGGAACGTCCCGTCTGCCTCCCCCTTGCCGATGCTGATGTCGCTCATGCCCGCCATGTTCCCGGCAGGGTGAAATCGGCATAGGCGGCGCGCGCCGAGCTCCAGTCCTCGGCATTCACCGGCCGGCCGCCGAACAGGCTGCGTTCGACCAGCCGCGCAATCCCCGAAAACAGCTCGCGCGCCGGGCCCGGTATCGCATCAGCTCCGGCGAGTTCACGGCTGGTGAGGGCCGGCCGAACGAGGCGTGGCCTGCGCTTGGCGATATCCTCGATCGACCTGAAAAGGAGATGGTGCACGGCTTCGGCATAGCGGCCCTGCTCGGCCATCAGATCAGCCTCGCGCAGCCAGGCCCTGACCGGCGCCGCGTCGGGCGCCCAGGCCTCCTCCTCGGTCTCGACCACGGCTGAGGTCGCGCGCCGGCGGCGCGGCAAGCGCCACACTCCCTCACGCAGCCTGAGATAGATCACCCAGACCAGCATCGCTGCGGCAGCCACGAGGATGGTCCACAGGAAGATGCGCGCATAGGGCGCATCGGGCATGAAACTGCTGATCCAGGCGAGCAGCCGGCCGACCGGCCGCAGCGTCTGGCCGAGCCAATGGAAGAAATCGAGCAGCCATTGCGGCGGTGCCGGCGGTTTCGGCGCCGGCTGCAGCGTGAACTGGACCGAAGTGTCAGCTTTCAGCGCAGCATGGGCAGCCGCGAAACGGTCGGCGGCGGTTACCGCTTCGTGCGAACTCCCCCCGCTCATGTCGTCTCCCCGGCGCCGTAAGACGCTATCACTATTAGGCTTAAAGCAAGCTCAACGGCGCGCAACGCGTAAAATGCGCTGGACAGGGTGAGGGCCCGCCGCCAGTCTCCCTCCCTCGACGCGCCGCAGGCGTGTCGACAGGGGGATCGAGATCGATGGCAAGCACCGCAGGGCAGGTCGAAGACCGCAATGTTTCGATCGGACATGTCCTTAGCCGCGCCTTTGCGACGATGGGCGCCAATCCCCTGACCGTTTTCGGCATCTCGTTCGCGCTTGGCGCGCTGCCGCGCGTCGCAATGAATTATGGCGCGCAAAGTCTGGGCTATTCGAGCCGGAATTACATGACCGGCGCGATCAGCCCGCTTCTCTTCTTTTCCATCGCCGTGGCGATAGGCCTGTTAAGCATCTTTTCTTCGATGCTGACCCAGGGCGCGCTGGTCCGTGCGACCATCGCGCATAGCGAAGGGCGGGAAGCGAGCTTCGGCGAATCGGCGATGGCCGGATTGCGGGTCGTCCTGCCGCTGTTCGCGCTTGGCATTCTCTTTTCCCTTGGCCTTTTGTTCGGCTTCGTACTGCTGATCATCCCCGCGATCTTCCTCTATCTGATGTGGGCGGTCGCGGCGCCGGCGCTGGTCGAAGAACGGACCGGCGTGTTCGGCGCCTTCAACCGAAGCAGCTATCTGACCAAGGGCGCACGCTGGCAGATCCTTGGGCTCAGCTTCGTCATGCTCGTGATCTACTGGATATTCTCGGGCGTGATCGCGACCAGCCTCGTCCTGATCTATGGTGTTCAAGGACTGGCAACCCTCACGCAGAACGGCTTGCCGCTCGCCTGGCTGATCGTCAGCGGCGTTCTCTCGACGATCCTGACCGCAATCATGACCACGATCCAGACGTCGCTTTATGTCGAGCTTCGCAACTGGAAAGATGGCCCGGCGTCCGAAAAGCTGGCGGATATCTTCGCCTGAACCGGCGAGCGGCTTGCGGGGGCAACCCATAAACCAGGCCTCCAGGCACGAATTGCGCCGCTGAAAGCCAAATCGGCCATATCGCTCTTTGACAATCATATAGGATAGGAAATATCAGGGGTAGCGCTATCATCAGCGCTGACCCCGGATGACGCGCGCCGCAAAGAAGCGCGCAGAGCCGGTCAGGAGAGGACGGGCCATGATTCGCATCACGCGCAGGGACGTGTCCGTTGCCTTTGGGGTTATCGCCCTGGGAGCGGTAGCGCTCACCTGTTCGGCCGGGCTGCTCGCCCAGGACAAGCGCGCGATCATCGGGCCTTCGGTCTGGGACTGGAACGCGCTTCCGGTCACCAAGACCGATGTCGGCGAAGTGCGCAGCGTCGTCGACGGCCCGACCGCGACTCTCGATCAGCTCGAGATGCATATCACCACGCTCAACCCTGGTGTCGCGTCGCACCCGCCGCACAAGCACCCGAACGAGGAGCTGGTGATCATCCGCACCGGGACGGTCGAGACCCTGTCGAACGGGGTGTGGAAACGGCTCGGGCCCGGATCGATCATTCTCAACGCGTCCAACTCGCTCCATGCGCTGCGCAATGTCGGTCCGGGGCCGGCGACCTATCATGTCATCAACTGGAAGACGGCGGCGACGCCGGCGAGCTGAGGAATTGACATGAACCCGATCGACCGCCGTTCGATACTCACCGGTGCCGGCATGGCGGGCTTCGCAGCCGCTCTGCCCGGCGACGTCTTCGCGCAGGCGATGGACGCGCAGGCGAAGGGCGGCAATGCGATCCCTGAAGTGGTGAACACCGGCGCGCCGACTGATCCGCGGCCCCGGCATCACATCAAATTCGCGGTGATTGGCCTCGACCACAATCATATCTATGCGATGACGGCGGCGGTGATCCGGGGCGGCGGCGAGCTGGTCGCGCTCCATGCGACCGACCCGGCGCAGATCGCCAGCTTCCGTTCCAAGTTCGGCGATGTGAAGCTTGCGCGGAGCGAGGCGGAGATCCTCGACGATCCCTCGATCCAGCTCGTCGCCGGTGCGCCGATCCCCGATCTACGCGCGCCGCTCGGGATCAGGGCGATGCGGGCCGGCAAGGATTTTCTCGGCGACAAACCGGCGATCACGACGCTGAAGCAGCTTGCCGATGTCCGCCGCACCATCAGGGAGACCGGGCGGAAGTTCGCGATCATGTATTCGGAGCGGCTCGAGGTTCCGGCCGCGATCAAGGCGGGGCAGCTGATCGACGAGGGCGCGATCGGGCGGGTGATCCAGACGATCAACATCGCGCCGCACCAGATCAACCCGGCGAGCCGGCCGGCCTGGTTCTGGGACAAGGCGCGCTATGGCGGCATCCTGACCGATATCGGCAGCCACCAGGCCGAGCAGTTCGTCTATTTCACGCGGAGCACGCGGGCGAAGGTGGTCGCTTCGCAGACCGGCAATCTCGCGCATCCCGACCATCCGGCGTTCGAGGATTTCGGCGATATGGTGATGAGCGGCTCGGGCGGCACCGGCTATGTCCGGGTCGACTGGTTCACCCCCAACGGGCTCGGCACCTGGGGCGACGGGCGGCTCTTCGTGCTTGGGACCGAGGGCTATATCGAGCTGCGCAAATATGCCGATCCGGCCGGCAAGCCGGGCGGCAACCACCTGTTCATCGTCGACCGCAAGAGCGCGCGCTATCTCGATTGCTCGAAGGTCTATCTGCCGTTCGGGCCGCAATTCGTGACCGATGTGGTCGAGCGGACTCAGGTCGCGCAGGACCAGGAACAGGCGCTGCTTGCCGCCGAGCTCGTGCTTACCGCCCAGAAGAACGCCACGCGGCCAGTGATGGCCTGACGGAGACATGGCATGACCAAGACACTCACGCGGCGCGGGGTTCTGCAGACGGGCGCGGTGGCGGCGATCGGCTTTCCGGCGATCGTGCCGTCGAGCGTGTTCGGCGCGACGGCGCCGAGCAACCGGATCAATATCGGCGCGATCGGGGTGGGGCGCATCTCGCGCATCCATGACATGTTCGAGATCTTCAGGAATGACGATGCCCGTATCATCGCCGTGTGCGATCTGGATACGCGGCGGGTGAAGCAGGGGATCGAGCTGGTCGACAAGAGCTATGGCGACAAGGCGGGCAAACCCTATTCCGGCACGCGCGGCTATGCCGATCATCACGAACTGCTGGCCAACAAGGACATCGATGCCGTCCTGATCTCGACGCCTGATCATCAGCATGCGCGGCTGTCGATCGACGCGGTGCGGGCGGGCAAGCATGTCTATTGCCAGAAGCCGGCTTCGCTGACGATCGCCGAGGGGCGCAAGATGGCGGACGCAGTGGCGAAGACCGACCGAATCCTTCAGGTCGGATCGCAGCAGCGCTCGCAAGACCCCTGGCCGCAATTCCACCGCGCCTGCGAGCTGGTGCGCAACGGGCGGATCGGCAAGCTGACGCATGTCGAGATCGGGCTGCCGGGCGATCCTTCGGGGCCGGAGGCCGGGCCGATGCCGATCCCGGCGAACCTCAATTACGATGCCTGGCTCGGCTCCACGCCCGAGGCCTATTATACCGAGATCAGGGTGCACCCGCAGGATGGCGGCTTCAGCCGGCCGGGGTGGCTGCGCTGCGAGCAGTTCGGCGCCGGGATGATCACCGGCTGGGGCGCGCATCATGTCGATATCGCGCATTGGGGGATGGACACCGAGCATAGCGGCCCGGTCGAGATCTGGGGCTCGGCTGAGTTTCCCAAGAGCGGGCTGTGGAATGTGCATGGGCCGTTCGAGACCTATGGGCGCTATGCCAATGGCGTGATCATGAAGATCAGCGGTGCGCTGCCCAATGGCGTGAAGTTCATCGGCACCGAAGGCTCGATCTTCGCGACGCGCACTGGCGGCGGGGTGACTGCGAGCGACCCGGCGATCGCCGCGGCGGGCGAGACCGGGCTGCTGGCGAGCAACCCTAAGATCCTCGACAGCGTGATCGGGCCGAACGAGACTCATCTCTATCGCAGCCCGGAGCAGCACCGGAACTGGCTCGACTCGATCCGCTCGCGCAAGCCCAATATCTCGCCCGCCGAGCTCGGCCACCGCGCCTGCTCGACCTGCCTGCTGCACTGGATCGCGATGCATAACCAGGATCGGCATCTGCACTGGGACCCGGTGGCCGAGCGCTTCCTCGGCGACGATGCGGCCAATGCGATGCTGAGCCGACCGCAGCGGGCTGGCTATGCGATCTGATTGGGGACCTGACATGATGATCTGCCGCCGCACTTGTGTCCCCGCGAAGGCGGGGACCCAGTCTGGGCTCCCGCCTGCGCGGGAGCACAAAGGGCTGGGCGCGATGAAGCGGGTCGCGATTACTTTCGCATTCGCCGCGATCGCTGGCAGTGCGACAGCCCAGGACAGCAAGGTTGAGAGCGTGATCGGACCCGATTATGCCGACGCGCCCGAGATGGCGGTCAATCCGAACCAGCCGATGGGATCGCTGCACGGCTTTGTGATGCTGTCCGCCGACAGCAAGATCTATCCCGGCATCCGGGCGCTGAAGAACGACTATACCGCGAAGCTCGACGCTTATGGCAATCGCGTCGCCGCGACGACCGCGCAGCAATCCGAGGCTGCGCCCTATCGGCGCGAGGTGATCGTCTACATTCCGGCGGGCTACAAGCCGAACAGCGAAACGCCCTTCATGGTGGTGCAGGACGGGCGGGATTATGCGATCCGGGTCGCGCTCGCGCTCGATACGCTGATCGCGCAGCACCGCGTGCCGGCGATGGTCGCGGTGATGATCCAGTCGGGCGGTGGCGATGCGCAGGGCTCCGAGCGGGGGCTCGAATATGACACCATGTCGGGCCGCTATGCCGAGTTCGTCGAGCAGGAAGTGCTGCCGCGCGTTGCCGCCAATTATCATATCAAATTCACCGCGAACCCCGATGGGCGGGCGACGATGGGGGCGAGCTCTGGCGCGTCGGCTGCCTTCTCGATGGCCTGGTATCACCCCGAATGGTATCGCCGCGTTCTCTCCTATTCGGGCACGTTCGTGAATCAACAGTCGCCGCCCGATCCGGCGACGCCCGAGGGCGCCTGGGATTATCATGCCCATCTGATCCCCGAGAGCCCGGCCAAGCCGATCCGGATCTGGATGGAGGTCGGCGAGAAGGACCTGCATTTCGGCGACCCGGAATCGACCTTCCACAACTGGCCGCTCGCCAACCAGCGCATGGCCGCCGCGCTGAAGGCCAAGGGTTACGCCTATCGCTACGTGTTCGCGAAGGACGCGGTGCATGTCGACCAGCGCGTCGTCGGCCAGACTTTGCCCGAAGCGATCGAGTGGGTGTGGCGGGGCTATCATCAATGACAATCAAGGGAAGCATCATGGGCGTTTCGAAATCACTTTCTTCCTTCTTCCTTGCCTTCCCCAGCGAAGGCTGGGGCCCAGTTGGGGAGCAGAAGGAAACGGAGCGCGGCGTGCTGTCACGAGCGGCTCCCAACTGGGCCCCAGCCTTCGCTGGGGAAGGGAAAAGGTTTGCGGTGGGTCTTTCGCTCATCACCTCCCTGCTTTCCGGTACAGCCTTCGCGCAGACCGCCCCCGCCGATGCGCCGTGGCGCAACCCTGCCCTCCCCACCGCGCAGCGGGTCGACGCGCTGATCGCGCAGATGACGATCGAGGAGAAGGCGTCGCAGCTCGTCAACCAGGCACGGGCGATCCCGCGGCTCGGCGTGCCGGCCTATGACTGGTGGAGCGAGGCGCTGCACGGAGTCGCGCGCAATGGCTATGCGACCGTCTTCCCCGAACCGATCGGGCTTGCAGCGACCTTCGACCCGCCGACGATCGAGCAGATGGGTGTCGCGATCGGCACCGAGGGTCGGGTGAAGTGGAACCAGGTGGAGCGCGCCGGCACCGAGCATCACATCATGCAGGGGCTCACTTACTGGTCCCCCAATATCAATATCTTCCGCGATCCGCGCTGGGGCCGCGGGCAGGAGACCTATGGCGAGGACCCCTATCTGACCGCGAACATGGGCATCGCCTTTGTGCGCGGCATGCAGGGCAATGACCCGCATTATTACCGCGTCTCGGCGACGGCCAAGCATTATGCTGTGCATAGCGGCCCCGAGCCGGGGCGGCACAGCGACGACATCCCGGTCAGCAAGCATGACCAGGAGGACACCTATCTCCCCGCGTTCCGCGCGCTGGTGACCGAGGGCAAGGTCGAATCCGTGATGTGCGCCTATAACCGGATCAACGGCCAGCCTGCCTGCGCCAGCGACTTCCTGCTCAACGACCAGCTCCGCGAGAAATGGGGCTTCAAGGGCCATGTCGTCTCCGACTGCGACGCGATCGCCGATATCGAGCGCGGGCATCATTTCACCAAGACGGTGGCCGAGGCAGCGGCCGTGTCGCTCAAGCACGGCGTCGATAACGACTGCACCGAATATGGCCGGATGGCCGGACCGACCGCCGATTATGACCGCTATACCGATGCGATGAAACAGGGTCTGGTGAGCCAGGCGGTTGTCGACCAGTCGCTGCGCCGGCTGTTCACGGTGCGGATGCGGCTCGGCCTGTTCGATCCGCCTTCCATGGTGCCCTATGCCCAGATTCCGGACAGCGCGCTCAACTCGCCCGAGCATGGCGCGCTCGCGCTGAAGCTGGCGCGGGAATCGATGGTGCTGCTCAAGAACAACGGCCTGTTGCCGCTGAAGCCGGGGGTGAAGCGGATCGCAGTGGTCGGCCCGCTTGCCGACCAGACCGATGTGCTGGCGGGCAATTACAACGGGACTCCGGTTGCGCCGGTGAGCGCGCTCGACGGCATTCGCGCCGCGTTTCCGGGGGCAGAGATCGTCTTCGAGCCGGGCACCAATTTCCTGCGTACCGCGCAACCGGTGCCGGCGACTGCGCTGTCCAACGGGGACGGGCAGCCAGGGCTCAAGGCCGAATTCTGGCGCGGTAGTGATTTCAGCGGCGCGCCGGCGGTGAGCCGGATCGATGCCGTGATGACCTTCGACCGCAACATGCCGCCGCCGATCACTGACTCGCCGGTGGTTTCGGCGCGCTGGACCGGCTTCGTCACCGCGCCGGCCGATGGGCTCTACAAGATCGGCATCAATGGCCGCGCAGCGCGCTTCTGGCTCGACGACAGACTGATCGCCGATAACAGCGACCCGCAGCAACGCGGGCCGAACCTTGCCGAGATCAGGCTCGAAAAAGGCCATCGCTATGCAGTGAAGATCGAGCAGACGCCGAGCCGCTTCCCGCCCAATCTGGTCTGGGCGCCGGTGCTCGAGGATCCGCTTGGCCGTGCGGTGGCCGCGGCGAAGACTGCCGATCTGGTGATCGCCGTGACCGGCATCACCTCGGCGCTCGAAGGCGAGGAGATGAAGGTCGACGTGCCGGGCTTCTCGGGCGGCGACCGCACCAGTCTCGACCTGCCGGCGGATGAGGACGCAGTGCTGAAGGCAGTGAAAGCGACCGGCAAGCCGCTTGCCCTGGTGCTGATGAACGGATCGGCGCTGTCGGTGAACTGGGCTGCCCAGAATGCCGATGCGATCCTCGAGGCCTGGTATCCCGGCCAGGCCGGCGGCACCGCGATCGGCGAGACCCTGTCGGGGGCGAACAACCCGGCGGGGCGGCTGCCGGTGACCTTCTATACCGGGGTCGACCAGCTGCCGCCGTTCAAGGACTATGCGATGAAGGGGCGGACCTATCGCTATTTCGCCGGCACGCCGCTTTACCCGTTCGGGCATGGCCTGAGCTATACCAGCTTTGCCTATGCCAAGCCGGTTCTGTCGCGCGCTGTGGTGAAGGCGGGCGATACGCTCGGCGTCGATGTCGCGGTGCGCAACAGCGGCGCGCGCGACGGCGACGAGGTGGTGCAGCTCTATCTGAGCTTCCCAAGAGCCCCCGGCATGCCGATCCGCGCGCTGCGCGGCTTTGCCCGGGTGCATCTCGCGGCCGGGGCAAGCGGCAAGGTCCATTTCGACCTGAACCCGCGCGACCTTTCGAGCGTGACAGAGGCTGGCGATCGGGTGGTTGCGCCGGGTGCCTATTCGCTGAGCGTCGGCGGCGGGCAGCCGGGGAGCGGGGCGACGACAGTGGCGGCCGGGTTCACGGTGAGCGGGTCGTTGAAACTGCCTGAGTGAGACGCGCGACGCGGGGGGCGGCGCCGGGGGGCGGCGTTCTCGTCAGGACCCGACGGTGAGAAAGAGCTAGGGGTAGCTTTAGCGCCGGAGGCTGTTCGGTTGAATCAAGGTGCGGGCTCGGGAGATATGGGACACCGGTGTGTCTCATATCTTTGCCCGTGAGTGCGATCGTTGTTGGGAATGTCAGGGGAGTAACTGGCGTTTCCAACACGCCTGTTGGAGCGTCAGCCTTGGTCCCATTATTATCCTTTTAGATCAACCATTTACACTAGAATTGTCTCGGAATTATTGGCTGCCCGGGCTCGCTTGAGCGCAGTTGTACAGAACATTGTACAGCTTTTGAGCTTCGGGCTCGGTTCGGTGCGCTGTCGCATGGTCCGGTAACGCGGTCGTCTCCAAAACCACTCCGTCACCCCGGACTTGTTCCGGGGTCCACCGGCCCGCAAACATCCCGGCCTCGGCTCCTGCGGCACCATGGGCCCCGGAACAAGTCCGGGGTGACGTGGCCCTTGGGGCTGGCCGGCCTACCGCCCCTCGTCGTCCGCACAGCCCGGTCGAGCGCGCCCCGCCGTCTCCGGCCATTGACGCGCCCGGGCGAGGCGCCCACGCGTGCCGCTCCCCACATCACTGCGCGCCCGATCCCGGTGAGCGGAGCGCGCCGCCATTTCGGAAATGACATAGCCTCAATGCGATTTCCTCGCCTGCTAAGCCGAGCCTCGAACGACATGGCAATCGACCTCGGCACGGCCAATACAGTCGTCTATCTGCGCGACCGGGGCATTGTGCTCAACGAGCCCTCGGTGGTCGCGATCGAGACTCTGAACGGCGTGCAGCGGGTCCGCGCGGTCGGCGCAGAGGCCAAGCTGATGATGGGCAAGACGCCCGACGGAATCCGCGCGATCAGGCCGATGCGCGACGGGGTCATCGCCGACATCGATGTCGCCGAGCAGATGATCAAGCATTTCATCGACAAGGTGCATGGCGGGCCGAGCCGGTTGCCGCGCCGCCCCGAGATCGCGATCTGCATCCCCTCGGGCGCGACCCCGGTCGAGCGCCGGGCGATCCGCCAGGCGGCCGAGAATGCGGGGGCGCGGATCGTCCATCTCATCGAGGAGCCGATGGCGGCGGCGATCGGCGCGGGGCTGCCGGTGACCGAGCCGATCGGGGCGATGGTGGTCGATATCGGCGGCGGGACGACCGAGGTGGCGGTGCTGTCGCTGCGCGGCCTTGCCTATAGCACGTCCGCGAGAGTGGGCGGCGATCGGATGGACGATGCGATCGCCTCCTATATCCGGCGCAAGCATAATCTGATGATCGGCGAATCCACCGCCGAGCGGGTGAAGCTCGAGATCGGCATGGCGAGCACCGACCAGGCGCGCGACGATGTCGTCATGTCCGTAAAGGGGCGCGACCTCGTTGCCGGCTATCCCAAGGAAGTCGAGGTCAGCCAGATGGAGATCGCCGGATCGCTGGCCGATCTGGTCGGCCAGGTGGTCGAGACTGTGCTCGGCGCGCTGGAGAAGACCGAGCCCGAGCTGGCGGCGGATATCTACGACCAGGGGATCGTGATGACTGGCGGCGGATCGCTGCTGCGGGGGATCGACATGGTGCTGGCCAGGGCGACCGGGCTGCCGGTGATGGTGGCGGAGGACGCGCTGATCTGCGTTGCGCGCGGTGCCGGGCGGGCGTTGGAGGATCCGGTGTATCGGGGGGTTATGACTTCGGTTTGATCCCGCCGCGGGCTGCTCCGAGAAACCGCGGAAATCATCCCCATGTCAGCTTCGCTATAGCGGGCATAGCCGATCTTGCCACCTTCAAGACCGAACCAGACCTGACGCCTGATTTCGGGAACCGTCTGCGCGCAGCCCCAGAGCGCCACGACTTCTCGTCCCGATCGCCTGACGGAGGAAAGGGTGCAGCCGGCAATCCTGTCCGGCCCGAGCTTGTGAAGGTTGGCGTGGTTCAGCGGGATCGAATAGTCGCTCATCACGAGCGAGGCCCTGGGCACGATCATTGCCTCGTTATCGGATAGCCGATCGCTCGATGAAAGCCACCGCGCCACGCGCGCCGCGTCGGGAGACCCGTCCGTCGTGATCGATCGTCCGCAGCCGGTGGCGAACATCAGCACAATCATCGGCAGGGCAGCTCTCATCATGATCGTCCGGCGCGCATCGCGGTCTCAAACATATGCATCGGTACATCCCTAGCCGACGCTCCTAAACCCGGCATCGTTAAGGTTTATCGAACCCGGCGCGCTCCGGCACGCAAACGATCATCGCAAGCCAAGACTGAACAGCTACTTCTTTTTCACCCGCTCTACCGGGTTCAGCGCAATCCGCTCGAGCCGCCCGTCGCGGATGATGGTGAGCCCAACCGGCCGCCCGACCCGGTCGCCGCCGAGTTGCCGCACCAGATCGTCGGCGCCCGCGACTGCCGTGTCGTCGAGCTTGATGATGATGTCGCGGGGCTTGAGCCCGCCCAGATCGGCGGGGCCGCCGGGTTCGAGCTCGGTAAGCCGCACGCCGCGTTCGGCGGCGCCCGTTGCCAGCGACAGGCGGCGGGGGAGCTCGATCGTCTGGGCGGCTATGCCGAGATGCGCGCGGCGCACCCGGCCGTGGCGGATGATCTCGCCGACGGCGAACAGCACCGTGTTGCTCGAAACCGCGAAGCAGAGATTCTGCGCGCCGCCGATCATCGCCGTGTTGACGCCGATGACAGCGCCGTTGCCGGCCACCAGCGGGCCGCCCGAATTGCCGGGGTTGAGCGCTGCATCCGTCTGGATCACGTCGTCGATCAGGCGGCCGTTGCTCGAGCGCAGCGAGCGGCCGAGCGCCGATACCACGCCTGCCGTCACCGTCGCGTCGAACCCGAGCGGGTTGCCGATCGCGACTACCAGCTGGCCGCGCTTCAGCGCGCGCGCGTCGCCGAGGGTTGCCACTGCGGTGCCCCGCGGCAGTTCGGCGCGGAGCAAAGCGAGATCGGTGTCCGGATCGTCGCCGAGGACTCGGGCTTCGACCTTGGTGCCGTCAGTCAGGGTGAGGCGCAGATCGCGGGCGCCGGCGACGACATGGCTGTTGGTTACGACCAGGCCGTCATGCGCGATGACGAAGCCCGAGCCGCTGCCGCCGCCCCTGGCGCGGCGGTTCTCGACGCGGACGACCGCCGGGCCGACGGTTTCGGCGATTGAGGTGACGACGCGGGAATAGGCGTCGAGTGGGTCTTCTTCCGTTGTGGCGGGGCGGTTCAGGGCTTCGAGCATGGTTTGATCCTGGCGGTGGATGGCATTCAATCCTTCTCCCCTTGTGGGAGAAGGAGGGAGGAGCGAAGCGACGGAAGGATGAGGGGTAGTTAGGTTCGAGACTTCATCATCGAGAGTCCCCCTCACCCTTCCCGTGCTTCGCACGGGCCCCTTCCCTCTCCCACAAGGGGAGAGGGAGAAGAAAGTGCGGCTCGCCCAACGTGATTTCCTCCCGCCCTCAGAGATGGATGACGCCACGCCGGGCGGCGTGGGCGACTGCGTCGGTGCGGCCGGTTGCGTCGAGCTTGTCGATCACGCGGGCGACGTGGAACTTGGCTGTGTCGGGCGCGATGCCGAGGCGCAGCGCGATCTCCTTGTTGGAGAGGCCTTCCGCCAGCAACGCGACGACCTCGCGCTCGCGCGCCGTCAGCGGCTGGGCGAGGGTTTCGACTTCGCCCGCGGCCGACACCACCAGATCAGCCGCAGCGCCCGCCGCGACGACCCGGATGCCGGCAACGCCTGCCAGCAGCGCAGCGAGGCGATCCGCCAGCGCTGCGTCCTCGATGCGGAGCGCGAGCGCGATCGGACCGGCTGGGGCCTCGCTCATCGCCGTGGCCGCTCGCCGATCACAACCTCCACCTCGACCTCCTGCCCGCCGCGCCTGATCCCGACGACGACCTGCGTGCCGATGCTGTCCGGCCCGAGGCTGTGGAGGAGTCTCGCGACCGAGCCGGCCGGTTCCCCGGCCCAGGTGAAGATCACATCGCCCTGGTGGAGGCCGGCGGCTGCGCCCGGGCCGCCGGGTTCGACCGCCATGATCATCGCGCCCGTCTGCTTGTCGCCGATCGCGACCTCGCGCAGGCCGAGGCCGAGATAGCCGCGCGGGATTCGGCCATGGGCAAGCAGCAGGGCGGCGACCCGCTCGATCGTCGCGCCGGGGATGACGAGCGCGCGGCGGCGCGGGCCGAGGACTGTCATGCCGAGCACGCCCTGGCCGGGATCGAGGGCGAGACCGCCCTCCCCGCGCCTGCGCAGTCGCAGATCGAGCTCGATCCGCGCGGCGATCTCGCCGCCTCGCATCGAGCGCCAGGCGCCGCCGACCGACGCGACTGCGCCGAGCGCGACAAGCGGTGCGCTTTCCGCGGCGCCGATGGCGAGCGCGAGTGACCCGGGGCGGGGCGCGGTGGCGGCGAAGGAGACGGGCGCGAGCGGGGTGCCTTCGACGCGGAGCAGTGCGATATCCGTCGTCGGATCGCGACCGACGAGCGTTGCGGTGCGGACTTCGCCGCCAGCGAGCTCGACGAGGATCTCACCTGTATCGGCCAGGGTTTCGTCTGCCGT
>Ga0105238_10003472_pt1 | contig 15691 bp, 14 predicted proteins | sample KBSC34metaG_FD_81526 | JGI IMG/M metagenome (GOLD analysis project Ga0105238, IMG submission 81526) | Corn rhizosphere microbial communities from Kellogg Biological Station, Michigan, USA - KBS C3-4 metaG | ecosystem: Host-associated > Plants > Roots > Rhizosphere > Soil | place: Michigan, USA... | reverse complement strand
TACCGGCGACCAGCGCGCCACGTGTCCCCGACTCCGCGCCGAGAACCTCGAGTGGAGCCGGAGTTCCGGCCCCGACCACGTTATGCGTCCCCGACTCCGTGCAGAGGACGTCGAGCGGACTTGGGATGCAGGCCACCACCACGCCGCACGTCCCCGACGCCGTGCCGAGGACCTCGGGCGGACCAGGACTACCGGCGACCAGCGCGCCACGCGTCCCCGATGCCGCGCCGAGAACCTCGAGTGGAGGCGGAGTTCCGGCCACGACCGCGCCACGCGTCCCCGACTCCGCGCAGAGGACGTCGAGCGGACCCGGGATGCAGGCCACCGCGACGCCGCACGTCCCCGACTCCGCGCCGAGGACGTCGGGCGGACCAGGACTACCCGCGACCAGCGCGCCACGCGTCCCTGACGCCGCGCCGAGGACCTCGAGCGGATCGGGATTGCCGGCCACCGCGGCGCCACGCGTTCCGGAAGCCCCAGCGAGATCTGTCAGCGCTCCGACCGTCGCCGCTGCCCCGCACGACCTCGACCTCGCTCCGATCGCCAGCAGCCCGTCCGTTCCCGCAGGCGTCGCCTCTCGCGTCCCCGAGCCCACCCCACGGACCTCCAGCAATCCCGAAGTGCGCGCCGCCGCCGCGCCGCGCGGCGCCGAGCTCACCCCGCGGACCCTCAGCAACCCCGAAATGCCAGCCGCCGCGACGCCGCGTTTCCCCGACCCCACCCCGCCGATCTCCAGCAGCCCGGCCATCCCCGCGGCGTCGCAGAAGCCTCCCGCCGTCACGACGGTTCCCGAGCGCTTCCCCACCAGCACGCCCGCGCCGGTGATCGCCGCCGAGGCACCTCCCACGCGCTCGCCGAGCATGGCCGAGCTCCTCGGCACCCAGCCCGCCGAACCGCGCATCGACGAGCAGCTCGCCACCGAGATGGTGGAACAGGTCGCCCGCGCCGTCGCGAACGAGCCGGCCAGGGCGACCCTCGGCGGCATCATCGAGATCCGGGCCCGACCCGCCGCCCTGTGGCAGCGCATCACGGCCTTCATCATCGATGGCGCGCTCATCGGCGGGGTCCTCGCCCTCTACGTCGGTCTCGCCGCAGCGCTCATCGCCCCGCACGGACCCACCTCCACCCAGCTCACCGGCATCGACGGGGTCATGGCCCGCGTCCACCAGCTGAACTCCGTGCTCGCCCCGTGCGTGGCGCTCGCACTGGTGCTCGGCCTCGTCTACGCGGGCGCCTTCGCGCTCCTCTGGAATGGCCGGACACCCGGGCGCCGGCTCCTCGGCATCCGGCTGGTCGACCAGACCGGACTCGCACCTACCCCGGGTCGGGCCATCACCCGATCCGCCCTCGCCGTCGTCTCCTTCGTCCCGTTCCTCGCCGGATTCTGGCTCGCCCTCTTCGACCGGCGGGGTCAGACCCTCCACGACAAGCTGACCCAGACGTTCGTCGTCCGTCCCGGCTGACCCGCCGCGCCGTAGAATGGCGAGCGGCGCAATGACCGAACGGCTGGAAGAGCACCTCGTCACCCGCGGCCTCTTGAGCCAGGAACGCGCGGACGACGCCTTGCGCTCGCAGGCCCTGGTCGGCGGCGCGATGGACACCCTTCTCCTCGAGATGGGCGCGCTTCGAGAGCAGGACCTGGTCACAGCCCTCGGAGAGGTGAGCGGGCTGCAGCCGATCTACCTCGCGGACTACGTCCCCAACCCTGCGATGGCGTCGGCCCTCCCGCGCGAGGAAGCCGACCGGCTCAACCTCGCGCCGCTCTCGGTCGAGGAGGGGATGCTCCACGTCGCCGTCGCGCACCCGGTCCCCATGCGAGGGCTCGAGTTGCTGGTCCGGAAGCTGGGCCGCTCCGTGGCGCCCTGGGTGTCCACCGACGTGCGGGTGCGCGCCTGGCGCGCGCAGATCTACGGCACCGCGCTTGCGGCGCGCGACACCGCCCTCCTCGGAACCCTCGGGCCAACGCTCGAGGAGCGGCTCGCCACCGAGATGGCGGAGCAGGCCGCGCGCTCCGTCGTGGACGAGCCGCTTCCGCTGGTCAAGGCCCGTTCCTCCGCCGAGGCCCCCGCGCCGGCGCTCCCGCCCGAGGGGGCCGCCACCGACCCCGCCGGCTCGCTCCTCGAGGCGCTGGAGGCCGGAGTCGCCGCGGCCGAGCCCGAGCTCCCAACCTGGCAACCCGAGCCGCCGCGGCCGCGCCAGCACCGCCCCCGCGAGACCGCGACGGAGAGCACCACCGGCGGCGAGGGCGTGGTGGACTGGACGCTGTCCGAAGCCCGTACCGCGCTCAGGGCCGTCGCCGGAGATCGAGAGGGCTTGAAGGACGTCGTCCTCCGCTACGCCCGCCGCACGCTCGACTTCGTCGCCGCGTTCGCGGTCGTGCGAGGCGCGGCGATGGGCTGGGATGCGCAGGGCGAGGGCGCGGACGGAATCTCCATCCCCCAGGTCTCCTTCCCGCTCGACGTGCCGTCGGTGTTCCGCACCGCCACGCTCGCCCACTCCTGCTACGCCGGACCGGTTCCGGGTGACGCGCTGACCCGGCAGGTGCTCGCCTCGCTCGGGCGAGCGCCTCGCTCGGTCTTCGTCTTCCCGGTGGAGGTCCGAGGCCGCCTGGTGGCCGTCGTCTACGGGGACCGCGGCGAGCGCGCCATCAGCCAGCGCCGCCTCTCCGACCTCATCCTGTTCTGCCAGGACCTCGGTCAGGCGTTCGCCGAGCTGATCGTCCTCCGCAAGCAGCGCCGCTTCTCCGACGAGGACGCTCCCGGCGAGCGAGCCGTTGCGCTGACCTTCGACGGCGCCCCGCGCCCGACACCCGAGACGCTCGAGACTCTCGATCGCGCACCGCCTCCAGCGGCGCTCGGAGACCTCGGCCCGGTGCTGGAGCGGCTGGTGGGGAGTGACGCCACGGCGCGGGCAACGGCCATCTCCGAGCTCACCCGGGCGCCGGACGCTGCGGCCCGCGCGCTGGCCGCGCAGTTCCCCGGCCCGAGCGCATGGAGCCGCGTCCCGGTCCAGGAGCTCCCCGCGCCCGACGAGCTGGGCCCGGTCCCGGCCGGCCTCGCGCGCCTGGGGGCAGCCGGGGCGCGCGCGCTGGTCCGGTTCCTCGATGCTCCCGAGCCCGAGGTCCGCTACGTCGCGCTGCTCACCGCCGGGAGCCTTCCCCACGCCGAGCTGGTGCCCGGAGTGCTGCGCGGGCTGTTCGATCCCGAGCCGGACGTCTCCTCGGCCGCGCGCGCCGCCGCCACCGCGCTGCGGCGCCTCCCCCGCTTCCAGCAGGCGCTTCCCGATCTCCGGCAGGAGCTGGTGGCGAAGGAGCCCGAGCGGCGTGTCCTCGCCGCGCGCGCGCTGGGAATGCTCCACGACCGACCGTCGATCGAGGGCCTCATCGGGCTCACCGCCAGCGACGACGCGCTCTCCGCGCAGGCCGCGGCCGAGGCGCTGATCGAGATCACCCGCGCCTCATTCGGCACCAGCACGCACGCCTGGATGGCCTGGTGGGCCGAGAACAGGGGGCGCCGGCGCGTCCAGTGGCTCCTCGCCGCCCTCCGCAACCCCGAGGCCTGGCTGCGCTCGGTCGCGGTGGAGGAGCTGGCCAGCGCTCTCGGCGACACCCTGGACTACGCGGCCGACGCACCGGAGCGGGACCGGCTCCAGGCGATCTCCCGCTGGGAGCAGGCCCTGCTCGATCCACGCCTCCGCACGCTCGACGTCTGAGCGCGCTCAGAACCGGCCGACGAGGCCGAAGCTCGCCCCGCCCGGACCCATCGCGACCGCCGGAAGAAGCGAGGGCACCGACGCCGACGCAGCAGGAGAGACGTCCGACGCGGACAGCTCGTAGCCGATGACCGCCCCGGCCACCGGAAGCAGCAGGGTGAGCGCGTACGTCGCCTTCGCGGCCGAGCTGTCGCTTCCGGAGCGAATCAACCCATAGATGCCGTAGCCCACGCCCAGGCCGGCCACGCTGCTGAGCCAGCTGACGATGAAGCTTCCCTGACGGCCGAGGAACTTTCCGGTGAGCGAGACCCCGATCGGGGCGCCCACCGAGACGCCGATGGCGCCTCCGAGCTGGGCGGCAGATCGGCGGGAAGCGTCGTCGCCTTGCGTGTTCAGCGTCCCGTAGATGACCCAGGCCGAGGCGCCACCGAGCAGGAGACCGCCGATGATGCCGCCTCCGCTCTCGGCGCCGACGCGGAGGAGCGGCGGGACCGGTTCGGTGGCGGCCGGCGGCGCGGGCTCGGCCCGGACGGACACCGACACGAGGAAGGCGAGGGCGACGACGCGGGCGCGGATCGGTGAGATCACCGGGAGGCGTCTGTCGAGAGTCCGGTCCGGCCAGTCTCCGGCGCTCCGACGAGGGACGGAGCATCCTGGCACACGTGATAAAGCCACTGCCACCATGGCTTCCCCTCCCGACCCAGACCCGCTCCGCGGCAGGCTGGACGCTCTCGAGCGCCAGGCCGAGCTCGGCGGAGGCCCCGAGCGCATCGCGAAGCAGCACGAGGCGGGCAAGCTCACCGCGCGCGAGCGGCTGGAGCTTCTGCTGGACCCGGGAACCTTCACCGAGCTGGACAAGTTCGTGACGCACCGGAGCTCCGAGTTCGGGATGGGCGACAAGCGCATTCCGGGCGACGGCGTGGTGACCGGGTACGGGCGCATCGACGGGCGCCAGGTCTTCGTCTTCGCGCAGGACTTCACCGTCTTCGGCGGCTCGCTGTCCGGTGCCTATGCGCAGAAGATCTGCAAGGTGATGGATCTGGCGACCCGGGTGGGCGCGCCGATCATCGGCCTCAACGACTCGGGCGGAGCACGGATCCAGGAGGGAGTGGAGAGCCTCGCCGGCTACGCGGACATCTTCCTCCGGAACACGCTCGCCTCGGGCGTGGTGCCCCAGATCTCGCTCATCCTCGGTCCCTGCGCGGGCGGCGCGGTGTACTCGCCGGCGATCACCGACTTCATCGTGATGACCAAGGACACGAGCTACATGTTCATCACCGGCCCCGAGGTCATCAAGACGGTCACCCACGAGGAGGTGACCAAGGAGGACCTCGGAGGTGCGCTCGCGCACAACCAGAAGTCGGGCGTGGCGCACTTCGCCGCCGAGAACGAGCAGGCCAGCATCGTCCTCACTCGCGAGCTGCTCTCCTACCTGCCTTCCAACAACGCGGACGATCCGCCGGTCATCCCCTGCGACGACGATCCCTTCCGCTCCGAGGAATCGCTGAGGACGCTCGTCCCGCCGAACCCCAACAAGCCCTACGACATCAAGGAGGTGGTCCGGGCGGTCGTGGACCACCACCACTTCTTCGAGGTCCACGAGCATTACGCGCGGAACATCGTCGTGGGGTTCGCACGCCTCAACGGGCGACCAGTGGGCATCGTCGCCAACCAGCCGGCGGTGCTGGCAGGGGTGCTCGACATCTCCGCCAGCGTGAAGGCGGCGCGGTTCGTCCGCTTCTGCGACTGCTTCAACCTGCCGCTGATCACCTTCGTCGACGTGCCGGGGTTCCTGCCCGGGACCGCGCAGGAATGGGGCGGGATCATCACCCACGGCGCCAAGCTGCTCTACGCCTTCGCCGAGGCCACGGTGCCGAAGGTCACGGTCATCACGCGGAAGGCCTACGGCGGGGCGTACGACGTCATGGCCAGCAAGCACATCCGCGCGGACGTGAACTACGCCTGGCCCACGGCGGAGATCGCGGTGATGGGTCCCGACGGCGCGGTGAGCATCATCTTCCGCAACGAGCTGGCAAAGGCGTCGGACCCGGCGGCGGAGCGGGCGCGGCTAGTCGCGGATTACCGCGAAAAGTTCGCAAACCCGTTCAAAGCAGCAGAGCTGGGCTACATCGACGAGGTCATCCGCCCCGAGCAGACCCGAGAGAGGCTGGTGCGTGCCCTCGAGATGCTCAAGGACAAGCGCCAGGAGAACCCGGCGCGGAAGCACGGGAACATCCCTCTCTAGAAGGGAAGCTCCGCCCGCGCGCGGCGACGAAGACCACCGGTGAAGGTGTGACAACGTCGTACGTAGTCTTGCCAGACCCACCACGGGTCGAGCGGGCAGATCTGCCGGGTGGCAACCGCCTCAATTGGGTCAAGAAGGACTTGATACAGGTGTGTATTCGTGTGTCTCATGGCGCAGATGCACGTTCGATTCTCCAGGGGGATCACATGCGCCGCCTGACGATGATTTCGGTCGCTGCGTTGATTTCGTTCGTTGCCGTAGCTCCTCCCATCGAGAAGCGTGGAATCGCAGCCAGCTTCTCCGATCGCGAGATCTTCGAGGGTGTGGTGTTCGGCGTGGGGCCGGTCGCACAGCTGGTACCCGAAGCTCGTGAGCAACTGCGGCCCGAGATCTACGCGCAGAACGCCGACGAGCTGGCTTCGATGGCCACGGTGCGTGCGAGTCTCCTCGCCTCGATCGAGCGTGCGCAGCCGGCTCTCGTCGCCGAATTTGCACGCGTCGCACGCGGCGGAGATCCCGCGGCGATCCGCGCGATGCTCGAGCGCGCGAGCGAAGCGGTGAACGCCGCGGCGGGGGAGCAGTGGCCAACCCTCGATGGAACTCTGGTCGCCAACGTACCGAATCCCAATCCGCGAACGCGCCCCGGTCCTGCTCCGCGCCCCACCCCGCAGCTCCAGCAGGACGCGCCTCTCTTTGCCAACGTACCGAATCCCAATCCGCGAACGCGCCCCGGTCCTGCTCCGCGCCCCACCCCGCAGCTCCAGCAGGACGCGCCTCTCTTTGCCAACGTGCCGAATCCCAATCCGCGAACGCGCCCCGGTCCTGCTCCGCGCCCCACCCCGCAGCTCACCTCGCCGCAGCTCGCGGCGCAGCCGGCGTGGGCCCTGTTCAGCTCGGCGCTCTTCACCGAGCAGCTCGCTGGCTCGATGGCGCTGAAGCTCGAGCGCATCGAGGGCTGACCCATGCGTCCACGGCAGATGGCGCGGCTCCTCGCCGCTGCGATCGTCTGCCTCTTCGCCCTGAACTGGCTCGAATCGCCCCTGCGAGCGCCCGCGGGGCGGCGCCTCCAGCTTCTCGCCGTCGCTCCGCAGTTCTGGGGGTACTTCGCCTCCCCCTTGCAGGACCGCATGGAGCTGTTTCGCCTTCGCGGCCCCTCGTGGGTGAGGGCCGACTTTCCTCTGGCCTCTCCGAGGAACCTCTTCGGTTTCGGACGGGGACCGGTGGGACACAGCTCGGAGCTCCGGGCGCTCCTGCGAGATGCCCCGCTCGAGTGGTCGGATGCGACGCTCCGAGAGGGCGAGCTGCCGGAGACGGCTTTTCCGGGCGTTCCGGTGCGGAACCTCGCGCAGCATCCCCAGCTCTGCGGTGACGTCCTGCTGCTGGACCGGACGCCGGTTCCCTGGGCGTGGGCCGGCACGCACCGGGCGGTCTCGATGCCGGTCAAGTACGCCCGCCTGGACGTCCAGTGCTGAGCCAGGCCGACAGACCCTGGACGAACGTCTACGGCGTGGCGCGCTCGCTGCTCGCGGCCGCGACGCTGCTCACCCTCGTTGCGAATCCCGCCGGGCAGCTCTTCCATCCGCTGGTCGTCGACGACGCGGGCATCCTGGACCGCCACGCCATCGACGGGCTGAGCCTCTTCCTCCTCGGGCGCGAGCACCTGGTCCTCGCGAAGCTCGTGGCAGTCATCGTCCTGTTGCTGGTCATCAGCGGCTGGAAACCTCGCCTCACCGCGCTGCCCCACTGGTGGGTGTCCTATAGCTTCGCCGCATCGGCAGCAGTCTTCGACGGGGGCGACGTCGTCGCTGCCACGCTGACCCTCCTGCTGCTTCCCGTGGCGTTCACCGATCGGAGGCGCTGGCACTGGCGGGGGGTCGGGGACGGGAACGCGCCCGCGTCCGTCGCGGCGCAGACCGGGCTCCTCCTCCTCCGCCTCCAGGTCTCGATCATCTACCTCTTCGCGGCGGTGCTGAAGCTCCGGAGCGAGGAGTGGGCGAACGGGACGGCGCTCTACTACTGGTGGTCGCATCCCAAGTTCGGCGCCTGGGGACCGCTGCGGTGGCTCACCGACCTCGTGGGGCCGAGCCGACTCGTCGTCCCGATGACCTGGGGTGTGCTGGTGCTCGAGCTCTGCCTGGCATTCGCCCTGCTCGCGCCGGTGCGACTGCGCAGCTGGCTGCTGCCGGTGGCGGTGCTCTTCCACGTCGGCATCGCGCTGCTGCACGGGCTTCCCTCGTTCGCTCTGACGATGATCGCAGCGCTGGTCCTCTACCTGCGGCCCGCGTGGCGGCCCTTCGCGCTACCCGAGCTCCGTCGACGGGCGGCCGCCCAGCCGTCGAAGCAGCTCGCCCCGTCCCCGCTCGCGCGCTGAGCTCAGGGCGGCGGCGAACCGGCCTTCCACTCCGCTCGCCGCCGGTCCTGCTCCACCTTTCGCGCCTGGGCCTCGGACTCCTGACGCGGAAGCTCGTCCAGGCGGGTGCGGTGCATCTCGACCGCCAGCTCCAGGAGGCCGCGGTCACGGTCCGGCAGCTCCGAGCCCTGCTCGGCCAGGATCCGCTGGGCGAGCTCGATCGCGTCCTCGGAGACCTGGCGCCGGTGGTCCACCCACGTGTGGATCTCATCCGTGGTCGCCGTCCCGGAGAGGACCTTCCCGTGGAGGTCGTTCCAGGCGGCGGCCTCGGTCTCGCGGCGCTTCAGCTCCTGGGGGTCGTTCGTCGGCGCCGAGTCGATCCAGTAGCGGTTGCGGGGGAGCTCGGCGCGCAGCCGCTCGAGGCTCACCGGGTAGCCCTCGTCGATGACCGGCGCGGGCGATCCCGGGGGAAGCGGGAGCGCCGCAGGGTCGGGTACGGGAGCGGCCGGCGGCGGAGGCGGGGCCGCCACGCGAGCGAGCGCAGGCGGCGGCGGAGGCGCGGGGGCACGAGGAGCCGGCACGACCGCGGGAGGCGCGATCCGCCTGTCCGCAACCGGCTCGACCGAGCGGGTGGCCGCGATCCCCGCGGCCAGGGCCGCAAGGAGCAGCGCAAAGAGCAGCAGGAGCCAGCGGTACCGGCGGGACACGGAGACGCAGTATGGCGAGCCCCGGCCGGGCGCGTGCGAGGGTGGCAACCGACGCGCGCCGCGTCATGACCGGAGGACAAACACCCGGAGTGTGACACGTCGACGACGCGCGTCACGCGATTCGCCGGGGGTCGCCGACTTGCGCCGGCAGCGGTGCTGGCGGACGCTTCAGCGGCCGCGAACGGGCGCGGTCCCGAGCAGAGGGGGAAGCACATGACCCGGCGGATCGTCTGGGGTCTGCTGACCGCCGTCCTCGCGCTGGCACCGCTGCCGGCGCGCGCGGAGAGCCTCCTCGAGACCATCGTCCACGTCCTGGTGGACGGGGGCAACTCCTACGCCTGGGAGAAGGTCACGCCCCCGGGGACGTGGTGCGGCAACGGATCGCAGTTCAAGTTCTTCGTCCGCCGGACCGCGTCGCCCGACGTCCTGTTCTTCTTCGAGGGCGGAGGGGCCTGCTGGGACTACGACACGTGCAGCGGCCGCGCCGGCGTCCTCGGAGCTGCCAATCCAAACGGCATCCCGGACGACTACATGCGGCAGTTCACCGCGAAGTACGTCTCACCGCTCGTCAACGGCGCGGACCCGGGAATGCCCTTCCGCGACCGGACCGACCTGATCACCAAGAACTGGAACATCGTCTACGTGCCGTACTGCACGGGCGACGTCCACGTGGGGAACCGCTACGCGACCTACAACGATCCGCGGGGCGTCGAGCCGCCACTGCCGTGGGCGCACGTCGGCTACGGGAACACGCTCGCCGTCGTCTCCTGGGCCCACCAGGCGTTCCCCAACATCGACCGTCTGCTGGTCACCGGATTCAGCGCCGGCGGGACCGGAACCTCGGCCGCGTACTGGTTCGTCCGCAACGGGCTCCAGCCGCGGAGGTCGTGGCTGCTCAACGACTCCGGGCCGATCTACTTCACCCCGGGGGGCTGGGGGATCTCTCGCCTGCTCCACTGGACGATCGACGAGGCCTGGGGGCTCGTCCCCGTCTTCTCGCAGATCCCGGGCTTCAGCGCCGGAGATTTCGGCAGCATCAACCTCGTGGTGGCGGACCAGTTCCCGCAGGACCACTTCGCGTACACGGGCTACAGCCGCGACTACAACTACTCCCGCTTCTCCTACGAGAGCTTCTGGGGACTGAGCAAGGAAGGCGTGCTGACGTTCTGGAAGATGGACGAGGACCGGCTGCTGAGCACGATCGCGACGCGCAGCAACTGGAGCTACTTCGTCCCCTGGGAGCGGCAGATCAACGACAGCCACTGCAGCACCATCATCACCTTCATCGGCAGCCACGCTTGCCAGCAGATGGAGAAGAAGCACCACTGGTGGGAGTACCTCGAGTGGCCTCCCGGCGAGAGCTACAAGTGCTACAGCGAGTTCGTCGGGATGGACCGCTTCCTCCAGCAGTTCATCGGCCAGAATCGTCAGTTCCGGATCCAGGAGCCTCCCAATGGCTACAACGCCGAGGACCCGGGAATGAAGATCGTCGCGCCGCTGATCAACTCGGCGCTGGACGGCTGAGGCGTCCAGGACACACGGCAAAACGCTTGGCTGCAGCCAGCGGTGTGCCGGCTGCAACTCCCCATCCCCCGCCTTGCCCGGCCCCTCCGCCCGTGAGATCTCCGCGGTGTATCGCGAGGTTCGCCATGCGCAAGGACTCCCCGCTGGTCGCCTGCTCCATCGCCGCGATGATCCTCCTCGTCGCCGGCGCGGCACTGACTCCGCCGTCCGCGTGGCGTGCGGCGTCCGTCGTCGCCCACCTCGCTCCGACCCTGGCCTCGACTGCGACCGGTCACGGGTCCACCGCGGTGAGGGCCGCGGGGATCGGGATGCTCGCGGCGCCCGCGCTCCTCCGCGACACCGCTCCCACCGCAAAGCCTCGCGAGCCGCAGGTCCGGGTCTGCCGACGCGACCAGCCCCGCGCGTGCAACCGCCCGGTGGAGTGCCCGCAGAAGATGTTCCAGCGGCTGCACCTGGTCTTCCCGATCGACGGCTGAGCCTCGCGCTTCGACCGGCGGGGATCCGCCAAACGAACTAGGCTCCGCAAGCGAACCGGGGGTGAGGCGTCTCCTCCTCGGTCCTCGACATGCCTGCCCTGCTCCGCCGCTTCCTCCTCGCGCCCATCCCACGGCTGCTGTGGACGCTGCTCCTGGCAGCGGTCATCGGCCGGGTGCTGTTCTGGATGTCCCCGGCGCTGATGCGCGCTTCCAACGTCACCCTCACCGGGGCGACCCGGAACGCGGTGCTGACGACGATCATCTTCGCCCTCGGCCTCTGGCTCTTCGAGGGGAAGCGCCCGCGCGATGCAGGGCTCGGGCTGGCGGGTTCGGTGTCCGAGACTGCCCGGGGCTTTCTCCTCGGCGCGCTGCTCCTGACCGTCGTCACCGGTGTGATCGCGCTCGGTGGCGGCTACCAGCTCCTGGGCTGGGCGCCGCTCCCCGAGGACACGAGCCGGGCGGAGCTGCTCATCCGCGCCGTTGGACTCTTCCTCGCCGTCGGAATCTTCGAGGAGGTCCTCTTTCGCGGCATCATCTTCCGTCAGCTCGAGCAGGCGATCGGAACCTGGCTGGCGCTCGTCGCCAGCGCGCTCTTCTTCGGGCTCGGCCATCGTGGCAACCCGGGCGCCACCTGGGTCAGCGGGGTCGCCATCGCCATCGAGGCCGGAGCCCTGCTCGCGGCGTCCTACGTGGCGACCCGTTCGCTGTGGATGCCGATCGGGCTGCACTGGTCCTGGAACCTCTTCGAGGGCCCGGTGTGGGGCTCGCCCGTCTCGGGCTTCCCCCTCCCGGTCCTGGCGGACGCGCGATTCCCCGGTCCTGGCCTGCTCACCGGCGGCGCATTCGGCCCGGAGGCCAGCGTGCCGGCGATGGTGCTCGGAACGGCGCTGGGAGCCTGGTTCCTCGTCCTGGCCGTCCGCCGCGGGCAGATCGTGACGCCCGCGTGGATGTGGTGGATCGCGGCCCGCCTCCGCCGCCCTCCCCTCGGTCCGGTCGCTCCGTCTCCGGTGGCGGAGTCGATCTCGCCGGCGTCGACGGCCTGAGCGCCTAGGACGCCTCGCCGGCCTCGCCGAGGAAGCGGGCCACCGCCTTCCACACCGCCTCGAAGTGCTCGCGGTCGAAGCCCGTTCCGGACGCCACCCAGTCGAAGTGGGGCGGGACGTGGCGTGGCCGGTGGAAGTGTCCGAGGACGTCGTGGTGGTCGGCCCAGACGGCGGCGACCAGGTGTCCGCGCACCTGGCTCAGGGTGGGGACGATGCCGTCGTTGGCCTTGTGGTCGGGAATGCTCCCGTACGCGCGACGGAGGAACTTGCGCTGCTCCTGTGTGAGCCTCGCGGGTGGATCGCCGGACCGCCCGCGGGCCAGCCGGTAGAGGACGACGTAGAGGGCATGGGTCGTCTGGGCGTAGCCGCTCAGGCCGGCGCGGGTGAGCGAGCGCAGGCCGGGCGGCCGCGCACGGGTGATCACGTCGCCGTAGCGGACGCCGGGGCGGTCGACGGTGGCGGCGTTGAAGAGCTCCATCGCCCCGGGAGCGAGCTGCGGCACCAGACCCTGGTCACTGTGGACGCTGGAGAAGAACTCCTCGATCGCCCGCCGCCGCTTCCCCGCGAAGTCCGAGAGGAGCTGGAGGAAGAGCTGGTCGACCACCCCGGTGGGTGTGCTGTCCCGGCGCCGGAGCAGACGCGCGAGCCGGAGCGCGACGCCGACCGGAAGCCGGCCGGTTCGCAGCGAGTACACCGTGGCCAGCGAGAGCAGCTTCAGCAGCTGGCTCCCGAACAGCGAGGTGAAGTGCGACGCGAGCGGCGTCCCGTGGTGCGGGGCGGCCACCCCGACCACGGCGCGAACGGCGGCGGCGCACCGCTCGACGTCCACCCGGGTGGGAAGGACCGACCCGGGGTTGAGCATCAGCCGGCCATCGAGCGCTCCGGTGGAGTGTCCGACGATGCTCACGACACCCCCGCGCTGCTCGAGCAGCCGGTGGATCGACTCGGCGAGCAGTGCCGCACGCCGGGGCAGCGAGGACGAGGGCTCGGTGAAGACGATGCGGATCTCGCCGTCGAGGCCCACAGGAGGGCCCGCCTCGGCGAGGAGGTCGCGCACGTGCCCGAAGTACGTGAAGTCGCCCAGGTTCGCGAAGCCGAAGAAGCCCGGGACGAGGACGACGTGATGAGGTCCGGCCACCCGCGTGGCACCTTACCGGGCCCCGGGGGTGGGATTCACGGCTCCGCCGCTCAGTCGAGCGTCGCGCCCGGGGCGAGCACGGTGTACGGCAGGCCGGCCGTCTTCGCCGCCTTCGCGAAGGCGCCGATCGGATCCGGCACCTCGGCATACCCCTGTCCCGCGTTCCCGTAGTGGATGGGAATCACCCGACGGGCGCCGAGGATCTGCGCGACCTCGACCGCCTGCTCCGGGGTGAGCGACATGGGCGCCGGCACCCGGGTGGTGCGCCCGAGCGTCTGACGGAAGCCGTTGATGGGGAGAAAGGCGAGGTCGAACGGGCCATAGGCGCGGCCGATGTTCCAGAACTGGCCGTGGACCTGCGTGTCTCCAGCGTGGAACACCCGGCGGCCTCCGCCGTCGATGACCCAGGAGACCTGCGGGCTGCCCAGACCGTCGGAGGCCGGCACCGCGAACACGGCGAAGTCGGCGGTCCGCGGAGACAGGAACTCGGGCTGGTAGAGCGCGACGGGAAGGAGGGGGACCTCGCGGTCGCCCACGCGGAGGGCCGTGTCGCGATCGCACACCAGCCGGCTGCGGGCGTTGAAGACGGGCTTGAGCGCCTCGGGCTGACAGTGATCGCCGTGGTAGTGCGTGACCAGGGCGTGGCGCTCCGGAGTGGACGCCTGGAGCGGCGTGCTGCCCGGCTCGGACGGGTCCACGGTGGCGTCGATGAAGAGCGTGGTCTCGCCGGCCACGAGACGGACTCCCGCCCAGGTCAATCGCGTGACGCGGAGCGCGGGCGGCGCCGGAGGCGTGGTGGCCGCGTGCGCGGGGAACGAGCGGAGCAGTGCCGTCGCTCCGACCAGCTCGAGGAGGGTCCGTCGGTGCATGCGGCAGTCGTACACCGCGACGCGTCCCGCCACCGGCCGTTTGCGGATCGGGCAAGCACGCTGGCTGCAGCAGAGGACCGGGAAGCCGCGCGCGTGGGTCGAGCGAACCACGCGGGATGTGGTGCGGCTCCCGCTCTGCACGCGGAGCCAGACCCAGGTGAAGACGCGGTCGCCGAGAACGGGTGAGGGTCCGGAACCGTGGTTCCGGAACCCAGCCCCGCACCATTTGGAGGGTCAGCGACCGGTGCCCGAGCTCGCGCCCGTCGCGGGGTCGGTCGCGCCGGTTCCCGTCGTCCCCGTCCCGGTGGTTCCGGTGCCGGTAGTCCCGGGGATGCCCGTCCCCGTCCCCGGGACGCGATACGTGCCGGTCGGGTCCGTCGTGGTCGATCCAGGAGCCCGGTAGGTCCCGGTCGTTCCGGTCGTTCCGGTCGTTCCGGTCGTGCCGGTCGTGCCGGTCGTGCCGGTCCCGGTCGTCCCCGCGCCGCCGGTCCCTGTCATCCCGGAGCCGGTGGTGCCCGTGCTCCCCGTGCCGGTCGCGGTGCTGCCCGTGCCCGTCGCTCCCGTCGTCGAGGACGTTCCGGTCCCGGTCGACGTCCCGGTCGCAGTGCTCGACTGGCCAAGCGCGCTCCCGGTCGTGCCGGTCTGTCCCGCGGCGTTGCCGGTGCCCGGAGTGGCGGTGTTCGGATTCACCGCGGCCGAGCCGCCCGTCGCCGGTCCCGGCGAGGGCGAGTTCAGCGTGCCGTCGCTGCCCGCCGTCGTCCCTGCGCTGCCCGTGCCCGAGTACGCGCCCGTGCTGTCACGCGCTGTCCCCGTGCCCGGCCCCAGCGTCCCGGGCTGCGTCGTCCCCGCGGTTCCCGTGCCCATCGGAGCTCCGGCGTTCCCGCCGATGCTTCCCGCGCCGGAGGTTCCCGCGGACGCGCCGGAGCTCGAGCCGCTGGAGGACTGCGCCAGCGCCGTCACCGGCCAGAGCGTCGCGGCGCCCGCCAGCACGCCCGTTCCCACCCATCGCCATGCCGTTCGTTTCATGACCGTCGCCTTCTCCCCTCGTCCAGACTGTCCTCCGACAAGGTAGGGCCCGAGGGGCATGGCCGGGACCCCGTCCAGGCGGCGCCGACGCTCGCTTGCCCGTGCTAAGCGAGCAGGGTGGCCCAGGGAACGAGACCCATCCGGAAGATCCTGATCGCCAACCGAGGGGAGATCGCCGTCCGGGTGATCCGCTCGTGCCGGGAGCTCGGCATCCCGACCGTCGCGGTCTACTCGGACGCGGATCGCGCAGCGCTCCACGTGCGGATGGCGGACGAGGCCTACCGCGTCGGCCCACCGCCCTCGCGCGAGTCCTACCTCTCGTTCGAGCACATCCTCGAGGCGGCGCGGTCCTCGGGAGCCGACGCCGTCCACCCCGGCTACGGCTTCCTCAGCGAGAACGCGGCGTTCGTCCGCGCCTGCGAGGCGGCCGGCATCGTCTTCATCGGTCCGCCCGCGGCGGCGATGGACGCCATGGGCGAGAAGACCCGCGCGCGGGCAAACATGGAGAAGGCCGGCGTCCCCGTCGTCCCGGGGAGCGTCGCGCCCTTCCCCACGGTGACCGAGGCGCGTGCCTACGCGGAGAAGATCGGCTTCCCGGTGAT
>Ga0105238_10003469_pt1 | contig 15695 bp, 16 predicted proteins | sample KBSC34metaG_FD_81526 | JGI IMG/M metagenome (GOLD analysis project Ga0105238, IMG submission 81526) | Corn rhizosphere microbial communities from Kellogg Biological Station, Michigan, USA - KBS C3-4 metaG | ecosystem: Host-associated > Plants > Roots > Rhizosphere > Soil | place: Michigan, USA... | reverse complement strand
ACGCCGTAGGCGTTGGCTAATTTCAGCCCAGGGTTCGAGCATAGTGAGAACCCTGGGTACTAATCAAAAAGAGCTCATCAACCCTGAAAGGGTTCGGCAGTTGGCGAACCCTTTCAGGGTTACCAAACGATAAATTATTGCCCCAGGGTTGTCGCTGCGCTCCAACCCTGGGCTTAAATTAGCCAACGCCTTCGGCGTTAATTCAAACTGAGGCACTACCACATTTGCGGATCGATCACCTAATCAATCGTGACTGGATAAACTAGGCCAGGGTCGGTAGATTCAGTTGCGTCTTGGTCGTTACCGGATCGGTTCTAGTGAGCGCTGCGAAATTCAAGTGGATGCTTCCTTCAAAGATCCGGCAGGACTTCGTCGCTATGGCGCAACAGATCCTGAAGGCCACGAGGGGTACTTCGCCCATGAACTTCGCCAACCGAAACGACGGAGAACAAAGTAACGAAGACCCCTCGGTCCTGATCATCCCGCAATTTCTGTAAATGCCGTCCAGCAATCGCCAGCAGCAACACTATTTAGTCAGATGCTGGTCTATCGAAGTCGGTACAGCATGTCCCTCCGTGTCTCCGGCAAACTGAAACTCTTGCAATTCAGTAATGCCTGGTGAACTCTCGATTGATCGAACTATAAAGTTTTTCGCCTTCGCTCGTTGGATCGGAACGCAGTGGAACGAGATGACCAACTTCTCGGGAAGCGGGGCATTGCCTTCATAGACGTACGTGCAAGCCTCACCACGTTGCATTGCCGCGTCATCGTGTACGAACAGATATTCACCCTTCAAGGTTACGCCATGGAGGATCACAGCTCGATCGAAGTTAGTTACTGCACTTTGCTTGCGGGCTGTGTCCGCTGCCTTGGTTTGCCATGACACAGAGCCGATTATCAAAGCGCAAAGCACGACTACAAAGAACGCTACACTTTTCATGACTATCTCCTGTCTCACGTAGTTTCGTTAACTCAAGCCACCCAGAATTAAGACGGTACGCACTTGCTCACTGACACCTGCCTTCAAAGAACAAGGCGCGAACTTCTCGTATGTTTTCGCAATGATTGTGCCAGCCAAAAGCGTCGAAAATTACCGAAATTTCTTCCCCACTGCGCGCTTTGGCCCAACCGGCTGTGGAACTTTACTCAATGCTGAATGATGAATTTGGGTGCTGAATTATCACGCCCATCACTCGGCAGGGATAACCATACTTTCCTCTTCTTTTTCCTATCAGATTTCGTCGAATACTGCTCGGCACGTACCTTGCTCCTATTGGGGATGGTGCTAGTTGGGCCAGGGCAGGGAACTGTCAGGTGAAAGGAGAGACCCAATGGGTTCATCCGCGGATGACGTAAACAAACTATCGCACGCCACTCGGCGCGCTTTCTGCACTGATCTCCTGTTGACTTCCACAGCGTTAGTCCTGGCCGCGCCCGCTCTAACTAAAGTCATGGCCGCGCAAGACTCGATGGTTGCCTATCCGCCGCGGAAGATTGAAGGAGCCGAGACGCTCCAATCGGGATCAGGCCTCTACTTCAACTATCCAACCAGAAATGATCCGGCTGTGCTGCTGCGCTCAAACGAGGGCGAGTACAGGGCGTACAGCCGCAGATGCTCTCACGCGGGGTGTTCAGTGGAATTCGATCCTCCGCGTCGATGTCTCAGCTGTCCCTGCCATAGCGGAACATTCGATGCCCGTATGGGCTACGTCATGTTTGGCCCGCCGCGAAGACCGCTCGATGAAATTATTCTACAGATGCGCGCGGGTGGACAGGTTTGGGCCGTCGGCAAGAGCTTTGGAAGAAACTCAGAGATGATTGCGCAAGACCCCCGAGGAGGTGATTGAAATGAGATACAACGTAGAAAAATTGAAGACCCGGATCGTTGAAATACTTTTCTTTGTGATTGGCGTAATTTTGCTTCTGATATTGGGCGCCGTTGCAAGTGGATACGCCGCAACTCAGGCAAAGAAAGTTGAGAGGGGACATTCACAAATCCAGCAGCCGCTTTACAGGGAGTATCGCGGCGTGCGTCTCGGCATGACGGCCGCGGAAGCGAGAGCGAAACTTGGCGAGCCGGCAATGAAGAGCGATGAACAGGATTTTTATATCTTCTCAACGAATGAAACGGCGCAGATCGCTTACGTCGAGCAAAAGGTAGCGACTATTTCCACCGATTACACGGGTGGCGTTGGCGCACCTGATCACAAAAGCGTGGTCGGCGAGGACCTTCTGCAGAAACCTGACGGATCATTGTTCAAGATGGTGCTCTACGACTCGGAGCGCTTCTGGGTATCGTACAACAAGAGTGCTTCTGCGACGCCCGTTGTAACGATCACCATTGGAGCCATGAAGTGAGCGCCGATCTTGGCGCGTCATTATCTGAGATATTGCGAGAGAGGCCGTTCCGAACGGAGCGTGACATTTGAATGAGTTCAGTTGGCACAACTGATAGCGGAGCTCTAATCGAAACCAGTCTGACTGGCCAACTTCTCCTGGACAACCCCATGCTCAACAAGGGCAGCGCGTTTTCCCAGGAGGAGCGACGTGAGTTTGGCCTTTTGGGACTGCTTCCACTGCACTCTTCCACTGTTGAAGAACAACTCGCACGCACCTACGAGAACTATCGGCGCAAAGAAACTGATCTCGAGCGATATGTGTTCCTGACGGCCCTGCAGGACCGCAACGAGACCCTCTTTTATCGTCTCTTGCTGGAACACATCAGTGAGATGACGCCGATCATCTATACGCCGACAGTTGGGGAAGGTTGCCGGCAATACAGCCATGTCTTTCGCAGGCCTCGCGGACTATACATCTCGTATCCTAACCGTGATGAAATTCCGGCGCTGCTCGACAACGCTCCTGCTGAAGGAGTTGAAGTCATCGTCGTGACGGATGGTGAGCGGATCCTCGGATTGGGAGACCTGGGAGTGGGAGGCATGGGTATCCCGATCGGAAAACTCTCGCTTTATTCTCTGTGCGCCGGAATTCATCCATCCGCGACTCTTCCCATCATGCTGGATGTCGGAACTGATAATCGCGAACTACTGGACGATCCACTGTATTTGGGTTGGCGACGCCCACGCGTGCGAGGACAGGAGTACGACGACTTTATTGAAACCTTTGTCGAAGCAGTCAAGCAGAAGTTTCCGCGAGTGCTGCTTCAATGGGAAGACTTTTCAAAGCACAACGCCGGGCGTTTGCTCGAGCGGTACCGTGATCGTCTTTGTACTTTCAACGACGACATTCAGGGAACCGGCGCAGTGACGGTCGCTGGACTCATGGCGGCGATGAAACTGCTCCATTCAAAACTCGGCGAACAACGAATCCTGATTCTGGGAGCCGGCTCGTCTGCAATTGGGATTTGCGATCAGCTTGTCACGGCAATGCTTCAGGAAGGATATTCCGAGCCTGAAGCCAAACAGAAGCTGTGGCTAGTCGACAGCAAAGGTCTGGTTCACACCGGACGCACTAATCTGGAGGACTCAAAACGTAGATACGCACAGCCATGCGAACGAGTCGGTTCGATTGATTCTGCGGGCTTCAGCTTTTTCGATGTGGTAAGGAAGGTTCAGCCCACGATTCTGATCGGCACATCCGGCCAGCGTGGGGCTTTCAGTGAGGACATTGTTCGTGAGATGGCTAAGCACGTAGCGCGTCCGGTGATCTTTCCACTTTCAAATCCCACCTCCAAGAGTGAGGCTACGCCATCGGAGCTCCTTCAATGGACGGAAGGACGCGCCTTAATCGCAACGGGCAGTCCGTTTCCGCCAACGAATCATGCGGGGCGACTGATCAAGGCCGGTCAGTGCAACAACGTATTCATATTTCCCGGAGTCGGGTTGGGCGTGATTGCGTCAGGTGCAGAGCGGGTAACAGACGCGATGTTCTCTGCGGCAGCGCGTGTGCTGAGCGAGTTTTCTCCGGCGTTGAATGACACGGACGCGCCGCTGTATCCACCGCTGGAAAGTGTCCGCGAAATCTCGCGCAAAGTGGCCGTAGCCGTTGGTGTCGAAGCACAGCAATCCGGACTGACAGAAATAACTAGCCTCGATAAGTTGGAGCGAAACGTCAGAGATAAGATGTGGAGCCCGCACTATGTTCAGCTGAGGCGTGCATACAGCCATGCGCAAAACGCTGATTGCTGAATATCACACATCTCTCGCCGGAGATGAGGGTCTGACGGCGGAATTCTTCGCGCGTCTTAAAACTATGATGCAGGAGCGCCGGTTGCTATATGGCGCCCGCGAAATCGGCGTTGCCCTTCGACCACACCTTCTCACTCGAACTCAGTACGGCATCCTGTCCCGCGCATCTGAGGTCATCGCAGGAGCCTTTGAAAAAATTGCCTCGGCCTTACTGAGTGAGCCGTCTCGAATGGAAACTGTCGGACTCACAGAACGCGAGATCAAACTGGCGCTCGTTGAGCCGAAGCATTCAGCCACAACAGTGACTTCGCGACTCGATGCTTTCGTTCACGGCCACGAAGTGAAGTTCGTCGAATACAACGCCGAAAATCCTTCCAGTCTGACGGACCAAACGGGTCTCAACGGAATTCTTCTCGAAGTTGGCGCAATGCGAGACATATCAACGCGCTATCAACTGCGGCAGTTCTCGCCAGAGAAACACCTGCTCAAAGCGCTGTGCAACAGCTTTCGGGAGTGGGGCGGCGCGGGCGCACCGAGTATCGCGATACTTGATTGGCATGGCCTACCGACTGCCCACGAATTTGTCCTGTTGGAAGAGTTTTTCGCCAGTCAAGGTATCCCGACACTCATTTGCGCACCGGAACAACTTACCTACGAGAACGGAAGACTACGTTGTGGCTCCTTCCCCATCGACCTTGTCTACAAGCGTGTTCTCATCAACGAATTACTTACTGCCTGCGATGATTCTCATCCGCTCATACGCGCGTACCTCGCGGGCGATGTCTGCCTCGTGAATTCCTTTCGTTGCAAGATGGTCCATAAGAAAGCGTCATTTGAATTACTGACTGACCAGGCAAACGCAGGCTGGTTCACTGCACGTGAGAAGGAAGTCATCCGGCGCACAGTGCCCTGGACGAGACGCCTCCGCGAGCGAAAGACGCAGCACGGAGCGCGCGAGGTGGATTTGATTGAACATGTCCGAAAGCATCGGCCGCAGTTCGTCTTGAAGCCCAACGACGACTACGGCGGTCGCGGCATCGCGTTGGGCGACCGCTTGACCTCATCGGAGTGGGACGCCGCCCTGTCGGCAGCGTTAGCCAGCGACTACGTGGTGCAGGAAAAAGTAGAATTGCGAACGGAGGTTTTCCCAATTTTCGGCGAAAGCCGTTGGGACTTGCAGCCGATGTACGTTGATACGAACCCGTTTCTATTCGCAGGGCGCGTCGGGGGGGCAATGGTGCGCTTGGCAGATTCGCCGGTGGTCAACGTCACATCAGGTGGTGGCGAGACGGGCTTCTTTGTCATCGAAGGCGAAGCCAGTCATTGACGGGTAGTGACCTGATTTAAGAAGTAATCCTTTGCGGCCCTCTGCGTATCTCTGCGATCTCTGCGTTTAATGGCTATTTCGACGCAGAGGACGCGGAGATACGCAGAGAGCCACAGAGAAAATCCAAATTAGGGCGCCGCCCATTGACGCTTAGCGCTAAGGTGAGCCGAAGAAATCTGAACGTGATTCGGCCCACCCGTGCAACGATGCTTATGGATGACGTGACGCAGACGAGCCGTCTGCGACTCCGGAGATGTCGTTCCGCCAGGGTCGAAGAACGACCAGGTCGGGATGGTTCAGGCGAAATTCTTGCGCAATTTTGCAGTCCCAACAAACCGGAGAATAATCTTCCAGGCCGTTTCGGAGCTGATCCAGACTAACTCCATTCCAGCCCAGCAGCGTTCCATCAGGGCTTAGCAATGCTGGTCTGTGGTCAACCCAATGAAGTTCTGGAAAAGCTTTTTTGCAATAAACGCAATCCTTGTCGCGATACCATCGCATTAGCACGCCGCTAACTAGACATCTTTCGGGCGCTACGTCGAGATCTATCAAGCACTCTTGCCGGCACTGTTCCTTGACGGGCCAGCGCGAGCATTCTTCGAGTCGAATATCGGGAAGGCCCACGGTTGAAGTTAACGAAGCATGTAGCGAGTCAACTTCAACGATGGCGGGCTTTTTGGTTTCCGGACAAGTAACGATTCGAGAGCCTCGATATTTCGAGGAAGACCGAATAAGCCAACGGCTGCTGAACCAGAGAGCCACAGCTATTGCAATTAGGGCTATCAATAAGCCTGGTGCGCTGTCCATGTTGACTCCTTTCGTCGACCTTCAAACGGCCGCGTGCTTGGCTCGTTCCTCCTCGATCTCTTTAATCCTGGCACGAAGCCACTGGCTAACTTCTCGCTCGAGCTTTGCCTGATTGTCCTGCAGCTCCAAATCCTCGATGGTTTCTCCATCAGTGTTTAAAGGTATGTAGTGACAGGGCACTTCCTGGGTCCGGTTTTCCGGACTGACAAAGTCGAGCAGGTGGCACTCGTTGCACGGGTGAGCGCGATATGGGTAACCATAGTTAAGACAGGACAGGGAATCCTGAAAGATAGATTTGCTTTGCCACGGCGTGCGAACTGAGCGGCCGTATCCTCCCCTCTCGATGAAGTCCAACTCATCTTTAAGGAGTTCGAGAATATCGCGCTCGTCTTTCGTCATTGCCGCAAACCTCCATTTCTCCCTGTGATTAGCGCCGTCTTTTCGACGGTTGGCAATTAACAACAGTTCCCGCCGCGGAAAGCGCAAAGAACATGCCACCGGGCTGAGAAGTATTTGCTGGAGATTATCGATTTGCGTGAGTGGATCTGAGTAACATTGCGCAGCGGATGCGGGAAAGTCCACTACTCAAGCTCCAATGCCGGACCCTTTGTCTTCCCATCAACTGCCCTCTGGAGACGATTATCTTTATAGTCCTCAAGTCTGGGGGGCAGGTATGTCATTTGCTGAAAAGACCCGTAGCTAACGGTGGTTCATCCGGACCACGATCGCCACGAGGAGGCGTTATGACTACCAGTAGAATTGATTCGGGTTTGCCGCTGGCCGTAATCGAATTGTTAGCGAGAGTGGGAAGTATTGCGAGCATAACCTTATTGATCTTCCTTTTCATGGAAGAGGCTTTTCATCCATCTGAGATTTCTCCCAACGAGTGGGCTGGGCTTCTTTTCTTTCCAATCGGCGTAATGATCGGAATGATCGTCGCCTGGTGGAAGGAGGGCCTGGGTTCGGCGGTTACGCTCTTGAGCCTGCTGGCTTTCTATCTGGTCTATGGTTATCTCCTGAGGAACCACATCGGAGGCTGGGTATTCATAGCGTTTGCCTCTCCTGGTTTCCTGTTTCTGCTGCACTGGTTTTTGCGCGACACTGAAAAGCATGAAGTCTCTCATCGCGCATGGGGACGAGTGGTGAAAACCTCTGCTCATTGATCGCTGGCGTCAAGCTTAAAGTACTTCTCTTCTTTGATTTGGTCTTTACGAAACTGAGCGCGCGCCAGTATTTCTTTGACATTCGCAACCATCTGCGGGTGACCACACGCGTACGCAACCGAGTTACTATGATCAAAACCAAGCCGGTCGGCGTGTTTGCGCATAACGTCCTCGATTCGACCGGTTTCGCCCTTCCAACTCGGTTCTGCCCAGGGCCTGCTGACGGTTGGTATGTACGTCAGCCACCCGGCGCGTGACAACGCTTCGAGCTCGCTGCGATACGGACCAAAATCAGTTGAATGGCTTGCACCGTGGATGACTACAAATTGATGGTTGGATGTCGCTCCACGCTCCCGATCAATTTGTTGAGTCCGCAGGATGCTGACGAACGGCGCGACGCCTGTGACTGTAGCGAGCATCAAGTGGTGCGTGACGCCCGTGTCCAAAGTAAATTGGCCCACCATGCGCCGTCGGACCAGAATGGTGGATCCCAACTTCAACCCCCACAACTTAGGTGTAATGTCGCCGCCTGGTACTAATTCGATAAAGAACTCGAGGAATGGCTCATGAGGCGACGAGACGATCGAGTAAGGGCGTTCGACCACATCACTATCAACGCCGATGCCAATAGTTGCATACTGACCCGCGGTGAAGGAGAGCCGTTCCGCAACCCGAAAACGGAATATCGCGAGATTCGCTGATACGTCCCTTCTTTCGATTAACTCCGCTGGGCAATGATGCGTTTGCACTTCGCTGAGAACTCTCGTCATCAAACTTGCTCCAATGCGATCTCCAAATCGTTGATGATGTCGTGCCAGTCCTCCAAGCCGAGTGAAAGTCGGATGCCGCCTGGCTCGAGCCCGCGGGCGTGCTTCAGTTCCGCAGGTAACGCCGAGTGCGTCATTGAGTAAGGTTCTTCGATGAGGGTGCGGATCTGTCCCAGACTAACTGCCAACGTAATACTGTAAGCATGATTCGCAATGTAATCCATGAAACGGTCGGCAGCTTCCGCGGCCGCTTTTTCCTCACCTTTCAACACAAAATAGACCATGCTTCCGGGGGCAAATTTACCGTCATAACTTGTCATCTGCCGGCGAGCGAGTTGGTACTGCGGGAATGTCTCCAATCCTGGATAGTGAACGGATGCCACTTTCGGGTGCCGCTCCAGAAACTGGGCCACCCGGGTCGCAGACTTTTGCTGATTCACCATGCGTGTTGCCAGGGTTGGTAATCCGTAGACGAGAATCGACCAGGCGCTTTTGGATGAAAGCACACCACCAAAATCTTTGCGATACATCAAGAGCGGCGCATGATACTTGAGTGGTCCAATCACCGCTCCACCCATGTCGGCGCCAAAGCCGCCAATGTCTTTCGTCAGGCTGTGGACCACGAAATCTGCTCCGAGAGCCAGAGGTCTCTGGCAATAAGGCGTGGCGAAGGTGTTATCGACAATCATCAGCAGTCGATCCTTCTCTCCTTTTCCGGGTCTGGCTTCGTCCATCCAGCGACGGACCAACTCGATGTCGATCAGATCGAGCGTGGGGTTCACAGGAGTTTCAAAATAAACCACGCGCGTGCGGTTGGTGATGGCGGCTTTGAAGCTACGCTCATCTCTCAGGTCCACAAATCTCGTGGTTATGCCGAACCGGGGCAGCCAGTTTGTCATCAAGCTGTAGGTACAACCGTAGAGGGTGTGATGCGCGACAATCTCAGTGCCTGCTTTGTTGGTGATGCCCAGGGCTGCGCTGATGGCCGCCATGCCAGTTGCGAATGCAACTGCGGTTTCGCCACCCTCGGCAAGGGCGAGATGATCCTCGAGCATGCCGCGCGTCGGTTCGTCCAAACGGTCATAAATGTAAATCGGGACGTGCCCTTTGACACCTGCTTCGTCTGAAGCAAATTCCACAAAACCCTGTGCGCCCCGGTGCACTGAACCGAGCCGGTAAGCGGCCGAGGCTGAGATTGGCGGAACCAGATGGTGATCAAAGTCCCAATGCTTGCTTTCGTGATTACCGTGTATCAGGTGAGTGCGTATGCGGTAGCGCTCTTTCGCCGTGTGATGCTGCTTCTTCATGCGATTACTGGTGTGCAATGCATGTGCCCGCGACAGGTTGCACGCGAACCCAGAGAACGAGCAGGAATATTTTCGTGACTGCCCTTGAGCTGTGGGTTTTTTCGCAACCCAAGGCGACTTTCCACAATGACCAATTGCAAGAAGTCACAAGCCTCAACCCCGGGACGCTTTTGCAGAGCGCAGTCTCCGCGAAAGGTTGGCATAGTTCCTGCAATCCAATAGGCGAAATGCAAAGATGCGAGCGGCGCGTCTTGGTTCTTTGTCTTACCGAAGGCACGCAGAACGGCGGTGTCTTAAATTGATCGGTTTTCTCTGCGGTTCTTGCGTATCTCAGCGTTCTCTGCGTTAAAACGGCAACTTAAACGCAGAGCGCGCAGAGAACCGCAGAGAGGATTTCAAATTCAGACATCGCGCGGAAAGAGAAGGAGTATCGAAAAAATGAAAATCTTATTGGCAGTTGACGGTTCGGTTTGCAGCGATGCAGCAGCGCAGGAACTCGCAAAGCGACCGTGGCCACCGCAAACTGAAGTCAAAGTTATTACCGCCGTGGAGATTCCCATACCTGTGGGAATGGAACCGTGGGCCGTATCGCCTAACTACTTCGAAAGCCTGGAGATGGCGGTTCGTCAGGCGGGACAGGGCGTTTTGGATAGCACGCTGCTCAAACTGAAAACAGTCTCAGACAAGACGTTGAAGATCAGCAGTGAAATTATTCAAGGTCCACCGGCGCAAGTGATTGTTGACGAGGCGGAAAGTTGGGGAGCCGATCTCATCGTGATGGGTTCACGCGGGTTGGGTGTTTGGAATAGAGTATTGCTCGGTTCAGTATCGAATGCTGTGGTCCATCATGCGAAGTGCTCGGTCGAGGTCGTCAGGACGCGGCAAGAGAAGCAACCCGACAAATAATAGTGACCGAACAAGTAAAAAACGAAACCTTCTGTCAACGAGTGGTGGCGGCCGCAGGTAGTCGGTCCGACAAGGTTGCGATGATGGTAATCGGGCCAGAAGGCACGGAGAGTATTACCTTCGGTTCGATGTTGGCCCAGATACGCAGCATTGCTTATCGCCTCAGTCAGGAGAAGATCGCTTTTGGCGAGCGCGTCGCGCTTATCGGTGAAAATCATCCAAACTGGGCCATTGCTTATCTGGGAATAATCTATCGCGGTGCGGTAGTCACCCCAATGGACCCGGCTGCCACCACACAGGCTATCGGCGCCTTTCTAAAAGGCTCTGAAGCAAAGCTCGCGTTTGTTTCACCCGCTTCGGTAGAAAAGTTTCGAGCCGCCTGTGAGCTGATTGGCAGTAACATCCCTGCGGTTGCTTTGCGTCGCATGACTCAGCCTGATGGCGTGGCGCGTTTTGAGGACTGGGCCGAGACGCCGACGCCGCAAGAATTCAATGAAGCTCCGCCACCGGCTCGCGCAGATGACCTCGCACTCCTCATGTACACGTCAGGTACGACTGGCGCTCCCAAGGCCGTGCCGCTTACGCATGGAAACATTTACGCGGAGAGCGATAAGGTCGAGGAAGTGATGCGTATTAGCGACCAGGAAGTGGTCGTAAGCCTGCTGCCGCTATTCCATGCCTATTCACAAATCGTGAATCTTTGGCTCGCCACAACTGTAGGTGCGCGGGTGGTCTATCTCACGGAATTAAGTAGTGCCGGAATTGAACAAGGCTTAAGAGAGAGTGGGGCGACTGCGCTCGTGGGCGTGCCGCGACTCTGGTATCTCTTTCACAAAAAGATCTGGGACTCCGTGCGGGCGCGTTCCTGGCCACTGAGAACCCTGTTTCAAATCATGCTGGCATGTAATGGCTGGTTGCGTGAGTGGTTCGGCCTCAATGCAGGTCGATGGTTTTTCAAACCCATTCACCAGTCTTTTGGTGGGAAACTAAGACTCGCCGTTTCGGCTGGAGCCAGCTTCGACGAAGATGTGGCGAGGGATTTTCATGGTTTAGGTTTCACACTTCTACAGGGTTACGGTCTGACGGAGACCAGCGGAGCCGCAACGATAACGCGCTTCGAAGATAACAAGATCGGCTCGGTTGGCACGCCGCTGAATGGAGTTGAAGTAAGAATCGATCAGCCTAACGAAGAGGGAGTCGGCGAAGTCGTAATCCGCGGGCCGATTGTGATGTCGGGCTATTATCAAAATCCCGAAGCAAATAGAGAAGCATTCACCAGTGATGGCTGGTTTCGCTCCGGTGACCTGGGCCGGTTTGATAAGCAAGGGCACCTTTATATCGTCGGGCGTCAGAAAGACGTCATCAAATTACCCTCTGGCAAAAACGTTTTCCCCGAAGATGTTGAGGCCCACTACGAACGATCACCGTTCGTTAGCGAAGTGTGCGTCATCGGCGTGAGAGACGAATCAAGCCAATTCAAAAGAGCGGAAAAACTGCGTGGTGTAGTGGTGCCAAACTTTGAATATCTCAAAGCTCAACACATCGGTAATGCGCGTGAGTGGGTCGTTTGGGAATTAGAGAACCTCGGCAGGGAACTGCCCGAGTACCAGCGGGTGCATGATTTTGTCCTGCGTGCTGAGCCCTTACCGCGCACCTCCACTCGCAAAGTAAAGCGGTTCGAAGTGAAAAGCCGGCTCGAAGAACTGGAGCAGCGAAATGGAAAGAAACGCGAGGCAAAGCCGGTTCAATTCAGCGAGGCAGATCAATCGTTGATGGATTCCCTTGCAGGACGAGCAACGGTCGCAGCAGTGAAACAGCACAACCATGATGTCGAGTTAATTCATCCACACATGCATTTCGAGATCGATCTCGGGTTGGACTCTCTGGCGCGGACTGAATGCTTTGCAAGCGTCGAACAAACCCTGGGTATAGAACTCGACCCGCAGGAACTCTCGACCGTTCAGAAAGTCGGCGAGTTGGTCCAACTTGCAACGGCAAGACTCAATGGCGAGGCACGACCACCCGGAACGACTGACGCGGAGTTTCGCTGGCAAAAAGAGTTGGCGCAAACGCCTGAGACGCTGCCGGATGTCGAGCACCTTCTAAAACGCAAAACAGCAGTAGTGCTATTTGCCTACATCGTGTTGCAAATCATTCGGGTCGGAGCGCAACTGTTGTTTCGCATGGAGGTGCAAGGCAGGGAGGTTCTCGATCGCGTCAAACCGCCGTACTTGATTTGCCCGAACCACCAGAGCTACCTGGATCCATTCCTTGTGTGTTCGACGTACCCGCGACGCGTACTGCAAAACATTTTCCACGTTGGCGCAAGTATGTACTTTACGAATCGCTTTATGTCCGGGCTGGCGCGGCTGATAAATGTCATACCCATTGACCCGGATGTGCAACTGATGCGCGCGATGCGAGCCGGCGCCGCGGGTCTTCGCGCCGGGAAGATACTCAATATTTATCCGGAAGGGCAGCGCTCGTTTGATGGTCAGTTGTATGAGTTTAGAAAAGGCGCCGCAATACTAGCTACTGAGTTAGATCTTCCGATAGTGCCGGTCGCGCTCGATGGAGCGTATCGCATTTGGCCGCGCAAATCGTGGCGTTTCCGACTGGCAAAGGTAAAGATAAGTTTCGGTGAACCGATTAGTGTCCAAAGCGTTATTTCGGGTGATAAAGAGCTGGCTTATGAAAAAGTGACGGTAAAACTTAAACAACGAATTCAGCAGATGCTTGATGAAATGCGCGCGAACAAATCATGAGCTCTTCTCTGTGCAACCTTTGTGTTCTCTGTGCCTCTGTGGTTAATTTCCTGGAAAAAGACAACCACAGAGGCACAGAGAACACAGAGGTTGCACAGAGAAGAAGTCTCTACTTCGGATCAATCTCGTTCAAGGTTTTCTCAAGCCATATACGGGCCTCTTCAACGGACGTGAGGTCTGTTAAAGGTTCGAATGTGCGAGGAGACCCGAGTAAGATCTTCAAGGAGCAAAAGGGGACTGGATTGCGAGAGTCATCCCACTTGTGAGGTTCTGCAATCGCCGGGTAACAATCAGCACCTAACGGAATTAGAGGCACGCCAACCGCCGAAGCCAAAGCAACTGCGCCTACTTTTGCCTGCCGTGCAGGACCTCCACCATCGGCGGTTAGCATGACCGAGGCGCCGTTCATGAGTTCCCGGGCTAGTTTTAACAAAGCTTCCCAGCCGCCTTCCTCGCTGTCTCCTCGAACAACGTGAAAACCAAGCATGCGGCAGAGCAATGCCAGCGAGTCACCTCGTGGATCGTGGGAAACCATAATCGCTGTACGGCAAGGCGGACGTCGTTTCGCGAATATTACCAGGAGGGAAGGCGCATCACGATGCCACAGCGCCAGAACACATGGCGCCGGAATATTTGGCCACGACGGGCTGCCAGTTGAGACGAGCCGTGCGGTAAATGCGACCACCTGCGCGTAGAGAAACATAACCGTTGCGCCCGATGCGACGATAAGCCAGTGAAGAGGCGGAAGATATTTGCGCAGCAGAGCGAACGTTAAGTCGATAGCACGCGTCAATATATTTCGACCTGGTTTTTTGTCTGTTTGCTTTTTAGCGGACGCGAGTAGTTCGGAAATGCGAGTCAATCGTTCAGCCGCGACTTCGATCTCCTCTTTTTCAATGTGATAATGGTCAGACATGGAAGACGTTCTCCGCTCACTTAAATCCAAACGTGTTGGTCTGGCTCTCAGCGGCGGCGCCGTGCGCGGCCTCGCTCACATTGGGGTTATCAAGGCGCTGGACGAAGTCGGCATCAAACGTGCGGTGGTGGCCGGCGCCAGCGTGGGCAGCATTATCGGTGCTGCGTTGGCGGCGGGTATGGACTGGCGCGAAATCGCGAACATGGCGCGGTCTATTTTCTGGCCCCGTTTGCTTCATGGAAAAACGCTCGAACGATTCTGTGCTCAGTATTTGCCGGAGAGTTTCGAACAGCTCGCCACTCCTTTCGCCGCAGTAGCGACTATCGTGCCATCAAACAAACCGTTGACGATAACTACTGGTCCACTTTCCTCAGCGATTAGCGCAAGCTGTGCGCTGCGTTTAATTCGCCGTCCCGTTAGCCGTGAAGGTCAGAAACTTAAAGATGGTGGCTTTTCGTGCGTGCTGCCTTCGCACGTTTGCCGTACGCAGAACGCCGACTTCGTTATTGCTTCCGATGTTTGGGAGTGGAGTTCCGTCATGCGTTCGTTAGGTTGTTCTCCATCAGAACGGCACTGGACCACTCAAGCTTATCCCTCCCATTATAGGTTCGCCGTGGCCCAGACTGAGATCCACATTCAGCCGGAGATACCGTTGGCAGGTTATGTTCCCGGCACTGCCGCCGTTGAACGCCTGATTGCCAGCGGAGAACGCGCCACCTACCAGGCACTCGAATCACTCTCGAAAGCTCAAGCCGCTTAATTCTGCCCGTCAAATTTCACTGGCAAAAGCTCGCGAATGAAAGAATTTCTTTGCGAGTTCAGAAGCGCCTGCGTAGAGCACTGTGATAAGTCCCAAAAGCAGAAGTGATGAGATTGGCAGCGGTGTTAGACCAAGCAGGCCGCTTAACGGACTATAAGGTAATGCGAGTGTAACGAGGAGCACGATGATCATGGCTGACAACAAGGGAGTGCTCGGCATGCTTGAATAGAATGGTTTCCAGGTCCGCATCACCAGAATGATAAGGACTTCCGTCATTACCGACTCGACAAACCAGCCAGTTCTGAATACTTCCGGCGTTGCTTTGAGAATGAACACTAACGCCGCAAAGGTGAGAAAGTCGAAGATCGAGCTAACGACGCCAAAAACGATCATGAAGTTTCGAATAAATCTGATGTTCCAACGTCTCGGTCTTTCCAATAGCTCCGGATCCACGCGATCCGTCGCGATTGCCATTGCCGGGAAGTCAGTGAGGAAGTTGTTCAGCAGGATCTGTTTGGGGAGCAACGGCAAAAAAGGGAGGAACAATGCTGCTCCGGCCATGCTGAACATGTTGCCGAAGTTGGCGCTGGTGGTCATGTAAATATATTTGAGCGTATTTGCAAAAGTCTTTCTGCCTTCCCGAACTCCTGCAGCCAACACGGCCAGGTCTTTCTCGAGCAACACTATCATCGCGGCTTCTTTGGCAACGTCCACAGCGCTGTTCACAGAAATTCCCACGTCAGATGCGTGAAGTGCCGAAGCGTCGTTGATACCGTCGCCGAGGAATCCAACTGTATTGCCGGATTTTCTCAGAGCGAGAATAATGCGT
>Ga0105238_10003463_pt1 | contig 15704 bp, 9 predicted proteins | sample KBSC34metaG_FD_81526 | JGI IMG/M metagenome (GOLD analysis project Ga0105238, IMG submission 81526) | Corn rhizosphere microbial communities from Kellogg Biological Station, Michigan, USA - KBS C3-4 metaG | ecosystem: Host-associated > Plants > Roots > Rhizosphere > Soil | place: Michigan, USA... | reverse complement strand
GGGTATCGACCAGCAGGTGCGGCGCATGCTCGCAGATCCGAAGTCGCAGGCGTTCGTCGACAACTTCGTGGGCCAGTGGTTGCAGCTGCGGAACCTGAAGACGAAGCAGCCGAACTCGCACGAGTTCCCCGACTTCGACGACAACCTGCGCCAGGCGCTGCTGACGGAGACCGAGTTGTTCTTCGGCTCCGTGATGCACGAGGACCGCAGCGTGCTCGACCTGATGACGGCGGATTACACGTTCCTCAACGAGCGTCTGGCGCGTCATTACGGCATCGACGGCGTGTACGGCAGCCACTTCCGCCGCGTCACGCTCCAGGACGATGCGCGAAGGGGGTTGCTGGGCAAAGGCGCCATCCTGATGGTCACGTCGCATGCGCACCGCACGTCGCCGGTGCTGCGCGGCAAGTGGGTGCTCGAAAACGTCCTCGGCACGCCGCCGCCGCCCCCGCCCGACGTGGTGCCGCCGTTCGACGAAGAAGCGGGCGCCGCGAAGCCGAAGTCGGTCCGTGAGCGCATGGAGAACCATCGCCGCAACCCGGCGTGCGCGAGCTGTCACCGGATGATCGACCCCGCGGGGCTGGCGCTCGAGAACTTCGACGCGACCGGCGCCTGGCGCACCCGCGACGGCGGCACGCGTGGCACGCCGGTGGATGCCTCGGGACAGCTCGTGGACGGGACCAAGATCAACGGCGTCGTGGAACTGCGGCAGGCGCTGCTGCGCGAGCCGACGACGTTCGTGCGCACGCTGACCGAGCGCCTGATGACCTATGCGCTCGGGCGCGGCCTGACGGCCACCGATATGCCCTCCGTGCGGGCGATCGTCCGCGACGCCGAAAAGGATCAGTACCGCTTCTCGGCCATCGTCATGGGCGTGGTCCGAAGCGTCGAGTTCCAGAAACGGCTGAAGGCCCCGAGCACGGAATCGCAAGTGGCAAGCCTCAATCCTGGTCGATAGAGGAGCGCACGTCATGTTCATTACGAAGTCTTCGGTGTCCCGTCGAACGGTGCTGCGCGGTATCGGTGCCACGCTGTCGCTGCCGCTGCTCGACGCCATGGTGCCGGCCCTCACGCGAACGGCCCTCACCGCCGCGACGCCGACGAAGCGGTTCGGCGCGATTTTCGTCCCGATGGGCGAGCGGCCGAGCCATTGGACGCCGGCCACCACGGGGGTGGGCTTCGAGTTCAGCCCCATCATCAAGCCGCTCGAGAAGTTCAGAGACCACGTGAACGTGGTGTCGAACATCGACCGGCCGCTGGCGGGCACGCACGCCGTGAGCACCGGCACGTGGCTCACCGGCTCGGCGCCGAAACGCACCGAGGCCGAGGACTTCATTGCCGGCACGTCGCTCGACCAGATCATCGCCGGGCGGATCGCCAAGGACACCGTCTTCAAGTCGCTCGAGATCGCCACCGAGGATCAGAGCGGCTACGTGGGCGCCTGCGACGTGGGCTACAGCTGCGCCTACATGAGCACCATCTCGTGGAAGTCGCCCACCGAGCCGATGCCGATGGAGACCAACCCCCGCGTCGTCTTCGAGCGGATGTTCGGCCGGCCTGGTTCCGCCGAGGATCGGCTGACGCGCATGCGGCAGAACCGCAGCATCCTCGACTCGGTGCGCGGCGACGTGGCCTCGCTCGAGAAAGGGCTCGGCGCCCGCGATCGCGTGCGGCTCGATCAGTATCTGGACCACGTGCGCGAGGTCGAAGGGCGGATTCAGCGCGCCGAGAAGAAGGCCGAGACCGATCTTGTCATCCCGAGGGCGCCCGTTGGGATTCCCGAGTCGTGGGAAGAGCACGCCACGGTGATGTTCGACCTGATGGCGCTGGCGTACGAGGCCGACCTGACGCGCGTCTTCACGTTCATGCTGAACCGCGAGGCGAGCCAGCTGGTGTTCCCCGACCTCGGTTTCAACGAGCCGTGGCATCACGTGTCGCACCACGGCAACGAGGCGGAGAAGCTGGCGCTGCTGGTCAAGCTCAATACCTGGCAGATCAGCCTGTTCAGCAAGTTCGTGGAACGGCTCTCGAACACCCCAGACGGCGACGGGACGCTGCTCGATCACTCGACGATCCTCTGGGGCAGCGGCATGAGCGACAGCAACACGCACTCGCCGCTCGACGTGCCGTACCTGATGGTGGGGAAGGGCGCCGGCTCGTTCGCCGGCAACCGCCACATGGCTGCGCCGAAGGGCACCCAGCTCGCCAACGTCATGTTGACCGTGGCGCAGAAGTACGGCGCCGAGATCGACAAGTTCGGCGTCAGCACCGGCGCCTTCGCGCTCTAGGAAAGGCAGCCGCCGTGCGCCGGTTCGCCCGCATCGTCATCCTCGTCCTGGCCACCGCCGCGGGTCTGTCGGCGGCCGGGCCTGCGCCCTCGCTCGTCGACGCCGTCAAGAAGGGCGATCGGGATGCGGTGCGCGCGCTGCTGCGCGCGAAGGTGGACGTCAACAAACCCGAGGCCGACGGCACCACCGCGCTGCACTACGCGGTGGAGGCCGACGCCCTCGACCTCGTTACGCAGCTGATTCGCGCCGGCGCCAACGTCAAGGCGGCGAATCGCTACGGGATTCCGCCGATCGCCTTGGCCGCGACCAACGGCAACGCGAAGGTGCTCGAGGCGCTGCTCGAAGGCGGCGCCGATCCCAACACCCGCACCGCCGCCGGTGAACCGGTGCTGATGACGGCCGCGCGCGCCGGGAATCCCGAGACGGTGTCGCGCTTGATCAGCCGCGGCGCCGACGTGAACGCGCGCGAGCAGTGGTTCGGCGAAACGGCCGTGATGTGGGCGGCCTCCGAGGATCACGCCGAAGTGGTGCGCGCGCTCGCCAAGGCGGGCGCCGATCTGAATGCCCGGTCGACCGTCCTCGATGCACCGGTGCTCGAGTTCCCGCGCAGCGGCGGCCCCAACTCTCCGCTGCCGCGCGGCGGCTGGACAGCGCTGATGTTCGCGGCGCGGCAGGGCTCGAAAGACGCGGCGCAGGCGCTGGTGGACGCCGGCGTCAATCTCAACGCAGTCGCGCTGCCCGAAACCGATGTCCCGCTGAAGGGAGACGAGGCGGCCGGTGTGGACAAAGGCGTGGGTACCTCGGCCCTGGTCTTCGCCATCATCAATTCGCACTTCGATCTCGCGGCGATGCTGCTCGACAAAGGCGCCGATCCCAACGTGGCGGACATCGCGGGCGAAGCGGCGCTCTACGCCGCCGTCGATATGAACAGCATGCAGTGGACGCAGGGGCGTCCGGCGCCCATCTTCACCGACCAGCTCGACGCGATCGATCTGGTGAAGAGGCTGCTCGCAAAAGGCGCCAATCCGAACGCGAAGCTGCTGCGGCCGCCGCTCAAGCGGCACCATGACGCGGGCACGACGCTGAACTTCGGCGCCGGCACCACGCCGCTGATGCGCGCCGCGCGTACCAATGACGTCGCGTCCATGAAGGCGCTGCTCGACGCAGGGGCCGATCCATTCGCCACCCTGCCGGATCGCACGACCACGTTGATGATCGCCGCCGGGCTCGGCTACGGCGGCCTGCGGGGCGAGGCGATACGGATCGTCGTGCCGACGCCGGAAGGCGCCGTCGAGGCGTGCTCGCTCCTCGTGGCCAAGGGCGTGGACGTGAACGCGTTCAACACCGCCGGCCAGACGGCGCTGCACGGCGCCGTCGGTCGCGGCGAGCCGGTCGTCGAGTACCTGGTGGCGCACGGCGCCACGATGCTGAAGAACAAGGCGGGGCTCACCCCGCTCGACATCGCCAACGGCGCCGGTGGCCGTGGCGGACGCGGCGGCGTCGTCCGTGAAGGTGCCGCGGCAATTCTCAAGAAGCTCTCGGCCGATGCTTCGGCCACCCGCCCCTCGCCGCCCTCGCCCTAGTGTGACCCCCAGGGCTGCTGCGGCGCTGGCCGCGACCGTGCTGGCCGCCGCGTGTGCCGTGGCCTGCGGCTCGAACTCCACCTCGTCGCCGGCCGAAAACGCCTCCGCTCGTCGAGGCGGCCCTTCAGGCCCGCCTGGCGGCGGCGTGCGCCTCGACCAGAAGTCGATTGGTCTGCCGCCGCAGGGCGAAGAGCGGCCGATGATCTCGCAAGTGTCGATCGCCGACCTCGACGGCGACGGGCTTCGCGACGTGATCGTCTGCGACGCCTACCGCAATCTCGTGGCGTGGATCAGGCAGTCGCCGCGCGGCACGTTCACCGAGCAGACGCTGGCGTCGGTGCGTGCCCCGGCGCACGCGGAAGTGGTCGACATCGACAAGGACGGCGACCAGGACGTGCTCGTCGCCTCGCTCGGCTTTCTGCACCCGAACAACGCCCGTATCGGCGCCGTGCTCGTCCTCGAGAACGACGGGCACCAGCACTTCACGCCCCGCACGCTCGTCGACAAGGTGGCGCGCGTGGCCGACGCGCGCGCGGCCGATCTGGACGGCGACGGCGATCTCGACGTGAGTGTGGCCGGCTTCGGCTACGACGACGGCGAGACGAGCTGGCTCGAGAACATGGGTGGCTGGCACTTCACCATGCACGTGCTACAGCGGCTGTCGGGCGGGATCAACGCCGTGCCCGCCGACGTGGACGGCGACGGCCGCCAGGACATCCTGACGCTCATCAGTCAGGAGTGGGAGGAGATCTGGGCCTTCGCCAACGACGGCGGCGGCCGGTTCACGCCGCGCCTTGTCTGGGGCTCCACCAACCCGGATTTCGGTTCGAGCTGGATTTCCGTGGTCGACCTGGATCGCGACGGTGACCCCGATATCCTCTACGCGAACGGCGACGCCTTCGAGTACGCGCCGCCGAACAGCCGCCCGTGGCAGGGCGTGCAGTGGCTGGAAAACAAGGGGCAGTTCCATTTCGAGCTGCACCGCATCGTCAGCCTGCAGGGCGCGACCAGTCCGCAGGCGGTGGATCTCGACGGCGACGGCGACCTCGACGTGGTGCTCGTGACCGCGAACAACGACTGGAACGATCCCAAGGCGGCGAGTCTCGTCTGGCTCGAGAACGACGGAGCGCAGCACTTCACGCGGCACGACCTGGCCGCGTCGCCGACCCACCTGAACACCGTGGCAGCGGCCGATGTCGACGGCGACGGACGCCCCGACATTGTCGCCGGCGGGATGCACATCTCGAGGCCGTATGATCGATTGGGCCGCGTCACGGCGTGGCTGAGCGCCGCGGCGGGTAAGCAGGCGAGCAGGTAAGCTGGTAAGACGTGTACGTCGTCGCGGGTCTTCAGACCCGCCCCAGGATCAATCATGACATCTGTGACTCGAGTGCTTGTGGGTGCCGCCGCTGCGGCGTTCGTTTCAACAGCCGTCGTCGGTGCCCAGTCGTCGGCGATTCCCCGCACGCCGTGGGGCGACCCGGATCTGCAGGGCACCTTCACCAACAGCAGCGAGAGCGGCATACCGATGGAACGGCCGGCCGAGTTCGTCGGGCGGCGCCTCGAGGACGTCAAGCCCGAGGAACTCGCGAAACTGATTCAACAGCGCGCGGCGCGGCAGGAAAAGGTGGCCGAAACAATCGGCGGCTCGACCGAGAACGACACCGGTGCCGGTCCGCCGCACTGGTATGAGAACTACAACGCCAGCAACAGCCGCGCCTGGATGATTCAGGACGCGCCGGACTACAAGATGCCGGCGACGACCGACGAGGCGAAGAAGCGCGCCGCAGCCGTGCGAGCCTCGCGGCGTGGCGGCGATGGTTACAATACTGGCCCGTTTGACAGCCCGAAGGATCTGACGCTGTATGTGCGCTGCATCTCCCGCGGCGTCCCCGGCTCGATGATGCCGGCGATCTACGGCAACTCGTACGAGATCGTGCAGGCGCCCGGCGTGGTGGCGATCCGCTACGAAATGGTGCACGAGACGCGCGTGATTCCGATCGACGGACGCAAGCAGCTGCCGCAGCAGATGGAGTCGTACATGGGCGACTCCCGCGGCCACTGGGAAGGCGACACGCTGGTCGTCGAAGGCTCGCACTACCTCGAGGCGTCGGCCTACGGCGGCGCGTCCAGCCGGCTGAAGACCACCGAGCGCTTCCGCCCGACGTCGAAGAACACCATCGAGTGGTCGATCACGTTCGACGACGCGTCCACCTGGGTGAAGCCGTGGACGTTCGGCATGCGGCTGACGCGCGACGACGAGCACCCGGTGTTCGAATACGCCTGCCACGAGGGCAACGAAGGGCTGCGCGGCATCCTCAGCGCTGCGCGCGCCGCCGAGAAGGAGCAGCCGGCGCATCCGTCCAAGTGAAGGTCGCGTCCGCCGCGCGCTGGGCGGACGGATTCCAGTTCGAGAAGCGCGTCGATAGCCGCCCGCGATCCGGTTGCAACAGCGCGAACTGGCCGGCGAGCGATGGCCGCAGATCGGCCGCGTCGATGTGCGGATGCATCAGGCCGCTGGCGGCGTGCGTCATGGTGAGCAGCAGGGCGTGCCCGATCTCGTGTGCGACGACGCGGCCCAGCACGGTGCCCATGGCAATGTCGAGAGCCATGCCGTCGCTCGAATCGGCCAATCCGTGGTGCTGGGCGACGACGTTACGCGCGCGATCGATCGACACGACGATGCGCTGCGATCGGCCGGCGAAGAGCGTCACGCCGAACGCGTCGCCGTCCTGGCGATCGTGCTTCCGCGCTTCGCGCTGGTCGAAGACAAGCGGCAGAACGACGTCGGCGTCTGGCGATCCGTCCCACGTGAGCACGATTCCTTCACCGGCCCAGATCCGGTCGCATTCCGCGGTCATCGCTCCCCAGGCGACTCCGCTCATTCTGTCCACCATTCGCGGCGCCAGCGCGACGCGGGCGATGCGAGCCGGCGGCTCCGCCCGTACGAGCTGGCCTGACGCCAGCAGAAGGGCAGCGGCCATCAGGAGGCGAGCGGGCACACGTGGAGCGGAGACGCGCGTTCTCATAGAACCTTCTCGGGGCTGACAAACTGGTCATGCCTCTGTTCATGTCAACGGGCCACGGCGGCATTTCGCACATTCGCGCCAGGGAATACCCGATGCCCGCGCCGTGGTTACCGGCCGCCGTCATATGCGCGGTGCTCGCCGTCTGCCAGGGGTGCACGGATGCTTCACCGCCGCTGCCGCCGCTTCCCGATCTCGCGGGGCAGACACCAGCGGTCGTCGCGCACGTTCGCGCCGCCTACGACGCGGCGACCCGCGACACGCGCTCGGCGACAACCGTCGGTGCTCTCTGTACGGCGCTGCACGCCGATCTGCTGTTCGACGCCGCGGCACGCTGCTACGACCGTGTGGCCGCGCTCGATTCCGGCTGGCGCTGGCGGTATGCGCGAGCGCTCATCGACATCGAGCTCGGCGGCGCGGCCGGCCTGGCCGAACGGCTGCGCGACATCGCGTCGTCGGCGCCCGATTTCGCGCCGGTGTGGCTGCGTCTGGGTGACGCCGAGTTCAAGGCCGCGCGCTACGACGCCGCGGCCGACGCGTGGCGCCGCGCCGCGACGCTCCCGTCCCCCGAAACGCCCGCGCCTTCCGACGGCCCACCGCATGTGCCCGAGGTGCCGATCGCCGCGTACGCGTCGCTCGGCCTGGCGCGCGTGGCGCTGGTGAGCGGCGATCCCAGCGGCGCGCGCGACATGCTCGAGCGCGTCGCCGCCGCGACGCCGTCTTTCGGTCCGTCGTTCCGGCTGCTCGCCGACAGCTACCGCGCACTTGGCCGCGACGCCGATGCCGCGCGTGCCGTGTATCAGGCGGGCCGCCGCCCCGCGTTCACGCCGTTCGCCGATCCGATCGTCGACGCGCTGACGCGGGAGTCGCGCAACAGCACGCTGTTGTTGCGCATGGCGTCCGACGCGACGCTCACCGTGAACGCCGCGTGGAGCGAATACCTGACGCGCCGCGCGGTGGAATTCGATCCCGCCAACCCCGACGCGGTGTTGAAGCTGGCGCGCGTCCTGCGCGCCCTGCAGCGCAACGACGAAGCGCTCGGCCTATTCCTCAAATATGCGATGCTGGTTCCCGACGACTACCTGGGGCTGGCGCACATCGGAAGCTGCCTGAGCGCGCTGGGGCGCTATCAGGAGGCCGAGACGTATTTGCGGAAGTCGCTCTCGGGGCTCGACGACGCCACGACGCACTACAACCTCGGGCTGCTCATGTCCCAGACCGGGCGCCTTGCCGATGCGGAGCGCGAGTATCGCCGCGCGCTGGCGATCGATCCGGCGCAGGCCGACGCGCGCGGCAACCTCGGTCCGCTGCTCGCGCGCATGGGACGCGGCCGCGAGGCCGCCGAGGAGCTGCGACGGCTCGTAGCCGACGACCCGGAGAACGTCGCCGCGCTCACGAATCTCGGAGTCGTGCTGATGCAACAGGGACGCGCGAGCGAAGCGCGCGCGCCGTTGGAACGCGCGCTTGAGCTCGCGCCAGAGATGCCACAGGCGCGCGCCGCGCTCGAGGCGATCGCGAAATGAAAAGGGCGGTCTGAAAGACCGCCCTCTACAAGGCCGGGAGCCGGGAGTCGGTAGCCGTCAGGGAACGACGTTGGTCGTCTTGCCGACGCCGGTCTCGCCGCTTCCGACCATCAGTTCGGTCGCGTAGTTCGCCTGCTGGCACATGTACTCGAAGAGCTCGGTGCCCGCTTCCCAGCGCAAGTTGAACTTGCCGGTCCACGGCGCGGTGTAGGCGCCGGGGTCGTCTACGGTGATCTCGTAGGCGATCGCGGCCTGGTTCGTGCGCGTGAACTTCTCGATCGTGTGCATCTTGCTGGTATGCGGCAGGCCGCGGCGATCGAGCCAGAAGCGCTCGTTGTATCCCGTCGTGTCGACGACCAGTGTGTCGCCCTCCCACCAGCCGATGGAATGGCCGTAATAGGTCGGCGTCCAGTCGGTCGGATGCGAGCGCCCGTCCATGTAGATCGTGCGGAACGTGTGCGGGCCGCCGATGTCGAAGATGTAGATGCGCTGGGCTTCGGCCAGTTCGACGAACTCCACACCGTACGGCGTGAGGAACTCGCGTGCCGAGCCCGACGGCTTGCAGCGTGTGTGCGGCTCGAGCTCGTTCGTCTGCCGCATGTCATAGACGGCCTTCGCCCACGGCTGGAACGGCACCGTCTTGTACGGCGCAATCGGATCGAGAATGCCGAAGACGGGCAGCCATACGCCTTTGTCCTTGGGGTCCTGGCCGCCGAGCAGCACGCGACCCGCGGCATTTCGCGGCGCCGGCTTCGCGGGCCCCGCGTTGGCGCGCCCGGTCCCCACGCCTCCCACCACGTCTTGCGTGCCTCCCTGTCCACCGCCGCGACCGCCGCGGCCTTGTCCGCCGCCCTGCTGCGCGTCAACTTCGTAAGTCGCGAGGCATAGCGCGACGGTCACTCCAAATACCGCGAGAGGGACGGTCTTTCCCGACGACTTCATCGATGTGGATCCCCTTGATTGATACCGCAAACGCCTTGACAGTCTACCTCCTAAGGCGTAAAACCCACTGCGTTCAGAGAACTTCATTTCGTATGTCGAAATAATCATGCTAGCGGGAAGGACGGAGGAGGCATGCACAGGTTCGGGAGGACACTGGTCGCATTGGCGCTGCTCTTTGCACCAGCCGGGGCGTTCGCCCAGGATTCCGCCACGATCGCCGGAACCGTACGCGATGCATCGGGGGGCGTGCTCCCTGGCGTCACGGTCGAGGCGTCGAGCCCGGTGCTGATCGAGAAAGTTCGCTCGGTCACCACCAATGACACTGGACAGTACAGCATCGTTGCGCTGCCTCCAGGCACCTACACCATCACGTTCGCGCTGCCCGGCTTCAACACGGTGCGGCAGGAGAACGTCAACATCACCGCGGCGATCACGGCCAGCATCAACGCCGAACTGAAAGTCGGCAGCCTGCAGGAAACCGTCACGGTGACCGGCGAGTCGCCGATCGTCGACACGCACAGTGCGCGGCGACAGCAGGTGATCGACGGCGACGTGCTCCAGACGCTGCCCACCTCGCGCTCGTACAACGACGTGCTGCAGCTCGCCCCCGGCGTGGTGGCTGGCAACGGCCAGGCACAGCTGCGTCCGGGCATGCTCCTTTTCACTGCGCACGGCGGCAATACGCAGGACGGCCGCCTGACGCTCGACGGGATCAACACGGGTGCGTCGCGCGGCGGCGCCGGCGTGTCGGGCTACATCCCCGACATGCAGAACGCGCAGGAAGTGACCTTCAGCATCTCGGGCAACCTGGGTGAGGTCGAAACGGGCGGTCCGCAGATGACCGTCATCCCGAAGTCGGGCGGCAACACGTTCAGCGGCACCGCGCTCTATTCGGGCTTCAACGACAGCATGCAGGGCAACAACTACGACGCGAAGCAGCTGAGCGTGCTCGGAAAGTACGCGCCGGCCCTCCTCGTCCGCGACTACCAGGCGTCGCTCGGCGGTCCGGTGAAGCGGGATCGTCTGTGGTTCTTCTTCAACTACCGCGCGGTGGACGCGGCCGACGCCCAGCCGGGTATCTTCGCGAACAAGAATGCCGGCGATCCGACCAAGTGGACCTACGAGCCGGATCTCACGCGGCAGGGGCGCGCCGATCCGCACCGCAAGATCGCCTCGCTGCGTCTCACCGCCCAGATCACGCCCAAGAACAAACTGATGGTCTTCTGGGACGAGCAGCCGCAGTGCAACGGGGCCGGCTGGAACGACAACGACCACTGCAACTCGCAGAAGGACGGCTGGATCTACGGCGGCAGCCAGGTGAACGGCTTCTTCGGCGCGGGTCCGAACGCGCCGGAGACCGGCGACTATGCCGACACGCACCAGAGCGTCCGGCAGGTGAAATACACCAGCACCGCCACGAGCAAGCTGCTGCTCGAGGCCGGCTACGGCATCTACCTCTCGCAGTGGGGCTACACCGAGCGGCCGGGCAACCCGACGACGAATCTGATCCGCATGCAGGAGCAGACGACACAGTTCTTCGACGCCAATGGCAACCGTGTCGCGGCCGCCGTGCCCAACGGGCTGACGGTCGGTGGCAACTTGAAGTATCGCTCGTCGAACTGGCCCACCGGCTACATCTGGGCGAACACTTGGAACGGCTCCGCCAGCTACGTCACTGGTTCGCACACGATGAAGTTCGGCTATCAGGGTGCGTACCACAAGGACGACGACAACCTGTTCGACATCATCACCAACAGCCAGCGCATGATGTATCGCACCGGCGCGGGCATCAACCCGCTGACGGGGCTGCAGCAGGGCTATGGCGTCGCGAACCAGGTGACGATCCAGGAAGGGCCGTGGGGCCGCAAGGTCCGCACCGGCTACGCCGCGTTCTTCGCGCAGGACCAGTACACGCGCGGCCGCATGACGCTGCAGGGCGCGCTGCGTTTCGACCGGGCGTACAGCAGGTACCCCCAGCAGACAATCCCCAAGGACGTGTGGTGGCCGACTGAATTCGTGATGCAGGAGACCAAGGGCATCGACGCGTATCTCGATCTCAGCCCGCGCGTCGGGTTCGCCTACGACATCTTCGGCACGGGCAAGACGTCGGTGAAGGCGAATCTCGGACGCTACCTGCATCCCGCGTCGAACGACGGCCGTTACGTGTTTGCCAATCCGGCGCAGAACATCGTCACGCTGGCCGCTCGCCCCTGGACCGACTCGAACGGTAACTGGGTGGTGGACTGCGATCTGCTGAACGCGGCGATCCAGGACAACCGCGCGACTGGCGGTGATCTGTGTGGCCAGGGCGACGCGAACTACGGCAAGAACCGCGCGGCCACGGTGATGGATCCGTCGATCCTCGGCGGCTGGAAGGCCCGGCCGTACGACTGGCAGTTCGGCGTGTCGGTGCAGCAGCAGATCATGCCGCGCGTGTCGGCGGAAATCGGCTATTACCGCCGGTGGTGGCCGATCTACGACGGCGTGGACGTTACCGACAACCTCGCGGTGGCTCCCTCAGAGTACGGCCAGTTCAGCGTCGTGGCGCCAAGCGATCCGCGCCTGCCGAACGGCGGCGGCTACACGATCAACGGGCTTTACAACATCACTCCGGCGGCGGCTGCGCGCGCGGCGAACAACCTGCGCACGGGCGCCAAGGACTACGGCAATTACGATCGTCACTGGGACGGGTTCGATATGACGTTCCAGGCGCGATTGGCTGCTGGTCTGAACATCCAGGGCGGCACCAGTACGGGACGGCTCTACGAGGACTTCTGCGACGTGCGGCCGGGAGCCCCGGAAGGGATGGCGACGTCGCCCTACGCCGGACTGGGCACCTACTCGAGCCTGCTGAACCCGTACTGCAAGCAGGTGGAGCCGTTCTCGACCACGTATAAGGCGAACGCGAGCTATCTCGTGCCGAAGGTCGACGTGCAGGTGAGCGGCACGTTCAGCAGCCGTCCGGGCGCGGTGCTGCGCGCGGACGCGATCTACCAGGCCAACGATCCCACGATCCTGGCGACGCTCGGCCGACCGCTGGCCGGCGTGGCGAACGTGACCGTGCCGCTGATCGCGCCGTACTCGGCGTATGGCGACCGCATCGATCAGGTCGACATGCGCATCGGAAAGATTCTGCGGTTCGGCAGAACGCGCTCGAACCTCAGTCTCGACATCGTGAACATCTTCAACTCCAACGACAACCTCGCCTATCAGACGCTGCTCAGCCCCACCTGGCCAGCGCCGACGCAGGTGCTGCTGCCGCGGATCTTCCGCGTCAACTTCGGCATCGACTGGTAGTCGTGGCTGCAGGCCTTCAGGCCTGCCCCGCAGGGCGGTCTGAAGACCGCCCTCTACGAAGACCTCCGGGGGCCGCCTTGCGCGGCCCTCGGCGCGTACGTAGAGGCGAACCTGCAGGTTCGCCTGCTACGATCGCGGCGATGTTCCGCTCCGTGGCCCTGGCCGTCTGCTGCCTGCTGTGCCTGCCGTCTCGGTCGGCGGCGCAGCCCAAGGACGACTTCGTGCGCGCGCTGATCGACCTGTCGCAAGCCGTCGATGGGGCGGGGCAGCCGGGGCCCGGCGTGCGCGCGTCGCTCGACGCGATGGCCAAGGGCCTCGCGGAGTGGGACGCCGCGGTCGCGCGCGTCGAGGCTGGGTTCAAAGGCGCGATCACCGGCGCGGCGCCCGCCCAGGCCGTCCGCATGCACGCCACGCTCGGCGCGACGTATGTCGACCGCGGGCGGCTGACCGAGGCGCTCGTGCAGCTCGATCGTGCCGCGACGCTCGACCCGTCGTTCGCTCCTGCACAGTTCCTGCGCGGCCTCGTGCACGCGCGCCTGAATCAGAGCGCCGCGGCCGCGACGGCGTTTGCGGCGGCGCGGCGCGGGGATCCGGAGTCGCCGACCGCCGCGTATCTGTATCTCCGCGCGGCGCGAGCCTTGGCAGCGACACCAGACCGCGCGGCATCGCTGGACGTGCTGTTGAAGGCGGCGATCGCGGGGCCTCCCGCTCCCGTCGATCTCGCCGGGCCTCCGCTCGATCTGCTCGACGACGCGTCGGTGGAGGCGCCGCTCTTCGTGCCCGCTGCTTTCACGGCCGGGTTCCGTCTTGTGGCCGACGGCAAGTACGCCGAGGCGCTCGCCAGTCTGCGGGCTGCGGCGTCAGCCGATTCGACCGACGAGCACGCGCGGATTGCCAAAGCGGACGCCCTCGTCGCATCGCGCCAGTACGAGGCGGCCCATGGCGTTCTGACCGACACCGTGCGGCGATACCCCGCGTCGGGCCAGGCGTACTGGCGCCTGGCGAGATTGAGCGAAGACGGCGCGGATCCCGCTGCCGCGCTCAAGGCCTACGAGGACGCCGCGCGCCAGTCGCCGATTGCGGGCGCGTCGCTCGTCTACGCCGCGATCGGCCGGCTGCAGCACGCCGCGCTGAGACTCGACGCGGCCGCGAAAGCGTACGAGCGCCGCGCGCTGCTGGCGCCGCGATCGGCGCTGGCCCATCTCGACCTCGCATCGGTCTATCAAGCGCAGGACCGTCTGGACGACGCGCTCGTGGAAGCGCTGGCCGCGGTGTGTGCCGACCCCGCGAACGCGAGCGCATTCGCCGCCGCGGGCCAGCTGCGCGCCGATGGTGGCGACGACACGGGGGCTGTTGCCTTGCTGCGGCACGCGGTGCGTCTCGACGCCAACCTCGGGCCTGCGCGATACGCCCTCGGACGCGCGTTGCTGCGGACGGGGCGCGGTGACGAAGCGCGCGAGCAGCTCGCCGCGTTCGAGCGGATACAAAAGCGCGAGATGGACGCGCAGCGGCAGCGTTTCGAAGAAAACTCGCGCGCTCTCGAGTCGGCCGTGCCGAAGGAGTCGAAGTGAGGCGCGTCGCCGTGGCGGTCGTGGCCGCCGCTGTCTGCGCGCTTGTGGTGCCGCATGCCCAGTCGCCGCCGGCGCAGCCGCCGCCGGCCGCATTCGAGAACGTGACGGCTGCCGTGGGCATCAATGTCCGCCACATCAACGGCGCGAGCCCCGACAAGTACCTCGCCGAGACCATGGGATCGGGCGCCGTGTTCTTCGACGCCGACGGCGACGGCTGGATCGACCTGTTTCTCGTCGACGGCGGCTCGATTGCGGATCCCGCGGTCGCCGCGACGGCGCGGCATCGCCTGTTCCGCAACCAGCGCAACGGCACCTTCGCGGATATCACCGCCACGTCGCGGATCCGGACGACGGCGTACGGCATGGGGGCCTGCGCCGGCGACGTGGACAACGACGGCCGACCGGATCTCTACGTGACCGGCTACGGCGGCAACACGCTGTATCACAACGATGGAAGCGGCGTGTTCTCCGACGTGACGCGCGAGGCCGGCGTGGGCGCGGCGCGGTGGAGCACGAGCTGCGCGTTTCTCGACATCGACCGTGACGGCGATCTGGACCTGTTCGTGGCGAACTATCTCGACGCCGCCCGCGACAACAACCGGTTCTGCGGCGAGCCGCAGCGCAAGATTCGCGTCTACTGCCACCCGTTGAACTACAAGGGGCTGCCGAGCGTGCTGTATCGCAACAACGGCAAAGGGGTCTTCACGGATATCAGTGCGGCGGCCGGCATTACGCCATACGTAGGCAACGGCCTGGGCGTGGCGGTGGGCGACTACGACGACGACGGTCTGCCGGACGTGTTCGTCGCGAACGACGCAGTGCCGAACTTCCTCTTTCACAATGAAGGGGGAGGGAAGTTCGCCGAGGTCGGGCTGGCGGCAGGCGTGGCGGTGGCGCGCGATGGCAAGCCGCGAGCGGGCATGGGCACCGAGTTTGCCGACTACAACGGCGACGGACGGCTGGACCTGGTGGTCACCAATCACGAATTCGAGACGCACAGCCTGTTTCGCAACGACGGCGGCGGCATCTTCACCGACACGACCGTGGAGAGCGGTCTCGGCCCGGCCACGCTGCCGTTCGTGGGTTTCGGCGTCGCGTTCCTGGACTTCGACAACAGCGGCACGCTCGACCTCGCCATCGTCAACGGCCACGTCATCGACAACACCGCCGTGTTCCGCCCCGGGTCGACCCACGCCCAGCGAAAACTCCTCTTCCGCAATCTGAACGGACGGCGGCTGCAGGAGATCGGCAGCGCCGCGGGACGCGGATTCGCGCGCGCCGGGGTTGGCCGCACGGTGATTACCGGCGACGTGGACAACGACGGCGACCTCGATCTGCTCGTGACCAACAACGGCGAGCCACCGGAGCTGCTCCGCAACGGCACGAGCGGCAACGCGATCGAGCTGCGGCTGATCGGCGTCACGAGCAACCGCGACGCCCTTGGCGCGCGCGTCACCGTGACGGCCGGCGGACG
>Ga0105238_10003461_pt1 | contig 15706 bp, 9 predicted proteins | sample KBSC34metaG_FD_81526 | JGI IMG/M metagenome (GOLD analysis project Ga0105238, IMG submission 81526) | Corn rhizosphere microbial communities from Kellogg Biological Station, Michigan, USA - KBS C3-4 metaG | ecosystem: Host-associated > Plants > Roots > Rhizosphere > Soil | place: Michigan, USA... | reverse complement strand
TGCACCGACATCAAGGTGCCCGGCATGGTGCATGGGCGCATGATCCGTCCGCCGGTCGCCGGCGCGGTGCCGGTGAAGGTCGACGAGGCGAGCATCCGTGGCGTCAAGGGCGCGCAGGTGGTCTGGCAGAACGGCTTCCTCGGCGTCGTGGCGGATCGCGAATGGGACGCGATCCAGGCGATGCAGACGCTGAAGGTCGAATGGTCGAAGGTTGCGGACCCATTCCCGGATCAGACCGCGCTCTACGATCACATCCGCAAGGCGCCGGTACGCAAGGCGCAGATCGAGGCGCAGACCGGCGATCTCGATGCGGCCTTCAAGAGCGCCGCGCGCGTGATCGAGGCCGAGTACGAATGGCCGTTCCAGTCGCATGCCTGCATGGGGCCTGCCTGCGCGCTGGTCGAGATCAAGGACGGCAAGGTGACGTGCTGGAGCGGCACGCAGAAATCGCATTTCGTGCAGCAGGGCATTGCGGCGACGATCGGCGTGCCGGCCGAGACCGTGCATGTCGTCTGGAAGACCGGGCCCGGCTCCTATGGCCGCAACGATGCCGACGACTGCGCGGCCGATGCGGCGACGCTCGCCAAGGCGGTCGGAAAGCCGGTGCGGCTGCAATACATGCGGGATCAAGGTACCGGCTGGGATCCGAAAGGTCCGGCCTCGGTGCACAAGGTGCGCGCCGCGCTGGATTCATCCGGGAACGTGACCGCGTACGAGTTCATGACCAAGGCGTTCTCGCGCGTCGACGTCGACACCAATGGCAGCAAGGAGTTCGACACGCTCTCCGGCCAGACCCGCGGCGTGGCGCTGAAGTCGGGCGACGGGTTCGGGATCCCGGCGGAGTCGTATGGTTTTGGCGCCAAGAAAGCCGGCTGGGAGGTGATCCCGCCGCTGCTCGACCGGGCTTCGCCGTTACGCACCTCGCATCTGCGCGACCCGGTCGGGCCGCAGATTCATTTCGCGAGCGAGTCCTTCATCGACGAGGTCGCGGCTGCAGTGCATGCCGACCCGATCGAGTTCCGCATGCGCTACATCAAGGACGCGCGCGACCGCGCGCTGCTCGAGGCCGCGCGCGACAAATCCGGCTGGCAGTCCCGGCCCTCGCCGCGGCGCGACCAGACCGGCGCCAAGGTCGCGGGCCGCGGCATCGCCTACGCGCAGCGCAACGGCACGCGTGTCGCGATCGTCGCCGAGGTCGAGGTCGATCGGGCGAGCGGCAAGATCTTCGCCAAGAAGTTCACCGTCGCGCATGACTGCGGGCAGATCATCAACCCGGACGGCCTCGCGAAATGCATCGAGGGCAACATCGTGCAGGGTATCTCCCGCACCTTGTGGGAGGAGGTGAAATTCGACCGTAAGGCCGTGACGAGTGTCGACTGGATGACCTATCCGATCCTCGACATCACCGAGACGCCGGAGGAGATCACCTGCGTGCTGATCAACCATCCGGAGATCGCGTCGAGCGGCGCCGGCGAGCCGTCGATCCGCCCGGTCGCGGCCGCGATCGCCAACGCGATCTTCGACGCGACCGGCGTGCGCATCCGCCGCGTCCCGTTCTCGCCGGAGCGGGTGAAGCAGGCGCTGAGCTGAGACGCAAGCCGCGCCGCGAACGCGGCCTGATCCCTCCCCCGCTTGCGTCCCGCTTGCGGGGGAGGGTAGGGAGGGGGCGACCGGCACGCCGGCGGGAATGGTGACCGCCCGAACGTCAAGCCATTGAAATAGCGTATCTTTTAACCGTTTAGCGTACCCCCGCCCGCGCGACACAAAGGCGCGAACGCGCGACACACACGACACAGTCCCAACATCGCCCCGAAACAGGCGTGGGTTAATTCTCACACCATCGGAATTCGGAACGACAGGGGACTGACAATGAACGCGCTCCGCGCCACCGCCGCCACCTTCGCCGCCCTCGCGATCCTGACCGCTTCGGTTGCGCCGGCCTTCGCGGCGCCGATCGCCTCGGCGAAGAGCTTCGACGGCGGCTGGAGCGTGCTGATCGTCACCGAGAAAGGCACCTGCGACCGCGCCTATCGTTATCCGGTGAAGATCGAGAACGGCTCGGTCGGCTACGCCGGGACTGCTTCCTTCAACGTGACCGGCAAGGTCGGCGCCAACGGCGCCGTCACCGTCACGGTTTCCCGCGGCGACAAGAGCGCGACCGGCACCGGCCGCATGTCCGGTACCGACGGCGCCGGCACCTGGTCTGCGGCGTCGGGCGAATGCTCCGGCACCTGGACCGCGGAGCGCCGCTCGTAACCTTTTCTGCACGACCGACTGCACTTCACTGCGACCTCCAAACTCAAAGCCCGGCTCGCGCCGGGCTTTTTTTCTTCGGTCTCGCAGCAGGCGATCACGCGCTCTTGTCGAGCTCGGCCAGCGCCTCCTTGGCGATGCGGACCGAGTCGAGCATCACGGGGGCGCCCGCATAGAGCCCGACATGCATGAGCACCTCGCGGATCTCGTCCCTGGTGCAACCGTTGTTGATCGCGCCGCGCACGTGGCCGCGCAGCTCGTGCGGACGGTTGAGGATCGCCAGCATCGCGAGGGTGAGCATGCTGCGCGTCTTGCGCGACAGGCCTTCACGCTCCCACACCGCGCCCCAACCATGCTCGATAATGAAATCCTGCACCGGTCCGCCGAAGTCGTCGGCGTTCGCCGCGAGCGACTTGTCGACATGGGACTTGCCCATCACGGCGGTGCGGATTGCAAGGCCCTTGTCGTAAAGTTTCTGATCCACGGTCTTTTTCTCCCTTTCGTTTTTTCAGAGGCGATAGATGCGCACGGCGGTGTCGTGGAACAGCATGCGCCGCTCCTCGATCTGCCGGTTCGAGACGGCGGCGCGGAAGCCGCCATAGATCATCTGGAACGAGCCCGCGAGACTGTCGACCGGATAGTTGCTGGCGAACATCGCGCGCTCGGGTCCGAAGATGTTGATCGCATCACGGATGATCCCGCCATTCGCGGTCAGCGTCCATGGCAGGCCGGGGCGGCCGAGCCCCGAAATCTTGATCGCGACGTTGGGCTCCGCCCCAACTTTCTCCAGCGCCGCGCGCCAGGCGGTGAGGCCCTCGCGGCTGCGGTCGACCGGCAATCCGGTGTGCACGATCACCATCTGGGTGTTCGGGAAGTCGCGCGCGAGCGCGGCCGCGGCCTCGAAATGCCACCACGGCGTCTGCAGGTCGAAGGAGAAGCCGTGCTTCTCGAGCAGCGCGTAGCCGCGCCGCCACTTCGGGTCGTCCATCGAGCCGGGCGCGCCGCGCGCTTCCTGCTCGAGTGTCGCAGCGGCGGCCGGAAAATTGCGCACGCCACGCACCAGCTTGCTCCTGGCGTGCTTTGCCAGCACCTCGTCGATGTCCTCGCGATCGAAATAGGCGGCGCCGACCACCGCGCTCGGCAGGGCGTATTCGCGCGCCACATCCTCGAGCCAGCGCGTCTCGCCGACCGGGTCGGACGGGTCCCAGTTCGCCTGGACGTGCACCGTCTTGACGATCTTGAGCGGCCCGGCGTCGCGCCGGTAGTCGGGCGGCAGGTAGTTGCGTTTCAGCGTCGTGTAGTCGCCGTAGCGGAAGGCGACCGGCTTCGGATCGCTCAGCCAGGGATAGTAGTTGCGGCCGAGATCCCAGAAATGCTGATGCGGATCGACGATCGGGAAGTCGTCCCTCTTTTCACCCGCCTGGCTCACGGTCGTCATCGCCCGCGAAAGCGGGCGACCCAGTAATCGCCGAGATCAGTTGTTGTGCGCACTTCGCGCCCTTGATGTTTACCGGGTTCCGCGCATTCGCGGGGCATGAAGATCGCTATTCGTCCGCGGCCTTCGCAGGACGCTGCTGATCGGCGAAATAGTCCATCGCAGCCTGCACGCCGCCCTTGCGATGCGGCACGCCGGCGAGCCCAAGCCCCATCTCGACGCCGGCGAGCGCGCCGATGATCGTGAGGTCATTGGTGTCGCCGAGATGGCCGATGCGGAACACCTTGCCGGCGACCTTCGACAGGCCGGTGCCGAGCGACACGTCGAAGTGCTCGAGCGCCACCTTGCGGAAATTGTCCGCGTCGTGCCCGGCCGGCATCAGCAGCGCGGTCAGCGACGACGAATAGTGGCGCGGTTCCTTGCACAGGATCTCGAGGCCCCAGGCGCGCGCGGCGCGGCGCGTCGCCTCGGCGTGGCGGTCGTGGCGCGCGAACACGTTCTCGAGGCCTTCCTCGTGCAGCATGTCGATCGCTTCGCCGAGCGCGTAGAGCATGTTGGTCGCCGGCGTATACGGGAAGAAGCCGGTCTTGTTCGACGCGATCATCTCCTCCCAGCCCCAATAGGACTTCGGCAGCCTGGCGTTCTTCGCGACCGCGAGCGCCTTCTCGCCGAGCGCGTTGAACGAGAGGCCGGGCGGCAGCATCAGCCCCTTTTGCGATCCGCCGACCGTGACGTCGACGCCCCATTCGTCGTGCCGATAATCGATCGAGCCGAGCGACGAGATGGTGTCGACCATTAGCAGCGCCGGATGTCCGGCCGCATCGATTGCCTTGCGCACCTCGTTGATCAGCGTGATGCAGCCGGTCGAGGTCTCGTTGTGCACGACGCACACGGCCTTGATCTCGTGCGTCTTGTCTTCTTTCAGCCGCGCCTCGATCTTCACGGGGTCGGCGCCGGCGCGCCAATCGGAAGCGATGAATTCCGGTTGCAGCCCGATCTTGGTCGCCATCGATTTCCAGAGCGAGGCGAAGTGACCGGTCTCGTACATCAGCACCTTGTCGCCGGCCGACATGGTGTTGATCAGCGCGGCTTCCCACGCGCCGGTTCCCGAGGCCGGATAGACGATCACCGGCCCGGCGCACTTGAAGATGGTCTTGATGCCGTCGAGCACGCGGCGCCCGAGCTTGCCGAATTCCGGCCCGCGGTGGTCGATCACCGGCATGTCCATCGCGCGCAGGATGCGGTCCGGCACCGGCGTCGGGCCGGGGATCTGCAGGAAGTGGCGGCCCGCCGTGCGGGAGGAATTCTTGGCCATGCTCGGTCCCCTCGTGCGCGTCCCTCACGATCTTGCGTTTCGTGGCGCAAGGTCTTCTGGCATATCAACACCGCGCCCGGGAGTCCCGCGGGCGCGCTTGTCGCCACCAAGACCGGATGCGACAGTCGGTCAAGCTAATCCCTTGCAAGCTAATCCATTGAAAGACAAGCAAGAAGGCTGGAATACCGGAATGACTGCCGCGCAAATCCTGCCCGGGCTGGAACGCAAGCTGAAGGCCGAGATCACCGGCGACGTGATGTTCGACCGCTTCAGCCGCGGCCGCTATGCGACCGACGCCTCGCATTACCAGATGACGCCACTCGGCGTGGTCGCGCCCCGGACCGTCGCGGAAGCCGAGCGGACGCTCGCGATCGCGCGCGAGGAGGGGGTGAGCGTGCTGCCGCGCGGCGGCGGCACCTCGCAGGCCGGGCAGACCGTCAATGAGTCGCTGGTGGTCGACTGCTCCAAGCACCTGACCCAGATCTACGAGCTCGACATCGGGGAGCGGCGCTGCACCGTCGAGCCAGGCATCGTGCTCGATGATCTCAACCGCAAGCTCAAGCCGTATGGCCTGTGGTTCCCGGTCGACGTCTCGACCGCCTCGCGCGCCACCATCGGCGGCATGACGGCGAACAATTCCTGCGGCGGGCGCTCGCTGCGCTACGGCACGATGCGCGACAACGTGCTCTCGATCGACGCCGTGCTGGCGGATGGCACCCGAGCGCATTTCGGCCCCGTGGCGGCCGGGCTCTCGAACCTGCCGGCGGGCTCGCCGCTGCGGCCGCTCGCGCGCGCGCTGCTCGATATCGGGCTGCGCGAAGCCGACGAGATCGCGGCGAATTTCCCGAAAGTGCAGCGCCGCGTCGGTGGCTACAATCTCGACGCGTTCGCGCCGAACGCGCCGGAGCACAATCTCGCGCATATCCTGCTCGGATCGGAAGGCACGCTCGCGTTCTCGACCCGCATCGAGCTCAAGCTCTCGCCCGTGCTCGGCCGGCGCGCGATCGGCGCCTGTCATTTCGGCTCGTTCTACGAGGCGATGAACGCCGCGCAGCACCTGGTCAAGCTCAAGCCGATCGCGGTCGAGCTGATCGACCGCACCATGCTGGAGCTCGCCGGCGAGATCGCGATGTTCCGCCCGACCTTGAAGGCGTTCGTGCACGGCGAGCCGGAGGCGATCCTGCTGGTCGAGTTCGACGAGGGTGAGACCGAGAACAAGCGCCGCCTGAAAGAGCTCGCCGCCACGACGGGCGATCTCGGCTTCTCGTTCCACAAGACCGGCGCGAAATGGGGCGGCATCGTCGAGGTCTACGACGCCAACCTGCAGGCGGCGATCGCGGACGTGCGCACCTCCGGCCTGAATATCATGATGTCGATGAAGGATCAGGGAAAGCCGATCTCCTTCGTCGAGGACTGCGCGGTGCCGCTGATCAACCTTGCCGAATACACCGCACGGCTCACTCAAGTGTTCGAGAAGCACGGCACGCGCGGCACCTGGTACGCGCACGCCTCGGTCGGCTGCCTGCATGTGCGCCCGGTGCTGAACCTGCGCCAGGAGAAGGACGTGAAGGCGATGCGCGCCATCGCCGAGGAAGCCTTCGCGATGGTGCGCGAGTACAAGGGTTCGCATTCGGGCGAGCACGGCGACGGCATCGTGCGCTCCGAATTCCACGAGTTGATGTTCGGCAAGCGGCTCGTCACGGCGTTCGAGGAGGTGAAGGACAAGCTCGACCCGAAGGGCCTGCTCAATCCGGGCAAGATCGTGCGTGCGCCGAAGTTCGACGATCGTACCAAGTTTCGCTACGGGCCGGACTATGCGGCGCCCGAGATCAAGGTTGCGCTCGACTGGTCGGGCTATCCCGGCGCCGGCGGCGGTTTCCAGGGCGCGATCGAGATGTGCAACAACAACGGAGCCTGCCGCAAATCGGTCGGCGGCGTGATGTGCCCGTCCTATCGTGTGACGCGGAACGAGCGCGATGTGACGCGCGGGCGCGCCAATTCGCTGCGGCTCGCGATCACCGGGCAGCTCGGGCCGGACGCGCTCACCTCCGACGAGATGGCCGAGACGATGAAGCTCTGCGTCTCGTGCAAGGGCTGCCGCCGCGAGTGCCCGACCGGCGTGGACATGGCGCGCATGAAGATCGAGGTGCAGGCGGCACGTGCCGCCAAACGCGGGCTTTCGCTGCGCGATCGGTTGATCGGCTGGATGCCGCGCTACGCGCCTTATGCGGCGATGTTCCCGTGGGCGTTCAATGCGCGCGACAAGTATCCGCGGCTGAAACAGCTCTCCGAGCGCTTCGCCGGGTTGAGCACGCGGCGCACGCTGCCGCAATGGCGCAAGGACGTGTTCGATGACAAGCGCGCTCCTTCAGGCAAGCCGGCGCAGAGCGATGCCGAAGCGGCTGAACGCGACGCGTTGCGCGCGCTCGCCTCGCCGACGGGCGAGGCCAGTGAGCGGGAGGTCGTGCTGCTCGCCGACACGTTCAACCGCTATTTCGAGCGCGAGAATCTCGACGCCGCCGTGGCCGTGCTGGAAGCGGCCGGCTACACGGTGCACATCGCCAAGCCCGTCGACGGCTCGAAGCGCCCGCTCTGCTGCGGCCGCACGTTCCTCGCCGTCGGCAAGATCGACGAGGCGCGGCGCGAGGCCGAACGCGTGATCGCGGCGGTCGCGCCATTCGTCAATCGCGGCGTTCCCCTCGTCGGGCTCGAGCCGAGCTGCATCCTCGGCTTCCGCGACGAAGTGCCCGCGATGGTCAAGTCGGAAGGCGCCGGCCAGCTCGCGCTGCATGCGCTGATGTTCGAGGAATTTCTGGTGCGCGAGGCCGCGCTGGGCCGCTTCAAGCCGGCGCTGAAGCCGGTCGCGAAGCGTGCTCTGGTGCATGGCCATTGCCACCAGAAGGCGTTCGGCATGTTCGGCGCGGTCGAGCGCATCCTCAGGCTCGTGCCGGGCCTGAAGGTCGAGACCGTGGAGTCGAGCTGCTGCGGCATGGCCGGCGCGTTCGGCTACGGCGCCGACACGATCGATGTCTCGCTTGCGATGGGCGAGCTGTCGCTGCTGCCAGCCGTGCGCAAGGCGGACGGGGACACGCTCATTGTGGCCGACGGCACCTCGTGCCGGCACCAGATCCATGACGGCGCCAACCGCGACGCGCTGCATGTCGCACGCGTGCTGGCGATGGCGATCGGCGCGTGAGCATGAGTCCGGAGCCGGTCACGATCGATGTCGGCTCCGCCGGTGCGGTCTCGGGATTGCTCGATCTGCCGCCGCAGGCGCGCGCGCTCTACGTGTTCGCGCACGGCGCGGGCGGCGGCATGGCGCATCGGTCGATGGCCGCGGTCGCCGACGAGCTCGCGGAGCGCAGGATCGCGACCTTGCGCTACCAGTTCCCCTATATGGAACAGCGTCGCAAGCGGCCGGATCCGCCGGCGATCGCGCACGCGGCGGTGCGGGCCGCCGTGGCGCTCGGGCGTGAACGCGCGCCGAGGCTGCCGCTGTTCGCCGGCGGCCGCTCGTTCGGCGGGCGCATGACCTCGCAGGCGCAGGCCGCGGAACCGCTTGGCGTGCGCGGGCTGATCTTCTTCGCGTTCCCGCTGCATCCGGCGAACAAACCTTCGCGCGAGCGCGCCAAGCACCTTTCCGACGTCCAAATCCCGATGCTGTTTCTGCAGGGCACGCGCGATGCACTCGCTTTCCTCGACGAGCTGAAGCCGGTCTGCGCCGCACTCGGCGACCGCGCGACGCTCAAGCTGTTCGAGGACGCCGATCATTCGTTCCATGTACCGGCGCGCTCGGGGCGAACCGACGCGCAGGTCCGTGGCGAAATGCTCGATTTCGTGGTGACGTGGATCGACCGCATTCCCGCGCACACGCAATCGTGACCGTCGGTCACGATTCAGACCAGCACACGCGCTTCAAGCAATCGCGGCGCCGATATGGCGGCGCCACATGACGTAGCGCGACTTTCGCAGCGCGCCGCCGGGCGATAGAAGCTCACCCGCAACAACCGCGATCGCGTTTTTGATGAGCCTGTCCAGTCCCTTTGTCCGGCGGCCGGTTGCCACCACGCTGCTCTCGCTTGGGTTGGTGGTGGCCGGCGCCATCGCGTTCTTCAAGCTGCCGGTCTCGCCGCTGCCCGACGTCGACATTCCGACCATCTCGGTGCAGGCGACCTTGCCGGGCGCGAGCCCGGCTGACATGGCCGCCACCGTCGCGAGCCCGCTGGAGCGTCGCCTCGGCCAGATCGCCGATGTCACCGAGATGACCTCGGCGAGCTCACTCGGCTCGACCCGCATCAATCTGCAATTCAACATCGATCGCAACATCAACGGTGCGGCGCGCGACGTGCAGGCGGCGATCAATGCGGCGCGCGCCGATCTGCCGACGAGCCTGCGCGGCAATCCGACCTATCGCAAGTTCAATCCCGCTTCGGCGCCGATCCTGATCTACACCTTGACGTCGGACACGCTGCGCCCGGCCGACCTCTACGACGCCGCCTCGACCGTGCTGGCGCAGAAGCTGTCGCAGGTCGAGGGTGTCGGCGAAGTTTCCGTCAGCGGCGGCTCGCTGCCCGCGGTGCGCGTCGAGTTGAGCCCGCCCGCGCTCTACAAATACGGCATCGGCCTCGAGGACGTGCGCGCTGCGCTTGGCAGCGCCAACGCGCACAGTCCGAAGGGCGGCATCGACGTCGGCGACCAGCGCTACCAGATCTATTCCAACGACCAGTCCGTGCGGGCCGAGGACTACCGGCCGGTGATCGTCGCCTACCGCAACGGCGCTGCGGTGCGTCTCACCGACGTCGGTGAGGTCATCGATTCGGTCGAGAACCTGCGCACGCTCGGTCTTTCCAACGGCAAGCCGGCAGTGATGATGATCGTCTACCGCCAGCCGGGCGCCAACATCATCCAGATGGTCGACCGCGTGAAGGGGCTGATGCCGCAGCTGCGGGCCTCGGTCTCGCCTGCCATCGACATCAATCTCGCGGTCGACCGCTCGACCACGATCCGGGTGTCGCTGCGCGACGTCGAGATCACGCTCGTCCTCGCCGTCGCGCTGGTGATCCTCGTGGTCTTCGCGTTCCTGCGCGACGCGCGCGCCACGCTGGTGCCGGTGGTGGCGGTGTCGGTATCGCTGATTGCGACCTTTGCGGTGATGTATCTGCTCGGCTACAGCCTCGACATCTTCTCCCTGATGGCGCTGACGGTCGCGACCGGGTTCGTCGTCGATGACGCGATCGTGGTGCTGGAGAACATCGTCCGCCACATGGACGCCGGAAAGCCGCGGCTCGAGGCGACGCTGCTCGGCGCCCGCGAGGTCGGGTTCACCGTCCTCTCGATGAGCGTGTCGCTGATCGCTGTCTTCGTCCCGATCCTGCTGATGGGCGGACTGGTCGGGCGGCTGTTCCGCGAATTCGCCATGACCATCACGATCGCCATCGTGATCTCGCTCGTAGTCTCGCTGACGACGACGCCGATGATGTGCGCGATCGTGTTGCGCGCGGACCGCGGCCGGCCGCACGGGCGGATCTATCGAGCGAGCGAGCGCATGTTTGACCTCATGCTGGCGGGCTATCGGCGCACGCTCGCGCTGGCGCTGCGCCACCCGCTCCTCGTGATGCTGACGCTGGTCGCGACGCTCGGGCTCAACTTCTATCTCTACAAGATCGTCCCGAAGGGCTTCGTTCCGCAGCAGGACACGGGGCTGCTGCTCGGCTCGATCCAGGCCGATCAGCACATCTCGTTCCAGCTGATGCAGCAGAAGCTCACGCAGTTCATCGCGATCGTGAAGAAGGATCCAGCGATCGAGACCGCCGTCGGTTTCACCGGCGGCGGCGGGCCCGGCCCGGGCGCCGCAACCAACACCGGCACGGTGTTCGCATCGCTCAAGCCGATGGCCGAGCGCAAGTTGCCGATCGAGCAGGTGATCGCCCGGCTGCGCACCGAGCTGTCATCCGTAGCGGGAGCGACGCTGACCCTGCAGTCGATCGGCGATCTCGGCGCCGGCGGGCGCTCCGGCAATGCCTCCTACCAGTACACGCTGCAGGGCTCGACCATCGACGAGCTCGATGAATGGACGCCGAAGCTCGTCGCCGCGCTGCAAAAAGAGCCGTTGCTCGCCGACGTCAGCAGCGACCAGCAGAACAAGGCGCTGCAGTCCAATCTGGTGATCGATCGCGACATCGCCTCGCGGCTCGGCATCACGGTCAGCCAGATCGACAACACGCTCTACGATGCGTTCGGTCAGCGGCAGGTCTCGACCATCTACGTGGCGCGCAACCAGTATCATGTGATCATGGAGGTTGCGCCGCAGTTCGCCCAGAACCCGCAGACGCTGAACGAGGTCTATGTCAGCACCTCCGGCGGAACCGCGAGTGGCTCACAGAAGACCAATGCGGTGGCCGGGACGGTCGCCTCGTCCGCGCAGAAGAGCGCGCTTAGCGCGGTCACCGCGGATGCGGTACGCAATCTCGCGACCAACTCGATCGGCGCCGCCGGCAAGGGCGCCGCATCGACCGGAACGGCGGTCAGCACCAGCGCTGAGCGGATGATCCCGCTCTCGGCCGTCGCCCGCTTCACCGAGAGTGAGACGCCGCTGGCGGTGAACCACCAGGATCTCCTGGTCGCCACCACGATCTCGTTCAATCTGCCGCCGGGTGTCTCGCTCGGCACCGCAACCGCGGCGATCGAGGCGACCATGCGACGCATCGGCATGCCGGCGAGCATTCATGGCGACTTTGCCGGAGCCGCCAGAATCTTCCTGCAATCGCTCGCGAGCGAGCCGTACCTCATCCTCGCGGCATTCGCCACCATCTACATCTCGCTCGGCATGCTCTACGAGAGCTACATCCATCCGCTCACGATCCTGTCGACGCTGCCCTCCGCGGGCGTCGGCGCGGTGCTGGCGCTGATGCTGTCTGGAACGCAGTTCGACATTATCGCACTCATCGGCGTGATCCTGCTGATCGGCATCGTGAAGAAGAACGCCATCCTGATGATCGACTTCGCGCTCGATGCCGAACGCCAGCGCTCCCTCTCGTCGATCGAGGCCATCCACGAAGCCTGCATGATGCGCTTCCGGCCGATCATGATGACCACCATGGCGGCGCTGTTCGGCGCGGTGCCGCTGATGATCGGCATGGGCGAGGGCAGCGAGTTCCGCCAGCCGCTCGGCATCGCGATCTTCGGCGGCCTGGTGCTGAGCCAGATCCTGACGCTCTACACCACGCCGGTCGTCTATCTCTATCTCGATCGCGCGCGGCTCTGGCGTCAAAGGCGAAGACAGCGCCGCGCGGAGCGCCGCCGCGCGTAGCCCCCATGAGCGCAGCGAGATGCGGGACCGCCTGTCCCGGATATCGCTCTACGCTCATCCGGGCTACAAGGCTCACAGCCCGTTGCGATAGACGATCTTGCCGCCGACCACCGTCATCAGCGCCTTGGTGTTGCGGATCGCGTCCGGCGCGACCGAGGTGATGTCCTGCGACAGCACCGCGAGATCGGCGAGCTTGCCGCTCTCGATGCTGCCGCGATCCTTGTCGACGCCCTGGATGCGCGCGTTGTTGATGGTGTAGAGCGTCAACGCCTCTTTCTGCGTGATCGCGTGCTGCTTGCCGAGCACGTAGCCGTTCAGCACCTGGCGTGTCGTCATCCACCACATCGAGAGGAACGGATCGACCGGCACCACCGGCCCGTCGGTGCCGCCGCCCACGACAATGCCGGCATCGATCGCCTCGCGGATCGGAATCGCGTACGCGGCACGCTCGTCGCCCCACCAGCGGCGCTGGTTCTGTCCGAGCAGCACCGGGTGATCCTGCATTGTCGCCATGATGCCGATCGCGGCCATCTCCTTGAGCGCGGAGTCGGAGGGTTGGAACAGATGCATCACGGTCCAGTGCAGGTCGCGGATCGGCCTTTCCTTGTCGACGCGCGCATAGGAGCGCACCACCACGTCGATAGTATGGTCGCCGACCGCATGTGTCTGCGCCTGCAGGCCGGCCGCGGCGATCAGCTTCAGGCCCTCGACATATTCATCCTCGCCGCCCGGCGGCAAAAGCAATACGCCGCGATAGGTCGGGTCCGTTTGTTCCCCCGGCACCAAGCGATACGGCCAGTTCATGCGGCCGCCCTCGACGCCGCCGTCGAGCAGGAACTTGATGCCGACGAAGCGCAACATGTCGTCGTTCTTCTGCGCCTTGATCGCCGCGATGCCTTTCTCGACCTCAGCTTTCCGCAGCGCGCGGTAGAGCACGTCGGTGCGCACCGTCATCTCGCCGGCGTCATGCGCGGCGCGATAGAGCAGCATCTGCTGCTCGTTCACGCCGGGCTCGACCACGCCGACGATGCCGTAGGAGTTGAGATCCGCCATCGCGAGCTTCAAGAGCTCGCGCATGTTGCCGGGCGGCGGCGGCAGCGTCTTGCGGATAAGGTTGGCGGCATTCTCGAGCAGCACGCCGGTCGCCTCCCCGGTTCTCTCGTCGCGCACGATGACGCCGCCCTCGGGGTTGGGCGTGCTTTTCGTGATGCCGGCGAGGTCGAGCGCCTTGGTGTTCACCGTGACGACGTGGCCGCCGCGCGGAATGAATACCGGATTGTCCGGCGCCACCTTGTCCAGCTCGAACCGCGTCGGCATCCGGCCTTCCAGCAGGATGCTTTCATGCCAGCCGGACGAGGCGATCACCCATTTGCCGGGCTCGGTCCGCTTGACGCGATCGGCGATCGCGGTCTGCACGCCAGCGATGGTTTTGATGCCGAGCAGTTGCACCGCCGGGCCGTTCAACGCGGCAAACAGCTGATGCAGGTGCGAGTCGATCAGTCCCGGCACCACGGTCTTGCCGGCAAGCTCGACCACCTGCGTACCCGCCCCGACGTGGTGCGCGATCGCGGCGTCGTTGCCGACGGAAAGGAAGCGCCCGTCCTTGATCGCCACCGCCTCGACGATGTGCCAGCCGCCATCCACCGTGATGATGTGCCCGCCGCGCAGCACCAGGTCGGCGGGCTGCGCGAGGGCCGGGGAGGCGAGGAGGGAGAAGGCAAGCGCGAGGCGGAATCGCATGGGGCTCTCCGAGTTGCGGAGAGGTTAGCGCGCTGTCATCGGCTCGTCCCATAGCCCGTCGAAGACGGGCGTAAACGCCCTTAGGGAAAGCGGGGACTCAGGTTACAAATTCGGAAGCTGTGCATGCGACCCTGGATGCCCGCTTGCGCGGGCATGAGCGGATACATTGCGCGATGCGCGGCGCTCTTACTTCACGAACGTCTTGCCGGTGATCCGCTCGAGGTTCTTGTAATAGACCTGATCGCGCTCGGCCTTGGTCCAGTCCATCTTGTCGATCAACCGGATCGTCTCGCGGATGTACATCGTTCCCTTCTCGGGATCGAACGGGCAGTCCGAGGCGAACACGATCTTCTCGAGCGGGTAGAACATCTTGCCCGCGATGGTCGCGCCTTCGCCGCCGAACACCGCGGAGTCGGCGTAGAAGTCCTGCTTGAAGTAGTCGAGCGGGCGCTTCTTCAGCGACTTGAGCAGCGCCGGATAGTCCTCGTCCGACGTGCGCGCGCCGAGCTGGTCCCAGCCAGGCCCGATGCGGCCTTCGAGCATCGGCACGATGCCGCCGAAGTGGTGCACGATGATCTTCAGGTCCGGATACTTGTCGAGCGTCTTGGAGAAGACGAGACGCGCCATGAAGGTCGCGGTCTCGTACGACCAGCCGAAGGTCCACCAGATCTCGTAGAGCGACTTCGCCTCGTCGGCATAGTCCGGCGTCTTGGCGGTGCGGGTCGGATGCACCCAGACCGGCATCTTCAGCGCATTCATCTTGGCGAAGAACGGCTCGAATTCCGGCCGGTCGAGCGGCTTGCCGTTCACATTGGTGACGATCTGCACGCCGCAGGCGCCGAGCTCCTTGATGGCGCGCTCGCTCTCGCGCGCGCCGGCGTCCGGTGCGGTGAGTGGCACCTCGGCGACGAAGCCGGCGAACTGGTCGGGATACTTGTCGCACAGCTCCTTCAAGCCGTCGTTCGCGAGCTTCGCAACCGCTTCGGCCTTCTCGGGCGCCGTGTAGGAGCCGATCGGCGGCAGCGCGACGGAGAGGATTTGTTTGTAGTCCGGGAATGAGTCGACCACCTTGCGGCGGATGTCGAGGTCATGGATCGACGGCACCTCGCGGACGCGCTTGCCGATATCCGGCACCTTGCTGGCAACGAGGTTCTCGAAATACTTCGCCGGGAAGAAATGTGTGTACGCGTCGATGCGCATGAGATGGATTACTCCGCTTCAGTGCTTCAGTTGGGGATCATCACGTTGACGAGGGCCTGCTTGCCGCCGCGCACCGCCTCGCGCGCGCGGGCAAGCGCAGGCTTGAGCTCCTCGAACGGCGGGGAGGGCGACAGGTCAGCCAGGAACTGGCCGTCATCCTCGCCGGCGGCGCCGTCCTTGAACATCGAGAGCGTCGCGCGGCGCACGGCGCCGTAGCGGCTGTTGTTGAACACGACCGCGAGCACCGGCAGGTCGAACTTCTCGGCGACCCAGTGGCACACGGTCGGATTGGTGAACATGTAGGCGCCGTCGCCGATGGTGGCGACAATGAACTTGTCGGGTGCCGCAAGCTTCGCGCCCAGCGCGGCGCCGAGGCCCCAGCCGAGTCCGCCGGCCGCCGAGAGGCCATAGAAGGTGCCGGGCTTCTCGCGCGCACCGTGCTCGAGGCTCAGCG